>Ga0335081_10011769_pt1 | contig 14167 bp, 9 predicted proteins | sample Lox_Sample_35_FD_206713 | JGI IMG/M metagenome (GOLD analysis project Ga0335081, IMG submission 206713) | Soil microbial communities from Loxahatchee National Wildlife Refuge, Florida, United States - Lox_Sample_3.5 | ecosystem: Environmental > Terrestrial > Soil > Wetlands | place: USA: Florida... | reverse complement strand
GCGCTGATGATGCAGCTGGGCGCGGAGGGGGTGTTCGTCGGCTCGGGGATCTTCAAGTCCGGCGACCCGGCGAAGCGGGCGGCGGCGATCGTGAAGGCGACCACGTTCCATGATGACCCGGACGTGGTCGCGAAGGTCTCCCGCGGGCTGGGCGAGGCCATGGCCGGCCTCAGCCTGGATGCCCTGCCCGCCGGCCAGCACTACGCCGACCGCGGCTGGTAACCCCCCGCCCCGCCGGGCCGGGCCGCTGCGCGCGGCTCAAACCGGGCGTCGCCGACGCGGCCGCCAGCCGTCGACCTTCCACTTGGAACCAGGACGTGCTGGCAGCACCAAGACGACCAGCAGCCCCACGACCGTCAGCAGCAGGCCGAGCGTCAGCCCTACCTTCTCACCGTAACCCTTGCGGTCCGACAGCCACGACCCGGCCGCCGCCGAGATAAGCCACAAGAACAGCAGGTAGAGCGCCTTGGCTCCGATAGTTCCGATAGGTATCACGCTCCGTTGTTAGTCATGTGCCAAGGTACGCTCTCTGGACCTCGGGGTCGTCACGAAGGCTCGCCGAGTCGTTAGCGAGGGCTATCCGTCCGGTTTCGTACACATAGCCGCGGGCGGCGGCGTCGAGCGCGTAATTGGCGTTCTGCTCCACCAGGAGGATCGCGACCCCGGAGCGGTTGATCTCGCCGATGGTCTGGTAGATCCGCTGCACCAGGACCGGCGCGATGCCCAGTGACGGCTCGTCGAGCATCAGCAGCCTGGGCCGGGCCATCAGGGCCCGGCCGATCGCGAGCATCTGCTGCTCGCCGCCCGACATCGTGCCGGCCTTCTGCCGCGCCCGCTCCTTGAGCTGGGGGAACAGCTCGTAGACCCGGGCCAGATCCTCGGCGATCTCCGGGCCGCGCCGCCGGTGGGCGCCCAGGTCCAGGTTCTCGCGCACCGTCATCCGTGCGAAGCAGTGGCGGCCCTCGGGGGCCAGGGCGATTCCGCGTCCGACGATCTCGTGCGCCGGCACGCGCGTGATCTCCTCCCGGGCGAACACGATCTTCCCTTTGCTGGCCGGGGTGAGGCCCGATATCGAGCGCAGGGTGGTCGTCTTCCCCGCCCCGTTAGAGCCGATCAGCGTGACCACCTCACCCGCCTCCACCGTCAGCGAGATGCCTTTCAGCGCCTCGATCGAGCCGTAGCGGGTATGGAGGTCGGTGACCTCGAGCAGCGCCATCAATCCTGCTTTCCGAGATAGGCCTCGATCACTCGCGGGTCCTTCCGGACCTCGGCGGGCTTGCCCTCGGCGATCTTCCTGCCGTGGTCGAGCACGGTAACGCGCTCGGATACCCCCATCACCACCTTCATGTCGTGCTCGATCAGCACGATGGTCAGCTTCAGTTCGTCGCGCAGCTTGCGCATGAACGCGGTCAGCGCCGCCGATTCGCGCGGGTTCATGCCGGCGGTCGGCTCGTCGAGCAGCAGCACGCTCGGCTCGGCCGCCAGCGCCCGCGCGAGTTCCACCCGCCGCTGGTCGCCGTACGACAGCTGCACGGCGAGCCGGTCGAATACGGTCCGGGGCAGGCCGACGTAGGCGAGCAGTTCGCGGGCGCGCTCCCGCGTGGCCCGCTCCTCGCGGCGGACCCAGGGCGGGCGGAGGATGGATCCGAACACTCCGGCTCGCATCCTTGCGTGATGCCCGATCATCACGTTCTCGACCGCCGTCATGGCGCCGAACAGGCGGATGTTCTGGAAGGTGCGCGCGACCCCGTGCCCGGTGATCACATCCGGCCGGGACCGGGTGATGTTACGGTCGCCGACGAAGATCTTCCCCTCGGTCGGCCGGTACAGCCCGGTCAGCATGTTGAACAGGGTCGTCTTCCCGGCGCCGTTCGGCCCGATCAGCGAGACGATCGAGTACTGCGGGACGTCGACCGAGACGTCCGCGACGGCCACCAGCCCGCCGAACTCCTTGGTGACGTGCTCGGCGCGCAGGACCGTGGCGGCGGGCGGAGCGGACGCCTCGGCCGGGCTCACGTCGTGCTCCCGGCGCTCTCGGCGCTACCCGGTGCCTCCGCGAGCTGGGCGTCCTCCGCCGTGATCTCGGCCGTGAGCTCGAGCTGACGCCGCCGTTCCGGGATCAGGCCCTGCGGCCGCAGCAGCATCATCATCACCAGCAGGAACCCGAAGATCCCGAATTCCACCGTGGTCAGCTGGAAGTGCAGCCCGAATTTGCTGGGCAGGTCGTTCAGCACGCTGGGAATCAGGTAGTTGTTGATGTAGCCGAGGGCCAGGCCTCCGACGACTGCTCCCCAGATCGAGCCGAGCCCGCCGATGATGACCATCGCCAGGATGAAGATCGAGAACCCGAACTGGAACTGGCTGGCGTTGACCACGGTGAAGTAGGTGCCGAAGAACGCGCCCGACATGCCGCCGAACGCGGCGCCGATCGAGTAGGCGAGCAGTTTCGTCTTGACGGCCGGGATTCCCATCGACACCGCCGCGACCTCATCCTCGCGCAACGCGACCCAGGCCCGCCCGAGCCGTGAGTCGCGCAAGCGCAGGTTGACGAACAAGACGAAAAACAGGATTGCGAGGATCAGCCAGTACCACGGCCTCAGGTCCAGCAGGTTGAACCTGATGCCGGGGAAGTACGGCTGGTCGACGGCGCTGATGCCGAGGTTGCCGGCGGTCAGCGTCATGCCGCCGCCGAGGTGGATGCTCTGGCCGTTGACCGCGAGCGTGCCGATGATCTCGCCGAACGCGAGCGTGACGATCGCGATGTAGTCGCCGCGCAGGCGCAGCGTCGGCAGGCCGATCACTATGCCGGCCCCGGCACAGATGAGCGCGGCGCCGATCAGTACCAGGATGAAGTTGAGGTGAATGCCGGGCAGCGTGCTCGCGACCGGGGAGACCAGCACGTGGACCTGCGCCTTGAAGAAGAACCCGGAGGCGAACCATCCCAGCGAGTACGCGCCGAGCGCGTAGAAGGCGACGTACCCGAGGTCGAGCAGCCCGGCGAATCCCACCACGACGTTCAGGCCCAGCGACATCACCGCGTAGGCGATCGCGATGATCGTCGCGTTCAGGAAGCCGCTCGTCTGCGGGAAGAAGAACGGCAGGACGATCCCGACCACGATCAGCAGTCCCGCCAGCGCCCGGCTCCCTCGTACCGGGAGCCGCCCCGCTGCGGCCTGCGGCCACTGCCGCAGCCGCGCCGGCCACCCGCTCATCCGGCCTCCCTCGTCTCCTCGCCGAGCAGCCCGCGCGGGCGCAGGACCATGATCGCGATCAGGTAGCCGAACACGACCGCCTCGGTCCACTGCGGGCCTAGCCGCGAATCGGACAGCGCCTGGATGACGCCGATGATGAGACCGCCGAGCACCGCGCCGCGGACGTTGCCGATGCCGCCCATCACCGCGGCCGTGAACGCGATCAGGCCGGCCTTGAAGCCCTGGAAGAACCAGACGTTCGTCTGGTAGAGCGCGTACACCAGGCCCGCCGCGCCGGCCAGCATGCCGCCGAGCAGGAAGGTCAGCGAGATCGTGGCGTTGACGTTGATGCCCATCAGCCGGGCGGCCTCGGGGTCCTGGGCGGTGGCCCGCATCGCCCGGCCCGCGTGGGTGTTGTTGATGAACCAGCCGAGCGCGAACACGAGCGGGATCATCACCGCGAACGCCAGGATGTAGCCGCGCTGGATGGGGACCCCGGCGATGGTGAACACCGTCTGCTGCACATTGATCAGGTCAGGCACGCTCAGCGGCGAGCCGCCGCGCCAGAGCAGCCCGACGTTCTGCAGGATGAACGAGAAGCCGACCGCCGTGATCAGCGGCGCCAGCTTGGGCGCGTTGCGCAGCGGCCGGTAGGCGACCCGCTCGATCAGGACGTTCAGGGATCCGGTCACGATCATCGTGATGATCAATACGATCAGCAGGCCGACGATCAGCCAGGCGCCGCCGGTGGCGGGCGTCAGCCCGAAAACCGCATACAGGCCCACGGCGGTGAAAGAGCCGATCATGAACACGTCGCCGTGGGCGAAGTTGATCAGCTCGATGATCCCGTAGACGAGCGTGTACCCGATCGCGATCAGCGCCCAGATCGCCCCGTTGGACAGGCCTACGGCGAAGTTGAACCCCAGGTTCGACAGATCGTGGCGGATCACCGCGTGACCTGCTACGACACCGGCCTGGTAGCCGACCGTCAGATCGTGGATGCCGTAGTAAACCGGCAGCGCGGCGAGCGCCGCGATCAGCCCCCAGCGGCCGGCGTAGCGGCGCACCGCCGCCAGCGGTCGTGCCCGCGCCGCGGGGGGCGCGCTCGGCGGAATTGTCGTGGTTTCCATGGCTCCGTGCGGAGTGTCGTGCGGATGGACTCCTGAGGGTCTGCCCCAGGTAAGGGTGGTGGGGGGGCCAGGTCGCCCCCCCACCACCATTCTTGCCCTAGCTGACCGTCTTCGTGGGCGTGAGTGTCTTGAAGAAGACGGGTTCGCCGTCGGATCCGACCTTGTACAGGCCGTAGGACTTCAGCGTCGTGTCGCCGTTGGAGTTGAACCCGTAGGTGCCGAGCACCGACTGACGGTCCTTGGTGTCGAACAGGGCCTTCAGCACGGCGGACTTGTCGTTGCCCTTGGCCCCGAGGCTCTTGACCGTGTCGAGCCCGAGCTTCATCGCCTCGTAGCCGTAGATGGCGTACGGGTCGGGGTCGGCCACGCCGTACTTGGCCTTGTACGCGGCCAGGAAAGCCTTACCGCCCGGGTACGCTTCCAGGTTCTGGGTCGCGACCGTGCACTGGGTCAGCGGGTAGAGCGAGGCGGGGATGCCGCCCTTGGTGGCGTTGGTGTAGGAGTCCGTGCACACCCCGTCGCCACCGAACACCTTGGCGGTGGGGATCGCCGAGTGGACGTCCTTGGTGATCTGGACGGCGCCGTTGGAGACGATGCCGGCGAAGAAGAAGCAATCGGCCCCTTGGCCCTTGATCGTCGAGGCGAAGGAGCGGAAGTTGGGCGAGGTCGGGTCGATCCCGGTGTCGCTGGCGATGTTGACTCCGTAATAGCCCTTCTCCAGCCCGAGCAGGGTGGCCAGGCCCTGTCCGTACGCCTCCTTGTCGTTGGCGACGGCCACCTTGGTGCAGCCCGCCTGCTTCATCGCCATCAGGTCGGCGGCGGCCTGGATCGAGTCGATCGGCACGATCCGCAGGTAGGTGCGGGTCCCGGACGGGTAGTACTTCTGCGGCTCGCCGGGAGCGCTGCCGGGCAGGTTCGTGGTCAGGCCGACGTACGTGTTCGCGGGGCTCACCTGCGGGATTCCCGCCTGGTTGAGGATCGGGATCGACACCTCGCTGGCGCCGGAGTTGAACTCGCCCATGTAATAGACGGCCTTCGGATCCGAGGCGACCTTGCGCGCGTTGCCCGCCGTCTGGCCCGGGTCCCACTTCCCGGCCGCTGCGGTGGAGTCGTCGAGCACCTGGTAGTTCACGGTCCACTGGCCGGCCTTGTTGTTGGCCTCAGAGAGCGCGAGCTTGATCCCGTTGACCAACGGGATGGTCTGCGCGCTCGAGGCTCCCTGCATCGGGAGGCTCGAGTAGAAGTCGACCGTGCCGCCGCCACCGGCCGTGCTGCCGCTGCTGGGAGACGAACTGCTGCTGCTACTGCAACCGGCAGCCGCCAAGGCGATCACGGCCAGGGCGGCGATCGCGGTGGTCCGTTTCATTATCTTCATCTTCCTCTCGTTGGATCGGGGTCATCCGGCTGCCGTGAAGCGCGCTGGCTGGCCCCCTTCGGGCGCTATGCCCCTGCCGCAGCCGTGAACTGCACGATGTGACCAGGTCTTCTTGCGCGGCCGAACCAGGCTGGTCATCGATTCCCGTCGATGCCCTGGGCGGGGCAAACATCACCGCCAGCACCTTGGCCGACGATTTGCAGCCTTCCGGGAACAAGCGTCGCCTCGCTGCCCAGGCGCAGTCGTGCTGCAGCGAGCTCGCTTAGACCTGACCCTCCTAGCATTGGAAGAGCATGCCAGAATCCTGTCTCGCGGACGCTAACCGTAGGTAACGAAGCAATCAAGGACCTAACTGTCCGGCTAGACGGACAACCTTGTCTGCCTCGCGGATCACATCGGGATCATGCGTTGCGCAGATCACGGTCTGGCCCTCTTCGTGAGCGGCGGCCGCTAGCAGAGCCGCGATGGCCCGGGCGTTGTTCTCGTCCTGCCTGGAGGTCGGCTCGTCCACGATCAGCAGCCCTCGCGCACTCGCGAGCGCCCGGGCTAGCGCTAGGCGCTGGGCTTCCCCAGCCGACAGCCGGTGGACGCGCTGGGCGATTCGGTCGGCGAGCCCGGCCCGGCTCAGCGCCTCGGCAGCACGCTCGGTGGCGGCGTCCGCCTCCCAGCCGCGTATCCGCAGTATGAGAACCGCGTTCTCCTCTGCGCTCAGGAACCCGATCGGCGCAGGCTCCTGCGAAAGATATCCGATCAACTCACGGCGCAGGCTGGCACGATGTTCGGCGTCGCAGTCGCCCAGCGAGTGCCCGTCGACCATGACCTGGCCCGAACTTGGGCGGTCAAGCCCGGCGATCAGTTTCAGCAGCGTCGTCTTCCCCACCCCGGAGCGGCCCGTGATAGCGGTCACCCGGCCGGGCGCGAAATCGTGCGTGAACCCGCTGAGCACCTGGCGCCGGGCTGGCCCGTGCCCGTAGCCGAGCGCCACGGAACGAAGCCCGACCCGGACCGGGGCCCAGGGTGCCGTCGGCGGCGGCCCGGTCCCTTCAACCGTGGCCGCCGCCGCTTCGGCCGGGCCGGAATCGCTGGCCGCCCGGGTCACGATCACCCCGTCCGGGGTCGGCTGCACGCGGGCGCGACGCCATATGCCGGCCTGAGTGAGCAGATCGGAGGGAAGCCGCAGCCACCCGTCGTTGATCACGAGCGCCTCTTCCCCGCCGCGACGGTCGCCGACGATCCGCCCGTCCCTGATCCGGAGGGTGCGGTCTGCGACCTCAGCGGTCGCAGGATCGTGGGTCACGATGACGACGCTCGTGCCGCTGGTGCGCGTGAGCTCGACGATCAGCGAGCGGATGGCGTCGGCGCTGGCGTCGTCAAGTTCGCCGGTCGGCTCATCGGCGAGCAGCAGCGCCGGCCGGTGGGCGAGCGCGGCGCACAGCGCAAACCGCTGGCGCTCGCCACCGGACAACTCCCCGGCGAACGCGTCAGCCCGGTCCGCCAGCCCCGTGGCCTGAAGCAGTTCATCGACGCGAGTGCGACGTTCCCGCCTGGGCATTCCTCGTAGCGCGAGCGGCAGCGCCACGGCGTCACGCATGCGTTGGTCCGGGCTCAGTACCGTCTCGGTGTACTGCCCGAGGAATCCGATCAGCTCGTGACGGAGCCTGGACCGGGAGGGCGCTGGCATACGGCCGATGTCGCGGCCCAGCACGCGGACTACCCCGGCCGACGGCGCCTGGATTCCGGCGACCACACGCAGAAGCGTGCTCTTCCCGGCGCCGCTCGGGCCAAGCACGCACAGCACCTCGCCGCAGGCCAGTTCGAGGTTCGTCCCCGCCAGGGCCGCTGCGTCCCCCTCGTTCGTTCGGTGAACGCAGAACACGTCGCGCAGTTCGACGACCGCTCCGCTCATCGGGCGACGCCTTCCCGGGGCGCTCCGCCACTTTCGGTCGTGGACGCCCGCGGCACGCGGTCCGCTCGCCCGCTTCCGATCAGTGCCCGGGTCGCCAGCCAGCCCGCGAGCGCAAGCACCGCGAACGTGCCGGCACCCCAGGCCGCGAGCGCCGCCCACGGCACGACGGTCACCACCGGCGGGCGTGGATTGGCGACGGTACCCGCGGCGTGAACGCTCGCGACGGCCAGTCGCGTCAGCAGCGCGGCGATCCCGAGACCCACGACCACACCCAGCGCGCTCACGAGTGCGAGCCGGACTCGCAGCTCGGCCCGGAGTCCATGCGGACCGACGCCTTGCTCCTGGAGGTCTGATTCGGCTCGTTCGTCGCGGGCTCCTCCGAGCAGCATCGTCAGCAGTCCGATGACCGCCAGCGCCGCGGCCAGCGCCGTGGCCGCGGTCAGCGTGTCAAGCACCCCGCGGGCAACCGGTGCGTCCCGCAGCTGGTGATCGATGTCGGCCCGGAACGAGGAGCCGAGCTGGGCCAGCGGCCCGCTCCCGAGCGCGGCGCGCAGCCGCGCCAGATTCCCGGTACTGATCCAGAGCTCGTCGGCTCGGCCCTGACCGGGAAGCTGTGCATCCAGCGCCGCCGCGAGCGTCGCCTCGTCGGCGACGAGGAAGCCGGCCGAGTCGGAGGGGAGTGTCGGGAAGCGGTCGAGGACCCCGGCCACGCGCCCGATCACCGGGAGGCCGTCGACCGTCAGCGCGAGGCGTCCACCGGGCCCCGCGGAGGCGGCAGTCTGCGGATCGGCGAGCACCGGGACCGGGTGCGTATCGGTTGGCTGGGCCGGCCGGAGCACGCCAGGTGTTCCGCTGGTGGCGAAGCTGATCGTCGCGACCGTGCCGCTGCCTGCTGGCGCGGTCGTCGCCGCGGCGCCCACCCCGCGCCAGGCGCCGACCGGCACGCGCATCAGCGATCGCCCGCTGGCTTGCAGCGCGAGCAGCGGCCCGAGCGCAACACGTGTGGAGGACTGAGTCGCGGCGGCCGGGTTCTCGCCGTTCTGGTGGCCGTTCGTGATGGCCAGACCGGTGGGTTCGTCGAGTTCCAGAGCCTCGAGTTCCCACCGCCCTGGCGGCACGGGGGCACGCAGGAATGCGACGTCAGCGCCGGCTGTTCCCAGCGCGACCTGCCGGATCCTTCCCTGGGGATCGCGCAGGTCCGCGGTCACGGCGACCGTGAGGCCCGGCGAGGAGGCTCGCAGCGACAGCCATTTCGTGTCGGCTGGTAGCACGGGTCCGGCCGTCCGGACCGGGCCTGTCGGCTGGAGGCGCCGTGCGAGCGCCGTCAATGGTGCCGTGCCGTCGCTCTCCCGCCAGCCGTGGATGCGGATCAGTCCGCCGGCGGGAATGCCGAGCGCGGGAACCGTCACGGTCTCCCCGCCGCTGGTGTAGTCCGCATCCGTCCGGCGGACGGGCAGCACGGCACCCGACGCGAGCGCCTGCCAGTGCTGAAGCGGTGCCACCTCGAGCGGAGTGTTGAAATCCGGCCCCGGCGAGACGAGGGCGTCGAGCGGGACGCGGTCCGCCGCCTGGTCTGCCGCGCTGCGGATCAGCGTCGACCGGTAGGCGAGGGCGAAGCCCCCGAGACCCGTGGCGACGGCGATGAACGCGATGACCAGCGCCGGAACCCCGGGGGAGCGGGCGAGATTGACGAGCGCGAGGCGCGGGAGCACCGGGCCGCTCCGGGCCACGCGCTCCGCTCCCTGCAGCACGACCCCCGCGGCACGAAAGGTCAGCACCCCGACAGCCACGCAGCACAGCGGCGCGAGCAGCAGCGCCGTCGCGTGATCGCTGCCGGTGCCCGCGGCCAGCGTCGCTACCACGGCGGCCGCCGCGGCGACCGCTAGCACGTCGATCAGCCTCGCGCTGCGCACCAGCACCAGCGCGCTGAGCAGCACGGTTGCCGCCAGCCATCCAATTCCCAGCGTGATCACCCCCGCGGGGGTGATCACGCTGTGCATCAGGATCGCGCCGGCTGGCTCTCCTTCACTCCTCACCAGCAGCGCCGCGGCCCCGATACCCAGTGCCGCGCCCACGCTCAGCGCGGCTGCGCACAGCCATCCGGACTCCACCGCGACGAACAGGAAGCAGTGGCCCGTCCGGGCACCCGCGTTGCGGAACCGATCAAGCTCGGCCTGCTGGTCGCGGCGAAGTCCACCGCCGGCGAGGACGACGAACAGCGCCAGCGCCGCGATCGTGCCGCCGCCCGCGAGCAGCAGCCGTTGCGGCGCCAGGCTGGCCTGGGCACGTGCTTCATCCAGTGCGGTGAACGGCGCGCTCAGGCTGAACTGGCTCCCGCTCAGCAGCAGGTGAGCCTGCGAACGGGCCAGCCGGTCCTCGGCGTCGGCCAGCTGCCAGGCCCGCAGCCGCGTAATCGCGAGCGGTGCCTGCCAGCTATGGGAACGGTACAGGCCGCTCAGTCCTGGTAGCGATTCCAGTCCAGCGACGTCCCAGGTGACGAGCACCGGCATGGTATCCGCGGGTGACGGTACGAACCCGAGGGGGACCGCCGAGCGCAGCGATGACGAGCCGGCGATCTGGATGCGGACGCCGATGGCAGCCAGGGTTGACGGGACCGGGCCGCCGCCGACGAGCAGCATCGGGCAGCGTTCCGGACGGCAGGGACCCAAGGACCTCAGCGAAACCGGCGCGGCGCCGGAAAGCCACCGGTCCAGTGGGGCGATGGCGGCAGGACGTACGACCACTCCGCCGAGGCGTACCGGGTTCATCAGCACGACCTCGGTCGGCGAACCCAGGCCAAGCCCGCGTATCAGGGCCCGAGCCTGGTCCGCCACGCCAGGGCTGACTGGTCCCGGCCAGGTGACCCGGACCTCCGTATCCAGGGCTGATGCCTTGTCGAGTACCGAACGGGCGGCCTGGTCGCCGGCGACCTGGGACTGTGCCGCTACGCCGATGGCAAACGCCGCCGCGAGCGCAATGCCGAGCGCGGGCAGCAACCACCGCGCTGGGCGTCGCCGACCCCGCGCGGCGGCCAGCATCAACGGCGCGAACCAGCCCCTCACGCTAGTGCCCTCCTCGAGCCCCTGGCTTCAACCTAGTTGCCGCGCACCTCCCGAAACCAGCAACCCGGCCACCCCGGCTCGTGGCGTGCGTCCTGCGCGCCGTGAAACGCAGATGAAACATAAGGTTCCTTGTTTTCACAGAGGCGAAATCCGTCAGGGCGTTCCACGAAATCCGCGTTGCCGAGCCTGGGTGGCAGAAAGGCAAAGGAGACCTGGGTGAAGATTGACACTGGTTCTACCGCGTGGATGCTCGCGAGTACCGCGCTGGTCCTGCTCATGACGCCTGGCCTGGCCTTCTTCTACGGAGGGATGACCCGGGCGAAGAGCGTCCTGAACATGATGATGATGTCGTGGGTCGCCATCATCACCGTGACGATCGTGTGGGTCCTGTACGGGGACTCGCTGTCGTTCGGGAAGGGCAACGGGTTCATCGGCGGCTTCGAGTATCTCGGCGAGCACGGGCTGGTGAACGACGCGTCCCGGGTGACGGGCATCCCCGACCTCGTGTTCTCCGCCTTCCAGCTCACGTTCGCCGTCATCACCGTCGCGCTGATCAGCGGCGCGATCGCGGACCGGACCAAGTTCGGCGCCTGGGCGGTGTTCACCGTCGCCTGGGCCACGCTGGTGTATTTCCCGGTCGCGCACTGGGTGTGGGGCGGCGGCTGGCTCAGTAGCCTGGGGATCGAGGACTTCGCCGGCGGGACGGTCGTCCATGTCAACGCCGGCTCAGCGGGCCTCGCGCTCGCGATCGTCCTCGGCAAGCGACGGGGCTGGGGCAGGGATCCGATGCGGCCGCACAACCTCCCGCTGGTGCTGCTCGGCGCGGGGCTGCTGTGGTTCGGGTGGTTCGGCTTCAACGCGGGATCCGAGCTGGCGGCGGACGGGACCGCCGCCCTGGCGTTCATGAACACCCAGATCGCGACCGCGGCTGCGGCCGGCGGCTGGCTGCTGGTGGAGCGGTACCGGGACGGCAAGCCCACCACCCTGGGGGTCGCCTCGGGCGCCGTCGCCGGGCTGGTCGCGATCACGCCGGCCTGTGCGTTCATCGATCCCTGGGCGGCGATCGTGCTCGGTCTGCTGGCCGGCGTCGTCTGCTGCTACGCGATCGGGCTGAAGCACCGGTTCGGCTTCGACGACTCGCTCGACGTGGTGGGCGTGCACCTGACCGGCGGCGCGTTCGGCGCGCTGTCGCTGGGATTCCTGGCCGCTTATCCGCTGGTGGACGGGCAGCGCAAGGGGCTGTTCTACGGTGGCGGTCTCGCGCAGCTCGGGGTGCAGGCCCTCGGCCCGGTCGCGGTCGGCCTGTACTCCTTCGCCGTCGCCTGGATCCTCGGCAAGATCATCGACAAGACGATGGGCTTCCGGGTCTCCGCGGAGGACGAAGCGACCGGCGTCGACGTCACGCAGCACGCCGAGACCGCCTACGATTTCGGCAGCATCCACCTCGGCCACACCACCAGCCCCGCCGCCACCGGCGCGGGTCAGGAAGCGGACCGCGAGGCGGAACCAGTCACCGGGGCCCGCTGACCTCACCGGTATTCGGCAAAGAATCGGACATTGCGGCCATATGGTGTGGCGATACGATAGTGATCCAAGCGCCGTCGTCGGGTGGGGCTCCGGGAAGTCATTGGGATCTGGATGGCAGTCGGGTACCGGTCGATCTTCTCGCTGCGGCACGGCCAGGACGCGGTGCGGCTCGCAGCGGAGCAGTTCCGTTCGTGGCTGGCGCTCAAGGGGTACGGCTTCGTGGCCGTGGCCCCCGGAGTTCACGACGTAGCCGAGCACGCCCAGCTTGTCGTGACCGAACTGCGCCCGCGCGATGGCTCCCGCTCGGTGCGGTATCGGCTGACTGAGTCTTCATCCGCGGGCGAATGGGTGACGACCGTGACAGTGCACCGTGACGGCCAGGAGGACGACTGGGTCTGGGTCGATGTCGGAGCGCCGTCGTCAGCGCCCGGGCCGGCGGCATCACCTGAGCGCCTGATCAAGGACGTTGATGTCGCGGACGCCTGGTGGACGGGGGTCCCGCATATGGTCCGGGTGATCTTGTCGGCGGCAGACGCCCACGACGGCGAGATGATCCTGTCCGCCCGGCCGACCGTGGTCACCGCGGCCGACGTCGATGGCTTGATATCGGCGCTCTGCGATCCCGGGCGCCGCGGCACCGCCCTGGTGGCCGCACCTGTCCCGGATGTTCCTGCGCCGCGGATGATCGGCCATGTCGAGCGGCTGACCCGAGAGTGCGTCGGGCTGGCCGGAATCTACGTCCTTGACACGGGGGCGGCCGCGAAGCTTGACGAATCGTTCGCGCCCTCCCACTCGGTGCCGCTGGGAGCGGTTCGGACGTTCCTGCCGGAGGTCGATCCGGCCAGCGCCGTCGATGCCCGGAGGCACCGTGTGCTGCTCGCCCGGACGATCGCCGAGCAGGCGCCCGGCCTGCTCGCACATTTGCTTGGCCGGGCGAACCGAAGCCGGGCACTGAACCTGCCGCTGCCTGCGCATGTTGCCCAGGTTGATCGCTTGCTGTCCCGGGAGGAGCCGGCCGCCGTCCTGCGAGCCATCCAGGAAACGCCACCGGACCCTTTCGCCCGCAGGCCAGGTGACGGAGCTGCTGGCCTGGCTCCGGCGGGGCAGGCAGCGATGACGGCGGTCCGCGAGGTCGCCATCGCCGGAGAGCTGCTCACCAGTCTTGTCAGCGAGTTCCAGTCTGGCGCCTCCGGTGCTGACCTGCCGGGCGGCCCCGATGAGATGACCGCCCGGTTCCGCGAGCTGCTGGCCGAAGGCCGGGGGGTGCTGCGCGGTCACCAGGAGATATCGCGACGGCTCGCCGCCCTCCAGGACGTGCTGGAAGAAGTAGAAGACGATCGTGACCTGATCCGCGCCCGGCTGGAGGATGAGCAGCTGGATCACGCCGAGACGCAGGTCGAGCTGCTGAAGGCGAAGCTGGAGCTCGACCGGCTTCGCGGCATCCTCTCCCGGGTTGGCCGTGTCGATCGGACCCGGGCCGCCGCGGCGGCGGCGCAATCGCCCGGTTCGTTCGCCGAGCTGCTCGAGCGGCTCGGTGAGCACGTGCTTTCCTGCGTCATATTCACCGGGGACCCGAAGAACGCGCTAGAACTGGACGACTTCGACCCGCTCGGCACCTGGGCCGCTAGATCCTGGGACGTGCTGCGGGTCCTCGACGGGTACGCGGCCGCGCGGCGCCGCGGTGAATTCAGCAAAGGGGTCCACGCCTACCTTGGCCACACTCCTCCCGGGCGGCCCGGCTATCCGCCGGGCGCGCATTCCACTCAGGAATCTGAGCCCGTCGAACGGTCATCCAAACTCCGGAAGCTGCGGGTATTCCCTGTTCCCAGGGACATTCATCCGGACGGCGCCATTTTCATGGATGCGCATTTCAAGATAGCCAGGAAGGGCCTGGTCTCCCCCCGGATTTACTATTACGATGACGCCGGTCAGACCGGGATGATCTACGTAGGATACATCGGCAAGCATCTCCCGAA
>Ga0335081_10011768_pt1 | contig 14169 bp, 9 predicted proteins | sample Lox_Sample_35_FD_206713 | JGI IMG/M metagenome (GOLD analysis project Ga0335081, IMG submission 206713) | Soil microbial communities from Loxahatchee National Wildlife Refuge, Florida, United States - Lox_Sample_3.5 | ecosystem: Environmental > Terrestrial > Soil > Wetlands | place: USA: Florida... | reverse complement strand
TGGGTGATCTCCAACTCGGGCCGGAACGCGCTGGTGGTCGAGATCGCGCTGGAGGCCAGGCGGCACGGCGTCACCGTGGTGGGCCTGGTCTCCGCTGAGCACTCGGGCATGGTCTCGGCGGCACCCGGGCTGCCCAAGCTGGCCGAGATCGCCGACTACCTGCTGGACAACGGCGGCTGCTTCGGCGATGCGGCGCTGGACATTCCGGGCGTGGCCGAGCGGATGGCGCCCACGTCCACCATCGTCGGCGCCGCCCTCATTCACGCGATATGGGCCGAGGCGGGCGAGCGACTGGTGGCGCGGGGACACATGCCCGAGGTCTGGGGCAGCGCCAACCGCGGACCGGTCTAGGATCCCTGCCCGCTACGGATCGCCGGCCTGCAGGCGCCGGGTACGGCGGACCCGCTTGGCCTGCTGCAGCTTCATCAGGTTATCTGTTTCCACTGTTAAATCTGTGGCGGTCGAGTCTTTATGGGTGCGCATAGAAAAACGAGTTGACCCGTTTTGGGCGGTTAAGTCATTGTTGAAGCGGAACGGGACCATAGGCAGGTGCGTGGTGCGGCGTTTGCCCCGCGAAGACCTGCCGCATAGGAGCGGGGTGCCGCGCCCTGTCAACGGCACCCCGCTCCCCCGTCCGGGCACCGGAGTCAGGAACCGGGCAGGCCGTCGGCCGCGACGGCAAGGACGTCGTAGTCGGCATCGGACAGCCAGCCGAGGTCGTAGGCGAGCACCACGTCATCGAACGAGCCCGGCACATAGGGTTCGGGGTCATCGATGGCTTCCCTGGCCGGCTCGAGCTCGGGCGGGCAGACGTCCGGCACCCTCGGCCAGCGGCGGACACGGAACTCGAGCGACAGGTCATCGAGGCTGAGCAGTCCCTCGCGGTAGGAACGGAGCATCGCGGTCACGGCGCTGCCGGGGAACGCCCCGGTGCCGACGGTGCCGCCGATCGCCCCGGCCGACCGCGCACCGACCGCCCACCTGATGCGGTTTCCCGCCGCGGTCGCGATCGGGCTGGCCAGCGCGCGGATGGCCGCGGCCGGGATGACCCGGCCGCCGTGGCCGTGCCCGCGGCGGAATTCCTCTTCCCCCCGGCGGCGGGCCTCGCTGGCCAGCCGCACCGCCTCGTCCACGCCTATGTCGGCGAACACCGCGGTCAGGGTGTAGTCCGCGTACCGCAGCGCGTACGTCCAGGCCTCGGCGGCGCGCCAGGAGGCCAGCGAGATATCCAGGATCAGGTTCCGGCCGTCCATGAGGGCCCGCAGCAAGACCCGTTTGGCTATGTGCTGGGCTTCGGCATGAACCTGACCGGCCCGCATCAGCGGTGAGAGTCCGTCGGACTCGGGAATGAGCCCGGCGCCGGCCATCTGGTTCAGGACCGCGTCAATGCTGACGGTGAAATACCGGGACCGGTCCACGCCGGACCGGTCGAGGGCCGCGTCCTTGTCCGCGCCGGGCAGGCCGCCCGCGATGACCGCGCCGCGCTCGCACGGCACCCCGGCGGCGGCCCGATACAGGCCGGCGACCAGCCGGCCCTGCTGCCGGTTGCGCTCGCCCGTCCAGATCAACCGTCACCGCCCTTTGCCCGCATGGCCGGGCGCCTTCCCCGGACCGGCCGTTCCTCCCGACATCGTGGCCGGGCTGGTGAGGGTGGCGCAAGAGATGTTCACCCGGAGCGTGCAGGCCGACGGGCCGTAACGTTCCCGGAACGGCCGGGGCCTACCGTTGGGTACCTGGGAAACGGTGAGCGGAGGTTGCCCGGTGAATCGGCTACTGCGGCCGGCGGCGGTGTGGGCCCTGGCCGGGCTGGTACTGGCGCTGAGCCTAGTGCTGATTCCGCTGGCGTTCAGCGCCGGGCAGAATCCGCTGGCAGCTGGCGGCCCGCAGATCGCGGTAGCCGTATCGTTCGCCGCGGTGGGCTGGTAATCGCCCGGCACCGGCCGGCCAACCCGATCGGGTGGCTGATGCTCGGCCTCGCGGTGGGCCTTCTCATCTACGCGGACAGCGGCCTGTACGACGTGCTCGGCTACCGGCTGGGACACCGGCTCCCGCTCGCCCCGGCGGTGCTGTTCCTGTACCAGTTTACCGAGCCCATGCTGGGCCTGCTTCCGCTGATCATCCTGCTGTCCCCGGACGGGCGGCTGCCCTCGCCCCGGTGGCGCTGAGTGTTGCGCTGCTACCTGATCGCGGCCGTGTCCGACGTTCTGGCGCAGGTGCTGATGTCGGTCTACGCCATAGCCTGGCACCGGACCCAGGTCGACGCCGACGGGCAGCTTATGCTCGCCAGCCAGCGGTATGGGGTGGTCTTCGTCCCTGCGGCGCTGATCTTCTTCGCGCTCTGGGTGCTCGCGGTGGGCTATCAGGTGGTGAGCTGGCGACGGTCCGCCGGCGAGGCACGCCAGCAGCGCAACTGGTTGATGGCGGGCGGCGCGGCCGCGCTCGTCTCGTTCATCGCTGGCGGCCTGATCGGCGCCGCCGGTGGTGTCTGGCAGGTGGTCGGGGGGGTGGCCCTGGCCGGAATCGCCGCACTGCCCGTCGGCATGGGCGTGGCCATCTTGAAATACCGGCTGTACGAGATCGACCGGATCATCAGCCGGACGCTGGGGTACGCGATCGTTACCGGGCTGCTGGTCACCGTGTACGCCGGGCTGGTGCTCCTGGCCAGGCAGGTGTTCTCGGCGAATTCGCCGGTCGCGGTGGCCGCGTCCACGCTAGCCGTGGCGGCCCTGTTCAGCCCGGCGCGGCGGCGGGTGCAGCGGGTGGTGGACCGCCGGTTCAACCGGGTCCAGTATGACGCCGACCGCATGGTGGAGGCGTTCGCCGACGGGCTGAAGGACGCGACGGACCTCGACCGGATCCGGGCCGACCTCACCGGCGTGGTGAGCCAGACCCTGGAGCCGACTCACGTGACCGTCTGGACGGCGCGCGGCTCATAGCTCGCGGAGTAGAGCCCGTGCTTGCTCGCCCTGCTCCCAGCCGACAAACAGGTGGTCGTGTCGCGGATGACCGCGAACGGCGTGACGCCGTACACTTAGCCTTCCTTGGGAGCACTCTCCCGGGGGATCTGGAAGAACGGTGAATGCAGGACGAACCTCGCGACCAGCATTAGGACCACTCCGGCACCGATGATGCCGACCAGCGACCACCGCTGCTCGCCAGGCGCGCTTATCACCGACTTGACCACCACCCAGGACAGGAACACGGCGGAGGCGAGGGGCAAAACGCCGACCATAATCGCGTCCCAGGCGTTGGTGAAGATACGGCGCCGGTAGTACGCGATGGCGGCGAGCGCGGTGAGCGTGTAGAAAGTGGCGAACAATAGGCCGGTCACGCTGACCACGGTGGAGAAGACGTTTGCGATCGAGCTGGACAGCAGGTACGCCCAAGTGGCCGCGATGAGGACCACGCCGATGATGATGGTGCCGATCGCGGGGGTAGCGAAGCGGGGGCTCACCTGGCCCAGGATCGGCGGTAGCACCCGATGACTCGCCATCCCGTATGCGATCCGGGAGATGATCACGATGCCGGTGAGAGTGGACGCGATCACGGACAGGAACAGCGCGAATGCCATCACCTTGGCCCACCCGCTACCGGCCAGGACCTGGGCGATGTAGACCAGCCCGGAGGAGGCGTTGGCCTGCAGCTTGGCCGGAGACACCACGCCCTGGAAGGCCACCTGCGGGAGGGTATACATGATGACAAGAAGCGCGACCGCGAAGACGGCGGCCCGGCCCGGGTTGACGCGCCGGTGCTTTACCTCCTCATTGACGTAGACGGTGGCATCCCAACCGGTGTACATAAAGACCGCGATGAGTAGTCCCGCGGCGAGGTCGCCCTTCCCGTTGATTCCGCTGAGGCTCAGCCAGCCCTTGGTGATGGGGTACGTGCCAGGATGGTGGCCGAGCAGCCAGACGAACGCCAGGATCGCGAAGCCGATGAGGATCACGTACTCGACCACCGCAATGGCGACCTGGGTGCGCGCGGTGAGCTTGATGCCGACCACCGCGATCGTCAGCATGATGATGGTGACGACAGTACTGAGGAGGATATTCGGCCAGGTGCTGCCGGCGCTGGCGCCGAAGACGGCCAGGACCGCAGGTGACAGAACAACCACCACCGAGATCGTTCCGACCAGGCACCCTGCGAGCATCATCCAGCCGACGAGAAAGCCGAGGTATGGATTGATCGCCCGGCCGACCCACTCGAAAGAAGCGCCGCAGTTGGCGTTCCACAGGTTCAGCCGACGATAGCAATTGGCGAGGATCAGCATGGGGATCCCGCACAGGATGATGACCGGCCCGCCTCCATAGGCGGCCGTTGCGGCTAGTGCGGCCAGCGTAGCCGCAATCGTTGCCGCAGGGGCGGACGAGGCCAGGCCGATGATCGTGTCCTGGGCAACCCCGATCGCGTTGGGCTCGAGCCGGTTCGGGATTGCGTCGATCTGGACGGGTCGCGGGATGGCAGTTACCGGTTGATCCGTCATCTGTTCTCCTGTCGTGTCTGCCCGCCTGCGATACGCCTTCGCGGGCAGCGGCATGGGCCGCACCTGCCGTGGCCGGCGGTTCCGCTGCTACACGGCCGCCGGTCCAGGAAGTCCCGCTCCGCAGTCTGCGACCGTAACGGAAGTTCCTGGGCCCGCGCCGCAGCCGTGGCTCGCAGTCTCACTCGCGTATTGTGGCATAGCACCACTAAGGCTGCCGTGAAAACACGACACTTGCGGCGGATCAGGGCACGACCACGTTCGGCTCGAACCAGCCAGACCGGCCGATGACGATCGTCTGGGTGGGTTGCCGCGGATGTGTGGTCATGGCATTGCACCGGTGATTTTCGCAATGAGCGAAAGAGCGATTGACTACTTACCGTAACGGCGCACCGTACGTGCCCGCTCGTCCAAGGGAGTAGCGGTTACCGTATCGTCCTAAGCGGCGTTACTGGCGAACGAGAAGGGAGCCGCCGGCCTTGGACGAGCGAGCCTTCGACGAGAGGTACCGGCACTGGGCACGGCGTTCTGGCCAGCTGTTCACGGAGGCCAGCCGGTACATTCCCGGCGGCGCCGGCAGCAGCGCGCGCACCGTGAAGTTCGGCTGGAAGCCATATCCGCCCTTCATGGCAGAGGGACTGGGGTCGCGGTTGCGGGACGTCGACGGACATGAGTACGTCGACTACCTGCTGGGCTTGGGCCCGATGATCCTCGGCCACCGGCACCCTGCCGTGACCCAGGCCGTCACGAGTGCTGTCACCGAGCTGGGCACCTGCTTCGGCGTGCCTTACGAACTGGAGATCGAGGCGGCCCGCAAGGTCACCGAGGCGGTGCCCGGGGTGGACCTGGTCCGGTTCTCCAACTCCGGCAGCGAGGTCGTCGGCACGGCCGTCCGGCTGGCACGCGCGCATACCGGGCGCCGACTGGTCATCCGCTTCGAGGGGCACTATCACGGCTGGCAGGACACCGTCTACTGGAGCAACCACGTGGATCCGGAGCTGGCTGGCCCGGCCCGCATGCCCCGGCCGGTCCCGTCAGGCCCCGGCGTCCCGGCCGAGCTAGCCGCCACACTCATCGTGCTGACCTGGAACGATCCCGAGAGCTTCGTGGCGGTGATGGAAGAGCGCGGCGACCAGGTGGCCGCGGTAATCACCGAGCCTGCGGTATTCAACACCGGCTGCATCCTGCCTGAGCCCGGATACCTGCAGTTGCTGCGCGAGCAGACGCGCCGATACGGGGCGCTGCTCATCTTCGATGAGGTCATTACCGGATTCCGGTTCGCGCGCGGCGGCGCGCAGGAGTACTTCGGCGTTACGCCCGACCTGACCACGATGGCCAAGGGGCTGGGCGGGGGCTTTCCCGTAGCGGCCATCGGCGGGACCCGCGACGCGATGTCGATGATCGCAGAGGGCCGCTACTCGCACTCAGGAACCTACAATGCCAACACCATCGCGTGCGCAGCGGTCAGCGCGACCATGGACGTGCTGGCCGAGCCGGGCCTGTACGAGCGGCAGCGCGAGCTGGGCGAGACGCTGATGAGCGGGCTGCGCAAACTGGCCGCGGAGGCCGGCCTCTGCGTCATCGTTGAAGGGCTGGGCACGGTCTTCCAGGTGTGGTTCAGCGATCGGCCGATCAGGAACTGGCGGGACGCGCAACGCTACGCCAATGAAGACCTGTTTACCCAGTGGTGGCAGGAGATGTTGCTACGGGGGGTCTTGTTCCACCCTAGCCAGTACGAGAACCTGTTCTTGTCGCTAGTGCATACCGTCGACGATGTCAGCGAGACGCTCAGCGCCGCGCAAGAGGCGTTCGCCATTATCGGGCGCAGACGGCCCAGGGAGGCTTCGCCCAAGACCGCCGAGTCTCGTGGTACTGATCGTGCCCAGCGGGCCCCGGATTCATCCTCGGTTCCAAAAGACACATGACTGATCGCATCGCCGCCAACTTGTTGCACCACAGCCAGGTGATCCTCTAGGGTCTTACACGACATGACTGACATTAAAGCACCATGTCTTAACGCGGATAGCTAGCATGATGTCTTCCCGGCGCGGGGGGAGCCATCCCGAGCGAGCAGACCCTGCCCTCTACTCTGACCCGACGACCAGCTACGGTGACCGGGTCGAGGAGGAACTCGGCAAGTCCGAGCCCTCATGAGTACAGGCGCCGCGGAGGACGTCTACCTCGGGCTCGACCTCGGCACTTCGGGGCTCAAGGCGATAGCCCTCGACGTGTGCGGCACGATCCTCGCCCGGGTCGGCATGGCCTACCCCACGCACCGGCCCACCGCCGGAGCCTGTGAGCAAGACACCGCCGACTGGCTGCATGCCGTGGAACGGGCGCTCGCGCAACTCGGCAACGTGATCCCGTTGCAGCGCTGGCGGGCCATCGGGCTGTCGGGCATGATTCCCACGCTCGTTACCCTCGGTCCGACCGGCCAGCCGAACGGACACGCGATCACCTGGCAGGACGGCCGGGCCGACGATCTGGGCGATGAGTTCCGCGAGCGTTGCGGCGCCGACGAACTCTACCGGCTTACCGGCCAGTGGGTGGATGGCCGCTACTTGCTACCGATGTTCGGTCGGATCGCCCGGGCTGATCCCGCCCGCGCGGCCGCCACCACAGTCATTGCTTCAGCCAAAGACTACCTGTTCGCCTGGCTAACCGGTGAGCTGGCCACCGACCCAAGCACCGCCGCTGGCTACGGTTGCTATGAGCTGGAAACGGGCCGCTGGAACGACGCGGCCATGGCCACGGCGGCCGACCTGGTAGCCAGCGCCGACTTGGCCGCCCGGGGTGGGGTGGGTGGCTTCGGAGGTCCGTTGCTGCCAGCCGTATGGCCGTCGGCCACGAGCCGGCCTATGCGGGCCGAGGTGGCGGCCATGCTGGGCTGCGCCTCCATCCCGGTCGTCCTGGGCGCCGCCGACTCCGTGCTCGGCGCGCTCGGATTGGGCGTCCGCGAGCCGGGCCAGGTGGCCTACATCGCCGGCACCAGCAGCGTCATCCTGGGCATCACCGACCGGCTGGTCCTCGACCCAGCCCACCGGTTCCTGGTCACACCACTGGCCGAGCCCGGCCTGTGGGGAGCCGAGATGGACCTGCTCGCCACCGGCAGCGCGATCACCTGGCTGGCCGACCTGCTCGGGGGCGATCTGACCCCGGCCGGGCTGGTCGAGCTTGCGGCGAGGACAGATCCCGCGCACGTCCCAGTTCTGCTCCCCTACCTGAATCCTGGCGAACAGGGCGCGTTGTGGGACCCTCTGCTACGCGGTGCTGTCGTCGGCCTCGACCTGAGCCACGGCCGTGAGCATCTTGCCCGCGCGCTGGTCAACGGCATCGTGCTGGAGAGCCGCCGCTGCCTGGCCGTGCTCGACGAGACCTGCGGGTCCGGCCACGCCGTCGAAGTGGCCGGCGGCAGCGCAGCCAACCCGTCCTTCCGCGCTGATCTGGCCGACGCCGCCCGTCGACGGGTCTCGATGCCGCGCGACGACGACGACACCGACCACTCCGCCAGGGGTGCTGCGCTCATCGCTTCATTGGCCGTGGACGACGGATGGCCGGACGGTGCGTTTCCGGCGGCTGCCGTGACCGCCGAGCCCGACGACGACCGCGCCAAGTTGTGGGACGAACTGTGGGCCGCCCACGAATCCGCCCGCCATGGCCTTCGTTCTTGTATAAGTTCGGCCGACTAGCCACACGAGGCACGTTGCCGTTGACGATGCGTGACACCCAATGCCGTTCGGCACCCTCGCGAGTTGAACGAGACTCGGCGGGCTAACCTGGGCTCGGGCTCAGCCGGGCATCCCCGCTCAAGATTCGTGTTCTCCGACGGGATTTGCCGCTTCGCTGGCAGCGGTTCGGCCTTGGGTCAAGCCCCGCTGGAGTCCAGCCAGCCGGTCGCGCACCTCGGCCGGCGAACGGCTCGGCACTACGGCGGGTTGCGAGCTAGGAGCGGTGCCCGGGACCAGGTTCGCGTTCGGTAGCCGTCTCGGAAGCCCGGCCTCTGTCGGGGATCCTGCGGTCGGCGATTCGACCGTCTGCGCCACACGCCAGCCCTCGTCGGCCGGCGAGGTCCACTGGCCTCCAGCATTGACGGCGGTACCGGCCGGACCGGACGTCTGGCGAGCGCTGGTGAACCAGCTTGACTCGACCGCCTCGTAGATCGGCAATCTGCGCTCTTCCGTCGGACTAACGGCCGTCGGCACGACCACGCCACTGTCACCGGAAACCGGCCCCTGCGGCACGGATGGCGTTGAGGCCAGAGGGGAAGCGAGTCGCGCTGTCCCGCTCGCGCCCGGCGTTGGCGCATCTGTGCTCGGCTGCCTGTCTCGACGGGTATCAGCGGCGCCTACGGCAAACACCCCGACCTCTTGGGGCACTGGCTCCGAGCCCGCGGACGGCCTCGCAGGCCCAGTCGGCCCCTGTTCGGATATCGGCCGCCGGCCGAGCGGGGTACTCCTCGTCAGCTCTTCCCGCGATGCGGTCGGCTCAGCGACTCGTGTCGCGACCATGCTCCGCTGCGCGCCGACGCCGCGCAGGTCCACGCGTGGCTCGTGCGCCCCTCGCCGGGGCCCGTCGGGAACAGGCGGGCTGAACTCCGGACGCACGAACGCGTCCTGGCGGGCGATGAGCTCATCGGGCATCCAGACAAGCGCCGCAAGGCCGCCAAGCTCGGCATGCTGAAGCCGGACCCTGATACCCCGCCGGATGGCAAGCCTGGAGACCACCAGTAGGCCGATCCACTTCGGTACATCGATGTCGACCGGGGGCGGGTTTTCCAGGCGCCAGTTCGCGTGCGATATGTCTTGCGCGCTCATCCCGACGCCCCGGTCGATGACGCTGATCAAGACACCACCGGTGTTCAGCAACTGGCCGGAAACCTCGACCGGCATGTCCACCGCGGAGAACGAGGTCGCGTTCTGGATCAACTCGGCGAGCAGGTGCACCATGTCGTTGACGGCAGGTCCGGACACGGCGATATCAGGGAGCGCATGCATCGAGACGCGTTCGTATTCCTCGATCTCGGACACCGCGGCCCTGATGACGTTGGTGAGCATCATCGGCTGGTTCCAGCTGCTGGAAAGCTCGTGACCAGCCAGGACCAGCAAGTTCTGCGAGTCGCGGTGCATGCGGGCGGCGATGCGATTCAGCCTGAACAGGAGGGCCCGTCGCTCCCGGTCATGTTCCGACTGCTCCAATATCTCGATCAGCCGCATCTGACGCTCGACGAGGGATTGGCCGCGGTGCGAGAGGTTCATGAACATGGCGTCGAGCTTGCTGCGAAGGCCTGCCTCGTCGCCCCCTAGCCGCAAGATCCTGGTGCGCATCTGCTCGACGGCGCGCGCGATGTCACCTATCTCGTCCGGCGAGGCCGCATCGGCGGGCACCTCATCAGACGTCCGGCCGTCGGCCAGGGCCATGGCCCGGCTCCGGAGCCGGTCGAGTGGCCGGAGCACAGATCTGGCGGTACCGATCGTGACCCACACCGCCAGCACCAGGACGGTGACCATCACGACGACGAGCACGACCGCCCACAGAATGGACCCCACCCGGACGGAACCATCAGGTGCATAGATCCGCGCGCTACCCAGGAAATAGACCAGGCCGACTATGCACAGCGCGATGACGGCGACGGCGACTACCGGAATGAGGACCATCAACTGCAGCCGGGACCGCACATGCCGGCTGGCCTGGGCAGTGGGCATCGCGCCTTGCTCAGCAGACGAGTGCTGGGTCACAGGCGAGCCGGAGCGCGACGGCCGGAAGCCTGTTGCGGGCAGGGGTGCGCCCCCCGGACGCTGGCCTGGGCCGACATCGTATCCGGCAGCGGGTGCACCTGCCCCGAAGGACGTTGCCGCGCGGTCGCCTCGAGTGCTGCCGACAGCCGTCGGACGTACCTCATACCCCGACCCATCGGGTTGCCCTGACAGGTCATCGGTCTTGGTTCGGGCAATGTCCACGCTCACCATGACGGCGACCGCGCCGGCCAGTACGACCAAGAGAATCTGCGTCAACATGCCGCTCACATCCGGTCGGTAGCCGGGATCACGCACACGATGCCACGCATACGATGATCATTTCGATACTGCCCGGCAACTCCGGGACTTAGGCATCCCGGCTCAAGGGTGACCGGGAACCGTCCCGGCACACAAACGGACATGGCACCCTCCCCGGCAGCCAGTCTGCGCGCACGACGTCGCATGACCGACCTAACTCTAATGTGTAACCGGCTCGCGCATGCGGATTACTACATAGAGGAGAAATCAGTATCCGTTACGTTATGTGGGCGCAACTTCACGATACGCCAAGTTTACCCGACCTACAGGACTTATGTCGGATAAAGTCCGATTTACTGCGCTCGGATGTATCGAGTGACGCCGATGCGCGGAACAATGCGCCTGCCGGAATGTCTTAACGTTCCGGACACACTCACCGTCATCGTCGATTTACTGATGCTGCTTCAGGACGTTAGCTGTCCCCGATGTTGGCCAGGCTCTGCTGCACCACCTGAGTGAGTGGATCGTCGGCGGGCAACACACGCTCGCACCGTACGACGATGTCGCGGAGCAGGGTTATCGCATCACCGACCCGGCCCGCGGCGTAGTAAAGGTGAGCCAGGTTAGCCAGGCGCGCGAGCGTATCCGCGTGATCAGGCCCGAGCAATCGCTCCGAATCCGTGCAGACCTGCTCGGTGAGCTGCATCGCGGCCGGCATCCGTCCGGCCGCACGGTAGGCGGCGGCCAGGTTCGATGCGGTCACGAGCGTATCCGGATGGCCGCGGCCCAGCACTTTCTCACGGTCGGACAGTGCCCGTTTGTAGTGTGAGATGGCGTCCTTGTTATTGCCGTCGGCCAGGAAGGCCGCGGCGAGCCGATCCCGGGTGGCCATGGTCTCCGCGTCACGCGGGCCCTGCAGGCGCTCACGGTCGGACAGGTTCTTGCTCAGCAACCTGGTGGCCGTCTTGGCGTCACCGGCGGCCTGGTAGGCCTCGGCGAGTTCGTCGCGCGCGCTGAGAGTGTCCGCGTGCTGGGGACCGCGGAACTGCTCGCATTCGCTGACGGCCCGCTGCATGACCGTTACGGCGTCGCCAGGTTCGCCGGCCAAGATCAGGGCCCTCGCCAGGCTACCCCGGGTCGTGATGATGGCAGGATGGCCGGGCGCGAGCTCGCGGCCGCGTTCGGCCAGCACCCGCTGGTACCAGTGCACGGCCTCGGTCGCGTACCCGGCGGCCAGGTACGCGGCGGCCAGGTGGCCAGCCACGACGAGGGCATCAGGGTGACCCGGCATCAGCTTGGTATCACAGCGGGCGGACAGGTCTCGCCAGTACTCCACGGCCGGCCCGACCAGGCGGGCATGATCAAGGCTCCGTCCGGCCCGCAGCAGCAGTTGATGGCACCCATCGGCCCACAGCACGTCAGGGGCAGCATCATGCAGGGCGGCCGCGTTCAACCGCAGGGCGGCCGCGGTCCACGGCCCGGGCTCGTCGGCGGGCCAGATTTCCAGCAGGGCATTGGCGGCAGCGCGGGCTGCGGGCTCCTGCACGTTCGGCGGGGCCGCCAGCCTGATCGCCGCCTGAAGCACCGAGTTCACTCCGATGGTCGGCGGTGATACGGCCCGGTTAATGCTGACCAGCCCGGCCCGCTCGATGGCAAGCAGTGCGTCCCAGGCTGGCTTCGGGTCGACCGCCGCGGAGAACGGGGTCACCCCGCCGCCCAGGTACGCGGACATGGCCGACGTGCTGAAGACGGCACCGGGTATGCCGTGCCCGTCGAGCAGCGCGACCAGCACCAGCATGAGCCGGACCGACGCGCCGGGAAGCAGCGATTCGGCTTGCCCGAGAGAGAGCGTCCAGGTGACGGCGGCCGCGGAGGGCACCTCACCCGCCGCCACGCCGATCTGCTGTCGTCTGCGAGCGAAGTAGTCTCGGTAGTCCCGGCAGGCCAGGGTGGAGTTCGCGACCACCGCGGCGGCCTGGGCGAGGGCCAGCGGCTCACGGCCAAGCGCCTCGATCAGGTCAATAGCACCGTGTCGTTGTGCCGGGTTCACGCTGAGCCGCTCGGTCAGGCAGTTGAGCGCCTCGCGGACGCTGTAGAAACCCACGGGTCTGGCCTGGGTTCCGCGGCGGCCCGAGACGAGCGAGGCTTGCATTCCGGTGACCAGCACCCGCCCGGATGGCCCCTCCGGCCAGAGTCCGTCGAGATCCGTCTGGTCCTGCAGGTCGTCCAGGACGACCAGCCACCGCTGGTCAGTGGTAACGAGCCAGCTGATCAGCCGGGCCGCGACCGACTCGGCTGTCCCAGTGGGCGCGATACCGAACGCGGCCGCGGAGGCTTCCACGTACGCGGAGAGCACCGACGCCCGGCTGGTGGCCGGGATCCAGATCAGCGCATCGATAGCGCCCGACCGCCACAGCGTCTCCGCGAGGATCACCGCGATCTGGGTCTTGCCGCAGGCGCCGAGCCAGTTGGAGGGTCCCTCGGCAAAGGCCGAGCCCGGTACCAGCGCCAGCGTGGCGCCGGGAACGAGCGCCTCCAGGATGCCGCGGGCCGTGTCGGGCCGGTCGGTGTATCCCTCAGCCAGCGGAGGTACCTCACCCACGCGGAACCGGTGAGCCCCGCGCTCAGCCGACATTCCGCTTGTGGGCGCCACGCCCGTTACCCCCAACAGTTCATCCTGTGCCGGAGACCTCCTCGGATGACTCCATCACTAACACCGAGAGGTTCAGGCACGGGGAGCTTTGTCCGTATCGGGATTCTCGCTAACACCCCATTATGCATGTGCACCGGAGTTTCCATACCCAGTAACCCAGGTCCGGGACAGGCGCTACGCTACCAATCGGTAACACTACTGAGGGTCGGCCACCGACGCCAGCAGGGCGGTGCGGGCCTGCGACACGGCCGCCAGCATCGCGCCGCGCAGTACGGGCTCGCCCGGGACGCCGGTCGGCACCACGCGCGGGCGGGAAGGCCAGATGCTCGCGACCGCCGCGGCCACCCGATCCGCCAGGGTGCTGCCGCCGGCCCGGCCCACCTCGCCGCCCAGCACCACGAGGCCCGGGTCCAGCACCACGCAAACGGACGCGACCCCGACCGCGACCCGGTGCGCGAGCTCGCCGAGGAACGCCTCGGCGCCGTCCCGGCCGCTCTCGCCGCTTCCGCCACCTTCGGCGCCACCGCCGACGCCGCGGTCCGCGGCGGAGACGGCGGCGCGGACCGCCTCGGCCGGCGTCTGGGCCGCGAACCCGTGCCTGGCGGCGAGCTCACGCACCGCGCTGCCGCCCGCTAGGGACTGGAAGCCGCCGCTGGCCGGGTGCCTGATGTCGGTGTGCAGCGGGGCACCGTGCACCGGCAGGTACCCGATCTCGCCGGCCGCCCCGGCCGTGCCCCGGTGCAGCCGCCCGCCCAGGATGGTGGCGAGGCCAAGGCCCACGCCTAGCCAGACCAGGACGAAATCGTCGGCGCCCGCGGCGGCTCCGTCGGCCCGTTCGGCCATCGCGGCCAGGTTCACGTCGTTCTCGATCACCACCGGCTTGTGCCAGGCATCCTTGAGTGCGTCGAGGGCACCCTCGTGCCAGGCGGGCAGGTTCACCGCCAGCCTCGGGTCACCGGTCCGCGGGTCGACGACGCCAGGGCTGCCGATCACCAGAGCGCTCAGCCTGGTGACCTCGATCCCGGCCCGGGCACAGGCCCGCT
>Ga0335081_10011765_pt1 | contig 14170 bp, 13 predicted proteins | sample Lox_Sample_35_FD_206713 | JGI IMG/M metagenome (GOLD analysis project Ga0335081, IMG submission 206713) | Soil microbial communities from Loxahatchee National Wildlife Refuge, Florida, United States - Lox_Sample_3.5 | ecosystem: Environmental > Terrestrial > Soil > Wetlands | place: USA... | reverse complement strand
GTTGAGCTGGGGGAGCGTGACCATCTCCTGGCGCGCGATCCCCTCCCTCTTCTGGCAGTGGATCAGCGGCGCGCCGCTGTCGCCGCCGGCGATGGTGCTGTGGGAGATCCGTCTGCCCCGCATACTGCTGGCCGGGCTGATCGGCGGCGTGCTGGCGGTGGTCGGAGCATCGTTGCAGGCCTTGCTGCGCAACGCGCTGGCCGACCCCTATGTGCTCGGCGTCTCGAGCGGCGCGGCGCTGGGAGCGGTGGTCGGCGGACTGGTCAGCCACAGCCTGCACGAGGCGAGCCTGACGCTCTTTCTCTGCGCCTTCGCCGGCAGCCTTCTGACGCTGGTCCTGCTCTACCGCATTGCCTCGGTCCACGGCCTGCTGCCGGTGCAGACGCTCCTGCTGGCGGGTGTGGTGATCAATGCCATCTTCTCGGCGCTGGTGCTCTTCGCCGTGGCGATGGTGGAGCCGTCGCGGCTGTTCGGCCTGCTGTCGTGGCTGATGGGCAGCATCGGGTCGGCCGATTACCGGATCGTGGGGCTGCTCTTTCTCTACAGCCTGGCCGGCCTGATCCTGCTGCTGGGCCAGGCGGCGCACTTGAATCTGCTGACACTGGGCGACGAATCGGCGCGAAGTCTCGGGGTGGAGCCGGAGCGGCTCAAACGGCTCGTCTTCATTGTCACCGCCCTGCTCACGGGGGCGGTGGTCTCGTTGAGCGGGATGATCGGGTTTATCGGCATGATGGTCCCGCATGCGTTGCGGCTGCTGATCGGGCCCGATCACCGGCTCCTGCTGCCGGCGGCCGCCGTCATCGGCGCGGCCTTCCTGATTCTGGCCGATCTTTTGGCCCGCTCGCTGCTGGCGCCGACGGAGCTGCCCGTCGGCGTCATCACGGCGCTGGTGGGCGGGCCGTTTTTCCTTTATCTGCTCTGGCAGCGGCGGTCGGGGGCGATCATCGGTGATTGACCGGACGGGAGGACGGATGACGGGCGGGGATCGATCGTGCTATTGGCTGAACGGGGCCGGGTTCCGGTATCCCGACCGGACCGAGTGGGCCGTTCGCGACGTCACGCTGACCGTTGCGCCCGGCGAGCGCCTTGGCCTCATCGGGCCGAACGGATCGGGCAAGAGCACGCTGCTCAAACTGCTGGCGGGTTTCCTGAGGCCGCAGCAGGGGGAGGTGCGCCTGGACGGCAGCCCCGTGGGAGGCATTGCCGCGTGGCAACTCGCGCAACAGGTGGCGGTCGTGCCCCAGTCGGTCCAGTTTGTCTTTCCCTTCACGGTGCGTGAAATCGTTGCCATGGGACGGCAGCCCCGCCGTCCTGTTCGGTCGGAGGGGTGGAACAATTGGCTGGGCAGCCTGCCCGTGTCGGCCGGCTGGTTCTCCGAAGCCGCCGCGGACCGGGAGGCGGTGCAGGCGGCGCTGGCCGAGATGGAATTGGAGTCGATCGCGGAACGGTCGGTACTGGAACTTTCCGGCGGCGAGCGGCAAAAAGTCCTGCTGGCCAGGGCGCTGGCCCAGCAGCCGGCCATCCTGCTGCTCGACGAGCCGACGGCGGCTCTGGATTGGCACCATCAGTCGATCGTCTACCGTCGGGTGCGGGCGCTCAATCGCGAACAGGGCGCGACCGTCGTGCTGGTCTCTCACGATCTGAATCTGGCCGCGCTCTTCGCCAGCCGGCTCGTGCTGCTCGACGGAGCCCGGATGAAGTGCTGACGCAGGCCGAACTGGACGCGCTCTACGCGCGGGCGGTCGTGGTCGACCGCCATCCGTCGGCCGATGCGCCGCGAGTGACGTTGAGGCCGTGAGCGGGGCGAGGATGACATTGGCCTGGCTGGGATCGCTGCTCTTCCATCTTATGCTGGCAGGCGGCCTGCTCTGGCTGGCGACGGCCCGTCCCTTCCCCCACGAGGCGTCATCGGCCGGTCCTGTCCTCGTGGCGCTGGTCGACTCGCCCGATGCCGAGGTGAACGCCGGCTCCCCCGCCCCGGCGCCTCCGGCCGTGGCGCCCCGCCAAACGACTCGAGTCCAGGCGGCGTCATCCCGACATTCCGCTTCTGCCGTTCGGCCGCACGCCGATCCCGTCACCGCCTCAGTGTCGACCGAACCGGTCAGTTCCGCGCCGGTGTCGCCGGCCGAGTCCCCATCACCGCCTGAGGCGGGGACGCCGGATCTCGCACACTCGTTTGATGATATGGGGACAGTCGCCGCCGCGCCGACCCGCGCCGTCGATGCCGGTCCGGACGCCGGTCTGGACGCGTCAGGCGCCGGCTCTTCGTCGCGTCACGAAGGGGCCGGAGGAACAATTGCCCCCCATGACGATCCCTGGCCGGCCTATTTTGCCGGGGTGCGCGCGGCGGTGGAACGGGCCAAACACTATCCCTTCAGCGCGAGGATGGCCGGCCTTGAGGATCGGGTCACCGTCGCGTTTTCCATCAAGGCCAACGGCGACGCGGAGCAGATTCGCGTGACCGGACCGTCGCGGTTTCCCATATTAAATGATGCGGCCGTCGACACCATCCGGCGGGCCGGCCGGTTTCCGGTCCCCCCGTTGCGCGACCGTCAGCCGGGCGTGCGGGTGACGGTCCCGCTGGAGTTTGCGTTGCACGCTCACGAGGAGGCCTCACAGCAGTAACGACACCACAGGGAGGAAGCGACGGGACGCGGCCGGGAATCCCCGATCAACTGCTGGGGACAGATTTGAAATCTGTCCCCGTCGGAGGAACCAGAGGGGAGCGGTGCCGCCACTGTTCGCGGGGAGAGTCGTCACACGGCCGTCGTCCAGACGGCCGGAACGGGTCACTGTGACGTTGAGGCGCACCTCGGCGTGATGGGAAGACGTGACGGCGGGACGACCCCGCAAGCCAGGAGACCGAGCGTCCTGTTTCATCCATCCCCCTTCGAGCGAAAGGGAGGAGCCGCCATGCGTCAGCCGTTCGTGTCCACCTGTCTGTATCATCTCATCTGGCCTTGCCTGATCAGCCTGCCGCTAGCGGCCGGCGCCGCGAGCCCGGCGCTTGCGGCCGATGAGGGCGGGCCCGCGGCCCAAGCGTCGGCCGAACTGCCCCCCGTGATCGTCTCGGCCACGCGGGATGAACAATCGGTCGAATCGACGATCAGCTCAGCGACGGTCATCACGGCCCAGGAGCTACGCGAGCGGCAGATCACCACCGTCGGCGACGCGCTCCGGTCGGTCGTGGGGGTCGACGTCACGCAGACCGGTGCGCCGGGCGGCGTGACGAACGCCTACATCCGCGGGGCCAATTCGTCGCAGACGCTGGTGATGATCGACGGGGTGCCGGTCAACAACCCGTCCGTCGGAGGATTCGATTTCGCCGATCTGACGACCGACAACATCGAGCGGATTGAAATCGTCAGGGGGCCGAAGAGCTCGCTCTACGGCTCGGACGCCAACGGCGGTGTCATCAATATCGTCACGAAGCGGGGCGAGGGGCCGCCAAAGGCGTCGCTGTCGATCGAAGGGGGACGGTACGCCACGACGCGCGAGGCGGCGTCCCTGGCCGGGAAGTCGGGAGGAGTCGATTACAGCGCCGGCGTGTCGCACGAACTGACGCGGGGATTTTCGAGCGCGGCCGTCGGCACCGAGCCGGACGGCTATCAAAATACGACCTTTTCGTCCAAGCTCGGCCTGGCCGTCCTGGGCGACGGGCGGGTCGAGTTCACCGGCCGTTACTGGCTGGGGCAGGCCGACCTGGACAGCTATGACCCGAATACATTTGCCTTGATCGATGATCCCGGCGCCAAGCAGCGCACCCAGGGGCTGGTGGCGGCGGTCAGCCTGCAAAAGCCGTTGACCGACTGGTGGACGCAACGGCTGACCGTGTCGGTCAATCAAGCGCAATATTGGAACACGTACCTCTTCAGCACGCCCCCTCCCGACTATCAGCACACCGAATTTGACACCAGGAGCCAGCGCATCGACTGGCAGCATGACGTGGCGATCGGCGAGCGGATTCATCTGACCGCGGGCGCCGACTACCAGGGCACAATGGGTGAGAACAGCGGCGACCCCAACCGACATACGATCGACACTGTGGGCTTCTTTGCCCAAAGCCGGTTGGAGCTGCCCCAGGGCCTTTCGCAACTGACCGCCGTCCGGTACGACATCAACAATCGGTACGGGAACAGTTTCACCTATAACATCGAGGCGGCCTATCTCTTCGCGCCGACCCAGACGCGCCTGCGGGCGGCCGCGGGAACGGCCTTTCACGGACCGACGATTCAGGACCTGTATTATCCCGACTATGGCAATCCGAATCTTCAACCGGAGACAAGTGAAACGCTGGAAGCCGGCATTGAGCAGTCGCTCTGGGACAAGCGCGTGGTCATCGGCGTGACCCAGTTTCGGACCAATTTTGACAACATGATCGAGTTTGAATCTGATCCTGCCTGCGTGCCGCCCTTTGCTCCGTTCGGGTTCTGCCCGGTGAATGTGGACAGGGCGCGCTCGGAAGGTCAGGAGGTGACGGTGACCGTGAAGCCGGTCACACAGGTGTTGGTCGTCTCGAACTACACGCATCTGACCGCCAAAGATCGCACCACCGATACCACCCTGCTCCGCCGCCCGCGCGACAAGGCCCATTTCGGCGTGACGGTCACGCCGATCACGCCCCTGATCCTGACGGCGGAAGTCGACTTTGTCGGCCGCCGCAATGATTCGGGGGGGACGGTCGGCAGTTACTGGCTGGTCCGCGCAACCGGCAGTTATGCCGTCACGAACTGGCTGCAGCTCTATGGCCGCATTGAGAATCTGACGGACAAGGTCTACCAGGAAACCCTGGGGTATGGCACGGCGGGCCTGTCGCTCTTCGCCGGCCTCCGCGTCACGGGGCCGTCGTGACAGACAGCGGTGATGCCCATGTGCAGAGGACGCAAGAGCGATCATTTCTTGACCGCTTCCGTTCTGATCGATATAATGAACGAAGCACGTCTTCCATCCTCCCATGCGACGATCGACGCTCATCAACATCGTGCTGATGACGGCCATCGTGGTGGTGTTGGGCCTGCTGGCCACGGTGGCCGGTCCCCGACCCAGCGAAGCCGAGTACGGCGACATCATCATGAACCTGGAGGCGGAGAAGGCCGAAATGCCGCCCGTCGTCTTTCCCCACTGGTTTCACCGGATCCGGTTCAAATGCAAGGTGTGCCACGATGACATCTTTCAGATGCGGGCCGGCGCCGATCATGTCACGATGATCGACATCATTAAGGGCAATTATTGCGGCCGGTGCCACAACGGCCGGATCGCCTGGGCCCCGCTCTACTGCGACCGGTGCCACTCCGGCAAGAGCCAGTACCAGATTCCTGAAGCGCGCGGGCAGACCTCGACGCCATGATCTGCAGTCGCCGGATCGCAAGGGGCGCGACCGGGTCCGCTTGAGGAGACCGAATGGTCGGACTAGTCACACGTCGTCATCGGGGCAGGGCGGAGGTGGTCATCCTGCTGGCGGTCGCGCTGGCGCTGCTCGAATGGCCGGTCTCGGTGACGCGCGCGCAGGCGCCCCCGACTCCGGCCGACAAGGCCGCGTCGGACAAGGAAAAGCTGGAGCGGATGAAGGAGAAGCTCAAGAAACTCGACCCGTCGATGATCATCTATCTGGACAGCCGGGGCAACATCGCGGGGCGGGGTGATCCCAATGCCGTCGTCGGCGACGCGAACCGGTCCGGGATGGCCGAGCATCCGCTCGCGCTGGAGCTGGCCAATCTGCCCAAGGACCAATACGGCCTGGTCAATTGGGCCGAGGCGCTGCGCGACGGAAAGATTTCGCCGAAGGATTCGCTCGATCCGAATGAGAAGCCCAAGCCGCCGCTCGACCTGGACGTGGTGATCCACACGAAGAGCAAATACCAACCGGATGTGGTCTTTCCCCACAAAATCCACACGATGTGGCTCAAGTGCGAAAACTGCCACGACGCGATTTTCAAAGCCAAGGCGGGCGGCAATCCTGAGATGCGGATGGTCGACATCGCCGCGGGTCAGTACTGCGGCCGGTGCCACAACCGGGTGGCCTTCCCGCTGACCGACTGTCTCAGGTGCCATGTCAAGCCCAAGCCGGGCACGGAACAGCTCTTCCAGCAGTCCTCCTCTTCATCTCAGGCGCCGCCGCAGAAGTGATCCCGCTGGAAGTCTGACATGTCACGGGTGATGAAACGATGGGCGGCGGGAGCCGCGGCGGCGGCCATGATGCTGTGGCTCGGAGGAAGTCTGCGGGCCGATGAGCCGAAAACCTACGAGGTGGTCGTGCGGAAGGACTCCTACAAATTTGATCCGGCTTCGATCGTGCTGGAGGTGGGAGATACGGTCAAGTGGGTCAACGCCGACGTCCGCCGTCATCTGATGGCCAGCGTCCCCGGCACGGGTCCCGGCGATCAACTGGAGATTTTCTGCCCGGAATTTTATCCGGACAAGACCTGCGAGCACACGTTCAACACGCCGGGCCGCTATCCCTATTTTTGCTTCATTCACCGCCAGATGGTGGGTGAGGTGATCGTCCTGGAGCGGTGACGGATCCCCCATATGCGGGTTCATCTCCCATCACGGTGGCGCGCTGCGGCGGCGCTCGTCTGTTCAAGCGTGTGGTTGGCCACCTGCGCGCAGGCACCCCCGGTGCAGCCGGAGAAAACCCCGCTGGAGAAGGCCCTGGAGGCCGCGACCAGCGGCCGGCAGGCTACCGGGGAATCCCCGGAGTCAACGGCCCCGCCGGGGCAGGGCAAGAAGGAGGAGGTCTCTGAAGCCGCGAACAGCTCCCTGGCGCAGGTGCTGGTCGAGGCTGAAAAAGAGCAGCACCCGTTGGCGCTCTACTTTCTGCCCAAGGCCGAGCAGGGCGCGTATGTCGACTGGGCGGCGGCGCTCAAGTACGGGATCATCCGGCCGGTCGACTCGCTCGACCCGGCCAAAAAGACGATGCCGCCGATCGATTTCAATGTGATATTCAAGGTGCGGGGCGAACTGCCTGAGGTGGTCTTCCCCCATCTGACGCACACCCTCTGGCTGGACTGCACCAATTGCCACCCGAAGATCTTCGTCATGCGCGCGGGCGTCAATCACGTGACAATGGACGCGATCAGGCAGGGGGAATTCTGCGGCCGGTGCCACGGGAAGGTGGCGTTTCCGCTCTACGACTGCAACCGGTGCCATTCCCGGCCGCTGCCGGGCCGATCGTTCATTATTCCGAAAGCGAAGGAATAGTCGCAGTGAGGGCCGAAGGCGAAGGAGTAGACGCCTCCGGTTTCCTCCCGGCCAGCCGCGCGATGACGGCCTCGATCATCCCAGGGGCGAGAAGGTGATCGGGTAGACGACGGTGACCGAGCCGCTTTTGGGCGAGGCGGGGAACTTCAGCAGCTTGAACCGCTTCACCAGGGCCTCTTCAATCGGCGGATACTTCAATGTGGTCGACGCGACGGAGACGTTGGTCACGTTTCCTTCTTTCGTGATGGTGAATTCGAGCGTGACCACGCCCTTCAGATCCGGATTCTCCCGCAAGGCTTTGTTGTAGATGAACCGGATCCACCCCTTCAGGCCGTCCACGACGGCGGCGACCGACTCGTAGGGCCGGCCGACCGCCTTCCCCTCGGTGTCCTTGAGCTGAATGGGGTTTTCAATCGCTGTGCTCTGCTTGTCCGCCAGCCGGATCCCCTCCACCTTGCCCCCCAGCTCGCCGATGAGTTGGTCAATTCCGCCGCTGCCCGGGTCCTCCGCCCCGCTCGGCCGCAGCCCCGACCCGTAGTTGGTGTTGGTGGCGGTTCTGAGCGTTCCCCCGCTCAGCAGCTTGTCCGACGACGAGAGCGCCGATCCCGACGGCGACTTCTTGGCCAGGAGCTTGAGCAGGCCGCTGCGCATGGCGACCTGGCGGTTGCGCTTGGCCACCTGTTCCGGCGTCGGCTCGACGTTGGACTTGGACGGTTTCTTGTCCGCTTCGGTTTTGTCCTTTTTCTCGGCGCCCGTCGCCTCGGCCGGCGGACCCTCCTCCGCCTTTTTGACCGCCTCCTTCGGCGGCGGGGGCGGCGGCTTGATCAGCAGGCTGGCGATCCGGGGGGAGAGCTGGGTGAAGTCCTGGTGCTCCGGTGTCTCGACCCTGACCAGGTTCATCACGAGCGCCACGACGGCGTAGAACAGCAAACAGCCCCAGGCGATGTGCCGGAAGCGCTGTTCGGTCTCCTGCAACAGCTCCAGATGGGTGCGGCTCATGCGAGATCCTTGTGAAGCACACCCAGATCGATCTGGCCGAACTCCGCCTGGCTGCAGGTGAACATCACCTTTTCCAGCAGACGGAACGGGATGTGCTTGTCGCCCAGGATCGTAATGCGCCCCTCGAAGGGTTTGTCGGGGGTCAGGGTGGCGAAGTACCTGCCGCGCTTGGCTTCGAAATCGAGCTCCTTTTTCAGGTCGGGGATCAGCAGCTCGTCGGTCTTCATCACGGAATCGGTGTCGGTGATCCGTTTGCCTCCCAGAAAGATGTCGGCCTGGGTCACCATGATGGTGACGGTGGTTTCGGCCCGCTGTTGGGTCACCGATTCGGGCAGTTTCAGCCGTTCCGCCGACGGGATGGTGGAGCCCTCGGCCGAGAAATTGTAGAGCAGAAAGAGCACCAGATTGGTGAACAGGTCGACCAGCGACGTCAGCGTCAGAAAGGTGGACGCGGTGCCGCTTGCCCGGCGGGCCGACAGGCGGTGGCCGGAGGTCATTGCACCTCCCCCAGCGAGATGTTGGGGAAGAGGGTGTAGCGTTTTGTCTTCCCGTCCACGGTGACCAGCGCCTCCCGCGTCGCATCCATGACCGCCACCAGCGTTTCGTAGGGCACGTTGCCCTTGCTCAGGATCGCGGCGGCGTCGACCGTCGGGTAGCGGGATTTCAACTGCTGCAACTCGGCGGAGAGCGCCGACAGGTCATAGCCGGAGGGCGTGGACGGCACCAGCGTGAGCAAGTGAGCCCCGTTGGCCACCAGAATGCCCTTGTCGGCGATGGAGATGCTCAGGAGCAGCTGATCATCCGGCTTGGCGGGCGGCTTGGCGCCCGCGGCGGCTTCGGCGGCGGTGGGCTGCGGCAGGTAGATCTCCAGCGCCGAGAGCCGTTCGAAGACGGCCGTGACGAGCAGAAAGGGAGCCAGGACGACCAACAGATTCATGTAGGGCGTCAGGTCGATGTCGGTCGACTCCATCCGCCTAGCTCGTCTTCGCGATCGCGGCAACATGCTCCTTCTCCCGGCTCCGTTCGGAGCCCGCGGCCTGGCGGTTGGTGTAGAAATTGGCCAGCTTGGTGGAATACTGATCGATCGAATCGACGATCTTGGTCGTCTGCGACTGCATGAAGGAATAGATCAGGATCAGCGGAATGGCCACGATCAGGCCGAAGGCCGTCATGTTCAGCGCCGTCGAGATGCCTTGCGCCAGCAGAATCGACTTCTGCGAGGGATCCGCTGCGGAAACGGCGGCGAACGCCTTGATGACGCCGATGATCGTGCCCAGCAGCCCCAGCAGCGTCGCCACGTTGGCGAGGATCGGCAGGTAGGGCGTCCGGCGCTCCAGCGGCGGCAGCACATCCAGCGTGGCCTCCTCCATGGCCTGCTGGAGGCTCTCGCGCGGCTCGCCGGCCTTGACCGCCTTCAGGCCGTGGAGCAGGACGTAGGGCAGCGGCTGGTGTTTGCCCTGGCAGAGCTTGATCGCATCATCCACCCGATGCGAGGCGAGGTGCTTCTGGATCTGCTGCCATAGCGGCTCGCCGCTGACCATCGCGCGCGAAATGTAGATGAAGCGCTCGATCACCACGGCGGTGCCCAGCGAGGCGACCAGCAGCACCGGATACATGAAGAAGCCGCCCTCTTTGAAAAAGTTGACGATGGTCACGACAATGTCCATGGATGTGATTGTCCCTCCTCCGCGTCTCGCTCGTGTGTGCCGGCCCCGCCTAGTGGCCCTTGACCCCCTGGGGCGGGGGGTGTTTCAAAAACTCCTCCCGGTCGACCGGTTGGAAGATCTCTTGCAGGAAATTGCGGTCCAGCTCTCCGGCGCCCTTCTCCAGCGAGAACGGCTCCTGCCACGGCACGTCATAGACCGCGCTGGGCGCGGCGACGGCGCCGTAGATGGTTGCGCCAAGCAGCATCACGCGGTGGCTGGGCTCCCCGCCCTGCGGTTTCGCGGGAGCGGTGGCCGGGGGAGAATGGGTCGGCGCCTCCGCCCGAGCGGCCGGGTCGCCCCAGGTGAAGAGCAGCCAGATCATTGAGAGCGTGATGCCCGCCGTCGACAGGCTCCTCATGGCGCCGCTCCTCCCTTCGCGGGGGCAGGTGGCGCGGGCGGTTGCGCGGGCGCGATTGGAGCCGCCGCCCCGTTCGATGGTGACGGGCCGGTCTGGTTATTCCGGGTCACGGGCAATGGCGGCACGGCGGGTGGCGATAGCTCCGTGGCCTGCGACCGGGGTGTCGCCGGGGCGGCCGGATTCGGCACCACGCGCTCCAGCGCGGCGGCCCAAGAGGAGACCTCCTTCTCGTGGGGTCCGTTCAACTGCAGATAGGCCTGATACTGTTCCAGCGCCTTGGCCGGCTCGCCCAGGTACAGCTCGTAGAGAATGCCGAGATTATAGCGGGCGTCGGCGAACCGCCCGTTCTTCTTCAAGGCCGCCAGGTAGGCCTCTTCGGCCTCCTTGAACTGTCCCTTGGCCCGGTAGGCCAGGGCCAGATTGAAGTAGGCGTCCGGATAATCCGCCTGCCGAGCGATGGCCTGCCGGTAGGCGGCGATGGCGTTGTCCAACTGGCCGGTCTGTTTGAAGAGGATGCCGAGATTATTTTGGGTGGCCGGCTGGGTCGGATCCGCCTCGGCCGATTGTTCGAACAGCCGCAGCGCCTCCTGGGTGTGGCGTTGTTCAAGCTGTTGAAGGGCCAGCTGGAATAACCGTGCGCCTTCAGCCGGATCCGGCATCGCGGGTCGCGGGGCCGGTTTGGCGGTTTCATGGACCGTTTCAAGGCTGGTGGCGAGAGAAGGCACAGGGCCCGAAGCGTGGGTGGGCGGCGCGGTCGAGGCGCAGCCCGCCGCCAACAGGCTGATGGCCATCCAGCCGAACAGTTGTCGTTGGAGGCGCGCGCTCATGGGCTGGACGGCATCGCCGTTGGCGGAACCGCTCTGGAGGATGGAGCGGGACTCGACGTTGAAGGGGGCTGGGACGCCGGGTGGGGAGAGGGGCCGTTAGGAGCGGCGGGAGGCGGCGGTACGGGGCGCTCTGAAATGATTTCCGTCAGCTCCTGCCGCCGATACCGGGCCGGCAACAATTCGGCGAGTCGGTTGTAGCTTTGCTGGACCCAGGTGGTGTAGACCCCTTGCTGTTGGGCCCGTCGCACGTTTGCCTCATACGTGGCGATCGAGCGCTCCTCATACGGGGCGGCCTGTTCTTCCAACAAAAAATTATATTCTTCCAGTTGATCCGGTGTCAATGATTTCGGCCGTTCCGATTGCAGCAGGGCCGTGCGGTAGGCCTCGAACAGCAGGCCGGTTTGATAGGTGGCTGCGGTGGTGATGTCGGTCAGGTTGTAGGTGGCCGCCTGCACATACGCGTCGATGGTGAATTTGAGCAGCTGCTCCTTCCTGGCCAGGTTCGCCTTCAACGGCTCGACCAGCCGGACGGCGTCAAACTGCTCGAACCGGTAGTCGCCCAGCTTCAGCCAGGCCGTGCCGGCCATGAGATCGCTGCCCGGCGCGGGACGGGTCTTGATCTGTTCGAGAAGGCCTTGAAAGAGCGCGGCCGCCTCCTGGTGGTCGCCGAGGTGGTCCTTCGCCATCGCGGCGCGGAATTGAGCATCCAGTTTCCGCGCGGGGTCGGTGAAATCGGGCCGCTTGGCCAGCGAGGAGAAGCCTTCGTAGGCCTTGGCCCACTCCTGCCGTTCCTCGGCCAGCGTCGCCATGGCCCAGAGAGCGTCGTGGACGACTTTGGGATCCTTGGACGCTTTCGCGATCTGATCGTATTGTTGGAGCGCTTCGTCATACCGTCCCTGCTTCTGCAGGATCGACCCGATCTGGAGCATCGCCTGATAGGCGTACGGGGAGTTCGGATTCTCCTTCAGGAGCCGCTGCATGGTCTTGACACCCTCGGCGGTGTCTCCCGTGCTCAACAACGTGGCGCCGGCGTCGAACAGCGCGATGCTCGCCACATCGGTCGTGGGAAGCTCGTCATAGAGTTTGATGAAGCCTTCCGCCGCCTCCTTGGCCTGGCCCTCCTTTTTCAGCGCTTCCATCTGCTTGTAGATGGCCGAGGCGAGCACCCGCTTCAGTTCGGCCGCGTCCTGGGGCTGCAGCCGCTGGGCCAGCTCGACCGTTTTGCGGTATTCGTCGGCCGCCTTGGAGTAGTCCTTCTCCTCGAAATAACTGCTGCTGATCAACTTTTGCGCCAGGTAGTGCACGCGTCCGTCGCTGCTCGGGGCGGCGGCGCTCGCCCGCCTGGCCAGCTGCCGGCACACCTCGTAGCGCTTGACCTGGTACGCCATCTCGGCGCCTTTGAGCAGCACCTCCGGCACGTGCTTGTCCTTGGGGAAGGTGTCGGCGAAGTGGGCCGCGTTTTCGTACATGGCGACGGCGACCGCCTCCGGCGCCTGGCCGCCGGACTTCTCGACCGCCTTGCCGGCCGCGACGATGGCCCCGTAACCCGCGTCGGCGCTCGAGTCATGCGGAGGGTAAAAGTAGGCCGACTTCTCATACGCGGACGCCGCCTCCGAGTAGCGCCCCTGGTCGTAATAGAGCTCCCCGAGCAGATAGGTGACCCGACCGGCTTCGATTTCGTTGGGGTACTCCTTCAGAAATCGCTGGTACCAGCGGATCGCCTCCTGGTAATCGTTCGGGTTCTTCGTCGCCTGCGCCTGCGCGTGATAGTACTGGGCGACCTGCAGAAGCGACTCCTTCAATTTTGGCTTGATCCGGAGAATGGCCGCGGCGTCCTGCCGCCTGGCCCACGCCGAGTCGGGGCCGAATTGCCGGTCAAAGGTGATGCGCGCCTGCAGCGCGGCATCGGTCCAGTGGGCCTGCGTGTACAACTGCACCACCGAGGCTTGAAACAGCGGCGCGGACTCGTCCAGGGGATTCTCTTCCACGAAGGTGCTGTAGGCGATTCCGGCGTCCTGGATGCGCTCCTGTTTGAGGTAGAGATCGCCCAGACGGCGGTAGAGCAGCTCTTCGTACTCGCGGTGACCGTGCTGTTTGAAATAGGCCGCCAGTTCGGCCGGGCCGCCCTGATAGTCGATGGCGATCAGCGTGGCGTTGATCACCTCCTTCAGCATGCCGGCTTCCTGCTCGTTGTACGCGTACACGTCCAGCCGCTTCCTGCCCGACCGATCCGGGATCGCCCGGCTGTCCAACAGGTTCAGGAACAGTTCGCTCGCCTTTGGATAGTCCTGCAGCTCGAAGTAGGTCCAGCCCAGTTTGTACCGGACGATTTCGGAGAAATACGGGTCATCCTGCTTGAACATGGCGGCTTCATAGGCGGCGGCCGCCTGTTTGAAGAGGCCCGATTCGAAGTAAAATTCGCCGAGTCGAAACGAGGCTTCGCCGCGGTAGAAGCTGTTCGGGTAGTTGTTGAGCAGCCGTTCCATCGCCCCGATGGCCTGATCGATCTGACCGCTTTCGTAATAGCCCTTGGCCAGCTGATAGAGGGCGCTGTCGTTGGCCGCCCGCGAAGGGTACAGTTTCAGCAACTGTTCGTAGATGGCGATCGACCGGCTGTGGTCGATTTTCGGGCGGGACGAGGACGGGCGGGCGTTCTGGCCCGGCCGCTTGGTGTTGTACTGCTCGGCGTTGAACTGCGTCAACCGGCGGCGGTAGATCGTGTCCTCCATCTTCATATACAGGTCGCCGAGGCGGTGCAGCGCTTCCGCCTTCAGCTCGTCCTTGTAGGCGAAATGTTTCAGAATGTACTCTTCGTAGTCGTGCAACGCCTCCAGCTTGGACGGGTTGCGGGCCGCCTCCTGCTGGCTGTTGAGGACGTCCTTGACGACGCTGTTGATTTTCGATTGGTCGATGTAATAGGCGTCCTTCTGCGCGGCGCAGGCGGCCGTGAGCAGGCCGCCGGTCACCGCGGCGATCCGCACCAGCCGTTGAAGGACTGTCACGTGCGGGCCGAGAACCGCCTTGATGTGTCTCATCCCCATGGGGACGAAGCGCAGACCGCAGGCGACCAAAATGATCTT
>Ga0335081_10011764_pt1 | contig 14170 bp, 14 predicted proteins | sample Lox_Sample_35_FD_206713 | JGI IMG/M metagenome (GOLD analysis project Ga0335081, IMG submission 206713) | Soil microbial communities from Loxahatchee National Wildlife Refuge, Florida, United States - Lox_Sample_3.5 | ecosystem: Environmental > Terrestrial > Soil > Wetlands | place: USA... | reverse complement strand
TGGAAGTTGCGCAGGCTGTTGTTGAAGCCTGCCGGGTCGATGTAGTTCTGCATGTACAGGCGCTTCAGGTTCTGCTGGATCGTCGAGTGCCGTACCTCGTCGATCATCTGGATCGCCTGGCCGTTGTGCAGTTCCGGGTTGGGGACCGTGCGGAACAGCAGCGGCATCGCCCGCGCGGCCGAAATCTCGGGCAGCGGGATGATGCTCAGGAAGAGCTTCTGCCATTCCAGCCAGCGCTCCTGCACCTGCCGGAACATGTTGCCGCGGATCGCGCCGTCTTCGGCGCCGTAGACCCGGTGGTCTTTTTCCTCCTGCATCGGGAAGTAGGACCGCAGCACCTGCTTGAGCGGGTCCTTCTTCGCCGCCTTGCGGAAGGTGTAGTCGGTCCCGTATTGCGAGACCGGCTCGTGGTACTTGGGCTCCCAGGCCAGTTCCTGGATTTTCTGGTGCGCCCTGGCCACACTCTGGCGACTCATCGTCACCCCTTTCTCGGCGGGTTCCGGGGTACGGGCCTCAGGCGTCCCGGACTGCCGCCACGTGGCGGCAACCCGGGGCAGCCGGCAGCCCCGAAAGTCCTTGTGCCCTGCATCACATCCCGAAACCCAAGGTCATGAGCTCTCAACATGAGACACGTCGAACGCGGCGCGGATCTTCTCGAGGTCGCGTTTGGTCTGCTCCGAGGCCTGACGACTCCCCTCCGCGGCCGGCATGATGCCAAGCGCCCGCAGCAGCTGCGCCGCGGGGGGGCCCGGATCACCCGCCTCGCCGAGGACCGGATGCAGTCCCTCGCTCACCAGATGGTGAAAAACGAGATTGACGATGCTCCAGGGGTTGAAGGTCTCGGGATCGGTGGTCTCGCCGTCGCCGTCCATGGACCGACACAACGCTGCCTGGCCAGAAAAGGGGGTCTCAACTTGAGACAGTGCCCGGCAACAAGAGGTTTACTTTGTAAGAGGCGAGTAACCCAAGTTGAACCGAGCAGGCTAGGCCTCCGGCCGGAGAATTGGGTGGGGGAGGCGACATGGCACACGCATCAACGCCACCGGTGTCAAAAGACAGGCTGGCCGAGGCCAGAGACCGTTTCCTCGCGGCCGAGCCGGTCGATCCCTCCGACGTGCGCAAACCGATCCTCGCGTCGTGGTGGCGGTCCCGCCAGTGGAACGTGGCCGCCGATCACATCGACCTGAGCTACCTGCACGACCCGGACGTTAGGGGCACGCTGGCCCGCGCCGCCGACCCGGTGCTCAGGCAGCTGCACGAGCAGCTGGACGGCCAGCCGATCAGCATCATCCTGACCGACGCCGACGGGGTGGTGCTGACCCGGCTGACGGCGGACCACGACCTCGAACGCCGCCTCGACCGGGTCATGCTCGCGCCCGGCTTCAGCTACGCCGAGGAGCGGGTCGGCACCAATGGCATCGGCACCGCGCTGGAGTCTGGCGGCCCGGCCCACGTCTTCGGCCACGAGCACTACGCGGAGAACCTGGAGATCTTCGGCTGCGCCGGAGTGCCGATCCACGACCCGGTGTCCGGCAAGACCGTCGGCGTGATCGACCTGACGTGCTGGCGCAAGGACGCTGACCCGCTGATGGTCTCGCTGGTGAAGTCGACGGCCGACCAGATCACCCAGGCCCTGATGAACGCGCGCAGCAAACGGGACTACCAGCTGCTCCAGGAGTACATGAAGGCCTGTCGGCACACCGGCGGCATCGTGCTGGCCCTCGGCAACGACGTCACGATGCTGAACGACCACGCCCGCCGCGTGCTCGACCCGGGCGACCAGGCCGCGCTGCTCGGCCACGCCACCGAGGCGCTGTCCAGGCAGTCGTCGTCGGGCGCGGTCTCGGTCGACCTGCCCAGCGGCTCGGTGGCGCGGATCTTCTGCCGCCGGATCGGCGAAAGCCCGGCCGCCGACGGCGTCGTGCACGTCAAGCTCACCTCGCCGGTCGCGGTGGTGGGCGCGGCCGAGGTGCCGACGCAGCGGACGGCCATGTACCTGCCGGGCCTGGTGGGCAGCGGCGTGCTGTGGCTGCGGGCGTGCCGCGAGGCGGAGACCCTCTACGACGCGTCCGAGTGGCTGACGCTGGAGGGCGAGGGCGGCATCGGCAAGCTGACCCTGGCCCGGGCCGTGCACCAGCGGCGCAACCCGGCCGCCCCCTTCCACGTGCTCGACGCGGCGTCGGCCGGCCAGGACTGGGCCACCAAGACCCGTCGCGAGCTGCTCGACGGCACCGGCATGCTGGTCATCAGGCACGTGGACGCGCTGAACGCCAAGCAGGTGCACGCGCTGGCCAGTGCCCTGCAGGAGGCCAGGACGGCCAAGCGGCACCAGGAACTCCGGGTGGCACTGACGCTGAACCGCAAGCAGGCCGGCGCCGACCTGACCAGGCTGCTGCGCTTCTTCCACGGCACGGTGGAGCTGCCGCCGCTGCGCCACCACATCGAGGACCTGCAAGAACTGGTGCCGTTCTTCCTGGCCCGGCTCGGTCAGCAGGGCCGGCTGACCTGCTCGCCGGAGGCGATGCAGCTGCTGCTCCGGCACAACTGGCCAGGCAACGCCGAACAACTCTGGCAGGTCCTCAAGCAGGTCGTGCAGCGCCGCCGGGCCGGCATGATCATGCCACGTGACCTGCCCCCGGAATGCTGGACGGTGAGCCGCAGGCTGCTCTCCCCGCTGGAGTCGATCGAGCGGGACGCGATCGTGCAGAGCCTGCAGGATCACGACGGGAACAAGGTCCGGGCGGCCGAGGCGCTGGGCATGTCGCGCGCCACCATCTACCGCAAGATCCATGAGTACGGGATCGTCGCCTCGGGCGGCTGAGCGGCTCCGCCTCCCCCCTCTGACCCACCCTTGATTCAAACTGAGAACACACGTGGCTGGTCATAGGCGTATGGATGCATTAAGCCCGCATATGCGGACGCTCTAGATGAAGGAGCGAAGTGATGGCCACTGTCGATGCAACTGCCGGCGAATCTGGTGGGCCAGCCACAGTGCCCGAGGCACCCGCGGCGGCGCCCGTGGTCGGACCAATGGCCGGCGACCCGGCCATGCTGGGCCTGTCGAGCTTCATCGTCGGCTCCGTCGCGCTCGGCCTGGGGCTCGTCGGCGTGGTGCCGGTCGGCGTCCTCGGCGCCCCCCTGGCGATCATCCTGTCGGCTACGGCCCTGGGCTTGCTGCTGGCCGCCGTCTGGGCCGCTGCCGTCGGCCAGAGCGCGGTGGCGGCCGTCTTCGGCATCTTCGGCACGTTCTGGCTGAGCTACGGGGTACTCGTTCTCGGCCTCGATCACAACTGGTTCGCCATCACCACCACCGCGGTGCTCGCCACCGTGAAGCTGTTCCTGGTCGCCTGGCTGGTCGCCATCATCATGCTGACCCTGGCCACGCTGCGGCTGCCGGCCGCGTTCACCGCGGTGTTCGTGCTGGTTGACCTGGCCCTGCTGCTCCTGCTGCTCGCCTTCGCCAACGCGTCGCCGCTGGGGGTGCCGTCGACCGGCCTGCTCAAGGCGGGCGGGTACGTGGTGCTGGTCTTCGCCGCGATCGGGGTGTACCTCTTCTACGACGCCGCCCAGGCCGGCACCGGCGGGAAGAGGGTTCCTCTCGGCAACCCGCTGATCAAGTAACCAGATCCCGAACGGGCCGTGGTGACTGCCCGGGTCACCGGCCAGTCGCCCCGGCCCGGCGGCGTCGCGGGCTGCCCCACGAGCCCCACCGCAGGGCCGGCTCGGGCAGCTTGGGCGGTTCGGCGAAGGCGGGTTCAGCGTCCAGGTCGACCATGTCCAGCGGTGCGGCGGCGGCGGCGTCCCGGCGGGTCAGCGGGGGCAGATTCCACTTCTCCTCGATCAGCTTGAGCACCGAGGTGTGGTCCAGCGTGGTGCTGCACACGTAGTCAGGCCGGGCGTAGGGGCAGATGACCACGGCCGGCACCCGGAAGCCGTACCGGGCGTAGTCGCGCGGCCCGTCGTCGATTGCCTTCAGCCGGGTGAACCCGCCGCCGAACATCGGGCTGAGCAGCGTGCGCAGCCACCGGGGCAGGTCGAGGACGTAGTTGTGCGCGGGCACGTCGTCCGGCGGCACCGCCTCCGGCGGCGGGACGTGGTCGTAGTAGCCGCCGTGCTCGTCGTAGAGCCAGATCAGCAGCGTGCGGGACCAGGCCGGGCCGTGCATGACGTGGTTGATGACCTCGGCGGCGAATGACTCGCCGCGCCTGATGTCCTGCGGGTTCTCCTCCGAATAGGTCTCGAAGTCCGGGTCGACGATGCTCACCGCGGGCAGTCTGCCCGCGTCCGCGTCGGCGAAGAACTGCCCGGTCCGGCGCAGGTGCCGGATGCAGGCGGCCAGCCCGAGCGGGTACAGGTCGGCGGTGAATGACTTGTTGCCGACGGCCCGGTCGGCCATCCCGGGCAGCCACCGGCCGGTCTGCGCGAGCCGCCGGGCCGCGGTCAGGCCGCGCCCGCCGACCGCCCGGCGCAGCAGCACCGAGTAGTGCCGCACGTTGTGGTAGTTGGCCCAGGAGATGCCGTGCCCGGTGAGCGCGTCGAAGATCGTCCCGGCCTCCGGGTAGTCGATGATGTCCCAGGGCAGGTCGTCCATGAGCCCGTGCGCCGTGCCCGAGATGAGGAACCTGCGGTTCGGGAACGTGGGTCCCAGGCAGGAGCTGAACCAGCGATCGGCCAGCGGGAACGTCCGCGCCAGCCCGTAGTAGAAGGGCAGGTCGGCTTCGGTCCAGTAGCCCATCGGGACGGCCGGGTCGGCGCCGGGCAGCGCCTCCGTCACGGCGGCGGCGAAGCCGTCGTTGCGCCCGTCCGCGTACTGGATGTGGCTGGCCCGCCAGTTCTGGCTGGGATTGTTCTTCACCTGGGTGGTGGATGTCATCTGGTGGGCGTGATACCCGCGTCCGTTCGGCGCGTAGTTGACGACGTCCGGGGTGCCGTCGGGGCCCAGCGGCAGGCCCTCGCCCCGGTCCGCCAGCAGGCCGAGGTAGTTGTCGTAGGAGTGATTTTCCATCATCAGGACGACGATGTGCCTGATCTGCGGCAGCAGATCGGCGCCCTCCGGCAGGTCGGGCCGCGGTCGCCCGCCGGGGTCCGGCCGGGTGATCCCGCGCCGCCTGATCTCGCGAGCCTCCAGCCTCTCCCACATGCCGCTACCTCCTAGCGATCGGGCGGCGCCGGATGCCGCGCGGCGATCTCCGCGATAGCGCTGCTTTCCTCCAGGCGGTCCCGCAAACGGTCCAGCCGGGCATCCGTCCTCCGCCCGCGCGCATCCTCCGCCCGCGCGCATCCTCCGCCCGCGCGCATCAAACGCTCTGAATCCGCTCGCCCTCACCTGGGCGCCCGGCGCCAGGACCCCGCGACCCGGTGCAGGAAACATTGACATGCAGCCGAACGGCTGCATATATTCTCACTAGTTCACTCACGGGGTGCGATGACGGAGGTGGCTTGGACGAGGTATTCCGCGCGCTCGCCGACCCGAGCAGGCGCAGGCTGCTGGACAGCCTGAACCAGCGGAACGGGCAGAGCCTGCGCGAACTCTGCGCCGGGCTGGACATGGCCCGGCAGTCGGTGAGCAAGCACCTGGCGATCCTGGAGGACGCCAACCTCGTCACCACCGTCTGGCGCGGCCGGGAGAAGCTGCACTACCTGAACGCCGTGCCGATCAACGAGATCGCCGAACGCTGGATCAACCGCTACGACCGGCAGCGTGTTGCCGCCCTGTCGGACCTGAAGAAAGCCCTGGAGGGCACCGCGATGAGCAAGCCGGAATTCGTCTACACGACCTACATCAGCACCACCCCGGAACGGCTCTGGCAGGCGCTGACCGATCCCGCCTTCACCCGCCGCTACTGGGGTGTCGCGTTCGATACCGACTGGCGGACCGGATCGGTCATGACCGTGGAACTCGACACGGGCGGGGTGAGGATCGCCGATCCCGCCCAGGTCGTGCTCGAGTCCGACCCGGGCCGGCGGCTGTCGTACACCTGGCACACCTTCACCCCGGAGTGGGCGGCCGCTTACGGCATCGGCGAGGAAGACCGGGCACGGTTCGCCGGCGAGCGGCGGTCCAAGGTGACCTTCGACATCGAGCCGGCCGGGGAGATGGTCAAGCTGACCGTCGTCCACGACGACTTCGACCCCGGCAGCGCCATCCTCCCGAACATCTCACAGGGCTGGCCGCGGATCCTGTCCGACCTCAAGACGCTGCTCGAGACGGGCGACATCCTGCCGGTCGGCTAGCACGAGCCACATCGACACCTGGGTGGGCTGGAACGCCTCATGCACCACGCCGACCAGGTCGTCGCGGACGGCGTCGAAGTCGACGGTGTGCCGCATCCGGGCGGTGTACACGCCCACCAGCAGCGCGGTGATCAGCGTGTAGGAAACAACCCGGCTGATGATCCGGTCCAGCTCGTACAGCCGGTACTTCAGCACCGCCACGCCCATGCACACGGGCAGCGTGCCGAGCGCGACGGCGGCCACCCGGGCTATCCGCACGCGGCGCACCAACCGGCTCATGCGCCCACTGTAGGCAGCCATCGTCCCGGGAACGTTACGGCTTCTGCCAGAATAAGGACCGGTGACACCTACGCTCGTCGTCGTCAGCGGCCCGGCCGGGTCCGGCAAGACCACGCTGGCGTACGAGCTCGGGGCCGCGATGGGCTGCCCGGTCATCTCCCGCGACGAGATCAAGCAGGGCATGGCCCGCGCCACCCCCGGCTTCACCGGCGCGCCGGGCGACGAGCTGACCCGGCGCACCTTTCCGGTCTTCTTTGCGGTGCTGGAACTGCTACTCCGGTCGGGCGTAACCACGGTGGCCGACGCCGCCTTCCAGGACCACGTGTGGCGCCCGGAGCTGGCAAAACTCCAGAGCCTGGCCGAGATCCGCGTCGTGCACTGCACGGTGGCCGCCGATGTGGCCTTCGCCCGGATCGCCCGGCGTGAGCAGGACGACCCGCAGCGCCGCGTGCACGCCGCTCCGGGCGACCCGGCCGGACACGAGGCGGCGCACCGCGCGTTCCGCCGGGTGAGCATCGCTGCGCCCGCGCTCGAGGTCGACACGAGCGACGGATACCGTCCCCCGTTTGGCCAGATCCTGTCCTTCGCCACCGGGGAGTTATATCCCGAACGGGCCGAGGTTTCCCGCCCCGCCGCCGCTTATCGCTGCTCCGGGTCGGGCCCCCGGGCGGCTCGCCCGCCGTCCACCGGCAGCACTGCCCCGGTGACGAAGCTGGCCTGCTCGGACAGCAGGTAGGTCACCGCGTCGGCGGCCTCCGCGGTGCGGCCCACCCGGCCGAGCGGGTGCAACTCGGCCATCTCCCGCTCGGTCCGCGCCATGGTCTGCGGATCCTGCCCCGCGAGCAGCGCCCGGTACCGTTCGGTGTCGATCGAGCCGAGCGCGACGGCGTTGACCCGGATCCGTTCGGCCCCGTAATCGACGGCGGCGGCCCGGGTCAGGCCCTCGACGGCGGCCTTGGCCGTGGCGTAGGGCAGCGCGCCCCGCACCGCCCGCTGCGCCTGGTGGCTCGATACGTTCACGATCGACCCGCCCCGGCCCGCGGCGCGGAACCGGCGCACCGCGACCGCGCACCCGGTCACCACCGGGGCGAGGTTGGCGCCGATCAGGTCCATGATCTCGGCCGGGGCGCCGCTGTCCAGCGCGGCGTCGCGGAACAGCGCGGCGTTATTGACCCAGCCGGCCAGCGGGGCGGCCGCCTCGGCCAGGTCCGCGGCCGCCTCGGCCACCCGCTCGTCCGCCGCGCTGCCGGTCACCCCGTTCAGCCGGGCGGCCGCGGGATGGCCGGGCACCCAGTCCAGGGCCGTCTGGTCCATCTCGATGATGACCACCGTGCCGCCGCCGGCGGCCAGCCGTTCGGCGATGGCCCGGCCTACGCCCCGGCCGCCACCGGTGACCACGTATGAGTTGCTCATCATTAACTGTTGCAGACTTGACCCTGTGCCGATGTCTCGCCGCGCCATCCAGCGTCACGCCGAGAAGCACCTGTTCAATCCGAGCATGCGGACGGCCATCAGGTGCTGGGCAGCCACCCGATGACCATCCGGGTCGACCTGGCCGGCCTATCCTCCTAGCCCGGAATGGGCGATGCCCACTTCGGCCGCGGGATCAGGCAGAACGGATGGCCGGCCGGGTCGGCGTAGACGCCGGGGCCGGCCAGCTTGGTCGCGCCGAGCGCCAGCACCCGGGGCCCGGCCGTGGCCACGTCTTCCACCATCACGTCTAGGTGCATCTGCTGCGGCCGGGCCGGGTCGGGCCAGGTCGGCGGCTGGTGATCGGGCGCGAGCTGGAAGGCCAGCCCGGACGTGGCCTCGTCGGCCGACACCACGACGAAGTCGTCGCTGCGGTAGGTGATGGGCTGGCCGAGAAGCTCGGAGTAGAAGGCGGCGAGGGCCAGCGGGTCGGGGCAGTCGATTACCAGGTGGTGCAGTCGTCCGATCATGCGTGCCATGCTGCCAGGCGCGCTTGCTACCTTCAGGCGCATGCGGATCGCCCACCTCAGCGACCTCCACTTGATGCGGGGTCCCTTCGCCGCCCAGCCCGCGGCCGGCCTGGCCGACGCGATCGGCCGCCTGCTGTCGGTCGAGCCGCGGCCGGACTGCGTGGTCATCACCGGTGACCTGGCCGACACCGGGCACCCGGACGAGTACGCCACGCTGCGCGACATCCTGCGGCGGTGCCCGGTACCCGTGCACCTGCTCCCGGGCAACCACGACGACCCGGCCGCCCTGATCGCCAGGTTCGGCGACACCCCGTACCTCGGCCACGGCGTGTCGCCTTCCTACGCGGTGGAGTACCCGCGGGCCACCCTGGTGATCGCGAACTCCTGGGTGCAGGGCAGCCCGGCCGGATGCCTCGGTCCCGCCCAGCTCGCCTGGATCGATCAGACGCTCGGCGCCCGCCGCGACGTGCCCGCCCTGGTGTGCCTGCACCACCCGCCGGTGCCGGTCGGGATCCCGTTCCTCGACGGTATGATCCTCGACGACGCGGCCGCGCTGGCCGAGGTCATCGGACAGCACCCGCACGTCGTCCGGGTGCTCGCCGGGCACGTGCACCGCGACACGTCCGCCCTGTTCGCGGGGACCCTGATGACCACCGCGCCCAGCACCTACCGGCAGGCCGCGTTGCGCCTGCACGACGCCGAACCCCCGGGCTACGTCGCCGATCCGACCGGCTTCCTGCTGCACATACTCGACGGGACCAGGTGCGTCACGCACTCCGTAGCGGTCAGCCACGCCGCTGCCGTCCGCGCGTTCTGACGCCTTGTTGCCCCCTAGAATTCCTGGCCGCCCACGTCGGCCTGGCCGTTGGCCACCAGCCAGGCGAGCGCCTCGTGCAGGGCATCCACCGTGCTGTACCGCGGCGCGTACCCGAGCACCTCCCTGGCCCGGTCGATGCTCGCGGTGATGCTGCGCATGGTGTGCTCACGGGTCGCCCCGGCGTGCTCGGTGCCCGCGTGCCGCTCGAACTCCGTCCAGCCGGTGAACTCCAGCACCGGCTCCCGGCCGAACCACCCCGCCACCTCCGCCGCCAGCCCGCGCAGGGTCATCGCCTGCTCGGCGACCACGTGGAAGCTGGCCCCGATCGCGGCCGGCCGGGACATCGCCCGCTCGAAGGCCTGCGCCACGTCGTCCGCATGCACGTGGTGCAGCACGCCGAGCCCGTTGTCGGGCAGCGCGAGCGGCTGCCCGGTGGCCAGCTGGGTCCAGGCGGCCGGGTCCAGGTTGCCGGCCGGCGTGATGACCGGCCAGCCAGGCCCGCTGATGTGGCCCGGGTGCAGCACCACCGCGGGCACGCCCCCGGCCAGCGTCTCGCGGTGCAGCAGGGCCTCGATCTCCGCCTTGCCGGTGCCGTACTCGCCGTAGGCCGTCCGCGGCTCGTCCTCGGTAACCGGAACCCGCAGCGCGGGACCGTGTACCCAGATGGTTCCGCAGTGGATGAGCAGCGGCCGGGACGGGCGCAGCGCGTCGGTGAGCTGGCGCGCCGACGCGGCGGTGAAGCAGATCAGGTCGATGACGACATCCGGCCGCAGCGCCGCGACCCGGCCGCCGAACGTCCCCGCCTCGTCCTCCGCGTCACGGTCCACCGCCACCCTGGTGACGGATTCCCACTGCGGGCTCGCGTGGTACGGATCCCGCGTGCCGCGGCTGATGGCGATCACCTCGTGACCGCCGCGCACCAGCCGCGGCACCAGGTACGTGCCGATATGCCCGGTGGCCCCGATGACAACAACCCGACTCATCCAGCCATCCCTCCAGCGAAACCACGGTCACGCCATCCTCCCAGGGCACCCCCAGCCCTCCGCCCCCGCCCCGCACCGCCCCAGCCAGTACCCCGAGCTCCGATCGCCCGCATCCCGGGACCCCGCCGAGCTCGTCCGCCCCACGGCTCGTCGCACTTGCCACCCGGGCCCGTCCGCTACTCCGCCTCTCGAGCCGCTCCCAGCCCGCTGAGTCACCGTAATCGCTTTCGTTCTTTTATTCGATTTCATGTAGTTCAACTGGTAACCATAGGCGAAATATGCTATTGTGTTTGATGAAACAACCCTGTACCGAACGATTGGTGGTTCATGCCCCCGAAACCGGTTTCTGCGGATGATCCGGAAGAGCCCTGGTGGGAAGACGAGGAGGACTGGGAAGAGGAGTACGACTACGCCGAGGTCCTGGCCGACTGCCGCGAGGCGGCCGAAGACCAAGCCCATGCTGCGCAGGCCGCCGCTCGGACAGGTACGACGGCAGCGCTGGCAGCGCTCGCGGCGACCGCTGGTCGGCGCGGCCCGGGCCAGCCCGGGTCGGAGCAGATCTTCCCCGGCGAGTACCCCGGTCCGGCCGCGCAGTTCGCCTCGGGCATGCTGTTCGACACCATGCCCGGCGGCCCGGAGCTCGCCCGGTTTGCCGACCAGGCCAGTGACGGCTTTGAGAACGTCTCCGACGATGAGCTGCTCGGGATCCTGTGCGCCTGGGACCGGGTGCAAGCCCATGCCGCCGCCCGCAAGTACGCCCTGGCCGCCGAGCTGATCCGGCGGCGTCCCGCAGCCGGGTGGCCGGTGGACCAGGCGACCGGGATGCCGCAGATGTGGGACGAGTTCACTCCCGCCGAGCTGAGCGCGGTGCTGGCCGAGTCGAAGGGCGACGCTGCCGGGATACTCGGCCTGGCCCATGACCTGGAGGTTAAGCTCCCAGGCACCCAGGGCGCGTTCGGCGACGGCATCCTGTCTGAGGAGAAGGTCGCGATCATCGCCCGCGCCACCGCGTGTCTGACCGCCGAAGAAGCCCACGCCGCCGAAGCCCTGGTCCTGGACCGGGCCGGACGGCTGACACCGGGCGCGCTGCGCTCCGCGATCGCCCGCGCCGTCATCGAGGTCGCCCCGAAGAAGGCGAAGGAACGCCGGGAACGAGCGGCTCGCCAGGCCCGGGTGGAACGCTGGGCCGAGGAGTCGGGTAACGTCGGCCTGGCCGGCCGGGAGCTGCCCGCTGGCCAGGTGCACGCGGCCGATCAGCGGATCAGCTCCTGGGCCCGGCAGCTCAAGCAGGCTGGCCTGGACGGATCCACCGACGAACTGCGGGCCCGCGCGCTCATGGATCTGCTGCTCGGCACCGACTCCCGGCCGCGCCTGGGCGGCTCTGGGGCCGATGACGTGAGCTCAGGCCCGATCCCGCCCGGGTTCGTCGGCCACGTCAACCTGGCCATCCCCCTGACCACCACGCTCAACCTGGCCGAACGGCCCGGCGAGATCTCCGGTATCGGCCCCATCGACCCCGACCTGGCCCGGGACCTGGTCGCCTCGGCCAGCCGTAACCCCCGCACCACGTGGTGCGTCACGGTCACCGACCAGCACGGCCACGCCATCGGCCACGGTTGCGCCCGACCAGAACCCAAGAGCCACAGAAAGCACACAGGACCAGGGCCGCCCGGTTTCACCTTCACTCCCGCCAGCCGGGACGGCCCGCCCGGCGGCTATGGCGCCTGGATACTGCGCACCCCAGGAGACGGGCCGGACCTGCGAGTCACCCTCGACCCGCTCACCACGCAAGACTGCGACCACCGCTACCAGGCCCGCGGCCACGACCCCGGCGTCAAGCTGCGGCACTTGTCCCAGATCCGGTACGCCACCTGCACCGGGATCGCCTGCCGAAGACCCTCAACCCACGCCGACTTCGAGCACAACACCCCCTACGAGGCGGGCGGACTGACCTGCCTCTGCAACGGCGGCCCCAAATGCCGGCACGACCACCGGCTCAAGCAGCACCCGAAATGGACGGTCGACCAGCTGCCCGACGGCACCTTCCGCTGGACCACCCCGTCCGGGCGCACCTGCACCACCGAACCCACCCGGTACCCGATCTAACCCCGCGGAAGGTCGTCGCCCGCCAACCGCCCAGTTCGCCTCCCGGCCGGTGTCCATCCAGACGGAAGCGCGACAAGATGCGGGAGGAAAGGTGACGCGACGGTGAGCGTGGTGACAGCCGACCTGATCTCAATGGCGCGGGCCGGGGACGGCGACGCGTTCCGGGAGCTGACCGAGCCGCACCGCCGGGAGCTGCAGGTGCACTGCTACCGGATGCTCGGATCCTTCGCCGACGCCGAGGACGCCCTGCAGGACACGCTGCTGGCCGCCTGGCAAGGCATCGCGGGGTTCGAGGGGCGCGCCTCGCTCCGCACCTGGCTGTACCGGATCGCCACCAACCGGTGCCTGAACGCGCGCCGCTCGGCCAGCCGGCGGCCCTCCGCGGAATGGAACATTCCCGGGGTCGTACCGCCCGAGCCGACCCAGCTCGGCGAGGTCGTGTGGCTCGAGCCGTTTCCCGACGTCCTCCTCGAGGGTGCGATAGACCTGCCGCCCGGCCCGGAGGCCCGCTACGAGCAGGCCGAATCCGTCTCGCTGGCCTTCGTGACCGCCCTCCAGACCCTGCCGCCCCGCCAGGTCGCCGTGCTCATCTTGCGCGACGTCCTGGGATTCCACGCCCGCGAGGTGGCCGGCCTGCTGGACTCGACCGTCGAATCGGTCACCAGCGCCCTCAAACGAGCCCGCGCCAGCCTGCAGCGCCGCCAGCCTGCAGTCGTCGGCCGCGAACCGCCTCCCGCCCCCGGGTCACCCGCCGAGGATGCGATCGTGGCGAAGTTTGTCCGCGCGTGGGAGTCCGCCGATCTCGACGCGCTGGTCGCCCTGCTGACCGACGACGTGTTCATCTCGATGCCGCCGATGCCCTTCGGATACGAGGGCCGGGACGTCGTGGTCCGCTTCTGCGCCAGCCTGTTCGGCGCGGGCCGCAGATTCGACCTCGTGCCGACCCGGGCTAACGGCCAGCCGGCGTTCGGGGCCTACCTGAGCGCCCCGGCCGGCATCCGGCACGGGACCGGCCTGTACGTCCTCACCCTCACCGGCGACCGGATCTGCGCCATGACCCGCTTCGACAACAGCGTGCTCCCATGGTTCGGGCTACCGCGATCGCTCCCGGGCCGGTAGACAGCCAGGAGCTAGTGTGCTGCATCAGGCTACGTTTGCCCGGTGAGTGATGCGGCGTAGCCATTGGCTACCTGGTCCAGCTCGCAGGGGGCGAACAGGTGCCGGGCGGAATCTTCAACCCGTTTGCCGCCGCTGGCCCACGCGGAAGTCGCTAAGTATCCGGCCGTTTGCACCGAGCGATACCTTCACGTCAGCCTTGACCTCTGTGTTTACCCGGGTAGACGATGGTCTGGTCTTGCAGGCACCCAAGGGGGGGTGGCGAGCATCCGGACCTACGTCTCTCTGATCCACTGGACCGACCAGGGCATCAAGAACTACAAGGACTCGCCGAGTCGCGCGGCGGATTTCACTAAGCTCGCCGAGAGTTCAGGCGGCCGGGTACGCGAACCACTCTGGACGGTCGGCGAGTACGACCTCGTCACCGTCGTCGACTTCCCCGACGATGAAACGGCGACAGCGGCCCTGTTCCGGGTGGGGTCTCTCGGCAGCGTCCGCTCGAATACGATGCGGGCCTTCAGCGCCGACGAGATAACCACCATCATCGGGAAGACAGGCTGAGCGCGCGTCCGTCCCATCCCAGTCTCCGGCACCCGGCTCCCGGTCCATGGCGGCCTTGGCCCACCTCGGCGGGCCGCAGTCCCCTGAAGGAGGACCTAGTGAAATACATGATCGAATATCAGATTCGCAACGCT
>Ga0335081_10011763_pt1 | contig 14171 bp, 10 predicted proteins | sample Lox_Sample_35_FD_206713 | JGI IMG/M metagenome (GOLD analysis project Ga0335081, IMG submission 206713) | Soil microbial communities from Loxahatchee National Wildlife Refuge, Florida, United States - Lox_Sample_3.5 | ecosystem: Environmental > Terrestrial > Soil > Wetlands | place: USA... | reverse complement strand
CAAGAGCGTCGAGGTTGGTCTCACCGCGTATTTCTACTCCACGCGATGCGCGCTCGAAGTGATGGTGGCGCAGCGCAAAGGAGCGATCATCAATACTGCGTCGGTCTCCGGACTCGCCGCGGACTATGGCCTGGGTGCCTACAATGCGATCAAGGCCGGCGTCATCAACCTTACGCGCGCGACTGCGATCGAATATGCGCGCAAGGGCATTCGATGCAATGCGGTTTGTCCCGGCGCCATCCTCACGCCGCCGATTCTGAAGTCGCGCAGCGCGATGCCGGAACTTGCCAGAATTACCGAGCAGGCAATTCCGATGGGGCGCTACGGCGAGCCGGTTGAGATCGCCAATGTCGTGTTGTTCCTCGCCTCCGATGAAGCCTCGTATGTTAACGGCGCGTATATCGTCGCGGATGGCGGCCTCACCGCGCACACCGGAATTCCCAGCGTCAGCGGAGCGAGTGCCGATTAGACGATTTGCGATGATTCGCACGACGCTGATCGTGGCGGCGCTCGCGATGCTCACCGGATGCGCAAAGACGCCGCCAACCACCATCGCGGGGATTCCGACCCGCTTCGCGAGCGCGGAGCAGATCGAGGAAAATTTTCGCGGGCGCAGCTTTATCCTCGGCGACAATGCCACCGTGGCGCTGGTACGCACGCCGGATTCGCCGCCCAATGAGTGGCTCAAAGCGCAGTTCTGGTTCGGCTTCAACGAGATGGTGCCGGGCGCACTGCAACCGAAAGAGGGGGACTACTATGTCATCAGCGAGGCGCGCCTCATCAAGCCGCTCGACGCGCCGGGCGAATGGATCATCGAAGCGGGCAGCTCCCTGATCAAGCGCGAAACGATTTTGCAGACCGGGCGCACGCACTATCTGGGCACCGGCAAGATCCTGCCCACCATCGTGCAGTATCAGGGCATGCGTGACATCAAGACCGAGGACGGCCGGACCATTCAGATGCCGGTGTTGCGCGAGGTTTCGCTACCCATGAAATGGACGCTCGGCGGCGGCGTGCCCGCAAGCTACGCGAGGTTCCGAACCGGATGAAATTGCTCCTGAAAGTTTTAGGTGCCACCGCGCTCGTCCTCGCGCTGGCGGGATGCTCGCCGGACAAGGCGATGGACTTCGGGCCAGCCGGCGAGTTCGAGAGCGTGCCCGACGATCAACTGAGCCGCGACATTCTGCGCGACTTCGACGGCCGCGACTTCGAGCTTGGGCAGAACGACGCCGAGGCAGTAGTGCGTCTCTCCGACTGGCCCGAGGGCAAGCACATCATCATTCCGTTCTGGCTCGGGGTTAATCCGCTGATGCCGTACTTCCACCGTCCGCAAATCGGACGCATTTATGTGATGAGCGAATCAGTAATGGTGCGCGAGCTCAAACCGAATCGCTATCAGATCCGCGCGGGCTCCAAGGCCTTCAAGACCGACGCGATTTTCGAGGCTACGCATACCCACTACGGCGGCGAGGGCAAGATGCTCCCGACCGTGGTGCGCTTCGTCGGCACCTCAGTCGAAACGCTTCAGCTCGATCCGCCTCGCACCGGTACCATCACGGAGAAGATTCCGGTCCTGCGCGAGGTCTCACTGCCGATGCACCTCGAGACGCGCAAGCCCGGCTACGCGAAGTACGACGTGATACCGCCGCAGTCTCCGCGCCCGAGGCCAATCGCGGCTGACGCGAAATCGTCCTAGTAGTAGTCCGGCACGAAGGTCTGATCCTCCATCGGAGGGCGCACGTAGTCAGTCGGCATCTGTGGGCGCGGCGCCGGCGCGAACGGCGTCGGCGGTAGATCTTCGTAGGGCACCATGCTGAGCAGATGGCGAATACAGTTGAGCCGCGCGAGCTTCTTGTTGTCGGCCTTCACGACTCGCCACGGCGCCATCTTGTGATCGGTGTGGCGGAACATCTCCTCCTTGGCCATCGCCCGAGGTGTCAGGCCGAGCAGGGTAACGAAAACCTTCGGCGAGTAGGGAGGCCGATGACGATAGTTCTCCACCATCCGGTGCTCCGCGAAGCGCATACCATTCTCACGGCGGATTGCGGCGCGCTGTTCACGTTCGGTTTCAGACAACGAAGTCGTTCGCTCCCTTGGAGAGTGCTGCAAGGCCATCTGCCGCGAGACGGAAAATCTGCCACGGCTCCGCATGACGGAAACCGATGCGACTATAAAATCCGCGCGCCGGATTCCAGTTCAGCACCGGTTCCTTCTCGAAAATCGCAAGCGCCTTGATGAAATGGACGATCAGCGCCGCGTCGTTTTCGGTGGCCCATCTGATGGCGGCCGCGCGCCACCGCTACGCGAACTTCACGACGACGCAGTAACTGGCCTGGCCTATTCGAGGCGGGTTTTCTGTGCGAATCTGAGCGTTTGTCACTCGCTCCGAGGAAGACTCTCTGCCGCCCCTAGCCGAGCGCGCGCTCCAGACGCTGGGCTTCCGCCACCGACCACGCCTGGAATGGGCATCCACGCGGCGTATGCGGGGACTCAGCGTCGGCGATTTCCGGCAGATGCCCGAGGCCCGCGATATCGAGATGCTCCAGCATCGGGGCAAGGAACCGCCGGCGTGCCTCGGTCTTGGCCGCGGCGCTTCCCCCGCGCACTCTAACCCACGCCTCGATGAAGGGTCCCATCAGCCATGGCCATACGGTGCCCTGATGATAGGCGGAGTCGCGCTCGCGACCGTCACCGCCGTAATGCGGCTTGTAACCCGGCTCGCCCGGGGCTAGCGAGCGCAGTCCGATCGGCGTCACGAGGTGCGCCGCGACCGCATCGACGATGCGGCGCGCGCGCTCGCCCTCGATAATCGCGAAGGGCAATCCGCCGACTGCGAAAATCTGGTTGGGGCGAAATGCGCGATCGACGTTGCCCGCGACGTGGTCCGCATCGACGACATCGTAGAGGCATCCGCGCGACTCGTCCCAGAAGCGCGCGAGGAACGCGGCCTTGCCGCGCTCATAGAACGGCTTCCATCGCGCGTCGGTCTCGCCTGCGAGACGTAATGCGTTCAGCCATAGCGCCTGGATTTCCACCGGCTTGCCGATGCGCGGAGTGACGACCCAATCGCCCACCTTTGCGTCCATCCAGGTGAGCTGCACGCCAGGCTCGCCCGCCGCAATGAGTCCATCGTCATCGCGGTGGATGCGATAGCGCGTGCCTTTCGAGTAGCCCTCGAGGATGGCCGTGACCGCGGCGAGGAGTTGCCGGCGCTCGGCATCGGCGAGCTTCGGCATCGCGCGAAGAAATTCGTACACCGCGATGACGTACCACAGCGACGCATCGACGGCGTTGTATTCCGGCGCCTCGCCGCGATCAGGAAAGCGATTGGGCAGCATGCCTTCGGACACTGCGCCTGCCCATTCCAAAAGAATCGCGCGCGCGTCATCGAGACGACCGTTCGCGATGCATAACCCGCGCATCGAGATGAAGGTGTCACGACCCCAGTCGGTGAACCACGGATATCCCGCGATGATGGTCTTGCCGGCGTGACGCTTGACGATGTAGGAATCCGCCGCGCGCGCGAGGCGCGAGGGAAATTTTGCGCGCCGCGCGGTTTCCTCTTTTCGGATCGTAGCGACATCGCCGATCGCTTCGCTTTCCGGCGCAATCACCATCGTCGCTTCGCCCGCGCCGAGGTCCCATCGAAAGACACCCGGCGCCGCGAGGTCCTCGACGCAATCGAGCCCGCGCGCCTGCTCCTCGGTGTACATGAAGTTGCGGTACCAGTCGGGCCGATGCTCATACTCCGCATGCGAATGAAACGCGACGCCCGGCACTCCACGATAAGGACGAAAGACGAGCCGGCCCGCGCTCACCTCGGGCGTGAAGTTGAACGCTGGGTTCTCATGATGCATCGAATGGTAGTCCCGCCCCGACATCAGGGGGCCCATTGCGAGCGTGCATCCCGAACCCTTGAGCAGACGCCAGTAGAGAATCGTCGCGCTATGGCCGGGCTGTACCAGAATGCAGTGTTCGATCTCGCGCCCGTCGGGCAGCGCATAAATCCAGCGCGGCCACGGATCGATGCTGAACTCGCGGATGTGCTCGGCGCCGTCCTGGCATACGAAATCCGGAGCGTAGCGCTGCGAGGTCAGCGCGACGCTCGGTCCGCCGGTTTCGAGCCACGCTTCGAAGCCGTTGACGAGCACCATCCGGCCCGAGGGTGGTGCGGTCGCGGCCAGCAGGATCGCATGATAGCGGCGGGTGCGGATTCCGCTTACGGTGCCGGAGGCAAATCCGCCGAGCCCATCGGCCTCGAGCCATTCTCGCGCGTCATAGGACATGCGCGAGGTTCATAGCGCGCGCGCATCGGCCAGTCCATCGCGTAAAAGCTAGCCGGTATAGGACGAGAGCGGCTCGGCGATGTGTTCGAGGCTTTTCTGCTCGGCGGCGACCCCGAATGCCACCTCGACTACCGCAGCAAGCAGCATCAGCGCGGCCGCGACGATGTAGCCGACCCATAGCTCGTCGCGCGAACCGGTATCGATGAGGCGGCCGAAGAACCATGGCGCGATGATGCCGCCGACGCCGGTGCCCGCCGAATAGAAAATCGCGATCGCGAGCGCGCGCATTTCGAGCGGAAAAATCTCACTCACCGTCAGGTAGGCGGAACTCGCGGCGGGCGAGGCGACGAAGAACATCGCGGTCCACATCGCAGTCTGGCCGAAGGTCGAAAGCGCATTGTGGGTGAAGAGATAGCCGGTGAGGATCAGCAGCAGACCCGATACCGCATAGGTCGCCGCAATCATCTGGCGGCGTCCGATGGTATCGAACCAATGCCCGAGCGCGACCGGACCGAGAAAATTTCCCAGCGCAAACGGCAACATGTAGAGCCCGGTCTCGTCGGCCGGCACGCCATAGTAGCGATTCAGCACCAGCGCATAGGTAAACAGCACCGCGTTGTAGAGAAACGCCTGCGCGCTCATCAGCGCGAGGCCGAGGATCGCGCGGCTGCGATACTTCGTGACCAGCGGCAGCAGGATCGCGCTGAGGCCGAAATCGTGGCGCGCATGGATGCGCAGGGTGAACTCGCGATGCGGCTCGGAGAGCCGCTCGCCGGTCTCGCGATGGACCTCGTCCTCGACCGCGCGCACCGTCTTCTCGGCCTCCTCGCGCTGGCCGTGCGTGATGAGCCAGCGCGGGCTCTCCGGGATGAACTCGCGCAGGAAGAGAATCACCAGGCCGATGATCGCGCCCGCGCCGAAGCCGAAGCGCCATCCGAGGTTGATCGGGAAGATATCCGGATTGAGGATCACGACGGTTGAAATCGAGCCGACCGCGGCGCCCAGCCAGAAGCTGCCGTTGATCATCAGATCGACGCGGCCGCGAAAGCGCGCCGGAATAAGCTCATCGATCGCCGAGTTGACCGCGGAATACTCGCCGCCGATGCCCGCGCCGGTGAGAAATCGAAACAGCGCGAAGCTCCATAGATTCCAGGACAGCGCCGTGAGTCCGACGCCTAGCAGATAGAGCGCGAGCGTGATGAAGAAAAACTTCCGCCGTCCGAAGCGATCGGTCAGATGCCCGAAGACCAGCGATCCGAGCACCGCGCCGGTCAGATAGGCGGAACTGATCGAGCCGATTTCCGCGGCGGTGAAGTGGAGTACATCGGGGCGCTGCAAGACCGCGCTGATCGCGCCCATCAGCGTGATTTCGAGGCCATCGAGCACCCAGGTGATGCCGAGTCCGATCACGAGCAGCCAATGGAAGCGCGACCACGGCAGACGATCGAGGCGCGCGGGGATCAGAGTTTCGAAGATTTCCGGGCTCTGAGGTGCGGTGGCAGCAGGCATGCGAGGATCTCCGCGACTCGAGGTGACGGGAGCGAAAATTATCCAATTTGCCGGTAGCGCCGATCAATGCATCCGATATTCTGTTTCGGACTCGCGATCGGACGCGTTTTCAGTTGTGAATTCGGAAATTGCCTTCAAGAATTTACCAGAGCGGGTGCGGGCAAACTCGGGGACACGCTCGAAGCGGATTTCGACCGGCGTCCCAAGTGCGGCTTCGAAGCCCTCGCGTATGCGCGATTGCGTTTCACTGTTGAGAACGCCAGCGGCAACGTAGGCGATGCGGAAAGCCGCGGCAGATAGCTGAACGACCTGGTACTGCTTAATCTCAGGAGTCAGCCGCAGCGTGTCGGTGAGGATGTAGGGAAAGTATAGACGTCCGTCAGCGGCGCGAAAGAGAATGCGTTTGCGTCCCGCGATGCGGCCGATCAAGGGCAAGGTGCGGCCGCATCGACAGGCCCCTTCGGAGGCAATCGCGTAGTCGCATAGGTCATAGCGCACCAGCGGCATGAGATAATTTTCCAAGGTAGTAATCAGCACCCTCCCGGTTTCGCCGGGAGCGATCTGGCGCCCAGCTGCATCAACGATCTCGACCAGGACATGCTCCGCGTTGATGTGGTAGCTGCCTTGCGGACACTGCCACGCGATGAATCCTTCGGTGGCTCCGTAGTTATCAGCAATCTCGACGCCTAATGTGCGTCGAACCCGTTCGCGCAGAGCGTCATCAACGGTTTCGCCAACTGTAAAGACCAGCCGCAACGAAGGAAGCTGCAGACTGCGATCCTCGAGGAAGAGCAGCAGCGCTTCGAGGTTGGAGGGGTACATATAGAGATAGAACGGATCGAGTTCGACCATCCGTTCAAACTGCCCGGCAAGGTCGCGACTCACGGCAGTCATCCCCGGCAGGATCCGATGGTTGACCCAATCGGAATCGGTCCGATGGCTCACCTGATGAAAAATGGTGCGGCGCAGCGGATTCCATCCGTGCGCGCGAAGGAAGCGAATCCGTGCCGCATAACGCCCCCGCACCCGCGAGCGGTCGAAGAGAAACTCCGCTTCAATTGCGGTGACGCCGGATGAAGCACCCCACAAAAAGGGATGCCTGGCCGGATACATCGCCCGCACGGACCGATTCAGCGCGGAAATATCGGTGCGCTCGAGAATCGGCAGACCAGCGAAATCCTCGGGCTTTAGCGATCCTCTCCAATGACGCTGGTAAAAAGGAATCCGGGCCGCTGCGGCAAGCGAACGCGCGAGCTGCCGCTCGGTGTAAGCGCGCAGTTGGTCGGGCCGCCAGTACTGAGATCGCAATAACTGCAGGTAACGCGGTGCAGCGTCGAGAGCCCTTCCGACTGCGGACATCGAGCGCCAGTTTGCCGCAACCTGAGCCGACCGAGAAGGGGGTAATGCGGACGCAGGTCAGCCTGCCAATTCTGACAGCGCGGTCATGTATTTTCCGCCCCCGGTACGAGGGATGTTCAGCACTCGTTCAAAATCGACCGCCACGTCGCCGCTGAGGGTTTTCTTAAATCCCCTGCGGATCGTCTCCTCGCTGTCGGTGATCAAAGCGCGGTCCGATACGAAGCGCACAGTGAAATGCCCGATCGATTTCTGCACGATTTGGAATTGTTTCACTTCTGCGCAGTTCCTGACCGCGCTGGTGAGATGCCAGGGGGACATCAGCCGGCCGTCGCGAAGTCGAAAAAGATTCATCCCGCGGCCAACCACCCTGCCGAGCAACGGCAGCGTGCGGCCGCAAACACACTCGCCTCTGCCTGCATACGCATAGTCTCCAATCGCATAGCGCACCAGCGGCGCGAGGCGATTCTCGAGTGTGGTCACGAGGACTCTGCCGATTTGCCCGGGGACAACGGCCGCGCCGTCCGCGTCAACGATTTCCATCAAGACGTGCTCGGCGTTGATATGGCGATTCCCGGCCGGGCATTGCCAGCCAAGAAATGCCTCGGTGGAACCGTAATTCTCTGCGATCTCGACGCCCAGCATCGATTTGGCCCGCTGCCGCAGCGCGTCCTCCAGAACCTCGGCGCCGGTGAAAACCTTTCTGAGCGACTTTAGCTTGCGACCGGAGGCGGCCAGCCGGTTGAGAAGAATTTCGAGGTACGAAGGAAAGGTGTAGAGAAATTTCGGATCGAGACGGCAAAGCTCTTCCAGCTCTGCCTCCAGGGTCGGCGACGGTGCAATGAAATAGTTGAACATTCGAACGCGGCTTCGCATGAGACGCTCGTCGTCATTCTGCGCAGTTCGAAAAACCGCATAGACGAGCCATACCGTCCGGCTGAAGGGAGTCCAACCATTCGCACCAAGATACCGCATCCGTGCCGCGAACCGGCCGCGCTGATGGTGCGCATCGAAAAGAAACTCCGCAGGTGTTCCGGTCGATCCCGAAGAAGAGTCGGATGAGTAATGGATGGAGGAGCCATAGTGGCCAAGCACGGAGCGGTTTAATTCTGCGATCTCGTTACGGCCGATGGTCGGCAACTTCGCGAGGTCCGCTGCACGAGGGCAACCGTTCCAGCGCTTCGCATAGAAAGGAATCCGCGCCGCCAGACGGAGCGTCTCGTCGAGAGCAGTTTTTCGATAGGACCCCAGCTCCTCATTGCTCCAGTATTGCGAACGGAGCAGCCCACGGTATCGGGGTGCCGCGCCGAGCAGGTTGGCTAGCGTTGACATGTGATTTGTGGCCGTCGCTTATCAGAAATCGGCGCACTGAAGAATCGGCGGGTAGCCGCTCACGCGCCTGGGAAAAGGTAAAAGTTCATCATGGTGCAGTTGTCGCAAGCGTGCAGGCGTATCACAATCGGACCAATTTGCGCGAGGTGGTCGAGTTTCATGGCTCATGGGAATGGCAACCATAGTCCGGTGGTGTCGCTGCTCGACGTGGACAATACCCTGCTCAACAACGATCGCGTCTCGGCGGACCTCCGCCAGCATCTGACGCGCGAGGTCGGCGAGCAGCGCCAGGAGCGCTACTGGGCGATTTTCGAGGAGCTGCGCGTGCAGCTCGGCTATGCCGACTACCTCGGCGCGCTGCAGCGCTACCGCATCGAATATCCGCACGACACCCATCTGCTCGAAGTTTCCACCTTCATGGTGAACTATCCGTTCGCGAATCGGCTGTTCCCCGGATCGCTCGATGCCATCGCGCATCTGAACAATTTCGGCCCGACCGTGATTCTCTCGGACGGCGACGTGGTATTTCAGCCGCGCAAGGTTGAACGCTCGGGGCTACTCGAAGAGGTCGAAGGGCGCGTGCTCATCTACATTCACAAGGAACTCGAGCTCGATCAGGTCGAGCAGCATTATCCTGCGGATCACTATGTGATGGTGGACGACAAGGTGCGCATCCTGACCGCGCTCAAGAAGATTTGGGGGACGCGGGTGACGACGGTGTTCCCGCGCCAGGGCCATTACGCATTCGCCGACGACGTAAAGAAGTATCCCGCGCCCGACATCACCATCGAGAGTATAGGAAAGCTGGTCGAATATGATTTGCCCGCGCTGCTGAAGGCGGCCAAGCCGGCGCAAAACTAACCGCAATCGCATCGCGAAGAGGAAGTATCATGGCAGCAAAAGTGGTACCGCTGACGGAAACCCCCGCATTCAAGGCGCTCGGCGCGCATTATGAAAAAATTCGCAGCGCACATCTGCGCACCTTGTTCGCCGAAGATCCCAAGCGCGTGGAAAAGTTCTCCCTCGAAGCACTGGGACTCTACTTCGACTACTCCAAGCATCGAATTACCGAAGAAACCATGAAGCTGTTGCTCGAACTGACGGAGCAATCGGGCCTGCGCGAGCGCATCGATGCGATGTTTCGCGGCGATCGCATCAACCTCACGGAAAATCGCGCGGTGCTGCACGTCGCATTGCGCGCGCCCCGTGGACAAAAAATCATGCTCGACGGTCAGGATCAGGTCGCCGAGGTGCATAAGGTCCTCGATGCGATGGCGGCGTTCTCGGCGAGAATCCGCGACGGTAGCTGGAAGGGTCACACCGGCAAACCGATTCGCAATGTCATCAACATCGGCATCGGCGGGTCGGACCTCGGACCGGTGATGGCCTACGAGGCGATGCGCAGCTACACCGATCCGAAGATGACGTTTCGTTTCGTATCGAACGTCGATGGGACCGACTTCGTCGAGGCGACCAAGGACCTCGATGCGGCCGAGACGCTCTTCATCGTGTCGTCGAAGACCTTCACCACGCTGGAGACGATGACCAATGCGAATACGGCGCGGCAGTGGACGCTGAGCAAGCTGGGCGGCGATGAGAAGGCGATCGCGAAGCATTTCGTCGCGGTCTCGACCAACGCGCAGGAGGTGAGCAAGTTCGGCATCGATACCGCAAACATGTTCGGCTTCTGGGATTGGGTCGGCGGCCGCTATTCGATGGATTCGGCGATCGGGCTTTCGACGATGATCGCGGTCGGCCCCGACAACTTCCGCGCGATGCTAGCCGGCTTCCATCAGATGGACGAGCACTTCCGCACCACGCCCTTCGAGCGCAACCTGCCGGTGCTGATGGGACTGCTGGCGGTTTGGTACAACGACTTCTTCGGCGCGCAGACGGTCGCCGTGCTGCCCTACGATCAGTACCTCAAGCGGTTCCCCGCTTATCTGCAGCAGCTCACGATGGAATCCAACGGCAAGCACGTCACGCTCGACGGGACCACCATAAACTATTCGACGGGACAGATTTTCTGGGGCGAGCCGGGCACCAACGGACAGCATTCCTTCTACCAGCTCATTCATCAAGGGACGAAGATCATCCCGTGCGACTTCATCGCGTTCGCGAAGCCGCTAAACAATTTGAATAAACATCACGACATTCTGATTGCTAATGTTCTCGCACAAAGTGAAGCATTGGCGTTCGGAAAGACCTCGGAACAGGTGAAGGCCGAGGGCACCGCGGACTGGCTGGTGCCACATCGCTTGTTCGAGGGCAATCGTCCCTCGACGACGATTATCGGCGAGAAGCTGACGCCCGAAGCATTGGGCAAGCTGGTCGCGCTCTATGAGCACAGCGTGTTCACGCAGGGCACCATCTGGCGCATCAACTCCTTCGATCAATGGGGGGTAGAACTCGGCAAGGCGTTGGCGCAGAAGATCATTCCCGAGCTGGAGTCCGCGAGCGAGCCGGCGCTGAAGCACGATAGCTCGACCAACGCGTTGATTCGTCGGTATCGGAGCCAGAAGGCGCGGTAGATCCGGCTCTACGCGACGCGCGCGGGAGCAGAGGCCGCAGCTGGCGATGTGAATGCGCCGGGCGCGTCGAGCCGGTAGCGCTGCATCTTGCGATACAGCGTCGAGACGTGGATGCCCAGCATCTGCGCGGCGCGGTCCTTGTTGCCCTCGACCCTAGTTAGTACGCGCTTGATGTGCTCGCGCTCGAGATCTTCCAGCGTCACGTTGCCGTTGTCCATCTCGACACCCGCGGGCATCGCGTTGCTGCGCAGCTTGTCCGGCAGATCGTGTGAATGGATGACGTCGGTCTCCGCCAGGATCGCCGCGCGTTCGATGGTGTTCTCCAGTTCGCGTACGTTACCGGGCCACGCATAGCCGAGCAGCAGCTTCATCGCGCCCTTGGAAAATCGCATCCCATTGCGGCTGAGCGAGCGTTCGAACTTGTTCAGGAAATGATTCGCGAGCAGCGCAATGTCGTCCTTGCGCTCACGCAACGGGGGCAACTTGATAGTGATGACGTTGATGCGGTAGAGCAGCTCTTCACGAAAGCGGCCGGCCTTGGCTTCGGCTTCGAGGTCCTTGTTGGTCGCGCATAGTACGCGTACGTCGAAGGCAACCGGATCGTTGGAGCCGAGGGGATAGACCTCGCGCTCCTGCAAAACGCGCAACAGCTTGACCTGCAATGCCAGCGGCATATCGCCGATCTCGTCGAGGAAGACGGTGCCCTTGTCGGCGGCTTTCAGCAGGCCGACTTTTTCGTTCATCGCGCCGGTGAAGGCGCCGCGTTTGTAGCCGAAGAGCTCGCTTTCGAGCAGATTTTCGGGCAGCGCTCCGCAGTTGATCGGCAGGAAGCGTCCGTTCGCGCGCTCGGAGGTGAAATGGATCGCGCGCGCGACCAGCTCCTTGCCGGTGCCGGATTCGCCGGTAATTAACACGCTGGAATCGGTGCGCGCGACTTTCTCCATGACCCGAAAAACCGCTTCAATCGCATCGCCTTTTCCGATGATGTTCTCGAAGCGATACTTCTCGCGCAGCTCGCGGCGCAGGAAATGGTTTTCCTTGAACAGCGCCTTGGCTTCGAGCGCGTGGCGCACCTGGTTCTTCAGGTGGTCGTTGGCGAACGGCTTGGTGATGTAGTCGTAGGCGCCCTGCTGTAGCGCCTGCACCGCGGATTCCACGCTCGCGTAGGCGGTGACGATAATCGCCATCACCTCGCTATCGACGTCGCGCATCTTCTTGAGCACGTCGAGACCGCTGCTGCCGCCGCTCAGGTTCAAATCCAAAATCGCGAGGTCGATTTTTTCCTGCTCGAAAATCTGCCACGCGATCTCGCCCGACGGCGCTTCGACGACTTCGTAACCTTCGCCGCGCATCAGGTCGGTGATGATCGAGCGCATCAGCGCTTCGTCTTCGACCACCAGCACGCGGTAGCGGCGCCCGGTATCGGGCGAGAATGCGGTCTGTTCAGAAACCATTTGCCCCAATCACTCGCGAATTGATCAATAGTCAGTTGGCCGGATGCTGCGTGTGCGAGATGCCCACCATGTGCTGCATCGACTCTATCATCGGCAGTCCGATCACGACCGTGGTGCCCTTGCCGACCTCGCTCTCCAGTTTGATGATGCCGCCGTTGGCCATGATGATGCGCTGGCACATCGAAAGCCCGAGCCCTACCCCGGAGCCGGCCGGCTTGGTGGTGAAGAACGGATCGAATACCCGCTTGAGATGCTCCTTGGGAATACCGATGCCGTTATCGGAAATGCGCACCACGACATAGCGATGTTGGTCGCCGTTTTTCGGCGGATGGTTTTCGGTTACGACGCGAATCTTGCCGCTCTCGCGCTGGGTCGCATCCGCGGCATTGAACAACAGATTAAGCACGACCTGCTGAATCTCGTTGTTGTCCGCGTACACCGGCTTCAGATCCGGCGCCAGGATAGTTTCGACATTGATGCCGTTGAAGCGCTTGTTGTAGATCGCCAGCCGCAGCGTTTCCGTGATGAGCTGATTGATATCGACCGCCTTGCGCTCCGCAGTTGACGGCCGCGCGAAGTTGAAAAGATCCTTCAGGGTGCCGGAGATGCGGGTGATCTGCGAAAGAATCGTGTGCAGCGTGGTGCGCCGCGTCGAATCGTCCTCGCCCGCGAGCAGCGACTGTACCAGCGACGAGATCGAGGCGAGCGGATTGTTCACCTCGTGCGCGACGCCGGCGGCGAAGGTACCTGCCGCGGCGAGGCGCTCCGCCTTCAATAGCTCGTCCATCATTTCCTTGCGATGTGTGACATCGCGCAAAATCATGTGGATGAAACGCTGATTGCCGTACGTAATCAGCGACGAATTCTCATCGAAGAAGAACGGCCCCAGTGGTAAATCGAGAGTCTGCCCGGTGCCGTTGCGTACGACGTCGCGAAAATGCTCGATGGTGTTCTCGCGATCTTCCTCGGGAACGAAATCGGTAATCGAGCGGCCAATCAACGGAAGATGCTCTTCGCCCGGAAGCTTGCGATGGAGTTTTTCCGCCGCCGAGTTCGCTCCTACGACCACCAGCGTATCGGCATCGATCTCGTACATCGGATCGGGCGCGTGATTGACCAGGTTGCGATACTTCTCCTCCGACGCACGCAGCGCTGCCTCGCGCGATTCGATGTAGAACCACGACACCATCAAGCGCCGCTCGTCGATCGACGCGACCGCGATATCGCGCAACTGTTCGCCGCGGTGCCCGCGCGAAGTCGCGTACAGGTGCTTCAGGATGATCTGCTTAAGCGCGATATGAATCGTGTTGAACTGCGACGGCTGAGCGCGCTGAAGCATTCCCTGCTGGCAGTGCTTGCGCAGATAAACGTAAGTCTGGAGGTCGTGCGGATCGCGCAGATGCGCGATGAAACGAATCAGCGCGTTAACCAGATCGGGACTCGCCTCGCCCGGCTCGCGATTGACGGTCGGCAGGCCGAAGATCGCGCCGATCGCCTCCTCCCATTCGGAAACGATCGCATCGAAGTGCTGTTCGATGATGTCGGCGACATCGGAACGCGCCTGCAAGCTCTCGGGCTCATCGCTGTAGATGGGTCCAAACAGCCCGCGTAGCAACTTGTTGATTTTTTCCAGATGGAGCCGGATAGCATCGAGCTCCTCAGGAGTCCCTTCCGCGTTGGTATCGCTGGCTACTCGTTTGATG
>Ga0335081_10011761_pt1 | contig 14172 bp, 11 predicted proteins | sample Lox_Sample_35_FD_206713 | JGI IMG/M metagenome (GOLD analysis project Ga0335081, IMG submission 206713) | Soil microbial communities from Loxahatchee National Wildlife Refuge, Florida, United States - Lox_Sample_3.5 | ecosystem: Environmental > Terrestrial > Soil > Wetlands | place: USA... | reverse complement strand
GCCCTATGGTGTGCTTCGTGAATGTGGAAAGCGTGGACCGCATCATCTACTCCATCTTCCAGAGATTCAACCTGGAATGGAAATCCCGCACCCTCAACCTATTTACACAAGCCGCGTGACATCACCGCACCGAGAACCTGAGTTGACTTCCCCTCTCGCCGCCTTTACTCTTCATGCCACGCTGTTTCTGTTCTTTGAATTTTTCGGAACGCGCGCCTTCGCCACTCGGCGAAGGCAGGGAAGCGGGTGCAAATCCCGCGCTGCCGCGCAACTGTAAACGAGGACATTGCCCTCGGCCACTGGGACTACCCGGGAAGGCCGCTGGCGAACTCGGATGACTGGCGCTTTATGCCAGGATCCTCACTCGTAAAGCCAGGAGACCGGCGCGACCCGTCCACCGAAACCCCTTTCGCGTGCAAAGGAGGATGTCATGCGCGTTTCCGCAGTGTTCTTCTTGGTTCTTTATTTGGCGATTGCCGCATCAGCCACCGATCTCAGCATCAAAGTTCTTGATCCACAATCCACACCAGTGCCCGGAGCGCAGATTTCATTGACGCGGCCGGGCGAGGGAAAGCTGCTCGCGATCAGAATCACGTCGGCGGAGGGTCTGGCGAACTTCAGCTTGAGCGATGCGGGTCCTTACCAGATCATGGTCCTCGCGCCAGGATTCGCCGCTGAGACGCTCCAGATCTCGTCGCTGCAGCAATTGACCGTGCGCCTGCACCTCGCGCCTGCCTCGGAAACAGTGACCGTCAGCGCGACGCGCACGCCCGTACCAGGTGAAGCGGCGGGAGCAGACGTCGACTCACTTACGGCATCGCAGCTCACGACGCTGCACGCGAGTGCCGCCGCCGATGCCGTTCGCTTTTTTCCCGGTTCCATCGTCAATGATGCCGGACAGCGCGGCGGCCTCACGTCGCTGTTCGTGCGCGGCGGCGAATCCCGATACAACAAGGTCATTGTGGATGGGGTGACTATCAACGAACCGGGCGGCACGTTCGATTTAGGAACGCTTCCACTGGATCAAGGCGATCGCATGGAGTTCGTTCGTGGCGCCCAGAGCACGCTATACGGTTCCGATGCGATGACCAGTGTCGTGCAAATGTGGACGCGCGCCGGCAGCACACCGGTTCCAGAAGTTCGCTTCGGCGCCGATGGGGGAAATTTCAATACGGCCAACGGATATGCCTCCGTCGCGGGCGCTCGCGGGCGCTTCGACTACAACCTGTTCGGCAGCGAATTCGACACGCAGGGTGCAGGCGTTAACAATGCGTATTCCGATTCGATCGAAGGCGCCAATGTCGGAGCAGCGCTGAACGATCGTACGTCGCTGCGTTTCCGTTTCCGGCACTCGAACAGCCATACCGGGGTGCCCGGCGAATGGAGTTTCAATGGCTATGACCCCTTGGTCTCGAACGGCGGTGCGCCTTATCCTTTGCCGCCAAATCCTTTTCAATGGTCCCAACTCAACAGCTTGCTTGGAAGCGTCGAACTCAGGGTCGCCGCTCCCTCGGGGTGGCAACATCGGTTCACTATCTTCGACTATCTCTATCGTTACAACGAGCAGAATCCCGGGGACCCGGATCGCGTTAGCCCCGTGTTCGGACCGATCGACTTTGCTTCGCACGAAGTCGACCGAATCAATCGAATCGGTTTTGAGTATCAGGGCGACTATTCTGAGCGGACCTGGTCGCACACCACGTTCGGCTACCGCGTGGACAATGAGAACGGATACGTTGGCGACATCAATTTCGGACAGACTCACGGCCAGCGCCTGAACAACGATCTCTATCTGCAACAGCAGCTCAGCTGGAAGAGTCTCACGGCGATCGCCGGTGCGCGATTCGTGCACAACAGCGCGTTCGGCAACACTGGGGTTCCGCGGGTGGCCTTAGTTTGGGAATTGCTGCGTGGGGCCGAGATTCTCTCGGGAACTCGCTTACGTTTTTCTTACGCCACCGGGTTCAAGGAGCCTCGCCTCGAAGAAACGTTCAACGGCATTCCCGCCGATCCTTTCAATTTACCTAACCCTGCGCTGAAGCCCGAGCGATCTCGCTCTTTTGAAGCGGGCCTGCAGCAATCGCTTTTTCTGGGCAAAGCAGTCCTGCGCGCGACTTATTTCAACAATCTTTTTTACGATGAGATTACCTATGTCGAAGTCGATCCAGTCAATTTCGTCGGTCAATATGTCAACGTCAATAAGTCCCTGGCACACGGCGCGGAAGTCGAACTGCAGACGAAATTGCACTCGCGCCTGCTCATGACTTCAGCGTACACCTACACCTCAACGCAGATTCTCGACAATCCTGCGCCGATCGATGACCAATACGATCCGGGAAAGCCGCTGCTCCGCCGTCCGAAGCACTCTGCCACAGAGGCGATATCTTACTTTGCGTCTCGTTGGGGAGGCAGTCTGAGCGCGAGCTATGTCGGTTGGCGTCCCGACGACGACTTTTTCGGCTTCAATATCGATCATGCGGCGGGATATGTACGCGCTGATCTTGGCGGATGGTACGCCCTCCATCCACGCGTCACGCTTTATGCAAAAGTCGAGAATGCGCTCGACCGCCGCTACAACGAAGTGGTGGGATATCCGGCGCTACCGATTAACTTTCGTGCGGGTGTGCGGTTTCGCATAGGAGGGGAGTAGTCGTTTGAGGTGTCACCCTGAGCGAAGCCCAGTTCAGGCGGAGCGAAGGATCTCGCGTGAAGCTACGACGATCTGGGTGCTCGCGAGATCCCTCGCCCCGCTGGTGAAAGCGCGTGGCTTCGGGATGACGCCGTCTAGATGAGAGGAATATCTCGGAGACCGACCTAGCTGACTTTCTGCGGGGCTTGGGGAATGGGCATGGCCGCGGCGAGTTTCGCGCCGAAATACTTGCTGCGCGCCATCAAGAGTTTTTCGATGTCCACTTCTTTCAATGGCTGCTGGCGCCCGAGCAGATGCGTAACCAGAGCGATCTGCGCAAAGTGTTCGACCGTCTCCATCTTCATGTAGGCGTGTTCGAGGGTGTCGCCGTAGGTCACCACGCCGTGATTCGACATGAGGATGGCATCGTAGTCGGGGACGTAAGGCTCGAGGGTCTGCGCCAACTCAGACGTTCCCGGCGTGCCGTAGCGAGCGAGGGGGATGCATCCCAGGCCCATGACTACTTCGCAAACCAGTGGCTCGGTAAGAGCGATGCCGGCAGCAGCAAATCCCGTTGCGGTCGGCGGATGCGCATGGACGATCGCTTGCACGTCTGGCCGCTTGCGGTAGATCAGAAGGTGCATGCCGATTTCGCTGGTGACGTTGCGCCGACCGGAGACGTGATTTCCGTCCAGGTCGACGATAACGAGGTCACTCGCACGCATCGCGCCCTTGCTTACACAAGTCGGCGTCACCAGAACGCGGTCACCTTTGAGCCGGACCGAGAGATTGCCGTCCATGGCCGCCACGAAGTAGCGTTCGTGCAGCATCCGGCCGTAGCGGACGATTTCTTCCCTGTATTTGCGTTCCGTTGGCATTCCGTACCTTGGAGAGATGAAAAAAGCACACCCGCAGCTGGCATCCGCATAGTACCAGCACCGGAGTGCCGGAAACAATCCAAATTTCACTCGAAATTACAGCACGATAACGACTCTAACTCGGCGCGGGTCGCGGTGTCTGTCCTTATAATCGATCAGCGTGCTGGTCTCTGATTTCCATTACGAATTGCCGCCGGACTTAATTGCCCAAGAACCTTTGGCAGACCGCTCGGCCTCGCGTCTGCTTCTGCTCTCGCGTAATAACGGGGGCTGGCAGGATCGCCAGTTCCGCGACTTTCCTGACCTGCTTCGTCCCAGCGATCTTCTAATTCTGAACAACACGAAGGTGTTTCCCGCACGCCTTTATGGACGGCGCGCGGGACTCAAATCGCTACCAGTTAGCCGCCGCAATCCAGCAGCTCGAGAATTTCTTCGCGGGAGAATCGAAGTTCTGCTCACGCGGCAGTTGCGACAGGATCCGAATGATTGGGAATGCCTGGTCCGTCCAGGGCGCAAGCTCGGTGTCAGCGAACACCTCTTCTTTGGTGAGCATGACGAACTCCAGGCCGAGATCGTTGCCCGCGGCGAATTCGGCGAGCGCCACATACGCTTTGCGCCTGTGGACGATTTCTTTGCGCGAGTCGAACGGATCGGCCACATTCCCCTGCCGCCCTACGTCGATCGGCCCGATACTTCCGAAGATCGCGAGCGCTACCAGACGGTGTATGCCCGCGAACGGGGCTCGGTGGCCGCACCGACGGCTGGACTGCACTTCACCCCAGAGATCATCGACCGCATTCACCGGCGCGGCATCGAGACCACCGAAATTACGTTGCACGTTGGGTTGGGAACATTCCAACCGGTTCGCGCCCAACGCGTGGAAGAGCATCAGATTCACTCAGAGACCTACTCCATCTCAGCGGAAACTGCCGGCAAAATTCAGCAAGCACGAGGCGATTTTCGCCGCATCGTTGCCATAGGAACAACCACGGTTCGCACTCTCGAAGACGCAGCGCGCCTGGACGGTGGGATTCGGGCCGGATCGGGCGAAGCCGGCATATTCATCTATCCCGGATATCAATTCCGCGTCGTACAGGCTCTCCTCACGAACTTCCACCTCCCCCAATCCACGCTGCTCATGCTGGTCAGCGCCTTTGCCGGAACCCAGAACGTTCTCCATGCCTATAAGCATGCCGTGGATCAGCACTATCGTTTCTACTCTTACGGCGACTGTATGTTCGTCGAATGAGTAAGGGGCCGGCACTCCGGTCGCTTGCCAGAGGGCGGGCAAATGTCATGCCAACCGAGTACAAGACGAATCATTGGTTCTACCGCCAAGTACTGAGTAATCGGTTTCGGGATTTTGCCGTATGTCCTACAGTTTCCAAAAACGCCACACTGGTCAGGTCGTGCCCGGGAAACTAGAGGATCGCATTCAGCAACTTTGTATGAAGGTGCAGGCAACTCATGATGATGAGGAATTAGTGGTCCTCTGTCTTGAGTTGCGTGAGGCTTTAGGGGAACACGTTAAGAGGCTACGTGAGCGGGTGGCGGAGTATCAGCACTCCTCTAAACCAAACAGCAGAAAGGGAACCTGACAAAGTGCTGGATGAAGTTTCCAAGAAGCGGGTAAAGGATCTGTGCGATGAAATAGCGAAGGAACACGATCACACGCGCTTTTCGCTTCTCATAAGCAAGCTCAACGAAGTGCTCGATGGCCTGGAACCGTCGCTCAAGGCCGCCGAAAAAAGCGATGGAACTGCTCGGTCCGGCGCGCGCGGACCTGCTACCACCGATGGATAGTCCTGGAGCTCTTCTCGAATTAAAAAAAACAAAAGGCACTCCACCTGGAGTGCCTGTCTAACTAAGGTTGCCGAAAAGCCAGTGCGATTACGCTCGTGCACCGACCGCAGCCGTTTCGCTGGCCGGAACAGCCTTGTCTTCGCCGTTGGCTTTCTGGTTCTGGGGCTGCCCGCCCTTGCGGATGTCGATGCCGCCCTTGAAGAAGGCGCCGTCTTCGATCGAGATGCGCGCCGCGATGACGTCGCCGGTCAGCGAGCCGTCGCTGCGGATGTCGACGCGGTCGCTCGCCGTCAGATTGCCGCGCACTTTGCCCAGCACCACGATCTCGCGCGCATTGATGTTCGCCGAAACTACCCCGTTGCGACCGACGGTAACCCGATTGCCGGAAAGGTTAATCGATCCTTCGACGCGGCCGTCAATATAGAGTGATTCGGAACCGGTCACTTCACCCTTGATCACGAGCGACTTACCGATAGTGGCCTGGTCCGCTGTGGTGGTCGCAACCGGCCGGGGCGCGGCAGGAGGTTCACTGGCCATCATGGCAGGCGAGCTCGGCGCAGACGTAGTTGGACGCTCGGGCTCGGCTGGCCGGCCAGGAGTTTGAGGCTGATTCGTGGGCTTCCACATGGGATGACAGGTTCCTTTCCTTGTTGGAATTAGAGCTGACTGGCCGCACTTCCGTGACCAAACGAATTGTACTCCCGAGTCTCATTTTGAGCGCTGTGGAAAACCCTTTATTTTCTTGGGAGTTCCTCGTCTGGCACGGGACTGAAGAGGCCGAAACCAACATTCTAGATCGTCTCATTTCAGAATCAACTCTCAATGGTTTCAAAACCTTTCTACCCCGTACCATGTAAGGATTTCGGCGAGGAAGTCGGGCGACTACCGTATCTTTTCGCCCACCCAGGAGCTTATTCTCTATGGCGGGGTCATGTTCCTCGGGACCAATTCGGGAATTGAACGTCCAACTGGAATTCCCCGGTACATTTAAGGAGCCGAAATCATGTCCGACTCATCCGTGATCACTCCCACATCGAACGTCACTCGTCCCGAACCAGGCGAATACGCGCCTTACTACGATCGCTACATCTCGCTCGTTCCAGGAACCGACATTCTCGGCACGCTTGAAGCGCAACGCCGGGAAATGCTACTGCTGCTCTCTGGGCGGGATGACTCGGACGGCAATTTTCGCTACGCCCCCGACAAGTGGTCTGCCAAAGAAGTTCTGGGACACGTCTGCGATTGCGAGCGCATCTTTGCCTACCGTGCGCTGCGCATCTCGCGGGCCGATCGCACTCCGATCGAAGGGTTCGAGCAGAACGACTACGTCCGCAACGCGCCGCAGCGTCCGCTCGCCGAGATCATTGACGACTATATTGCGGTCCGTCGCGCGACGCTGACCCTGTTCCGCAATCTCGACGAACAGGCCTGGATGCGCCGTGGGGTCGCCAATAAGAATGAGGTGAGCGTGCGTGCGATAGCCTGGATTACTGCAGGCCACGAACTGCATCACCGGCGGATTCTCGAAGAAAGGTATTTCTGCCGTGGATAATCTATTCCGGTTGTCATCCTGAAGGCCGCATTCAGCGGCCTGAGGGACCTTACGAAACGCTTACGCGACCACGGAAGTCAGAAAGAGCAAGTAATGACCGTCGCTCTCACCGAGCTCCTGCGCGGCAAAGGCGCACACGTCGACCCGATCGCCTGCGTCGAAGATGTCTCGGCGGAGTTGTCGGCTCGGCGCATCGACGGCTTTCCGCACTCCATCGCTGATCTCGTCTTCCACATGAATTACTGGATGAGTTACGAACTCAAGCGCATCCGCGGCGAAAAACCGACCTATCCCGAGCACAATGCAGAAAGCTTCCCTTCGACACCTCAAAACTGGGATCATCTGCGACGCGACCTGTCATGGTTCTTGTCGGAATTTGCCAGTCTGGCCCAGTCGCCACCGGAAGAACTCCGGCGTGAGATCGAATCCAGTCCCGCGGCGCTCGAGCAGCAGTCCAGTAAACTGAATTCCCTTGAAGCGATCCTGTGGCAGATGGTCGCGCACAACAGCTACCATGTCGGCCAGATTGCCCTTATCCGTCGTACGCTGGGCGCGTGGCCGCCGAAAGCCGGCAGCGATAGCTGGTGAGATGTGAGAATACCCGACAACCGACGCCAACGCCGCCTGGAGTATTCTGAGAGCTGACGGCTGAAAGCTGAGAGCTCGTGGGCTCGAAGCTCGCAGCTCAACGCTCCATGCTCTCCGACTCCACCATCCTTGCTCACATCGCGCGCCAGGCTAAGCGTCAGGCTGGATACAAGCAACTCGTCCGAGAACTCAGCCTGCACGGCGAGGAACGGCGTCATCTTGCCGAACATCTGCAGAAGCTGGTCAAGAAAGGCGCACTCATCGCCATTGATTCCGACCGCTATCAACTGCCGCAGGCCGCGGCCGACAAGAACCTGATCGCGGGGCGCCTCACTATGCATCGCGACGGGTTTGGCTTCGTCATTCCGGATCCCAAGTCTTTGAACGCTTCGTTGAAATCAAAACTCGCAGGCGACATCTTCATCCCGCCGCACCAGATCGGCGCGGCGATGCACGGTGACTTGGTGCTCGTGGATATCGCTAATGTTCGGCCTGACGGCCGCGCCGAGGGACGTATTGTGAGGACCGTCAACCGCGCGCATCCGACTGTGGTCGGCATCTTTCATTACGGCAGCCGCCGCAACTGCGTGACGCCGATGGACACGAAGATCACGCAGGAGATCGTGATCCCGCAGGGAATGGAACGGCCACAGGGTGAAGTTCCGCGCGAGATTCCTCGCCCCGCTGGTGAAAGCGCGGGGCTTCGGAATGACGCAAAAAAAGGGAAGCGAAAATCAGCCGATCGCGTATTTGGGGAAGAAGTCGCTCACGACGACTACACCAACCTCGAAGGCATGGTCGTCGATGTTGAGATCACCGATTGGCCTTCCGCCACGCAGAATCCCCGCGGCAAAGTCATCGAGGTCCTCGGCCGCGAAGACGATTTCGGCGTGGACGTTGAAATCATGATTCGCAAGTTCCATCTGCCGCATCATTTCCCGGCGGCCACGCTCGAAGAGGCGCAGCAAATCCCCGCAACGATTCCCGCCCGCGAACTCCATCACCGCCGTGACTTCCGCGCGCTGCCCATCGTCACCATCGATGGCGAGACGGCCCGCGACTTCGACGACGCTGTCCACGTCCGCCTGCTGCCGAACAACAACTTCGAGTTGCAGGTGCACATTGCCGACGTCGCGAACTACGTCACGCCTGATTCGGCGCTGGATCAGGAAGCGCGCCTGCGTGGTACCAGCGTCTACTTCCCCGACCGCGCCGTGCCCATGCTGCCGCTCGAACTTTCGACCGATATCTGCAGCCTACGCCCGCAAGTCGATCGGCTTGTGCTCTCCTGCATCATGGAGATCGACCACCGCGGCGAGATCGTGGGCTACGACCTGTGCGAGGGCGTGATCCGCTCCGCCGAGCGCATGACCTATACCGCCGTCAACGCTGTGCTCGAAGGCGACGAAGTCCTGCGCAAGCGCTACGCGCCGCTGGTCGGCGGCTTCGAACTCATGCGCGACCTCGCGCAGATCCTCAACCGCAAGCGCGAGCGCCGCGGATCAATCGACTTCGATCTTCCCGAGCCCGTTATCGAATTTGACGAGTTCGGGCTGATGAAGTCCATCGCACGCTCCGAGCGCAACTTCGCGCACCGCCTGATCGAGGAGTTCATGCTCGCCGCCAACGAGACCGTCGCGCACCATCTAGAGTCGCACCGCATCGCGAGCCTCTACCGCATCCACGAGAAGCCCGACGCCAAGCGCGTCTACGAATTCGAGATGATCGCCGCCACCTTCGGATACTCGCTGGGGGTGGGGGCGCTGCCCATCCATCGCGTACAGATGAAGGCCGACCGCCGCGCGGCCTACGGCACTGGCAAGCGCGTGCGCGAGCTGGAGATCCCGCAGGAAGTGCACATCACGCCGCGCATGTATCAGAAGCTGACGGAAAAAATCGCGGGCAAGCCGGAGGAGCGCATCCTCAGCTACCTGATGCTGCGCTCGCTGAAGCAGGCCCGCTACTCGGAGGAGAACCTCGGGCACTTCGCCCTCGCCGCGCCGACGTATACCCACTTCACCAGCCCGATCCGGAGATATCCGGATTTGATCGTGCACCGAATTCTGAAAGATGTCCTACGAGCGCAGGGCGCGAGCACGCACGAGGGTGGCCCACTCAAACCCGCTTCTGGCTTGAGTGGAGATGTTTCTGATGCCGGACGCCTGACGCCTGACGCCGACGTTCCTTCCCCCTGGTCGAAGCGGCGCGACCACGCCGCGCACCGCGAGTCGCACGCGCCGCTCGGCGGGCCGATCCCGATCGAAGAGCTGCACTCGATTGCCGAAGAGTCCAGCCAATCCGAGCGCCGCGCCGACGACGCCGAACGCGAGCTGATGGAGTGGAAGAAGGTCAAGTTCATGCAGGACCGCGTCGGAGAAGTCTTCGACGGCCTCATCACCAGCGTCACCAAATTCGGATTCTTCGTCGAACTCACCGACCTGTTCGTCGAAGGCCTCGTCCCGCTGAACACGCTAACCGACGACCGCTACACCTATCGCGAGAACACGCGCGAGATCATCGGAGAGCGCTCGCGCCGCATCTACCGCATCGGCGACCGGCTGAAGGTGATCGTCGACCGCATCGACCCGGTAGAGAAAAAGATCAATTTTGCAGTGATGGAAGAAGGGCACCGCAAACGGCCCAAGCGCCGCAAAAAGAAGAGATAGCCTTCTCGCAAAGAGTATTCCTCCATTGTCATCCTGAGCGCAGCGATGTGTCCCGCGCACGCAGACACTCCGCCAACCCGCGAAGCCACGAGCCGCCAACCGGAAATCGTTTTGTCATTGGAGGTTGCTCACGAGCACCACATCAGTGCTGGTCTCGCCACGGCATATCAATAGCCGCTTTCCATCGGGCGTCCAGTTGAAGTCGAAGATCTGACCCGACGTATATCTTGTGATCGGATGCGCAGGTCCTCCCGACAAAGGCTGCTGAATGATGTTAGTGGCACCTTCGTCTGACAAAATGTATTGCACGGCTCGGCCGTCGATCGACCAGCGGAGCGCAGCCATGGTCCCGGTTACATTGCTGGCTACATCGAACGTTTTGACCAGAGCGCCACTATCCATTGCGATCACACCCAGTTTTAACGTTGGGGAAACTGCATCGCCATCAAACGGAAATGCCAGCAGCTTTCCGTCGGGCGAGATGGCGATGTGCCCGGGAATCTGCTGCACCGGGCTTTCGGCAAAATCCAGCGCAGTGCCCCCGTCAATCGACACCCGCCTGATCTTCCAACGTTCTTTTCCAACAAAAACGTAATATGCGAACTTCCCGTCCGGTGAACACACTGGCCCCCACGCTCCTGTGGCCAAGGCCTGAACACCTGAACCGTCGTTATTCATGCGCATCAGTTCCTGTGTTCCATTGCGAAACGAAGTGAAGACGATATACGGTCCGCAAGGCGAGAAGGTCACATCGTTGGCATCGAGAGGAATCGTTTTCCTTGTGCCATCGGAATTCATGATCCATAGTTCCCCGGCGGCTCGATTCAGAATTGCGATCTTGTCGCCGATCGAAAAGACACCGATCATCCTTTGTTCTCCTTGGGTCAACGGCTCGCCTTGCGTACCAGGGGTCGGGGTTGCCCAAAGATTCGATATGGCGCTCGATTGCAGGGCGGTGATCATCCGTCCGTCTTGAGTAATATCAATTCCAAAATCGTAGTCGGCGAGGTCATTCGTGAGACGACTGACTTTCCCCTCAGGATAAGAGACCGTCCACAACTGGTTGGACCCAGTTTCGGTTTGAATCGGAACCACCATGCTCTTGCCACCTGGGAGCCACCGAGGGCGTCCAATCTCGCGATTGCTGGTATAGAGCGGTTGCAATGTACCATTCGCGGTTTTCACCACATAGAGAACGTTTCCGGGTATCGCGTGCATACGCCAAACCGGAACGGCGATCAGTTTTCCGTCGGGGGACCACCCCACTCCTTGGATTGAATCCGGAGAGGCATCATCCAGCTTGGCCAGCAATCGATCATTTGTTCCGTCGACATCCGCCAGCCGCAGTTCGAGGAAACTTCCCATGCCCCGTTCATAGGCGAATTGTCGACCGTCAGGCGAAAACGCGATCGCGGCGTCAACGTTAGATGTGACTTTCCGCGGTGAGCCACCGAACGTTGGAACTTGAAACAAATCTTTGAATAACGCGTCACTTGACGTTGCGCGCAGAAAGTAGAGAGAGCCACCGTCCGGAGAAAATGTGAGTCCGGGATAAAGCAATCTGTCGTTTTCAAGAACGTGCGTCTCCTGTGTTGCTCCAAGCTGCCGCATCCGCAGGCTGCTACTCAGGCCGTCTCTCAGCAGATATGCAACATACCGGCCGTCGCGACTGATCGCCGCGGTGGCGGCTTTCCCGTTGTCCGTCAGCTTGGTGAGCTTGATCCTTTCGATCAATGACGGTTCTGCACGGTTTTTCATCAGACGCAGGCCGAACAGAGTAGTGACAACCATCGCCAAGGCAACGCCAGCAGAGACGATTACCCAATACACGCGACGGACGCTGGTGTTAGGTTCGGGTTCTGCACGGCGATTGAATTTCGAAGCGGCCCCGCCGTCTTCCGGCCGAGCGGTACCGAGTGATTCACGCGAAGGCTCAATGTCACAAGTGGTGACGGGTGCAATGAAGCGATACCCTCGGCTGCCCACGGTTTCAATAAAGCGTGGGTTCTGCGCAGAATCATCCAGGGCGGAACGGAGCCGGTTCACCGCAGTGTTCAATCCGCGATCGAAGTTAACGAAAGTATCATTGGACCAGAGACCTTCCCTGAGTTCGTCCCTCAAGACCAGTTCTCCCGGCCGGGAGGCGAGCATCGCGAGGATCTTTAGCGGCTGTTCTTGGACTTTGACCTTGATGCCATTCTTGCGCAGCTCCCAGGAAAGAGGATCCAGTTCGAAGGTTTCAAAGCGCAGGGCCCGTTGCAAGGATTGCGTCCTCAGGCTCATCACGACTCCTCGATTTCTCGGGGGAACAGGATTCTACCACCGAGCGAAATTCAAGGGTCTAAGTCGTCAAAACGGGTGCGTTATCCAAAATTGATCGTTATGTAACCTGCTATCCATTGACTCTCGCACCTAAAACGGCGGAAATTCTTGCGAGCTGGGGATTCTGCTAGCGTGCCGGGAGGCATCATGAAGGTTCAGAACAGCTTTCTAGTGTTTGTGTGTCTTCTAGCCGGATGCGGAGGAAGTCCAACGCCGCAGAGAGTACCAACCGCCAGTTTCTCCGCCAATAACCTTACTTTCGGTTCGGAGAATGTCGGATCCTCAAGCGAGCCGTTTCCCGTTACGCTGACAAACTCGGGAACCGCCGCGCTCACCATATCGCAGATAACTGTGAGCCAGAATTTTTCGCAAACAAGCGACTGCGGGACATCGGTCGCACCACAGGGCAGCTGTACTATCAACGTGACCTTAACCCCGACGGCTGAGGGCACTCTCACAGGAACGCTCTCGGTCAGCGACAACGCACCGTTGAGCCCGCAGTCGGTGACTTTGAGCGGTACTGGATTACCGGTGAGCTCTGGCGGAAGATGCACGGGACGAGGGATGGAGTGTCCTCCGCAATGGCCGCCATGTTGTCCCGGCCTGGTATGCGCGGCTGCTTCCGTCCGAGCATTCTGCGAACCCGCGAGCGCAAGCAGCAGCGAGGTCATGGAGCTTCTGCAACGGGACCAAAACGCGCTCAGAGAGCGGCTGTTGGATCTGGACCGACCAAGACGGGAACCATCCCGGTAAACTTTGGCGCAAAAAAACAAATACCCCCTTGCGCTTTTTCTTATTCACATGCTATAAACAATGAACCGAGAGCATTTGTGTGGCTGGCTGGGCGCATTTCTGCAACTCTCGTGCGCGTCCGGCATCTAATGTTTTGACAGGGATTGATTCCCTGAATCGCCCCGGCCACGGGGCTTGATTCGGAAACACTGAGTAGGCTTCCGAAGGGTACCTTCAAGGCAAGGACCTCCAAAAGCAAGATCTTTTCTCAATTTTTTGTCTTCCGCCCTCGTTTGGCTTGAAAAAGCCCGTGCGCGCCGAAATCAGGCGCTGGCTTTCTCAGGGCAAATCTGGCGGAAGACCATACTGCTGCGCGCGTTGATCCCACAGGGGCTAAAGCCCCTGATCTGATGGAGCTCTTACGCGGCCCTGAAGGGCCGCGCTTCCACGGATCTGGCGGGAGTACGAACCGGGAAGGGCACGACTTCAGTCGTGCCGATAGAGCCGGCCTAGTGAAGGGGGCTTTAGCCTCTGAGGTCTGATGTCGCGTCGGCCGTCCCCAGCCCCGTGTGGAAATCCGGTGGAAAACATGTGGGACGCTTGCGTTGACGGGCTCGCTGCTGCGCGGTATGTTTGAAAGGTTTCGAGGACGGACGGGTTCGCGGTAGGGCAGGCTTCAGCCTGCCGACCAAAGATCCCTCTGGACTGAATCTGCGCCGCTCAGGCGGAGTGCGGTTTCGGTCTTTGACAACTTGGTTGAACGTGCCAGTCGTGAGAGAACGGATTCGGGCATAAGTCCGAAGCGATCTCACAAGATAGGCCACGGAATTTTCTTCGGAGAATCCACGTGGTCGCCAGCACATCGTTTCGAGCGATGGGGCTGGCAGCCTACCTTCTACCCGTCGGTAGGCGAACAGGTTTCAAACGAGAGTTTGATCCTGGCTCAGAATCAACGCTGGCGGCGTGCCTAACACATGCAAGTCGAACGAGAAAGTGGAGCAA
>Ga0335081_10011760_pt1 | contig 14172 bp, 10 predicted proteins | sample Lox_Sample_35_FD_206713 | JGI IMG/M metagenome (GOLD analysis project Ga0335081, IMG submission 206713) | Soil microbial communities from Loxahatchee National Wildlife Refuge, Florida, United States - Lox_Sample_3.5 | ecosystem: Environmental > Terrestrial > Soil > Wetlands | place: USA... | reverse complement strand
AATCACAGCATGCTCATTGTGGTGCGTGACCCGGGCCAGGGATTCGATCCAAAATCAATCCCCAGCCCGATGCAGGGAGAGAACATTTTTGCCGACCACGGACGCGGGATCTATATGATCAACCAACTGATGGACGAAGTGCGGTTTCTAAAGAATGGCACAGAGATTCACATGTTAAAGCGCTAGCAAGTTCCTTACTGCATGGAACACAAGGGCCGGACGTCTTCCAGTTACTCTTTGACTGCAATTCCCAACGCCTTCATCTTCCTGTAGAGATGGCTGCGCTCGAGGCCCAATACCTCGGCAGTACGGCTGATGTTGCCGTGGTTTTCGTCGAGTTTCTTGAGGATGTAGTCGCGCTCATAGGCGGCGCGAGCCTGATGAAGAGTAGAAAATTCCGCCCCTGCGCTGCGCCGGCTTCCATCGCGATGGACAAGAGGCGGCAAATGGCGGCGGTCAAAACGAGTGGTCGTGGGATTCATGATGACGATGCGCTCGATCACATTGCGCAATTCGCGCACATTCCCCGGCCAGGAATACCGCATTAGTGTCTCAATTGCGTCATCGCTGATCTCCCGCGGACGGCGGCCGTAAGCGGTTGAGAACTCCTTCAAGAAGTGGCGGGCCAGCAAGGGAATATCTTCGCTGCGCTCACGCAGGGGCGGGACGGAGAAGGGAATGACATTCAGCCTGTAGAAAAGGTCTTCACGGAAGTTTCCGCGGGAAATTTCTTCTTCCAGGTCTTTATTGGTAGAAGCGATCACGCGAGCATCGACTTTAACCGCTTCCTGGCTGCCAACCGGGGTTACCCTCTGCTCGTCCAGAGTACGCAGGACTTTGGCCTGGGTCTTCAGGCTCATGTCACCGATTTCGTCTAGGAACAAGGTTCCCCCGTGAGCTCGCTGAAATTTCCCTTCTTTGTCGCTCGTGGCGTTGGGAAACGCTCCGCGCAGATGGCCGAACAGTTCACTCTCGATCAGGTCTTCTGGAATCGCGGCGCAATTCAGTTCCACAAACGTTTCATCCTTGCGCAGGCTTTGCATGTGGATGGCGTGAGCCACAAGTTCCTTGCCTGTCCCTGACTCTCCATAAATAAGAACGCGGCCATTGGTGGGCGCCATCAACTGGATCTGCTGGCGGAGGGCCTTCATGGGGATGCTCTCGCCTGCGATCACGCTGCGCGGAGTCAACTGCCGCTTTAGATCACGGTTTTCCTGCCGCAAACGCTTGCTGTCGATGGCGTTCTTGACCAGAATCAAAGTGCGATCGATGGAAAGAGGCTTTTCCAGGAAATCGTAGGCCCCCAGCTTCGTGGCACGGACTGCGGTTTCAATGGTGCCGTGCCCGGAAATCATAATGATTTCGGGAGCACTTTCGATTTCGCGGACCTTTTGCAGGGTCTCGAGGCCGTCCATACCGGGCAGCCAGATGTCGAGCAAAAGGACGTCAAACGAACGCTTGCGCACAGCCTCCAGGCAGGACTCGCCGCTTTCCGCGAGAGCAACCTTATAGCCCTCGTCTTCAAGCACGCCTTTGAGCGATTGCCGGATGCCGGCTTCGTCATCCACGATGAGAATGTTATGCATGCTGACTGATGGCAGGTTCAGGAACGGCCTCGGCGGCAACTGGCAGCTCAACCACGAATTTGGCGCCCACCGGCTGGTTTTCTTCCACGCGAATTGATCCGTGATGGTCCTCGATGATGCGGCTGACAATCGCCAAGCCCAGGCCTGTCCCGCGTTTCTTAGTCGAAAAATAGGGTAAGAACAACTTTTCCTTCAGCTCGCGCGTGACGCCGTGGCCTGTGTCCGCGATAACAATCTCCACCGCTTCGCGGCTGGCCACGAGGGAGGTCGAAATGTGGATCTCGCGAAGGAGCGCGCCTTGCAACGCCTCGGCAGCGTTGTCGACGAGATTCGCCAGGGCCCGTTTAATCGCCTCCGAATCGGCCATTACTTCTGGCAGGTCGCTCCCCAGAAAGGTTTCTACCCGAATGCTCTCCAGCCGGCCGTTGAACATTGCCAAGGCGCTTTCCACGATCGAATTGATATTCGCCGGCTGAGGACGGGCGGTTGGGAAACGGGCCAGCGTAGAAAACTCATCCACGAGTGTGCGCAAAGTTTCGACGGCGCTTCCGATACTCTCCGCACATCCCCGGAGGACATCAACAGACGCCGAGTCAGGACGGGTTCCTTTTCCGAGGTGGCGGCGGATCCGCTCCGCGGAAAGAGAAATTGGAGTTAAGGGATTCTTGATCTCGTGCGCAACCCGGCGCGCGACTTCGCGCCAGGCTGCCTGCTTCTGCGCTTTCAACAGATCAGAGAGGTCCTCAAACACGAGAACATAGCCTAAATCCTGGCCTCCGTGTTGCAGCGTCGCCACCGTGACAGCAACATTCAACTTGGCACGCGATACAGTGATTTCCATTTGAGTAGTCGTAGTGCCCATGCGGTCCGCCCGGCGCAGCAGGGGTTGAAGGTCCTCCAAGACTTCCGCGGAAAAAATATCCGATAGCGGAGCGCCAATCAGAGCCTCCGGAGTTCCCGACTCAGTCCCGCGTGGGCTGAACAAACGCAACAAAGCATGGTTTACGTGGGTGACGCGTCGGCTGGCATCGAGGGAAAGCACTCCCGTCGGAATGCTCTCCAGGATGGTCTCCATGTGCCGCCGCCGGTGCTCGAGAGCGATGTTAGCGGCGCCAAGGTCGCGGCTGGAGGCTTCAATCTGTCGCCGGCTGGCCTCCAGTTCTTCCGCCATGCGGTTAAAAGAACGCACAAGATCGCCGATCTCATCGGCAGCAGGAACTTCCACGCGATAATCCAGCCGCCCGCGCGAGATTTCCTGGGTAGCCTCTGCGAGGGCCACGACCGGCCGGGTGACCAGTTTCGAGAGAAATAAATTCAGCCAGAGCGTCGCGAAGAGCACCATCACAGTGAGCAAGAGCAACCAATCCATATAGGTGCGACGGACCAGGCGCCGTTGTGCGGCAAGTTCGTAATAGCGCTTCTGGCTGGCTTCAATCTGTCTCTGAGTGGCCGAGAACCTGGGTGGCAACGGCATCCCAACCAGGATCAGACCGCTATCACCCACTGGCGCAGCGCCTAGAACATAGTCCGTTTGTTCCCACTGCAGGTGTACGGCCCGGCCGGCCATTATCTGCTCCATCGGAATCTTGGACTTCAGGACCGGCCACGAAGCTGGTACCGAATAACTGGCTTCAACGTTGCTATCTTCAATCGCGATGGCGAACCCGCCTTGCATGGCCGTTTCGCGACGATGGAACTCATTCATCACACCGGAGAAACTACGTCCGCCGAAGGCGCGTTCGGTCTCTGGCGAAGATGCGATCGATTTGGCCTCCGCGAGGGCGTTTTGGTATGCGTATTGAGAAAGCATCGAGGCCATGGCTTCCGTATCCCGGCGCACTTCTTCCACCGGAGTCGAGAACCATCTTTCGATCGAACGGTTCATCAACCCATAAGCGAACCAAAACATGAAAATCACAGGAAGAAATGACTGCAACAAACCAACGACTACGAGCCTCGTGCGGAACTTTGAACCCAGGACTCCCAGCCTTCGCTCCGCGAACAGCTTGAGTACGTTGCGGAACAAGACGAAAGTCAGCAAGACAAATAAGAGAAAAACCAGACCCGTGAGTGCGACGAAAAACCAGAGCTGCTGGTTTGTGTCCGGGTTCAGGAATGGCAGGTCGAAAGAAGATTCCGAAAGGAGAATGCCGAACAGCAGCGTAATGCCGATGGCAAGAAAGAGAATAACCCGCTTGCGACGAGTGTTCTCGCGAGAACGAATTGGAGCAGGGGAAGCCACGTGCAAATGGGTCTCACAAAGCCAGGCCATTCAAGCTGAGCTCGTGGGCCCTTGCGGCATCATTATATTCCGGGAGCAGAGGGTAAGCATTACCACGCGAGGTGACTCGTATTGCGCGCTTACCGAAGGCCATGTCCCGCTGAAATCCATCCCTAGGCGGCAGCACGAAATCCCCGCCTGAGGGCCATTTTGTGCGATTCAAGTAAATTGCAGAACGGCGACCGCGCCGTACAAGTACTAAAGTTACTGGTGCCGTAATCCAGATGCGTTGACAATTTCTGTCAACGCGGTACGCTGCAAATTCTCCCCCCAAAAGCAGCGAGTCGCGCCACTTATAGGCAGCTGCAATCTTTCCGTCGCGGAATAGGAGACCGAGGTATGTCTCAACGACTGGGCGACCTTCTGGTTAAAGAGAAGGTCATTACCCCAGAGCAGTTGGAACAGGCAACGAAGGTCCAGAAGGAGACAAACTGTCGCCTGGGCTCCGCCTTGGTGAAGCTGGGCTTCCTCACCGATGAGGACGTTACTAACTTCCTTTCCCGGCAATACGGCGTTCCCGCCATTAATCTGTCCTATTTCGAAATCGATGCGGCAGTGGTCAAGCTGATCCCGTTTGAAACCGCGAAGCGGTATCAGATTCTGCCACTGAGCCGTGTCGGCGCTTCCTTGACGATCGCCATGGTCGACCCGACCAACGTCTTCGCCATGGACGATATCAAGTTCATGACCGGCTTCAATATCGAGCCGGTGGTCGCGTCGGAAAGCTCAATCCTGGAGGGCATCGAAAAGGCCTACGGCACCACGCAGCAGGAAGATCTCGAGACGGTCATGCAGTCCATGACCGACAGCGACGCCGATGTCGAACTGCAAGCGGAAGAAGCCGAGATGGACCTGGCCAACCTGGAAAAGGCGGCCGATGAAGCTCCCATCGTCAAGCTGGTGAACCTGGTGCTGACCGATGCTGTAAAGCGTGGCGCCAGCGATATTCACATGGAGCCGTACGAAAAAGAGTTCCGCGTCCGGTTCCGTATTGACGGCGTTTTGCAGTCGATCATGTCTCCGCCGCTGAAATTGAAGGATGCCATCACGTCGCGCGTGAAGATCATGGCGAAGCTCGACATCAGCGAAAAACGCCTGCCGCAAGACGGCCGCATCATGTTGAAGATGAATCTGGGCGGGCGCAAGAAGCAACTCGATTTCCGCGTCAGCACGCTCCCCACTCTGTGGGGCGAAAAAATTGTGCTGCGGCTGCTGGATAAAGAGAACCTGCGGCTCGATATGACCAAACTCGGATTCGAGGCGGAGTCACTGGTCAAGTTTGAGAAAGCGATTTTGAAACCGTACGGTATGGTGCTGGTGACCGGGCCCACGGGTTCGGGAAAAACCAACACGTTGTATTCCTCCATCGCTCGCCTTAATACACCGGACACAAACATCATGACGGCGGAAGACCCGGTTGAATTTCAGCTGGCCGGAGTCAACCAGGTCCAGATGAAAGAGCAGATCGGGTTGAACTTCGCCGCCGCACTGCGCGCGTTTTTGCGGCAGGACCCGAACATCATTCTGGTCGGTGAAATTCGAGATTTTGAAACCGCCGAAATTGCCATCAAAGCCGCTCTCACCGGCCACCTGGTGCTTTCCACGCTGCACACCAATGGCGCTCCGGAAACCATTACCCGGCTCATGAATATGGGCATCGAGCCGTTTCTCGTGGCCACTTCCGTGCACCTGATCTGCGCTCAGCGCCTGGTGAGGCGAATCTGCAAAGAGTGTACCGAGGTGGTGGAAATGCCGCCCCAGGCCTTGATCGAAGAGGGATTCACGCCTGAAGAGTCGAAGACGGTGAAGATCCAGAAAGGCAAAGGCTGCGGAGTCTGCAACAACACGGGTTACAAGGGCCGGACCGGCTTGTACGAAGTGATGGAAGTAGATGACGAGATCAAGGAATTGGTCCTGGTTGGGGCGTCGGCGGTGGAACTCAAGAAGAAAGCCATCGAGCGGGGGATGATCACGCTGCGGCGCAGCGGTTTGATCAAGGTTGCGGCGGGATGGACGACGCTCGAAGAAGTGGCCCGCGAGACCATCCACTAAGTTTGCAGGAGCTGTAGAGACAGGAACGGAAGAACACGAAGGGAAAAAGAAATTTATGGCGCTCTCACTCAGTGATTTGCTCAAACGATTGTTGGAAATGGGAGGCAGCGACCTCCACATCACCACCAATTCGCCACCCCAGATTCGCGTGCACGGGCACCTGGTGCCGCTGGACCTGCCGCAGATGACTCCGGCGGAAACCAAGCAGCTCGCCTACAGCGTCATGACCGATGCGCAGAAACACCGCTTCGAAGAAAATCTCGAGCTGGACTTCTCTTTCGGTCTGAAAGGGCTGGCCCGCTTCCGTGCCAACGTGTTCAACCAGCGTGGCGCGACCTCGGCCGTGTTCCGTCTGATTCCCTTCGAAATCAAGTCCTTCAATCAATTGGGCCTTCCCACCGTGGTGAGCAAGCTGTGCGACAAGCCGCGCGGGCTGGTGCTGGTTACAGGGCCAACCGGATCGGGCAAATCCACAACGCTGGCTGCCATGATCGACAAGATCAACACCGAGCGTCATGACCACATTCTGACCATCGAAGACCCGATCGAATTCGTGCACATGAACAAAAACTGCGTGGTCAACCAGCGCGAACTGCATGCCGATACGAAGAGCTTCAGTGACGCGCTGCGCGCCGCGCTTCGTGAAGACCCGGACGTCGTGCTGATCGGCGAAATGCGCGACCTGGAAACCATCGAGTCGGCGCTGCGCATCGCCGAAACCGGCCACTTGACCTTCGGAACGTTGCACACGAATTCGGCTTCGTCGACCATCAACCGCATCATCGACGTCTTCCCGGCGCACCAGCAGCCGCAGATTCGGGCGCAGTTGTCGCTGGTGCTGGAAGGCATCATGTGCCAAAGCCTCTTGCCGCGTGGCGATGGCAAAGGCCGGGCCATGTGCATGGAAATCATGGTGCCCAATGCCGCCATCCGCAACCTGATTCGCGAAGACAAAATCCACCAGATTTATTCGGCGATGCAGGCAGGCCAGGACAAATTTGGCATGCAGACTTTCAACCAGGCCCTGGCCACAGCTTATTTCCAGAAACAGATCACGCTGGAGATGGCCCTGTTGCGCTCCAGCAATCAGGATGAATTGAACGAAATGATCAACCGCGGCGCCAGTCTGCTGAACCGTAATCAGCAGGGTGCAGCGGCGGCGAAGGCCGGCGCACCCGGTAAACGCTAGGGTAAGTGAAGAACGGGTCAGAAAGCTCGATAGGAAACGCAGGTTAGCGAGGAGAGACTTAACATGCCAGTTTTTACATTTTCAGGAAAGACCTCATCCGGCGAGAAGGTGAGCGGCGAACGGACGGCCGCCAATAAGGACGCCCTGGTTGCCCAGCTGCGCCGCGAACGCATTACGCCCGGCCCCGTGCGGGAGAAGGGCAAGGAATTTGCGCTGCCGACCTTCGGCTCCGGCAAAGTCAAGACCAAGGAAATAGCCATCTTCTTCCGGCAGTTTTCCGTCATGATCGATGCCGGTCTTCCCCTGGTGCAGTGTCTGGAAATCCTTGGGGCCAACCAGGAGAACCCGGCCTTTCAAAAGACATTGACCGGGGTGCGGACAACGGTGGAAGGAGGCGCCACTCTGGCCAACGCGATGAAGCAGTACCCGAAGATCTTTGACGATCTCACCGTCAACATGATCGATGCCGGCGAAACCGGCGGCATTTTGGACATTATTCTTCAGCGCCTCGCCGTTTACGTCGAGAAGGCCGTAAAGCTGCGCGCGGCGGTGAAATCCGCCCTCGTTTATCCGGTCTCGGTGGTCAGTTTGGCCCTCCTGATCGTGGGCGCATTGCTCAAGTGGGTCGTGCCAATCTTCGCGAACCTGTTTATCGGCTTGGGCGTGGCTTTGCCTCTGCCGACGCGCATCGTCATTGGATTAAGCGCTTTCGTCGGACATTTCTGGTGGTTTTTCATTCTCGGGTTTGGCGGTCTGATCTATGGCATGAAGCAGGTCCGCAAGGACCCGCGCGGTAAATATGCCTTCGACTATGTGCTGCTGAAAATGCCGGTGATTGGTCCCTTGCTACGCAAAATCGCAGTCGCACGTTTCACCCGTACCTTGGGCACATTGATCACCTCGGGCGTGCCCATTCTCGAAGGTCTGAGCATCACGGCAAAGACTTCGGGCAACGCGGTCCTGGAAGAGGCCCTGATGAAAGTGCGCAAGGCCATCGAAGAAGGCCGTACCATCGTCGATCCTCTGCGCGAGTCAGGCGTTTTCCCCAACATGGTTACCCAAATGATCGGAGTGGGCGAGGCCACCGGCGCTATGGACGCCATGTTGCAAAAAATCGCGGACTTCTATGAAGACGAGGTCGACGTGGCCACGAAAGACATGCTGGCCATGTTGGAACCGATCATCATCGGCATATTGGGCGTGACGATTGGCGGCATCGTAATCTCGCTCTACATGCCGCTGTTCTCGATGATTGCGAAGCTTGCAGGGTAGCTTGGAAGGCAAAAGCACACGCCGGAAAGCTTTTGGTTTGTCCGGCGGGCGGCTGCCGGTTTCCGGGCATCGCCGCAAACGCTCCAGGTAAGCGGCCCAAAGTCAAAGGAATTGAGAGTCAAGCATGCAATCGTTGTTCGATGAGCGGCTGGGGCTGGCCTGGCTGGCCAAAGCCCGCATTATCATCCTGACATTTTTGCTTGGCATTGAGCTGGCCATCGCACGGCTCACGCCCAGCACCTTGCCGTTGCGGCTGTTCATCAGCATCATTCTGCTGTGGTATGCCATGTCTGTGTTCTACCTGCTGTTGCTTTCCTTGTGGCAGGAACACCGCGCGCAATCACTGTTGCAAGTTCTGACGGATCTGGCCCTAGTAACGCTGGTTGTGTATGCAACAGGCGGTGTCGACAGCTCGTTCAACTTTCTTTATCCGCTGGTCATTATCGTCGCCTGTATTCTGCTTCCCAGAGCGTGGGCCTACCTCGCTGCGGCTTTGGCTTTCATTCTCTACGGAACTTGTCTTGAACTGACTTATTTTGCAGTCATTCCGTCTTATTCCACAACGCATCCCGGGCTGAGCACGCTTCAAGCGATCATCTTTGTCAATCTTTTCGGCTACCTGGCGGTGGCTTATCTGGCGGGGCTGCTTTCGAGCAAGTTGCGCCAGGTGGATGTGAAGCTGAAGGACACCAGCGGCGCGCTGGAAAACCTCCAGGCGCTTCACGAGAACATCATTCAATCCATCAGCGGAGGCCTTCTCACTACCGGACTGGACGGGCAGATCACCTTCGCAAACACCGCTGCACAAAAGCTGCTGGAGCGCAGTGAGCGGGAACTGTGGGGACAGCCGGTCGAATCTCTTTTCCTTGACCCGCTTCCCGTCGTCGGCTCCGAGCGGGCGCAAACGGAGGTGCGCTGCATCACCCCCAGTAAATACCGGAAGACTTTCCGCGCCATGATTTCGCCGCTCATTGTGCCGGACAGGGATTGCATCGGTTACGTCTACACCTTTGACGACCTGACCGAAATTCGCCGCCTGGAGCGGGATCTGCGCCTCCAGGACCGGCTGGCGGCGGTCGGGCGGCTTGCGGCGGCCATTGCGCACGAGATTCGCAATCCCCTGACCTCGATTGCCGGTTCGGTGAGCATGTTGTCCGGCGTTCCTGACTTGAGCGACGAGCACCGCGAATTGCTGCAAATCGTCAGGCGCGAGTCCGAGCGCTTGAACAACATCATTACCGATTTCCTTGCCTACTCGCGGGGCAAACAGTACCAATTTACGAAATCCGACCTTGTTCCATTGCTGGAAGACACGCTTACGCTGCTCGAGAACCGTCTCGTAGCACAAAAAACCGGCATACAGATCGAGCGCCGTCACGGCGCCCAGCAGGCATGGGCCTTGGCCGATGGCGACAAGATCAAGCAGGTGTTCTGGAACTTCTGTGAAAACGCGGTGCGTGCCATGCGCGATGGCGGCACGCTTACCGTGACCGTCGAGCCTGTCGGCGAGGATTGGCAGATCAGTTTTGCCGACACCGGACCGGGAATCAATCCACAAGTCGTGGAGAAGATTTTCGAGCCTTTTCAGTCCCAATTCGAAGGCGGCACCGGTCTCGGATTGGCGATCGTTTACCAGATCGTTCAAGCGCACGAAGGCAAAGTTTGGGTTCGGTCCAAACTTGGCGAGGGCAGCATTTTTGTTCTGAGATTGCGGCGCATGGCGGCGGTCGAAACGGTTCCCGGCACCCAGTCGGCGTCGGTCCTGCCGCCGCTTTCTCCGCGTGAAGCCGTAGAGAAGGGCCGCTCAGCCGCGGCAATGGGAGGTCGAGCCCATGGGTAACATTCTGGTTTGCGATGACGAGCGTTCCATCTGCCAGATGCTGGACATCGCGCTGCGCCGCGAGAACCACAAGGTGGAAACGGTCAACTCCGGCGATGACGCCAAGAAGAAACTGGACAGCGCCATCTACGATGTAATCGTTACAGACATAAAGATGCCCAACACCGATGGCATCGAAGTCCTGCGTTACGCGCACCAGGTCTCGCCCGATTCGGCGGTTATTTTGATCACGGCAGTCGAGGACTACGAGGCTGCAGTTAAAGCAGTCAAAGCCGGTGGCGCCACTGACTACATTCGCAAATCTCCCGGCCTGGTCGAGGAAATCAAGCTCGCCATTAACCGCGCGCTGGAAAAAATAGCGCTCAGCCGCCAGAACTTTGCCTTCAAACGCGATGCAGCCACGCGCAATTCACTCGACAACATCGTCGGCGCGAGCCCTGCCATGGAAAAGCTCAAGCAGACCATTCGCACCGTTGCGTCCACGCAAAGCACGATCCTGATTTATGGCGAGAGCGGCACAGGGAAGGAACTGGTGGCCAGGGCGGTACATGTCTGTTCTCCTCGCGCCGCCGAGCCGTTCGTTTCCATCAACTGCGGTGCTTTCCCCGAGACCTTGCTGGAGAGTGAACTGTTCGGATATGTAAAGGGCGCATTTACCGGAGCCAATCAAAACAAGCGTGGCCTGTTCGAAGTGGCCGACCAGGGCACCATCTTTCTCGACGAAATCGGCGAGATGACCATGCCCATGCAGGTCAAATTGCTGCGCGTGCTCCAGGAAAGATGCATTCGCCCGGTGGGCGGCACCACCGAAATTCCTATCGACGTTCGCGTGATCGCGGCCACCAATCGCGACCTTGACAAACAGGTGGCGGAAGGCGATTTCCGTGAAGATCTTTATTACCGGCTGAGCGTGATTCCGGTGAAAGTTCCGCCGCTACGCGACCGGCGCGAGGATATTCCGCTCCTGGTCAGTCATTTTCTGAAAAAATATGCCCCCACTGCGGGGAAGAGTATTGCGCGCGTCAATATGCAGTCGCTCGAAGCTCTGTGGGCCTACGACTGGCCGGGAAATGTCCGCCAGCTCGAGAATACCGTGGAGCGCGCTGTGGCCCTCGAGAGCACGGAAGAACTGCATGTTGAACTGCCCGCCGAGCGGCCCAAAGCGCGTGCTGCCGCTGCCGGAGTCGGATTTGCAGGCGGAATGGGCATGGCGAGCACGACCGTGCTTCCCGAGGGCATGGACATGGAAAAATACGTGGCGGAGATCGAGAAATCGTTACTTCAAAGTGCTCTTACCCAATCGAACGGCGTGCAAACTCGCGCCGCCGACTTGCTGAAAATTTCTTATCGCTCCTTCCGGCACTTGGTGAAGAAATACGATTTGTAAGAGCTGCTGGCTCCCAGCCTCTAGCTTCTAGCCATGGCGATCTAGAGGGCAGCAGCTAGCGGCTAGCAGCTAGGAGCTGCCCTTTTTGAGCTGCTGCTTCCATCCCAAAATTCTCGCCTTGTTTCCCTCCGCCTCTGCTTCCGGGACCATGCCTTTTTTCTGGTAGAGAACCGACAGGCTGGTGTGCGCCAGCACGTCTTCAGGATCAAGCTCCGCAATCCTCTTCGAGACTGTTATCGCCTCGTCGAGCCGCCCCAGGTCCTGCAAAACTCGCGCCAGGCCATGCATGGCCTCGGTGAAGTTCGGGTCCGCGGCCAGGGACTTCTCGTATTCGGTCAGTGCCTGCTCCGGCCTGCCATCGGCCACGAGATCGAGCGCGGCATAGTAATGGTCCTCAGCCTTTTGGCGGGCAGTTTCATCCGACATGAACGGAATCCTTCGCGCAGGGGAGTTGCGATTCTAGCACGCAGATTTCGGCGCTTTCCGTGTACCTCTGTGTCTTCTGTGGTTATGATGTTCCCATGCGCTACATGCTCCGTTTCCTCTGGAACGCTACGCGCGGGCATCGCCTCGCGCCCTGGCGCAGTCCCTATTTACTTTGGCGTGTGGAGACTTATTGCGGAGTGAAAATGCAGCAGATCGGTTTCCTGGAATTCTGGGAATTCGTCTGGCACGAGCGCAGCAACCTGTGGCGGTTTCTAAAGTGGACCGCAGAGATGGAGCATTATGTCCATCCCGGCCCGTGAAGAGAATCTCGAGTTATCTGACCACAAAATTCTTCGGGTCAAGCGAAACGTTCTGGCCGAGATCACTCTCCTCGATTGACCATTCCGTCAAGCTCGTGCGCCCGCTCTGAAGCTCTCGTGAGAAATGGATTACGTAATGAGTAGGGAGGGTGATGCCATCAATCGTCTTAAAGTTGCTGAACCGCTCCTCCATCCGATAGTGCGTTTCCTGTTGCTGGGCATTCCCGGTTTCACGGCCGACAATGCCAATTGAGACGTTCAAGGTGTAGACCGTCATCACATGGTGAAAAGTTTCGGTATCGAAATAGAGGTGGATATCGACGTCGCTACCCTTGTGGGGCCGATAGGCCAGAACATGAAACTCTTGACCGTCGACAGTTTTGACTCCTTCGTAATTCAGTTTTGGATTCCGTTCTTCAAGATTGAGAAGCGGCCATGCTGTCGACAGAACGCCGCCGACCAAACCTTCCTTCAGAATTTCGTCGTGCACATAGACAAACTGGCCAAATGCGGAGCGGTTCTTGCTCGCAGTCAAGCCTGAGACCTCCACTTTTTTCCCGTCGGTAATGAATTGTTCGCCCTGATACAGATTGTTCGGGAACTTCATCATGAAATGGATCTCGTTCCCCTCCGAGGCAAAAACCGATTTTCCGTCAAGCTCGCCCCCGCCGCCCACCAGGATTTTGTAATGTGCCGGCCCCTGGGCGACCCGGGTCTTGATCTCGCTGCGCGCTTTGGCATCTCCAATCGAGTCCAGGTGCTGCCGTATGAGATCTTGCAGGCTGGAAGCAGGATGCGGGACTGCGGCAACAGCAAAAATCGGCAGCAGGAGGGCGCACGCAAGAAGAGCGCAGGCCAGCACGACCATCTTAATCATGGCCAAATTCGACATTCCGTTAACGCGGGAGAGCGGGGCCGTCAAGGACGGTTGAAGTATACAGAATTCCGGACACCAGATTACAGCGATGAATTTGCAGGAAGGATTCTATTGGCTGTTTCCGGCGGCTGCGGCGCCTTCGAGTGCAACCGTGACTTCACTTCCCTTGCCCGCCCCAATCAACTGTGCTGCCGATCCGCGATTGGCCGCGATCTCGAGATATCCCATGCTGCCAAGGATCGCAAAAACCTCGCCCGGGGCGCCCTCGGCGTAATTCTGATGAATTTCCGTCACCTCACGCTTGCCGATCGTCAGCTTAAATGGCGCAGGCTGGCCTTCGAATAACATCGAAGCGTCCTGCGGCGTAATGTTCGTGACCAGGTTTCCGAAGCGGTCCACTTTCAGGACCACCCCTCGCAGAGTTTTTCCGTCCGCCGGCTTGGGCCTGGGAGCGTTGAAGCGGACAAAATCAGTGATTTCCTCCCCAAACTTCGCGGGGTCGACTCCCTTGGCCAGATAGGCGGCGACGGGCGCGAAAATGTCCCGGGCGTGAAACGTAGCGCTGACCGGCTGCAAATAATAATGCTCAGCCAAGATGTGGCGTACGCTCAACCGCTCTTCGCGGCCGTAAATAAGCGAGAGCACGCCGTTGTCCGGGGCCACAAAGTGATGCCGCTCCGTCGTGACAAGAATCGGCCGCCGCGCCGATCCGACGCCCGGATCCACCACCACGCAATGCACCGTGCCGGAAGGGAAGTAGGAATAGGCCTGGGCAAGGGTCAGCGCGCCATCCAAAACATCAAAGGCCTGCACGGAATGGCAGATATCTACAATCTCCACATCGCGGACAATATCGAGAATGACGCCCTTCACCGTTCCGACAAAATGATCGTTGAGCCCGAAATCCGTAGTCAGCGTAATGATTGGACGTTGTGCCAAGGG
>Ga0335081_10011759_pt1 | contig 14172 bp, 15 predicted proteins | sample Lox_Sample_35_FD_206713 | JGI IMG/M metagenome (GOLD analysis project Ga0335081, IMG submission 206713) | Soil microbial communities from Loxahatchee National Wildlife Refuge, Florida, United States - Lox_Sample_3.5 | ecosystem: Environmental > Terrestrial > Soil > Wetlands | place: USA... | reverse complement strand
CCACCGACGTGTCACCGCCGGCCTGCCAGTACTCGCGAGCGTTGTTGCCAATGCTGTCGCGGGTGGTACCCACGGTGAAGCCGTTGGGGATCGTCGTGTTGGACCACGTCTGCCCGCCGTTCTGCGAGAAGTACGAGCCGCACGTTCCGTCGCCGCGGATGTAGTTGTTGTCGCTGGCGACGAGCTGCTTCGAGTTGAACGGGTTGACCGAAATCGATGGCTCGTTGTTGGCCTGGCCGCGACCCTGGAGGCTAGGATCGGTGAGGTTCAGGCAGTTTTGGTTGACCTTTGTGTTATTGCCGATGATTGCCGAGCAGGCACCCGACGACGGGAAGTAGTTGACCATCCCGCTGCCGCCGCTCGCCGACTGGTACGACTTCGGCGGCGTGAACGGCGCGCCGTCCGGGCCGCCTCCGTCGTCGTCGCCGATAGCAACATGGGATTTGAGGCCGGTGGACTGAGGACCGAGTGCACTGGCCAAGGTCTCCGAGATGATCCGCTTCTGGATCCTGTTCAGGTGCGCGTAGTTCATGGTGACGCGCGCGCTCGCGTGTGATTGCAACAAAAGGAAACACGCGGCTCCCACCACGCCGATGACGACCATCGGCAGCGCCAAGCGGAGCTTTGACGTCATGGGACTCCTCTTTAGTAAGACCTGCGGGTTATCGACGATCCTCGCCGACCTGGTGCGCTACAGGCCGCGCGTCAGCCACCCCACCCGGCTCGGACGCGGGCTCGGACCTGCTCCCTCCCTCCTTTCCGTGCAACTTTTCTCCCAATCCCGCCGGGCATCCTATTCTCCGGCGCCGGGCGATGCGACGATCCCGCGATCTTTGCGACGCTCCGCCGACCTCGGTAGGATGCCCCCACCAGGTGGCTCGCCTAGCGGTGGCGAGCAGGATTGGTCAGCTGAGCGCGGCCGGCGCGGTAGCTGGCGTGCGGATGCGTGGATTGCCCCGACTCCGACTGCGACTCAGACTTACAACGCTGGCACTGCTGGTGCTGTCCGCGGCCTCGAGCACGAGCGCCGCGTCGGCCGCTGCATCGCACAATGCCGCCACCAAGGTCGTGCGCTACCACGGCTACCGACTCGTCGTGCCCGCGTCGTGGCCGGTATACGACCTGGCCGCCGACCCCGCGGTGTGCGTGCGGTTCAACCGCCATGCGGTCTACCTGGGCCAGCCGAGCTCCCGCCAGCGCTGTCCGGCGCACGCAATCGGGCGTATCGAGGCGATCCTGGTGGCCCCGCTGGCGGCCCACGGCGCCGGCGCGGGTGCCGCCGCCGGACCGGCCCTGCCTCGAGTGGCCGACCCGAACGCGCAGGCTCGCCAGGGATCGTCCACCGAGCTCGCGATTCCGCGCTCGGGCATCGTCGTGACCGCCACCTGGCATGCCGACCCGGGGGTGGTGGCGCGGGCTCTCGGTGTCCACTCGCTGACAGCGACCACGGCCGGGGCGGCCGCCGCCCGCAAGCCGCGAGCGGTCCGGCGCGCTGGCGATCCCGTCTACACGGGCCTCGGCTTCGACGCCTGCTCGACCCCGAGCTCGTCGACGATGTCCGCCTGGGGCGCCTCGCCGTACCGCGCGATCGGGGTCTACATCGGTGGCGCGAACGAAGCCTGCTCCCAGCCCAACCTCAGCCCGACCTGGGTCGAGCAGGAGTCGGCGGCCGGGTGGGTGCTGCTTCCGATCTACGTGGGCCTGCAAGCGCCGAAGAACGGGTGCGGCTGCGCGGGGATTGTCCCCTCCCAGGCATCGGCCGAGGGAACCGCCGCCGCCGACGACGCGATCAACCAGGCCGAGGCCAACGGCATCGGCCCGGGCAATCCGATCTACGACGACATGGAGGCGTACACGCGCGGGAGCACGAACACGCCCGCGGTGCTGGCGTTCCTGTCGGCGTGGACGACCGAGCTCCACGCGCACGGCTACACCTCGGGCGTCTACAGCAGCGCCAACTCGGGGATCAGCGACTTCGTCGCCGCCAACGGCACAGGCTTCGTCGAGCCCGATGAGCTCTGGATAGCCGAATGGAACGGCCAGCAGAACACGAACAGCAGCTACGTCCCGAGCACCGAATGGGCCAACCACCAGCGCCTCCACCAATACCAGGGCGGCCACAACGCCACCTACGGCGGCGCGACCATCAACATCGACAGCGACTACGTCGATGCCGGCGCCGCCTCCGGGAACGTGCTGTTCCCCAACGGCACGTTCGTGCAGGTCAGCGGTTCGACCGACTTCTACGAGATCGCCGGCGGCGCGCCGCTGTTCGTGAGCGATTGGAGCGACGTGGGCGGCGCACAGCCGTACACGGTGATCACGCCCCAGCAATTCGCCGCGCTCAACGCCGTGCCGGCCGACGGTACGTTGGTCGAGATCAACGACGGGTCGATGTACCTGTTCGCCGGCGGCGCGCCGATGCTCGTCACCAGTCTCGCGCAGTTCGGCAACCCGCAGCCCTTCCTGGTCGACGTCTGGGACATCGCCAACGCGGGCAATCCGTTGTCACACATGAACGCCGTGCCTGCGAACGGCACGTTCCTGACCACGACCACCGGGCTGACGTATCGCGTCGCCGGAGGCGCCCCGATCGCCGTCACGACCTGGTCGGTGTTCGGAGGCGCCAAGCCGGCGGTGACGATCGACCCCTGGGACATCGCCAACATCTGGAGTTCGGCAGCGCATCTTGTGTACCGGCCGGCCGTCGGCACCGTGGTCGAGGGGTTGCCCTCAGGGGCGTACTGGGAGTTCGGCCCGAAGAACCGCTACCTGGTTGCTCCCAACCCGGCCGCCGCCGTTCGGGTCGACGACCACGGCCTGGTGCCGTACTCGGCCATCCCCTGTCGCGTGCCCGGCCTCGGCCGCAAGACGCTCGCGCAAGTGAAGACCGCGCTGATGAAGGCCGACTGCCACCTCGGCAAGGTGAAGGACAAGCCGCTGACCCGGCGCCGGCACACCCTACGCGTGATCAAGCAGAGCCCGAAGGCGCGCACCCAGAAGGTGGCCTACTACACGGTCGGCGTCACGCTGGGCTGAGCATCCCGTGGACGCCGGGTGGCGGTCTCCGCGCTCCACTGGACGACGGTCGCGCCCCACGTGAGCCCGCCCCCGAACGCGGCCAGGAGCACGAGATCGTCGTTCTGGAGGCGTCCCTCTGACTCCGCCACCGACAGGGCGATCGGGAGCGTCGCGGTCGACGCGTTCGCGAACCGGTCGACGTAGTCGACGACCCGCTCGGCCGGAAGCCCGAGGCGCTCGCCGACAGCGCGGATGATCCGCGAGTTGGCCTGGTGATAGACGAACAGCCCGATGTCTTCGGGCGCGTAGCCGCCTGAGGCGAGCACCTCGGTCGTCGCCTGCGACATCGAGGCCACCGCCGCCCGGAACGACTCCTGGCCGTTCACGCGGATGAGATCGCCGCGGTCAAGCCGGATCAGGTGCGATCCCGAGTGATCGGCGCGCAACACGATTGGTCCGATCCGGCCGGCCGAAAGCTCCGTCGCCGAGACGACGGCGGCGCCGGCGCCGTCGGCGAACAGCGGCGCGGTGTCGCGATCGAAGAAGTCGAGGAAGCGAGACAGAAAGTCCGCGCCGACGACGAGCGCATGCTCGGCGCGCCCCGATTCGATCTGCCCGCACGCCATCGACAGGGCCGACAGCCAGCCCGTGCAGGCGGCCCCGACATCCATCGCGCCGGCGCGGTCGGCGCCGATCAACCCTGCCACGAGCGGGGCCGCGTTCGGCGTGATCTCATCGGCGGTCGACGTCGCGACGAGCACCAGGCCGAGGTCGCCGGCGTCGACCCCGGCGCGCTCGAGCGCCGCACTTCCGGCTTCTGCGGCGAGCTCCGACAGGCGCGCGCCGGCGCTGGCCCACGGACGTTCGCGGGTACCGGTTCGCTTGGCGATCCACGCCGCGTCGACCCCAAGGCCGGTCGCGATCTGCTCGTTAGAGACGACTCGGTCCGGTAGCGCCATGGCGATGCTCGCGATGCGCGCACCCAGGTCCACGATCCCGACTCCCCAGCCGTCCCGCTCTAGCGGGTCGGCTTGTTCGGCGCCGTCCCGAACACGTGGTCCCAGAACGGCGCGCTTACCCCATATCCGCGCTCGTGGTTCTGGAAGTGGTGCCGCATATGCAGCTCGCGCAGTCGCTTGCCGAGCGCGGTCTTGGGACGGTGATGGTGGACGTGGTAGTGGAGCATGTCGTAGCCCAGGTACCCGGCGAGGAATGCGGCGCCGAACGGGAGGAACCCCGGGCTCCCGATCACCAGGTAGAAGGCGTACACGAAGACCGCCGCGAGCGGAACGCTGAGCGCCGGCGGCATCACCAGCCGCAGCGGGTCGTTCGGATGGTCGTGGTGCACGCCGTGGATGATCCAGTGGAGTCGTGCGCCGATGCCCTTTTCGGGCTCGAAGTGGAACACGATCCGGTGGAGCCAGTACTCCGTCAGTGTCCAGAACAGGTAGCCGGCGGGAATCCAGTAGACGACGGACCAGCCGGCCCCGTGCACGAAGCCCTCGATCAGCAGCACCGCGATGACCGGTACGAAGAGGATCGGCGGAACGCTCCAGTGGACCCGCGAGAACCTCTCGAACAGGCTCCAATCGAACATCCGCGGCGAGGCGCGGAGGACTTCGCTGCGGCTGAGGCCCTCGAGCTCGTCTGGACGTGTTGCCATACGGAAAACGATACCTCGCAGCCGCCCTTGGGTAACAGCGGATCTCGCGAACGGGGTCGCGAGCGCCGGCGGTTTTAGTCGACGCCGTCGCCGTTGAGCGGCATCGCCAGCACCACGTGGCTGAGCGACACCGCCAGGAACGGCCGGCGCTCGGGCTGGCCGCCGTTGAACGGCACGAGCTCGACGTCCGTAAGCGCCACGAACGCCCGTTCAGAGGAATTGAGGTAGTCGGTCAGCCGGCTGCGGTATCCGTCGCGCGGCAGCCGCAGGACCCCGGTGATCCGGTACCGGTCGGTTTCGACCACGATTCGCTCGTCCCGATGCTCCATTCGCCCTCGAAGATACCCACCAGGACGGCCAGCCAATGCAATCCTTGGACGCATGGCCGATCGACCGCAGCCCCGTTGGTGGTACGTCCGCCGGGCCCAGAACCTGAAGCCCGCGACCTACCGCTGCCCGCTGTGCGGCCGCCATCTGCCGGCGCTGTCGGAGCATCTGCTCATGTCCCCCGAGGGCGATTCGAGCGGCCGGCGCCACGCCCACACCGAATGCGTCCTCGCCGCCCGCAAGGCCGGCAAGCTCCCAACCCGCGACGAGTGGCTGAAGACCCAGCCCCGCGGCCCGAGCCTGTTCGAGCGCATCACCGCCCGGGTCACGCGCCGCGACCCGAAATCACCTGCGTAGCTCGACAATCGACCCGCACCAAGGTCCGCCGACCACGGCTCGACTGCCGTGTCATGCAGGTCGGCGGGGACTACCGGGCGTGAGGGGGTGCATAACGCGCCAAACCCCGCCCGACCAGGCCGCCCATGCGCACATGAGCGCCTCAGAGGCGCTTATCCAGCCAAACCGCCCGCGCCTGCGGAGGTTTGGCGAGTTGTGCACCGGTGGCGAGCGCCGTCAGCTCTCTCGAGACGCGGAGACGTGCGGCCGCGGCCGGTGGGACCGCCGAGAGCGCGCCGGCGCCGAGAAAGGGGGTCGTCGATGCCCTTCGCCCGCACTCGCGGAACCCACGACCACGCTCCGGCCCGCGAAATCGTGAGCGGCGGCCGAAGGGCACGACGACCCCCAAGAACGACTATGCGTCGTGATACAGGGCGAACTCCCACGGATGCGGCCGCATCCGGATCGCGTCGATCTCCGCCGCGCGCTTGTACCGCACGTACGCCTCGATCAGCCCCGGCGTAAACACGTCCCCCTCGAGCAGGAACGCGTTGTCGGCCTCGAGCGCGTCGAGCGCGGCGTCCAGCGACGACGGGACCGTCGCGATCTTGGCCAGCGTCTCGACCGGCAGCTCATAGATGTCGGCGTCGAGCGGCTCGCCCGGGTCGAGCTCGCGTTTGATCCCGTCGAGCCCGGCCATCATCAACGCGGAGAACGCGAGGTACGGGTTCGCCGTCGGGTCGGGTGAGCGGAACTCGATCCGCTTGGACTTGGGCGCCTCGTGGTACATCGGCACGCGCACGCAGGCGCTCCGGTTCCGCGCGGAATACACGAGATTGACCGGAGCCTCGTACCCCGGCACCAGCCGCCGATACGAGTTCGTCGTCGGCGCGCAGAATGCCAGCAGCGCCGGCGCATGCGTCAATAGCCCGGCGATGTAGTGCTTGGCCAGATCGCTCAGGTGGGCGTAGCCGTCGGCGCCGTACATGAGCGGATCGCCGTCCTTCCACAGCGACTGGTGCACGTGCATGCCCGAGCCGTTCTCCTCGAAGATCGGCTTCGGCATGAACGTAGCGGTCTTGCCCGCGGCCGCCGCGGCGTTCTTGACCACGTATTTGTAGATCATCATCTGGTCGGCCATCTGGAGCAGCGGCTGGAAGCGCATGTCGATCTCGCCCTGGCCGCCCGAGGACACCTCGTGGTGGTGGAACTCACATCGGATCCCCAGCGATTCCATCGTCGCCACCATCTCCGAGCGCAGGTTCGCGAGCGAGTCGGCTGGCGGAACGGGGAAATACCCCTCCTTCTGGCGCAGCTTGTAGGCCAGGTTGGGGCTGCCCACCGCGTCACGTCCGGTATTCCAGAACCCCTCGCCCGAGTCGATCTCGTAGAACGCCCGATGCTCGACCTGCTCATAGGCGATGTGGTCGAACACGAAGAACTCCGCCTCGGGGCCGAAGTAGGCCACGTCGGCGATCCCGCTCGCGACCAGGTGCTGCTCGGCCTTGTGGGCCACGAACCGCGGATCGCGGGCGTAGGGCTCGCCCAGCACGGGATCGGCCACCGAGCAGATCAGCGACAGCGTGCCGCGCGTGTAATAGGGGTCGACGAACGCCGTCGACGGGTCGGGGATCAGGAGCATGTCCGACTCGTGGATCTCCTGGAACCCCCGGATCGAGGAGCCGTCGAAACCGAGGCCGGATTCGAAGTCCCCGGCGTCGAGCGCGCCGATCGGCAGCGTCATGTGTTGCCAGGTGCCGGGAAGGTCGATGAACTTCAGATCGACCATCTCGACGCCGTGTTCGGCGGCGAAGTCCAGCACCTCGGTCGGGCTGGTGGCGCCAGCGGCCATCGCCGTCTGTTCGCTCTCTGTAGTGGCCACTTTTCTCTCCTTTGAGTCTTGGTAGGCGCGAGCCTATCCGGGTTTCATAGTCGTTCGGCCGCCGCGAGTATCTGGTCGGCCTTTAGTCCGAGGCTGAGGCGCTCGCGGCCGTCCGACTCGTACGGCGACAGCCCCGAGACCTCGTGTACGCGCGACAGCCGGTAACCGACGGTGTGGCGGTGAAGCCCCATGGCCTCGGCGGTCTCGGTGGTCGAGCCGTGGTGCATGAGGAAAGTCCCCAGCGTCACGAGCAGCTCGGTGTCGTGCTCGGCGTCGTACGCGAGCAGTGGGGTGATCGTGCTCGACCGGAGCAGCTCGAGCTCCCCGGGATCGCGCAGCAGCACGCCTATCAGCAGGCGATAGGTCTCCTCCTGGCCGGCGAGCCCCGCGGGGCCGCAGGCGAGCTCCGCGAGCAGCATCGCCTCGCGGACCGCCTCGCGGAGCAGCCCGGGCTCCCGGCGCGGCGCCGACACCGCGGCCTCGTGGCCGATCGCCCCGAGCCGGTCGGCGAGCGCTCCGGCGCCGCGCTCCGGGTGCTCGCCTGCGAGCGGGACCAGCCCGAGCAGGCACCCCGGGGCGAGCTCGGCGATCAACACACGCGCGTCATCAACGATCTCGCCCGGGACCTCGCCGTTGCCGCGGGCATAGACCGCGATCGCGCCGCCGGACAGGTCAACGCCCAGCCGGCGACTGTCGGCCACGATCGCCGCCGGGTCGACCGCGGGGCCCCCGACCAGCGCCATCAACAGCGCGCGCCGTGCGTTGCCCGGGCGTCCGTCGCCCCGGAGGCGGGTCACGGCGGCCGCGGCGGCGGCGGCCTCGAGCCAGGCACGGTCTCCCGCCGACCCGGGGCCGGCACCGTTGGCCACGATCGCGGCCACGATGCCGACCACGTCACTCCCGATCTGGATCGGAACCGACAGCGAGACCGCCGCAGGCGGCGCGCCGGATCCGCCAGCCACCGCGTACTCGACGACCTCGGCGAGCAACGCGTCGGGAACCGAATCCGCCGGCCACACGACCGGGTCGCCGAGCGACGGAAGCACGATCACCACCGGACGCGAAAGCGCGTCGGATGCAGAGCATGCGACGCGCTCTAGCCCGTCATCGCCGGCGACGGCCCGCGAGACGATCGTCAGGGGCGTGGGTTGGGAGGCGCTCAGCTGCGCCTCCCAACCCGATGACCCACTGTCGTCATGCTGTCGCTGACGCCCCCGTACCACTCACGCCGTCGAGGACGTGGCCGGCACGGGAGGCTCGGCGCCTACACCGGGGATGCCGTTCGGGTATCCGAGCGACGGGACGTCGGACGGGTACACCTCGTGGCCGTGCTCGGCGACGTCGCCGATCTCCATGTTCTTCTCCGACATCCGCAGCGGGACGAACAGCCCGACCAGCTTGAGCAGGATGAACGTGATCGCGCCGGTCCAGCAGATCACCCACAGCGCGGCGAAGAACTGCCACTTGAGCAGCGTCGCATTGCCGTGGACCAGGCCGGCCACGGCGCCGCCGGCGACGAGCCCGTGCGAGCTCGTCTTGTAGAACAGCGCCATGTTCGGGTCGGCGAAGATGCCGACCAGAAGCCCGCCGGCGAGGCCGGCGAAACCGTGGGTGTAGACCACGCCGAGCGTGTCGTCGACCCGGCGGAACGGGGCCAGGCGGCTCAGGTAGTTGAGCGCGAAGTACACGATCGTCGACGCGATGATCCCCATCGCGATCGCGCCCCAGCCGTTGACATAGCCCGCCGCCGGCGTGATCGCGACGAGGCCGACGATCATGCCGTTGACCGTCCCGATCAGCGACGGCTTGCGCCCGGTCAGGTAGTCCCAGGCGATCCAGACCAGCAGCGCGACCGCGGTGCACAGGTTGGTGTTGAGCACCGCCGCGGCGGCCGACATGTTCGACGCGTACGGGTCGCCGCCGTTGAAGCCGTTCCATCCGAGCCACAGCAACCCGGCCCCGACCGCGACCATCGCGACGTTGTTCGGCGCGTCGATCTCGCGGTCGCGCTGGAGCCTTGGCCCGATCACCGCCGCCGCGACGAACCCGGCCACGCCGGCCGACAGGTGGATCACGTAGCCACCGGAGAAGTCAACCGCGCCGTGCTGGGCGAAGAACCCGCCGCCCCACAACAGGAACGCGTCGACGGCGTACACGCACGTGATCCACAGCAGGCAGAACGGGATCCATGCCTTGAAGTTCACCCGCCCGAGCACGGACCCCAAGGCCAAGATCGGCGTGATCGCCGCGAACACGAACTGGAAGTACACGAGCGCCGATTTCGGGAACGCCATCGTCCCGATGAGCGGGATACTCGCCTGGTGCTGCAGCTCGGTGTGCGACAGCACAGGCCCCGGCTTCCCGATGAAGTTCCCGAAGAACCCGCTGTGCGACAACCCGTGGAACGGTGAGCCGAAGCCCATCTTGAACGCCCACAGCACCCACACGACGAGCACGATCGAGAACGTGGCGAAGGTCAGCATCATGCTGTTGATCGACCAGCGCTTCTGCATCACGCCGCCGTAGAGGACGGCGAGGCCGGGCACGCTCATCAACCCGACCAGCGTCGCGGCGGTGATCTGCCACGACGTGTCTCCTGAGTTGAGCCAACTCGGTGCTTCAAGTGGCAACTGGATCTCCTTGTCCTTGACTACGTCCCAGGACAGGGCCTGGCGACGCCAATTTGCGTAGCCAGTGTCTTCTTCGGGCCCGGGCGCTTCTATGTCCTCAGGTCCAGCAAACCGAGAGGCCCTCTGGACATTGGGATAAGGCGATCCCGCAATCACCGGGTTTCCGGGGTTTTTTGGGGGGGAGGGGCCTCGCTCCGCTCGGCGTCCGTGGGGCCTCGTACCCCGTCCGGACGGGCCCGCATGGCCCCATGGACGCCGCCGCAGGTGGCCCCTTATTACGAGGAACCGACCGGTAGCCCGGCCTTGCGGCACTCGGACGCGATCGCCTGCGCCGCCTGGTGCGTGTACGCCCCGGCCGCGAACACCGACTGGCACGTGTCGCGCGCCTGGGCGCCGCACTGGTGGACCTGCTCCGCCCCTGTGTCGGCCGGGATCGTCGCGTAGATACAGCCGGACTTCGAGCTGGGCCCGGATGACGCAAGCGAGATCGCGAGCACGATGGCGAGCACCACGACGGCGCCGACAACACCCGTGATCATCCAGACCTCGCGGTTAGAGAGACGGCGGCGGGTGCGGAGGGTTTCCGCGTGTCCGGGGGGAATGATCAGCACGGGCGCCTGAGTCTAGGCACTCCGTGTGCCACGATCGAACAGCTCCCGTGCTCGTCTTCGCGCTTCATCTCTTCCACCACAACGTCGCGAGCCGGGCGCAGATCGATTACGTCGCACTCGCTCTCGGCGCGTTCGCGAGCTGGGTCGGCCTGCCTGGGCCGGGCGAACCGCTGCTGATCGCGGCGGCCATCATCGCCGCCAAGCACAAGCTCGACATCACCCCGGTCCTGATCTGGGCATTCGTGGGCGCGGTCGCCGGGGGACTGATCGGCTGGCTCGTCGGATGGTTCGCGGGCAGGACGGTGATGACCGCGCCCGGCCCCCTCCGAAACCTGCGACTGCGCGCGGTGGAGCGCGGGGAGGAGGTGTTCGACCGGCTCACGGTGATCGCGATCCTGCTCGCCCCGTCGTGGGTGGCGGGGATCCATCGTGTCGGCCCGGTTCTCTACAACGTCACGAACGTGGTGAGCGCGGTCGTGTGGGCCGTCGGCATCGGGCTCGCCGCCTACTACGTCGGTCCGCCGGTGCTCGACGTCCTTTCCGATGTCGGCACCGTCACCGCGATCGGGCTGGTGGCGCTCGTGGTCGTCGGGGTCGGGCTCGAGTTCCGGCGCCGCCAGCGCCAGCGGTTTCGCTAGAGCTTCGTCCCCGCCCACGAGATCACGTGAGCGGGCAGGACCGGGGTGCCCACGTCGAGCTGGATCGACTCGTGGGGGATGAGCGGGATCGCGCGCGGATCCTTGGTCCACGGCTTGGCGTTCACGAACGCGGTCAACTTGCCCTTGTCGCCGGCGACATCCGTCGTGGTCAGCGGCTGCTGCCACTCGTCGAAGAACGTGCCCAGCGTGTACACACGGGCGGTCGGCGACTCGATGTGGATGACGCCGTCGCTGGCGTGGGTGTGAAGCCAGTAGTAACAGTGCTGCGCACCGTAGAACCGGCCGTAGGGCGTGTTCTCGTATATGGGCCCGATCAGACCGATCGCGGCGGGAAGCGCTCGCGGCTGCCCGTTCACGTACACCTGGAGGTGGGCGTGGATGTGGTACGCGAGCTGCTCGATCGGGGCGCACTGCACGCCATCGACGGTGGCGCCCTGGGTCGTGGTCGCGGCCGGCGCGAGCTCGGGACCCTGCTCGAGTGGGATGCCCTCGGGACCGATCGAGGGCTGCTGGGACGCGGTCGTCGAGCTCGTCGCGCTTGCGGCGGCCGTCGAGGGAGCCGCCGTCATCGCGGACGAGCTGGACGAGCTGCTTCCACCGCAAGCGGCAAGCACCGCGGCAAGCGGCAGCAGCAGTATGAGGAGCCGGCGGAACGTCATACCAAGGGCGAACGGTAGCTGGCTGCCCTTGATAAGTTGCTCGCGGATGTCCGAGTCCGCTCCAGTCGCCGACCTTCCGATGACCACGGCACTCGAGTTGCCGGGCATGCGGATCCGCGAAAACCTCGGCGTCTGCTACGGCCTCGTGGTCCGCAGCATGGGCTTCACCGGCGGGGTTGCCGCGTCGTTCAAGGGCCTGCGCCGGGGCGAGATCCCCGAGTACACGCAGCTGCTGGAGGACTCGCGGCGCCACGCGATCGACCGCATGTCCGACAACGCTCGTCTGCTCGGCGCCGACGCGATCGTCGCGGTTCGCTTCGACTCATCGGAGATCGGACAGCAGTTCACCGAGATCGTCGCCTACGGCACGGCGGTCAAGGTCGATCACGTCCCCTAGGCGAGCATGCTGCTGGGCGACGCGGAGCGCGAACAGCTCTACGAGACGCTCAAGCGTCACGCCGCCGAAGGGCGGCTCGATATGGCCGAGCTCGAGCGGCGGGTGGGGCTGGTCGCCGAGGCCGACACCCGGGAGGCGGCTGCCGCGGCGGTAGCGGATCTACCGCCGCTCGCCGGCACCAGCGACCCGGATCGCCGGCCACGGCGCGGCCGCGGCCACGGCGAGGTCGACAAACCGGGTCCGGACTGGCGGCCGACCAACGAGCGCTTCCGGGACCCCCGCACGCGCAGGGTGCTGCGCGTGTGGGTGGACCCCGCCGGCGACCGCCACTACGTGGCGGAGTGACTAGCGCGTCGACTCGGAGTGACTAGCGCGTCGACTTCTTGACCGCGCTCCGGGCCTTGCCAGCCGCGTTCTTGGCCTTGCCCTTGAGCTCCTCGCCGGCGCCCTTGGCCTCGGTGCTCCGGTCGCCGGTGGCCGCGCCCGCGGCACGCTTCGCGCGTCCCTTGGTCTCCTCGGCCTTGCCCTTGACTCGTTGCGTCCTGTCTCCCATCGCTGCTCCCTTCTCCGGGGTTCTTTAGCGATGGCTACCCGTGCGCGAGTGCTGGAACACCTCGGCCAGCACGCGCGGCCAGTGCTCGCGGAGTGCTTCGTGTCCCATGAACAGCCCGAGGTGCCCTCCGGTGCTGACATGCCGGGTGATGAGTTCGGCCGGGGTTGCGACGTACTGCGCGAGCGCGAATACCTGATCGGGCGGCGTGATGTGGTCGGTGGCGCCGGCGAGGAGGTTCAGCGGCATGTCGAGCCGGCCGAGCTCCACCTTCTGGCCGCGAACCTCGAGCGATCCGCTGATCAGCGCGTTGTCACGGAACAGATGGCGGACGATCCACAGGTAGAACGCCCCCGGGACGTTCTGGGTGTGCTTGAACCAGTCCTCGAACTCGCGGTAGCGCGCGACGTGCGCGGAATCGTCGAGGTTCAGCAGCAGATCGATCTGCCGCGAGATCTCGGCGCCCGGCTGGATCATGATGAAGCCCGCGAGCATGTGGCGGCCCTCGAGCATCCCGCCGCCCGCCGCGACCAGCGTCTCGTAGAAGTGCAGGTTGCCGTCGGGGGCGACGCGGCGCATGACCTCATGGATCACCGGCTCGCCGGCGTGGAAGTCGATCGGCGCTCCGGCGATCGTGAGCGTGTTGATCCGCTCGGGATAGAGCGCAGCGTAGATCGTCGCGAGCCAGCCGCCCTGGCAGTCGCCGATCAGGTTGACGCGGCCGCCGCAGTGCTCGACCGCGCGGTCGACCACGTCGATGTAGTCCTCGATCGACGCGTCCTTGGTCTCGCGCGTTGCGCCGACCCAGTCGAGCGACAGTGCCCGCTCGAGCCCGGCCTCGACGATCGCGCCCATCTGGCTCTGCTCGGCCGAGTAGTCGACGATGCACGAGTCGTGACCGGCCTGCGGGGGCAGCACCAGCGTGGGCACGACCCGGCGCCTGGAGACCGAGAAGTCGCGCAGGCGCGCGAGCGGCGCCTCGAACACGATCTCGTGTGGCGTGGTCCAGGACGGAGCGGTGCGATCGGCCGTCAGCGCGACCCAGCGCGGAAGGTCGAACGCGGCGGGACCGCGCGCAATGGCGGTGGACCAGCACCTGCCGATCCCTTCGACCGCTGCGGCGCAGCCGTCGAGCCAGCTGTCGAGGAGACCCGAAGCCATGCTTGGCGCGGGAACCGGGGGGCATTGGGGCAAAACGCTCATATTCGACCTCCTTGCGAAGAAATCGCGAAATTCCTGCAAACACCCTTTTAACGGAGAAGCACCGGTGTACCCACCGGTGCTCTCCTAAATCTACGGCTATTAGTGGACGCTATTTGAGAAAGCTGCGCGCCGTCGTGGTGTAGGTGCTGGCGAGCTCCTTCGAGACGTCGACCTGGGCCTCGATCAGGCTCTTGAGCCACTCCTGCTGGGTGAGGCCGGCGAGCTTCAGCTGGA
>Ga0335081_10011757_pt1 | contig 14173 bp, 11 predicted proteins | sample Lox_Sample_35_FD_206713 | JGI IMG/M metagenome (GOLD analysis project Ga0335081, IMG submission 206713) | Soil microbial communities from Loxahatchee National Wildlife Refuge, Florida, United States - Lox_Sample_3.5 | ecosystem: Environmental > Terrestrial > Soil > Wetlands | place: USA... | reverse complement strand
GGTCGACTCCGTGATCGTCGACGAGCGGGCACCCTGCAGCGTGAAGTGCTCGGTGGTCACAAACGTGACCGCCGCCGGGCGCGGGCCGCCATCAGCATGGTCCGGCTTGCTGCCTCGGTCAGTGTTGTCCACGAACTTCCGCCTCCGATCCCGCACGCAGACCGCCCGGGCTCTGCGTCGATGATCTCCACCGCCTCGCCGAGCAGCAAGGACCGCAGCTGTGGCCTTGCCCGATCTCGCCGCCCGCCATCGGGCGAAGCCGCCAGCCACCCACTTATCTCATGCTCATTGCTGACCAGGCGCTCCTTCCCGGTGCACCGCGGCATAGGCAACGCCATCCCGGTGCTCATCAGCGTGAACTGGAAGGCGGGGAAATCCCGTGTGAGCACCTCCAGGTGAGCCAGGACCGGGGCCGGTGCGCGGACTACAGAGTACCGGGCCGACGCCCGGGGGCCAGGTGCCCGGCACAGCCGAGATCGGCGAGCATGTGCCAGCCGCTCACGCCGGCCGCCCTGCCTCTTCTGGCTGTGGGACGCACGCCGCCCTGGTATTCGACGGCGATCTGGTGGTGGCCTGGCGCCAGTTCGGAGCCGTCACCGGCGAGGCTCGCCGACAGCTCGCCGAGATCGATCGGATCGTGCCGCCCCCGGCCTTGCGGTAGCACCGGTCGTGTCCCCTGATTTACGGCTCCGTCCGCGCTGCCCGACCGACGGCGGTGATAACGTCGCCGGTGTTGCCGATGGCGCTGCTACGGCATTCAGGGCGTAGGTCCTTCTGAAGCGGAAAGTGCCAGATGAAGACGCCGCCGGTTGTCTCGCTTGGGGAGTGGAACGCAGCACGTGAGAGGCTGCTGGCCAAGGAGAAGGAGCTCACCCGCGCGCGCGACGCGCTGGCCGCCGAGCGCAGACGGATGCCGTGGATGGCGGTCGAGAAGGAGTACTCGTTCGAGGGCCCCAACGGGCCGGCGAGCCTCGCTGACCTGTTCGGGGACCGCCGCCAGCTGATCGTCTACCGGGCCTTCTTCGAACCGACGGTCACCACGTATGCCGAGGGCGGCTCGTATCCGGAGCGTGCCTGCGTGGGCTGTTCCTTCGGCGCCGACCAGGTCGCGAACCCGGCCCACCTGAATGCGCGGGACACGACGCTCGCCTACGCCTCGCGGGCCCCTCAGGCCGAGATCCGGCGGCTGAAGGAACGCCACGGCTGGACGCGCATCCCCTGGTACACGATCACGGACGACTTCGACAAGGACTTCGGCGTCGATGAGTGGCACGGGCACAATGCGTTCATCCGCGACGGCGGCCAGGTCTTTCGCACCTACTTCATCAACAGCCGCGGCGCCGAGAACATGGGTACCACGTGGAGCTACCTCGACATGACCGCGCTCGGCCGCCAGGAGGAGTGGGAGGATTCGCCCGAGGGATACCCGCAGACACCGCCGTACCAATGGTGGAACTACAACGACGCGTACGGTAGCTGACCCGACAACGCCGCTCCGCAGCAGCCGGTGCTAGCCGCCGGCCACAGCGGTGGCGCACGGCGCGGACACGTCCGAGATGGGGCCGAGTAGGACACCGCCGGTGTGCGGCCACCCTGCTCGTAGCCGCCGATGACGCTGACCACGACAGCCTGGCTGGTGGTCACGTTGAGGTCGGCGCCTGGCAGGCCATGCGCCGGCATATCGCCATCGGCGGCCAGGACCTCACCGAATTCATCCCCCGCTTGAACCCGGGCCTGCCCGGCGACGCTGGAGCAGAGACATTCGCCAACTGGCCGGCGCCACACGGACAAGTGCGACGTCGGCCGAGGTGCACCTACCCGCCGCGCGAGGCCGGTTGCCGGGCCGGAGACCGCAGTCCGCGTCTCGTTGGCACGCCCAGGAACGGTGTCTTCCCGAATGGACCACCGGCCGGGACGGGAAGGCCGTGACGCAGGACTGCGAGTTCCCGGTCCGTGGGGCGTGCGGGACTCCAGGCACGCCAGCGACCTGGCGCCGCCGGGATGGTGTAGCAGTTTGGCGCGCGGTAATGCTCCGGGCGTTGGTCGCGCGATGCTGGGATAGCTGCCCGGCGCGAGGGCCGGCGAACCGGCCAGTGATCTACGGTTCCTCGAGGACTATGTCGTGCTTCGCACGGGGGGCGACGAAGGTGCGTAGCTGTGCGGCTTCGGTCAGCAGCGCATCGCGGTCCGCGGGGCGCAGCTTGGTGAAGGGCTGGATGTGCAGTGAGTGGTCCTGGATCTGCCAGGTGCCCTGCCAGAGGCCGTCGATCAGGAAGGTCCCAGCGGTCGCGCCGTTGCCCGGGGGGAGCGGCACGGGGCGGTTGCCGGGGATTACCCGGGTGCGGTCGCAGTGTGAGAGCAGCAAGTTGTCGTATTCGGGCAGGAACCGGGGTGGGGCGGGCGTGTCCTCTGCAGGCCGGGGCGCGTCGGGCAGGTCGTACAGCGTCTGCCCTGCCTGTCCGCGGAACGTCCGCAGTGGCAGCCGCTCTGCTACCTCGCGCAGCCGGGTGAGCCCGGACCACACCTGGATGTCCGCGATGCGCGCCGGGCCGAACGCGCCGAGGTAGCGCAGTACCAGCGCGTCTACCGGCACCGAACGCAGCGGCGCGCCGAGCCAGCTCTCCACCGGTGCCCATGTCACGGGACCGTTGCTGGCCCAGATGCCCCGTGGTGGCACCTGGCACAGTGCGATGTGATGTGTCGCCGCGTATGCCAGCGCGGTGGGGTCGGCGTCGGGCCAGAGTTCGGCGAGCAGCTTGCCGAGCTCGCTGCGGGTGCGCGGCTGCTCCTCCAGCAGCCGTTTCGCCTGCCTGAGGAGCGCGTCCCGGTCTACTCCCTCGGTGCCGTGGCGAAAGTGCGCGCTGAACTGGGCGGCGCGCAGTGGCTGGAACAGCGCGCACCAGTCCAGGCAGTCACGCGCGCTGACAAGATGCACCGTGTTGCGCATCAGGTGCAGCCGGACCACCTGATGCTGCTCGGTCAGCGCCGACAGCTCGTCGGGCACGAAGTCCTGGAGGCGGGTCCACAGTCCCACGTACGGGGCGAGCGGCGCCTGGGACTGCATCCCGCCCAGGTGCCCGATCGCGTCGACTGCCCGTGCTGAGGCGCGTTCGAGCAGGTGCTGGCGAGCCAGCGTGGCCCGGTTGAGGCCACGCTGGCTCAGCACATCGGTCATTGCAGCGGCCCGAAGAACGTCCGCAGGTCTGCCGCTAGCTGGGCCGGGGCCTCCATCGCCGGGAAGTGCTTGCCGCGCGGGAACTCGCTCCAGTGCGCGCTGGCCGGCGCGGGGACGAGCTTGCGGACCGTCTCATCGGCGCCGAAGACCGCGAAGCCCTGCGGCACGGCGGGCGGGGTGCCCCAGTCCGAGGAGTGCGCCTGCTCGTACAAAGTGTGCGCGGCGCTGGCGCCGGACCCGGTGAACCAGTACAGGCTGACCATGGTGAGCAGCTGGTCGCGGTCGACCGGCAGGTCAGTCCACTCGTGGACCTTCTCCGCGATCCAGGCGAGCTGCAGCAGCGGTGAGTCGGCCAGGCCGTAGCCGATGGTCTGCGGCCGGCTGTTCTGGATTGCCAGGTAGCCGGAGCCTTCCTTGGCGAACGCGTCCATCCGGTCAAGGATCAGCTTGTCGACCGGGTCGTTCTCATCGAGCCGGCCAGCCATCCCGGGAATAAAGGTGGCAACACTCGCGGCGGTCAGCGGATCGGTCACCACGTGCACGCCGGTCACATGCTCGCCGTCGAGGCCGGCGACCAGGCCGGACACGCCGGCGCCAACATCGCCGCCGTGCACGCCGTACCGGCCGTAGCCGAGCCGGCGCATCAGCTCGGCCCAGGCGCGTGCGGTGCGGCCCATCGCCCAGCCGGTGCCGCCCAGCGGAGTCGAGAACGCGTACCCGGGCAGGGACGGCGCGATGACGTGGAAGGCCTGCCCCGAGCCGGGGTTGACCAGCGGCTCGATCAGGTGCAGGAACTCGGCGACGGAACTGGGGAAGCCGTGCGTGATCAGCAGCGGCTTCGCGCCTGGCTGGCCGGATCTGACGTGCAGGAAATGGATGCGCTGGCCGTCGATCTCGGTGGTGAACTGCGGGTACTGGTTGAGCCGCGCCTCGGCGGCGCGCCAGTCGTAGTGCGTGCGCCAGTACCCGGCAAGCTCCTTCAGGTAGCCCACCGGTATGCCGCGGGCCCAGTCCACGCCGGGCAGCTCGCCGGGCCAGCGGGCACTGGCCAGCCGGTCATGCAGGTACTCGACATCGGCCTGGGGGACCTCGATACGGAAGGGCTGCATTCCGTCGCTCATCGGGCTTCTCCTCGTCAGCGGGGCAGGTACGGCCGGGCGTTCAGCCATGCCCTTGTGCTCACGCAGAGAAGGCTAGAGACAATAGCGGAAAGACTCGTTCCTAGATTCTCGTGAGGATCGAAGAATGCTGGAAACCTCGGCGCGGCTGCTGCGCCTGCTGTCCCTGCTCCAGGGCCGGCGCGACTGGACCAGTACCGAGCTGGCCGCCCGGCTCGGGGTCACCACCCGCACCATCCGCAATGACGTGGACCGGCTGCGGGGACTCGGCTACCCGGTCGACGCGCGGCCGGGGGTAGCCGGCGGGTACCGGCTCGGCACCGGCGGTGCCCTGCCGCCGCTGCTGCTCGACGACGACGAGGCGGTAGCGGTCGCGATCGGGTTGCGGACCGCTGCCAGCGGCTCGATCGCGGGGATCGAGGAGACCTCGGTGCGTGCGCTGGCGAAACTACAGCAAATGCTTCCCCCGCGGCTGCGGCATAAGATCAGCGCTTTCGCCTCGTCAGCGCTGCCGATGCCGTCGCCCGGCCCGCAGGCGGACCCGGATGTGCTGACCGTGATCGCGACCGCATGCCGGGACCATGAGCGGCTCCGGTTTGACTACCGGGCGCATTCCGGGGCAGCCAGCCGACGCTCGGTGGAACCGTACCGCCTGGTCAACGACCGGCGGCGCTGGTACCTGGTGGCCTGGGACACCGACCAGGACGCCTGGCGTACCTTCCGCGCCGACCGGATCGAGCCGCGGCCTCCGGCCGGGCCGCGCTTCACGCCCCGGGCAATACCGCCCGACCAGGAGATCGCCGCGCAGGTGGCACGCGGAGCCGCCGAGGCGACGTGGCGGTACCGGGCGCGGGTGATCGTGCACGCGCCCGCGGCGTACGTGCACAGCCGGCTGCCGATCCCCGTGACGGTAGAGTCCCTGGGCGAGGACCAGTGCGCGTTCGAGCCCGGCTCAGACCACCCCGAGATGCTCGCCCTCTACCTGGGAATGCTGGACGCGGACTTCAGCATCGCGGACTCACCAGAGCTAGTGGACGCACTGCGCAAGCTGACAAGGCGCTATCAGCGCGCGATCGGCGCCAGCCAGCAGGCACCCGGCTAGCTCCGCGCCGCAGACGATACCCGTTCCGGGATCCCTCAAGGGTTGAGACACCCGCGCATAGCGCCGCCGTAGCGCCTTCATCGCTCGCTGGAACGGCGCACCGAGTCGGCAGGCGCTCAAGGACGATATGCGCTTATAGCCTGGCGAGCAGCAGGGTCTTGCTGGTGACGGAGCGGGTCTCGATGGCGGTGCGAGCGTCCGCGGCCCGGGCTTTGGCTCCAAACCCGCCAGCGGGCTGGGGTCGAGGCACCTGATCTCATGGATCCGCTCGGTGAATTTCCAGCCATCCCGGGTGCGCTGTTAGCGGTCGTGGTAGATGGCATAGTCCAGGCCTGAACGGCCGTCGCGAAGGCGAATGAGTTCGCACATGCAGGCACGGCCGCACGCGGTGTCGCCGTCCAGCTGGATCGTGCCTGGATGGGTGGTCTGCACGAGGAAGTCCACGAGATCCGGCACCCGCTTGCCCCACGCGCGGATCCCCTCCCGGCCGGCCAGCTCGGCGCGGATGTTCGGCATCCGCAGCACGCCGTCCGGGGTGAACAACGACGCGGCGCGGTCGTAGCGGCGCATCATCACCGCGTAGGTGCGCGGTGCAGCGCCTAGATCTCGACGTGATCCGCGCTGGCCTGAAAGTCGCCCATCGGTTAGCAGTACGACAACGCAGCCCTCAGAACGTGACGCGGCGCGCCAGTCTCACCTTCCGAGGCGCTGTCTTGTCGGACTGGTGAGGGCAGATGCCGCCGAGGGAGTAGCTGGCACCATGGCCACCCGATCCGGGCCGGGAGGCGGTAGGCCCGGCCTGGTCTGGACGCGATCATGAGCGAGCGGCGTCAGGCGGCGCCGCGCGGTGCAGCGCCTGGCTGGCGTTCCGCAATGACCGGGTACTAGTCGTCGAGCCCGTGGGGTGGCCCGAGCACCGTGTTCCCGGCCTGCTCCGCGGCGTCGCGGACCGCGTCCTGTGTTGGCTGCCAGCCCTCGGGCACCGGCCTGGTCAGGTCCCAGCCACCCGCCCGGAAGATAGCCTCCTGGTGTCCTGCGGGGGTGCAAAATATCAGCGCCCGGGAGGCGATGTCGCAGCGGACCGCGTGCGGAATGTCGCGGGGCAGGAAGGCGATCCCGCCGGGCCGCAACTGGTGGCGGGCATCGCCGACCCAGACGGTCATCTGCCCGTCCAGCAGCAGGAACGCCTCGTCGTCGTGGTGGTGGACGTGCACAGGGGAGGCGTCGCCGCGGCGGGAATGGCTGTCGATGACGGTGAGCTGGCCGCCGGTGATCGCAGCGTCGAGGATAACCGCGAGCTCGGCGCCGCCAGTGTAGGCGAGCCGCTGATGCTCGTCGGCCTGACGGATGTAGGGCTGCAAAGCACTGGGCATGGACATGCAAATTATCCAATCACGGATGGTTGCCTGCTACGGGATGCAGGCCGTTGTCAGCCCTGCGGTGACCACGGTTCGGCTGTCACGGTCAGGTCGATGTCGAGATGGCGGGCGGCCATGCCCTTCGCGGCGGTCACGCCGCAGGCGTACCGGTCGATGCGAGTGGTGGCGCGGGCCTAGAATCCGGCTCCGGCCGGCTCGACGGAGTCGAGCGCCAGCTTCACCGGGCTGGTCACTTGGCGGACGGTCAGCTCGGCGGACAGCACCCACCGGCCCTGCTCGAGCACGACCATGCGACCCGCCTCAGCCGCACCTAGTCCGCCTCGCCAGCGAGCCAGCCAACCCTCTGGCCGTTAGCAGGGCAAGCCGGCCTGTGAGGAACAGCCAGCGTGACGCGCAGCCCGAAGCCGATACCGCGCCCTGCCGGACCGGGCAACTGAACGCCCTATGGCCACATACACCCCGTTCGCCGCCGTGCGTGCTTTCGCAGGACTACCTCAGCGTGTATGCCCGTTGCAGTCTCCGTGATGACTGGACGTCCTGAACCAGCGAGCCAGGGCGAGCGCTCCGGAGTGGGGCGCCTGACGGCATCTACGGATCGCGTCCCGGCAAATCAGCGGTGCTGGATCCGCGCTCACATCAGCCTCTTGACATGCCATCTAGCTGCGGAAGCTGCCCACGGCTCGGGTATCACTCAGATCTACGAGGGCACGAACCAGATCCAGCGTGTGGTCATGGCCCGCCTGTTGCTGAAATAGCTGTCCGGCTGGCGTTTGCGCTGGTCGGCGGGCATCTCCTGGGCGGCGCCTCGGCCGCGCGGGTCGGTCTGCGGGCCGCTCGCATACGAGCTGGCTGGTCGGCGGAATGCCCGTTGCTCCCGGTTGGTTCCCGCCGTTTCCGGACGTGGTGCTGGATCCGTGCTGACCCTGGACACTATCGGCGGCGGCCGGCCGCGGGCGTTCAGGTGCTGCGGACATATTCGGCAGCCGTCCGAACAGGACGTAGGCGCGGTACAGTTCCTCCTCCGCAGCAGCGGGCCGGTCCGTCAGCGCCTACTGGACCGCCGGCCGTTGGAGATCTTGCTCAGCGCGGATCCGCGTACTGTGATCTCCACTATCGTCGGGAGGGAGAAGGTGCGACGGAGGACCGGGTCGAAGCTCGGGTTGGCCGCGCGCATCTGCTGGCATTCATCGAGGATCTCCACGAACTGCCCGAAGTGGGCATTCCGCCAGTCACCGCGCGCGCCCTCGCCCCGCTCCAGGATCGTGTCGATCGCTCGCTGAGCCGAGTCCAGGTCGGTGACCGTGACCAGGTCCGGCCACCGGAGGTGCTCCGGCTTGCCTGGGCTCGGGGCGGCCCGACGAACAGCCACTCCTCGCCGTACTTCTCGGCCAGGTGGGCGGAGCAGTCGCTGAGCTACTGCAGTCGCAGGCCGATGAGTTGGTATCGGGACTAAGACACGATATTCAGCATGTGCGGGGGTGCTGCACGGCTGGCCCACAGGTGCCTCAGAGGTGCATTGCCGACATATCGGTGAGCAACGGGGCTTTCGGCCGATCGGTAGCCAGCAATCGCACCAAGGGAGCGCTGACCGACCCAGCCGTCTCTGGCCGAGACAGGGTCATGGCCCGAACTGCCGCGCCCGAGTAGTGCGTTTTTGCCGAGAATCATTCAGGCAAGCGTCCGCGCCTCGAGCTGCACGCCGGTGACCGCCGGATCATGGTCTGCCTACCAGGTCAGAGGGCTCGGGCTCGTCTTCACCGGAGCCAGCCGTGCAGGACAGGAGACGGAGCGGGTATTCGTGCGCCGACCCTCAGCTAGCGCGGTGCCGGCGTCCTGACAGAGAATCGAACTCTCCGAATTCGCCGATCTGATGGACCGAGATTTGCCGCACATAACCCGGACGGTTAATGTCTTCCGCTACGCCTGGACAGTGATATACACGCCGATCAGCCGTGCCGTTCCCGTGAGAAATTGACACTTTAGAACTGGGCAGCGTTATGTCTCGCTGCGGCACGGTGGAAACACCGTGATTCAGAAGCGCGCCTTTCAAGCATTTACGTTCCGGCAGGGTCGGGTCCAGCTACGCAAGGTCCAGTCAGCCGGTCTGCAGCCACGGTCATCCGGACCCGCCGCAGCCGCTCTTGCTTTGGACCTACCACAACTCGACGTGCCCACCTGGAGGCGGCACGGCCAAGGCCAGTGGCAACTGAGGTCGACTTTTGGGCATATAAATACTGATAGTAGCTGATAAAAAGGACATCGGTCGGCCGCCCGCATGGCCCGACCGGACCGTGGCGCCGGTCCGGTCCTCGGGCTGCAGACCCGGAGTTCACCTCGGCCCAGTCCAGCGAGCGTCCGGGTCTCGGGCCGGCGGATCCTGCTGCCGAACCCGGACCGGAGGCTCGCGGGCACGGGTGGGACATCGCGCCGCGAGAGCGCTCTGGCGTCGGCCCTGGCGCACGCTGACCGGCCCGCTCAATCGGCGCCGATCAACGGCTGGCTTTTCACTCTGGTACTCGCGACTTAAGGCGATGTTCATTTGCTTGTAGGTTCAGCGGGAGCTCCGGCCCGTAAGTTATCGGACCGTGCGGCCGTTACGTTCATCCCCTGACCTGATCGCCGCCCTTTTTGCCGCCTGCCGTCTGGCAAGGTCGACGGAAAAGGACGTGGAAGCAGGAATCTGTGCACACTCGCATGCCCGAATCTATGGACACTCCGCTGGCTGTCCGCGCACGCGGGATAACCAGGTGCTTCGGTGATGTCGTCGCCCTGGACGGCGTCGACCTGGACGTCGCACTAGGCCGGATCCACGGAGTAGTCGGTCCCAATGGTGCCGGGAAGACCACGCTGCTCGGCTTGCTGCTGGGCCTGGCCGTCACCGACCGCGGCACGCTGGAGATCCTTGGCGCGCCGGTGCGGCGCGCACTGGCCGCGGCGAACGATGTCGCCGGGTTCGTTGATGGCCCGGGGTTGTACCCGTCCCTCACAGCAAGGCGCAATCTTGCCGCACTGGCCGCGCTTCGCGGCCAGGATCGCAATGCTGCGGGCATCAACGAGGCCCTCAGCGAGGTCGGGCTCGCGGATGTCGCTGATGATCGGGTCCGGGGCTTCTCCCTGGGCATGCGCCAGCGGCTGGGGCTGGCCGCTGCGCTGCTGACGCGACCCCGGCTGCTGGTACTTGATGAGCCGGTCAATGGCCTCGATCCAGTCGGCAAGAGCCACGTTCACCGGGTCCTGACCGGCCTTGCCGCGGACGGGACCGCCGTGGTGCTTTCCAGCCATCGCATGGAGGATGTGGACGCGCTGTGCTCAGAGGTGACCATTGTCAGCCGCGGCCGGGTCTCCTTCTCCGGCCCGGTGGACAAGCTGAGAGCCGAGAGCGGTGAAGTCGCGTACCGGCTGGTCACCCCGGACTCCGGCGCAGCTCGCGAGGTAGTCCTTGCTACCTCAGGCGTGCACCTAGACGACCGCCCTGCCGTTGGCCAGCGCGCGAGCGGCGACGCCCTGGTAATCCGAGCGGCAGTCGAGGCCCTGGACGAGCTGGTTGCCCGGCTCGTAAATGCTGGTGTCGCCGTTCGCGAGCTGGCTCCGGTGGTCTCGCCGCTGGAGGCGGCGTTCCTGGCCCTGACCGAGCACCCGGAGGACAGCCGATGACCGCCACAATTTCAGCCCCGGCCGCTGCGCCTCGGCGTATACCGGTCAGGCGCGGCTACCGCTTCGAGCTGGTCAAGCTGCTGTCCCAGTGGCGCCTGCGGATCCTGATCCTCGCATGCTGGATCGTGCCCGCTGTGCTGGTGATCGAGGTGAGCAGGCAGAGCACGCTGCCTGCTGACACGTTGTTCGGCCGCTGGATGCACGCCACCGGGTGGGCCGGATCGCTGGTCGTGCTCAGCTTCGCGGGCACGTATGTGCTGCCGCTGATTACCTCCTTGGTCGCCGGCGACGTGTTTGCCGCCGAGGACCGGCTCGGCACATGGCGCCACCTGCTGGTGGCGGTCCGCTCACCGCAGCGCATCTTCGCGGCCAAGGCTCTGGCGAGCCTCACGGTCATTGTGCTGCTAGTGGCAGCGCTGGCCATCTCCAGTGCGGCAGGGACACTCGTCGTGGGCAACCGGCCGCTCGTCGGCCTGGACGGGCAGACCATTGCCCCTGCCGACGCTGCCGTCAAGGTGCTGTTTGCCTGGCTGTGCGCGTTTGCCCCGACGCTGGCGCTGGCGGGAATCGGCCTTCTCGGGTCGGTGACGCTGGGGCGTTCCCCGATGGGCCTGCTGCTGCCGGCGGTGGCCGGGCTCGGCATGGACGGTGCCCAGATCCTGCCGCTGCCGGTTGCCGTCCGGGTCGCCCTGCCGAGCTATGGCTTCATTGCCTGGCGAGGTCTCTTCACCAGCCCAGCACAGCTGGGCCCTCTGCTGGTGGCCATCGTCGTGAGCCTGCTGTGGGCAGCCGTCGCGACCGGGCTGGCGTACTGGCTGTTCCTACGCCGCGACTTCACCAACCTCACAGCCGACGGCCTGGTGCGCCGGACGCTCACGGTTGGCGTCCTTCCGCTGGCCATAGTGTTCGCCCTGACGATCGGCGTTCTCTGTCTGTTGGCCCCTGAGGCTAGGGGCTCGGGAATCGATCGGGGCAAGCTGCAGCGGTCGCTGACGACGGCGTTCGCCGACCTGTATGTATTGCAGACGAAACAGCTGCACCGGCCAAACGTCACTGAAACTCAGCTGCGCGCCTCCGCGTTCTGCGATAACGGCGGTGGCCTGGTCGCCAGCACCGGTGCTGGCAACGGGTGGCGCTGCACGGTGACCTGGCACCTCCCGGGCGTTGGCAACGCCGTCGGGCAGGCCGTTTATCAGCTCGATGTCACCCCGGACGGCCGGTACATCGCCGATGGTGACGGGCCGATCCAGGTCAATGGCTACTTCCTCGTGCGGACCCCAGCCGGGGACGCCGCCAACCCGCTTTGGCAGTTCGACGGGAGCGTCGACCTGCTCGCCACGAAGGGATAAGTGATGCAAGTCACACGCGAACGACGGCGGCGCGACCCGAAGGCGTGGACCCAGGTCTACGGCCGTCTCGGCAGGAGGACCCGCGTTGCCATCGCCGGCGCGGCTGTCCTGGCCGTCGTCGGTGCCGGCTCAGGGATCGTGTATGCATCGACGACCGGATTCGGTGACAATCAGGTCGGTACGCAGTACCGCGACGGGATCCAGGTTTCCGACGACCAGATCATTAACCCGATCGGTGATCGCCTGCTCACCCAGTTCGGCAAGTTCATGGGCTCAGTGGTCAGCCCTGACGGGCGATTCCTCGCAGCTACCAGTGCCGACAAGTCGGTTGTCCTGCAGATCTTCGACCTGTCGAGTTACAAGCTCATCTGGACGGTCGGCACCGCGACCGGGGTCAACCAGACCCTGGCTGATGGCACTGTAGGGCAGGAAGGCCCGACGTACTCGCCGGACGGAAAGTTCCTCTGGCTTCCGGAGCAAGACGCCCTCACCCGGTTCCCGGTCAACCCGGACGGCACTCTTGGTACGCCGACCCGCTTCCCGCTCCCGATGGTGGGCACCCACCTGTCGGGTAACAACCGGAGTACAGTGCCCAACTCCGCGCTGGTTGGCCAGACCATGTTCTCTCCTGATGGGTCCACTCTGTATGCCGCGATCAACGGGCAGAACACGGTCGATGCGCTCGACCCCAGCACCGGCGCGATCGAGCACACGTGGAACGTCGGCATCGCCCCTCGTGGGCTCGCCTTCGCGGGCGACAAGCTCTACGTGAGCAACGAGGGTGGCCGCCGGGCCCAGCCTGGCGACACGACCATGGACTCCTACGGCACCCAGGTGCCCGCAAACGGGTACCTGGGCACATCGGCGACCGGGACCGTCAGCGTGATCGACACCGCGGACCCGTCCGCGGCCGTCGGATCGATCACTGTCGGCCTGCACCCGACCGCGATGTATGTCAAGGACGACGCACTGTTCGTCGCCAACACGAACAGTGACACGGTCTCGGTCATCGACACGACGACGGACCAGGTTGTGCAGACCATCGAGACCAGGCCGTGGCCTGAGTCCGCGGTGGGGTACGAGCCTGACGGCATCGCCATGACGCAGGACGGCCACCTGCTGGTCTCTCTGGGGAGGGCGAACGCCATCGCCGTCTACCACTACGGAGGCACGCCGCAAGAGCCGGTGAGTTACATCGGCCTGCTGCCGACGGACTACTACCCGGCGGACGTCGCGACCGTCGGCGGCCGGATCGTCGTCACCAACACTCGTGGCATCGACGCGCGCGGCCCGGCCATCACGACCTACAAGGGGCAGGGAACTGTCCCCGTGACCGGCCACGACACGCACAGCACCACGGCATCGCTGACGCGCTTCACCCTCCCGAGCGACCGAGAGATCGCCAACAAGTACACCCGGATGGTCTTCGCACAGAACGGCTGGGGCAGGCATGACGTCCTCGAGGCCACCGGCAGGAAGGCGGCGGCAGTCCCGGTCCCGACGCGCATCGGTGACCGCTCCACGATCAAGCACGTGTTCTTGATCGTGAAGGAGAACCGGACCTACGACCAGGTGTTCGGCGACCTGGGTGAAGGCAACGGCGATCCGACGCTTACGCAGTTCGGGGAGAAGGCCACCCCGAATCAGCACGCGCTGGCCAGGCAGTTCGGTGACTACGACAACGTGTACGACATCGGCACCAACTCGGCCGAGGGCCACAACTGGATGATGCAGGGCGACAACCCTGAGTACAGCGAGTCGTCTGCAGGTGAGTACCAGCGCAGCTATGACACCGAGGAGGATGTGCTGGGTCATGAGCGCTCGGGCTTCCTGTGGACCGCCGTCGAGTCCGCCGGCGCGACGGCCAAGAACTATGGCGAGTTCGAGTACATGGAGGGCAAGCCCTCCGGTACGTGGCAGCAGTATTACTGTGCGGCCAAGAGCGTCATGAACGGTGGTGACCCAGCCCAGCTGGCCGCTCCGGGCCTGAAGGGTGACTACGGCTCGGCGATTCCGTCGCTGAACGCGATCGCCGACCCGCTGTCGCCGCCGTTCGACCTCTCGATCCCCGACATCTACCGCTACGAGATCTGGAAGCAGGACTTCGAGCAGAACGGTCCCGCCAACTTCAACATGATCTGGTTCTCTAGCGACCACACCGGCGGGCCGGCGGACGCGGAGGCAGGGGTGGCCGACAACGATCTCGCCACGGGCGACATGGTCGACACGATCTCGCACAGCAAGTACTGGAAGGACTCCGTCATCTTCGTCGTCGAGGACGACAGCCAGGACGGCGCCGACCACGTGGATGGCCACCGGGCCCCGGTCCAGGTCATCAGCCCATGGGCACAGCACGGCAAGGTGATCAACACCTATTACTCGCAGCTCTCTGTCGT
>Ga0335081_10011755_pt1 | contig 14173 bp, 11 predicted proteins | sample Lox_Sample_35_FD_206713 | JGI IMG/M metagenome (GOLD analysis project Ga0335081, IMG submission 206713) | Soil microbial communities from Loxahatchee National Wildlife Refuge, Florida, United States - Lox_Sample_3.5 | ecosystem: Environmental > Terrestrial > Soil > Wetlands | place: USA... | reverse complement strand
GGGCGAATTCTCCGATATCCATCGAGCATTGCTCGCTAAAATTCAACGGCGTAGCGATTCCCTGAGGCGGCGAGTCAAGGAGACCGAGGCCGCAGGTTCGTCGTGGGACTTGGTCAAGGCTGAGTTCGCGCGGGACTTCAGCTCGCTCTACGACGACCTGCTGCAGCTCGAAGATCGTCTCGATTCTGACGCCATGAAAAACCGTTAGGGCCGGCTCGGAACAAAAGTTGAGGCCCCGATGATCGTGCAGCTTACCGATTTTCTGAAGAACGTCGTCGTGTTCGTCTGCAAATGGCACTCAATCGGGTCACACCGGATACGTCAAACGTCGTAGCCATGCGTTCCGATATTTCCGGTCTGAGCGGAGCCGAGGCCGAAAAGCGGCTCGCCCAATACGGCGAAAATGCGCTCGCCGAGCACCATGTCAGCGCGCTCAAACGGCTGGCTCGGTTCTTCTGGGGACCGATTCCCTGGATGATCGAAATCGCGGCGACCCTGTCGGGCGTGCTGCGCCACTGGGACGACCTCGCCATCATCCTGGCGATGCTGTTCATCAATGCCGGCGTCGGCTTCTGGCAGGAATTCAAGGCCGACAATGCCATCGCGCTGTTGAAGCAGCGGCTGGCACCGAGAGCGCGCGTCAAGCGCGACGGCGTCTGGCGGGACCTCGATGCCAAGCTCCTGGTTCCCGGCGATCTCGTTCATGTCAAGCTCGGCAATATAGTTCCTGCCGATCTGAAATTGGTGGCGGGCGCTTATCTCAGCGTCGACCAATCGGCGCTCACGGGCGAATCGCTGCCGGTCGACAAGAAGGCCGGAGACCAAGCCTATTCGGGCTCTATTGCCAAACAAGGTGAGATGGACGGCGTCGTCGTTGCGACGGGCATGAAAACCTATTTCGGCCGGACTGCGCGTCTTGTCGAACAAGCCAAGAGCGTCTCTCACTTTCAGCGCGCCGTGCTGCGCATCGGCAATTTCCTGATTCTGGTGACCGTCGGGCTGGTGCTGGTGATCGGCCTTGCGGCGCTGTTCCGCCACGATCCGCCGCTTGAGACGGTTCAATTCGCCCTGATTCTAACGGTGGCCTCGATTCCGGTGGCGCTGCCGGCGGTGCTCTCGGTCACCATGGCAGTCGGCGCCGAGCGCCTCGCCCGTTTACGGGCCATTGTCGCGCGTCTTGTCGCGATCGAGGAAATGGCCGGCATGGACATGCTGTGCAGCGACAAGACCGGTACCCTGACCAAGAACGAACTGACACTCGGCAACCCGCATCCGGCGTCTGGCGTTGATCGTGACGAACTTCTTCTCGTCGCCGTGCTTGCATCGCGCCGCGACGCGCCGGACGCGATCGACGCCGCAATCTTGGCCGCGGCGCCGGCCGGTGCGAGCCTCGACGGCTACGGCGTGACGGCGTTTCGCCCCTTCGATCCGGTGGCTAAGCGCGCGGAAGCGGAAATCGAGCACGATGGCCGGCGCTTCAAGGTGACCAAGGGAGCGCCGCAAGTGATCGTCGATCTCTGTGCGCCGCCGGTCGCCGAGTGCTCGGCGATCGCTGAGATTGTCGATCGCGACGCGGCGAAGGGTTATCGCACGCTTGGCGTTGCGCGAACCGACGGCGCCGGCAACTGGCATTTCCTCGGCCTTTTGCCGCTGTTCGATCCGCCGCGCGGCGATTCCGCAGCGACCGTGGCGGCGGCCCGCACCATGGGCATCGATGTCAAGATGATCACCGGCGATCATGAGGCCATCGCAAGGGAGATCGCCGGTCAACTCAAGCTCGGCCGGAACATCGTGGTCGCCGATACCGTCTTCGGCAAGGAGGACGGCGAGGCCAGCCTGGCGAAGATCGTCGAGGCCGACGGCTTCGCCCGTGTCCTTCCGGAACATAAATTCAAGATCGTCAAAGTCCTGCAGCAGGCCGGCCGCATCGTCGGCATGACCGGCGACGGCGTCAACGACGCACCCGCCTTGAAACAGGCGGATATCGGCATCGCCGTGAGCGGCGCGACCGACGCTGCGCGCGCCGCGGCCGATCTGGTGCTCACTGCACCGGGGCTTTCGGTGATCACGCGGGCGATCGAGGAGGCACGGCAAATTTTCGAACGTATGACCGCTTATGCGACTTATCGCATTGCAGAAACAATACGTGTGCTGCTGTTCATGACGGCGAGTATTCTGATCTTCAACTTTTATCCCGTGACGGCGATCATGGTCGTTCTGCTGGCCCTGCTCAACGATCTTCCCATCATGATGATCGCCTATGACAATGCGCCGGTTGCGCTGCGCCCAGTGCGCTGGGATATGGCGCGGGTCCTCACCATCTCGTCCGCGCTCGGCGGTTTTGGGGTCATCAGCAGCTTCGGCCTTTTCTGGCTGGTGCGGAATTATCTCGGACTTGCGGCACCCATCGTTCAGTCGCTGGTTTTCCTCAAGCTCCTGGTCGCCGGACACATGACGATTTATCTGACGCGGAACAAAGGCCCGATCTGGCAACGCCCGTGGCCGAGCTGGAAGCTCGTCGTTCCCTGCGAGACGACGCAGGTCGCCGGCACGCTGCTCGTGGTGTACGGTTGGTTCGTGGCGCCGACCGGCTGGCCGCTTGCGCTGATGGTGTGGGGCTACGCGTTAGTGGCATTCCTGATCGCGAGCGCCATCAAAGTCGGAACGTACCGGCTGTTGGAGCATCGCATCAATCGACAGGCCCGACACTTGCAATACGTCGAAGGCCGGGTCGCAAGCTGATGCGCATCAAGTGATACGGCCGTGACGGCAAACTCGTCGATCAGATCTTCCGAGTTTTTGCTGGCGAGCGTGCCGGCCTTCTGGCCGATGGCAATGGCGGCTTCGCTTGCCGAGCAGGGTGCGGAGCTTTACGCGAAAAACCTCAAATTCGTCGAAGAAGAGATCAGGATTCACGGCGAGCTGCGGCCGCGTATGGCGACGCCCAACACCGTGCGGCTCGACCTGCGGACGATGAAGCTGCGGGAGTACGGCAAGCCGGGTGGCGGGCTCGGACGGCGGTTGAGCCTCAAGAATATCGCCTGTCCGGTCTATCTGCTCGCCGGCGAGGCTGACGACATCACGGCCAAGGAACAGGTTTTCGCCGCCGAGAAATACGTCGGCACGCCAAACGACAAGATCGTGAAGCAACTGGTTCCGGGTGGCCATATCGGCCTGTTCATGGGCTCGCGCGCGCTAACGCAGGCTTGGCCGGCGATTGCTCGATGGATTATCCGCCAATAGACCCGCACAGGTCCGACGGCGCGCCTAGCCGCCTAAGCGTGAACACCCGAAAACGCAGTTGAATTCCCCCGGCTTGCGCCCTGTAATGCCGCGCCCGGGCTTAAAGGTTGGCATGACGCATTCCGCCGCGAGCGAAACATCCGCCGGCCTGGTCTCTGGCTTGACCGCGACCGCCATCGTCATCGCCGACATGGTCGGCATCGGCGTCTTCACCAGCCTCGGCTTCCAGGTTGCCGGCATCGCGTCCGGCTTTGCGCTGATCCTGCTCTGGATCGTCGGCGGTGCGGCGGCGGTCTGCGGCGCGCTGTGCTACGCCGAACTCGCCACCATGCTGCCGCGCTCGAGCGGCGAGTACAATTTCCTGCGCCGCATCTATCACCCGGCGTTCGGCTTCGTCGCCGGATTCCTCTCGGCGACGGTCGGCTTCGCCGCGCCGTGCGCGCTCGCCGCCATGGCGTTCGGGGTTTACTTCAAGGCCCTGTGGCCCGACGCGCCGGCATTGCCGCTCGGGCTGGCGCTGACCTGGCTCATCGCGCTGGTGCATCTGCGCGGCGTGCGCTTCGGCAGCCTCTTTCACAACGCCTGGACCGCGTTCAAGCTCGCCTTGATCGTCGCGTTCGTCGGGCTCGGCTTTGCCGTCGGCGACCGCGAGCCGATCTCGTTCCTGCCACGGGCCGGCGATGCCGCTTCCGTCGTCAGCGCGCCGTTCGCCATCAGCCTGGTTTTCGTCATGTATTCCTATTCGGGCTGGAACGCCGCGACCTATATCGCCGGCGAGGTGCGCGATCCGGCGAAGAACCTGCCGCGCGCGCTCCTGGCCGGCACGGCGATAGTGATCGTGCTCTACGTGCTGCTCAACGCCGTGATGCTGAAGACGACGCCGCTAGCGGAGCTTTCCGGCCAGCTCGACGTCGCCATGGTCTCGGGCCGGCACATTTTCGGGTCCCTCGGCGCGCGCCTCGTCGGCGCCCTGATCAGCCTCGGCCTCGTCGCCTCGATCAGCGCCATGATGTGGATCGGGCCGCGGGTCACCATGACCATGGGCGAGGATTTGCGGGCGCTGCGCCCGTTCGCCCGCAGATCGAAGGCCGGCGTGCCGGCCGTCGCCATCCTGTTTCAGCTCACGGTCTGCGACCTCCTGCTGCTGACCCAAAGCTTCGAGGCGGTGCTCGATTTCATCCAGTTCAGCCTTACTTTCTGCTCATTTTTCGCGGTATTGGGCGTGATCAAGATGCGTATCACGCATCCCGATCTGGCGCGGCCCTATCGCGCCTGGGGCTATCCGTTCACACCGCTCGCTTTCCTGACGTTGACGGCGTTCATGATGTACTATCTTGTCGTGAATCGGCCGCTGCAGTCGCTCGGCGGCCTCCTCCTGATGGCGGCGGGACTTGTCATTTATTATGTGTCGAACCTGCTCTCGCATGCCCCGCCCTCCGATACCGTCGACCCCGCACCCGGCAAGGCCGATGCGCTCGACCGCGTCTAGGATGATCGCGGCGATTACCGCCGCCGTCTTGGCGTTCGGGCTCTTGGCCGCGCCGGCGCGCAGCGCCGAGACCGCGACCGCCAACGATACCGCGCGCTTCCTCGCCGGGCTGCCGCCGGCTGCCGATTCACCGCTTGCGGCCTGGACCAAGGACCCGGCCTGGACGGCGCACGCCCGGTTCTTCGATTCCATCTTCGCCAAGGAAGACGCGACCACGCTGTCGAAAGTGCGGGCCTTCGCCAAGACGCACCTGAGCGAGCAGCATGACACCATGCTGTACATGTTCTCGGGGCCGGATTTTCTCTACGCCACGTCGTTCTTCCCGGCGGCCAAGACCTACGTCCTCGCCGGCCTCGAGCCGGTCGGCACCATCCCGCAACTCATGAATCTGCCGCGCGGCAGCGTCGATGGGACGCTGCACAATCTCGAAGGCTCGCTCGCCACCATTCTGAATTTGAGCTTCTTCATCACCAAGCAGATGAAGACGCAATTGAGCAGCGGGCCGGTCTACGGCACCCTGCCGCTCCTTTATGTATTCCTGGCGCGGACCGGCAAGACCATCCGCGACGTGAGCCTGGTCAGCCTCGATGCGCAAGGCAATTTCATCGCCGCCGAGGACGGAGGCGCCGCCGGCCGGCAGCGGCCGGCGCCGCAAAGCACCGCCAAGGGTGTCAAGATCGTGTTTGCCGACGGCAACGGGCCGCCGCAGACACTTTATTACTTCTCGACCGACATCTCCGACGGCGGCGTGAAGAATTCCGGCTTCCTGCAGTTCTGCGACAAGCTCGGCCCCGCCGACAGCTTCCTGAAAAGCGCGTCGTATCTGCTGCACAAGGACTTCTTCGGCAAGGTGCGCACCTTCCTGCTCGATCACAGCGCCACCATCCTGGAGGACGACAGCGGCATTCCGCTCGCCTATTTCGACCAGCGGAAATGGCGGCTGCAGCCGTTTGGCCATTATCTGGCGCCGCTCGGCATCTTCCCCGGCACCTACCAGCCGCGCATGGCGGAGCTGTTCCGCAACGCGGCGCCGCTCGACTTCGGCATCGGCTACCTGTGGCGCAAGGACCAGTCGAACCTGCTGCTGGCGCAGCGCCTGCCGCCCGGCGCCAACGAGGCCGAAATTAACCATACCTTCACCAATCGGGCCGATACCGCTCCTGCCGGAGCGGAAACGGCGAAACCGCACCGAAAACGGCCCCACACCACGGCAAACCCGCAGCAATCCGACGGGTTACGCGGATTCTTCAGCGTATTCGGGCGTCGGTAACGGAACGGCCGCGGGGCAACTGCCCCAATTCCCGGCCAAAGCCGCCAAAATAGGGCCAAAGTCCTCGCCAACAGTCGCCCTGTCCTCGGGGTGGGGAAGCATTGGTTAATCGGGGTCGAAGCCCGCTAGCGCAGGTGGTTCGCCGGCCTATGGCCGGCGCGGGTGGCGCTTATGCTCCGCGCCACGCCCCGCTCGATTCGGAATTGCGCCGCCGGGTCGAGCCGGTCACGCCGCGCAAGGCGCCGCCGCGGCGCGTGCCGGTCACGCGCAAGCCGGCGGCGCATCTTGGCACATTCCACACCTTCCTCGAACGCAATCTGCTGCCGATCTCCGCGGTGCTGCTCTTGATCGGCGTCGCCGGCTGGAGCGTCGCGCTCTACAACCAGATTCACGCCTCCGGACTGATCGGCGGCGACGCGCAGTCGGTCCGTGCCGAGACCGCGCCGCCCCACGCCGCCGTGGCCAAGAGCGACGCCGCCGACTTCTCGAGCTACATCCGCACCGCGACCGACGCCGCCACTTTCGTCACCGGATCGCTCGGCGGCGGCGAATCTGCCTCCACCGTCGTCGCCCGCGAATGGAGCCTGTTCGAGCCGCAACGCACCGCGGAAGTGCGCGTGCCGGCAAAGCCCGCGCCGGCAAAAGCCGCCCACCCGGTGCGCACCGCCTCGCTCGAGCCGACCGTGCCGCCATCGCTCGCACCCGCGCTCACGCCGCCGACGCCGGGTTCGCCGCGCGTGCCGGCCAATGTCCAAGCCAGGACCAGCCTGGTCGACTTCGAGACCGCGCCGTTCCCCTATCACGGCATGCTGCCCGGATCGGACCGGCCGTTCTTCGATGCCGGCCGGCCCGACGCCCGCGGCCATGTCAATTTCCGCGGCCGCGTGTTCCTGGAATCGAAAACCTTCAGCGACGACCGCGTGCTGCTCCACATCCCGCAGGGCTTCGATCCCAACCGTCCCGCCGTCATGGTGGTGTTCTTCCACGGCCACGGCGCGACCTTGGCGCGCGACGTGCGCGACCGCCAGCGCCTGCCCGAGCAGATTTCGGCGGCGGGCCTGAACGCGGTGCTGGTGGTGCCGCAGTTCGCCGTCGACGCCGCCGATTCCAGCGCCGGAAAGTTCTGGGAGCCGGACGGCTTCAAGCGCTTCCTCGACGAGGCGGCGAAAAAGCTCGCCGCGCTCTATGGCGATCCGCGCAGCACCGGCGCTTTCGCCAACATGCCGATCGTGCTGGTCGCCTATAGCGGCGGCTTCGGCCCGACGCTTTCGGTCTTGGCCCGCGGCGGCGCCAATCAACGCATCCGCGGCTTGGTTTTGCTTGACGCGCTCTATGCCGGCATCGACCAGTTTGCCGACTGGATCGCCGGGCACCGCTCGACCTTCTTCATCAGCTCCTACACGCCGCACACCGCGCACCATAACGCCGACCTCGAACATGCGCTCGCCGAGCGCTCGGTGTCCTATTCGTCGGAGCTGCGCCGCGGCCATCTGCCCGGCATGGTGACGTTCCTGCCGGCCGGCGACGTCTCGCACCGAGATTTCGTCACCCATGCCTGGGCCGACAATCCGGTCGAAGACATCCTGCTGCGCATGAACGACACCGTCGCCAAGATCAACACCTCGACCTCGGTCGCGGCGGCAGCCGGGCGTTAGCTCCCCTCGCCTTTCGCTTCCTGGATTATCGTCCGCGCGACGCCAGCGTCCGCGCGATGAAAGCTTGCGCATCGCGCAGCACCGGAACGTAAAAGCGCAACAACGGCGCGAACGCCGCGACGATGCTGTAGTGGCCGATGCGCGGATAGAGCACCGCGGTCGCCGCATTGCCGGCGGCGCGCAACCGCTCGGCGAGCCGCGTCGAGTTGCCGGCACCGACGACATTGTCGCGGTCGCCGGTCAACAGCAGCGCCGGCGGCGCGCCCGGCCCGACATAAAAGATCGGCTGCGTCTCCGGCCGGTCGGCGCCGCCGAAAATGACGACCAGCGTCTCGTCCTTGAGCGGCAGGAAATCGTACGGCCCGGAAATGCCGATCAGGCCGGCGATGTGGCGGCCGGGATCGAGCGCGACCTTGGCGAGCCAACTGCCGTCGATCGACAGCATGGCGGCGATATGGGCGCCCGCCGAATGCCCCATCAGAAAGATGGTATCCGGGTCGCCGCCGAAGCGATCGACGTTGTCCTTGACCCAGCGCACGGCGCAGGCGCCGTCGTCGAGAAAATCGGGGTAACGCACCTCCGGGTAAATCCGATAATCCGGCACCACGGCGACATAGCCGCGCCGCGCCAGCGCTTTCGCCACATAGCGGTATAGGCCTTTGTTGCCGCTGCGCCAGCCGCCACCATAGAAGAACACCACGACCGGCGCGGCCGTCGCGGTTTTCGGGCGGCACAGATCGAGCGTGCGACGGTTGCCCTCGGCATAACGGATGTCGCGCACGGTCGCGATGCGATGGGGCCACACCCGCTGCCTTCGGCTCGCGCGCAAAGAGACCGTGTCGGAAACGCTGCTCATGAGCCTGCCGCTCGGCGCCACGGGCGGCGCTACGGGACAGACGCAACCCATCGCCGTGTCGACAATGTGGCGTCCCGCGACCTGCCACGGCTACTTGCGCGTAAGTCCCTGCGCACGCTAAAGGATATTGGCGCCACCGAACGGCTTGCCCTAAAAATGGCGCACCAAGGTTCCCGGCCGAGGCCGTGCCCCCGCTTGCCGTCCGTGCCGGAGACCGTTCGCGAATGCCAAGGCCAAACTTATTGTGATGCCCGCAAGTCCCTCGACTTCGACTGAATCGCTTGCCATGCCACAACGCCATCGACGGAGCCTCATCGGCCGGCTGGTCGAGCGCGCCATTCCGGCGCTGCCGGCCGGACAATTGCGCTTGACGTTGCCGAACGGCGACGCGATCGAGCGCCGCAGCGACCGGCCCGGGCCGGACGCCGTCATGGCGGTGCATCGCTGGCGCGCGCTGTGGCGCATCTTGCGCGACGGCGAGCACGGCTTTGCCGACAGCTATCTCGACGGCGACTGGTCGACGCCGGAGCTCGGCCATTTGCTCGAACTGTGCCTGCAGAACGAGGCGGCGCTGACCGGCAAGGGCGCCTTCGACCGGCTCGGGCTTGTTCGCAACCGCCTGCAGCACTGGCTGCGCGGCAACACCAGGCGCGGCAGCCAGCGCAACATCGCCGCGCACTACGATCTCGGCAACGACTTCTTTCGGCCCTGGCTCGACGACGGCATGAACTATTCGGCGGCGCTCTACGCCAATTGCGACACGCTGGAGCGGGCGCAGTCGGCCAAGCTCGACCGCGCCGCGGCGCTGCTCGACCTCAACGGCGGCGAACGCGTGCTGGAAATCGGCTGCGGCTGGGGCGCGCTCGCCGAGCGGCTGATCCGCCGCTACGGCGCCCATGTCTCCGGCATCACGCTGTCGAGCGAGCAGCTCGCCTATGCGCGCACGCGGCTCGCCGGCGAGGTCGAAGGCGGCCGCGCCGATCTGCGGCTGCAGGATTACCGCGACGTCGCCGGCCGCTTCGACCGCATCGCCTCCATCGAGATGATCGAGGCGGTCGGCGAGCGCTACTGGCCGAGCTATTTCGGCAAGATCCGCGATTGCCTCGCCCACGGCGGCGTGGCGCTCATTCAGGCCATCACCATCGACGAGCGGCGCTTTGCCGCCTATCGCAAGCGCCCCGATTTCATCCAGCGCTACATTTTTCCTGGCGGCGTGCTGCCGACCTTCGCCATCATCGAGCGCGAGGCGGCACGCGCGGGATTGAAGCTCGTGCACCACGAAGCGTTCAGCGACAGCTACGTGCGCACCTTACGCGAATGGCGCGATCGTTTCCTGCATGCCTGGCCGAAGATCGAGCCGCTCGGCTTCAACGAGCGCTTCCGCCGCATGTGGGAATTCTACCTCGCCTATTGCGAGGTCGGCTTCCGCGTTGGCACCATCAATGTCGGCTTCTACAAGCTCGCCGGCTGAGGGATAAAAAAGGACGGGCCCGAGGCCCGTCCCCATCGTTCCAATCGGCGTTGCGTCAATCAGGCATTGCCGAGCGGCAGCGCCACGAAGCGCGTGGCGTCGCCCATCTTCACCCGCAGCAGCACGGCGTGCTTGCCCTGGGCCTTGGCTTCTTTCAGCGCGTTGCGCACGTCGCCGGCATTGGCCACCGCCTTGCCGCCGACGTCGAGGATGACGTTGCCGGTCTGAAAGCCGTGCTCGGCGGCCGGGCCGTCGGGATCGACGCCGGTGACGACGACGCCCTGCTGGTCGGCGCCGTCGACTTCGCGCGCCGGCGCCACGGTGAGGCCGAGATGCGGCACGCTGCGCTCCGGCTGGACGCTGCCTTCGTCGGCCTTGGCCTGCTGCTGGTTCGGCATGGTGCCGAGCGTCAGCTCAACGGTCTTGGCTTCGCCGTTGCGCATGAGCTCGAGCTTCACCGACGCGTTCGGCGCCATGGCGCCAATGGTGCGGGCGAGGTCGCGGGCGTCCTTCACCGGCGTGCCGTTGACGGCGGTGATGATGTCGCCGGACTGGACGCCGGCCTTGGCGGCGGGGCTGCCGTTCTGCGGCTCGTCGACCATGGCGCCTGCGGCCTTCTTGAGGCCGAGCGAGTCGGCAATGCTCGCGGTCACCGGCTGGATCTGCACGCCGAGCCAGCCGCGGGTGACGTGGCCGGTCGCCTTGAGCTGCGCCACCACGGTCTTCACCGTGTCGGCGGGAATGTCGAAGCCGATGCCGACCGAGCCGCCGGACGGCGAGTAGATCGCGGTGTTGACGCCGATGACGTTGCCGTTGACGTCGAACGCCGGGCCGCCGGAGTTGCCCTTGTTGATCGGCGCGTCGATCTGCACGTAGTCGTCGTACGGACCGGCGCCGATGTCGCGGCCGCGGGCGGAGACGATGCCGGCGGTCACGGTGCCGCCGAGGCCGAACGGATTGCCGACCGCGACCACCCAGTCGCCGACCGCCGGCGCCTTGTCGGCGAATTTCACGTACGGAAAGTCGCCCTTGCCGTCGACCTTGATCAAAGCAAGATCGGTCTTGCCGTCGGTGCCGACCACCTTGGCGGTGTAGATCTTGCCGTCATCGGTGGTGACCTGCACCGACTTGGCGTGATCGACGACGTGATTGTTGGTCACCGCATAGCCGTCGGCCGAGATGAAGAAGCCGGAGCCTTCGCCGGTGATGGTCTCGTGCCGGTGCGGCGCGCTGCCGCCGAACTGATTGCCGAACTGCTGGAAGAACTTGTACATCGGCGAGCCCGGCTGGAACGGAATGGCGTCCTGGTCGTCGTTCTGCTGAAGCAGCGAAGTGTCGGAGGCGGGAATCTTGACCCGCACCGAGATGACGGCGGGTTTGACCTTGGCGACGATGTCGGCAAAGCCGGCCGGATGCTGCAAGGTCGAATCGGCTGCGCTGGCCGGCGAGGTCCAGGCCGGCAGCGCGGTGCGGTAGCCGCCCGGGCCGGCGAACAGCACGGCGGCGCCGATCCCGGCGACCGAGGCCAGCAGCACCAGCCGCCGGGCAGTCAGCGATTTACGAGGGGGATTGCTAGGAAGCATTGCGAGTTCTCCATGGGTGGAAGCGGCCCAGCGGCCTTCCATGACACATGGGCGTTCGCGGCTTACGACGACCTGAAGGGCGAATTAATTCTTTGTCAGATTACGTTTTGGACATGCGGCCGATGCGCTGCCGGCCGGTCGGTGCTGGCATAGGCCGCAGCGCGCCGGTCAAGCCTGCCCCTTGCGGCTTTCATTGCGCGAACTGCGCGTCCGCGCTCTTGAATTTGACCGGGATCGTCAAATAGCGCACGCCATTGGCATGAGCCGGCGGAAATTTGCCGGCGCGGATGTTGACCTGGATCGAGGGCAGCAGCAGCCGCGGCGCCGACAGCGTCGCATCGCGCGCGGTGCGCATCGCGACGAACGCGTCTTCGCTGACGCCTTCCTTGACGTGGACGTTCCTGGTGCGCTCCTCGCGCACGGTCGTCTCCCACGCATAGCGATCGCGCCCGGGCGCCTTGTAGTCGTGGCACATGAACAGCCGGGTCTCGTCCGGCAGCGCCAGCAGCCGCCTGATGGAACGATAGAGCTGATGGGCGTCGCCGCCCGGGAAATCGGCGCGTGCGGTGCCGTAATCGGGCATGAACAGGGTATCGCCGACAAAGGCGGCATCTGCGATCTTGTAGGTGACATCGGCGGGGGTGTGGCCCGGCGTGTAGATCACCTCGGCATCGAGCGTGCCGATCTTGAAGCGCTCGCCGTCCGCGAACAGATGATCGAAATCGCTGCCGTCGGTCTTCAGATCGCCCGCATCGAAAACCGGCCGGAAAATCCTCTGCACGTCCTTGATGTGCTCGCCGATTCCGATCTTTGCGCCAGTATGGGCCTTGATGTAGGGCGAGCCGGACAAGTGGTCGGCGTGGGCGTGCGTCTCCAGGGTCCACACGATGGCGTAGCCGCGCGCGTCGGCAAAGCGCATCACCGCATTGACCGAGCGGGTGTCGACGGTGCCGGAATTCGCATCGTAATCGAGCACGGGGTCGATGACCGCCGCCTGCCTGGTGACCGGATCCGCCACGATGTAGGTCACGGTGTTGGTGGGCTCGTCGAAAAACGCGTGGATGTCCGGCCGGCCGCCCATGGTCCGTCTCCTTGCAATACCTGCGCTTGACCCGATATATTAGACGGTACTAATTTAGCAAGAGTTGTAGAAGCTGTGCGACAGCAGGCAGGCGCGACGTCTGCCGCCGCCAAGGGCACAGCAGGCGGGCGGGGTAACCAATCAGCAGATGCCGACGTCTCGGTTCGACGCCCTTTGCCGTTTGGCCATTCGCGGCCGCTTGCTCCGATGCTGCCGTCGCTGACGCAAGCCGGCCTTGGCGCGGTCTCGGGCTCGCTGGTCGGCTTTTCGCTCGGCCTCGTTGGCGGCGGCGGATCGATTCTGGCCGTGCCGCTGCTGGTCTACGTCGTCGGCGTTCGCGACGCCCATATTGCGATCGGCACCAGCGCCGTCGCCGTGGCGGCCAATGCCGCCGCCAACCTTGGGCATCACGCTCGCAGCGGCAAAGTGGTTTGGCCCTGCGCCTTGGTCTTTGCCGGCAGCGGCGTGGTTGGCGCCTATCTGGGCTCGACGCTCGGCAAGATGGTCGATGGCCAGAAGCTCCTGGTCGGCTTTGCGCTGCTGATGATGGTCGTGGCCGGGCTGATGTTGCGCGGCCGCCGGGCCGGCGAAGGCGAGGTCAGGCCGCTCGATCGGCAGACCGTGGCGCGGCTGGTGGCGATCGGCCTCGCCGCGGGCGGCCTGTCCGGCTTCTTCGGCATCGGCGGCGGCTTTCTGATCGTTCCCGGCCTGATCCTGGCGGCCGGGATGCCGATCCTGAATGCCATCAGTTCGTCGCTGGCCGCCGTCACCGCGTTTGCCGTCACGACAGCGGCAAACTATGCCGTTTCGGGTACGGTAGACTGGCCGATCGCGGGACTGTTCACGATCGGGGGCGTGTTCGGCGGCCTTGCCGGGACCCGTTCCGCCCATGCTTTGGCCAGCCGGCGGGGCGCTCTGAACACGATCTTCGCGGCGCTGATTTTTTTGGTCGCGGTCTACATGCTGCTGCGCAGTCTCGCGGCATTACAACAATGAGGGAGGAAGCAATGCCAACACATCATCAAGTCCTGATCGTCGGCGGCGGCACCGCCGGCATCACCGTTGCGGCGATTCTCGGGCGCCGCGCCCCGGGCACCGACATTGCCATCGTCGAGCCGTCGCAGGATCACTATTATCAGCCGGCATTCACCCTGGTCGGCGCCGGCGTCTATCCGCTGGCGAGCACGCGCCGTGCCGAGGCGAAGGTGATGCCGGTCGGCGTCCGCTGGATTCAAGATGCCGCCCAGGCTTTCGAGCCGGAGCAGAACACGGTGCGGCTTAAGGGCGGCGATGCCGTCACTTACGATTATCTCGTGGTCTGCACCGGCGTGAAGCTCGACTGGGGCAAGGTCGCGGGGCTCGCGGAAACGCTGGGCAAAAACGGCGTCTGCAGCAACTATTCGCCCGCGCACGTCGCTTATACCTGGGAATGCCTGCAGCAACTGAAGGCCGGCAGCCGCGCCGTCTTCACGCAGCCGCCGCTGCCGTTCAAGTGCCCGGGCGCGCCGCAAAAGATCGCCTACCT
>Ga0335081_10011752_pt1 | contig 14175 bp, 12 predicted proteins | sample Lox_Sample_35_FD_206713 | JGI IMG/M metagenome (GOLD analysis project Ga0335081, IMG submission 206713) | Soil microbial communities from Loxahatchee National Wildlife Refuge, Florida, United States - Lox_Sample_3.5 | ecosystem: Environmental > Terrestrial > Soil > Wetlands | place: USA... | reverse complement strand
GGCCTGTGCGTCCCACCTTTCCCGCAACGCTGGGGGCCATGCCGGGGACTAAAGCCCGTAGTGTGCCGATCCGGCGGCAGGAATGGTGGCAGCGGGGCGGTGAGCTATGTGCCACACCCGGTCGTCAAGTGGTCCGGCGCGCGGGCGAGCCTGATCACCTCGGGGCTGTTCGGCCGTGGCACGTCCTGCCGACCCTGCACACGATGCCGGACAACCGCGCGGTCGCCGCCGCCAGCACCGGCGGGCAGGTGCTGGCGGTGCTCGGCGCGGTCGCCGTCACCTTCGTTGCCGGCCTGGTGTTCTGCTGGCTCAGGCTGCGGTCGCGGAGCCTGATCGCCCCGGTCATGGCGCACGTCGCGACCAACGGCCTGGCGCTCACCGTGGCGTGGTTCGCGGTTCACGGGGGCCGCCTGGGGTGATCAGTCGTCGCCCGCGACGATCTTCCTCAGGCTGGCCAGTTGTTCCGGGGTGATGCCGGCGGGCCGCATCACGGCGTTCCAGCCGTCGACGTACTCGGAGGTGTACTTGTGGCCGTGGCCGGCCGGGACGCCGGTGGCGAACGGGAGGTCGGCGGTGACCTGCCAGAAGGTCACGAACGGCAGCCAGAAGATGCCCTGGAGCACGTCACTGCCGGGTGGTCCGCTGGTCCAGTCGGGCTTGCTGAAGATCAGGTGCGGGCTCCACCACACGATCGGGTCGGACGGGTGCATCATGTACAGCACCCGGGTGCCGTCCCAGGGCTGGCCCGAGGGCGGTATCGCCGTGGTCGGGTCGTCGGCGAACCGGACAATCCGTCCGTCCTGGTAGACGGGCTGGACCTCCGGGCTGCCCGGGTCCCTGTTGTCACTGAACTCCCGGAACAGCGTGTTGAAGTTGGGCGGCCCGGCAAACAGCACGCCGGACGTGAGGTTGGCCATGCTGTTCTCGCCGGTGAAGGCGGTCTCGCCGCCGAAGGATCCCAGGCTCTCTCCGGCCACGAACAGCCGGGGGCGCTGGTCCTGGGGGAGCTTCGCCCAGGCGCCGTAGACCGCGTCGAACAGCGCCCGGCCGGCCTCGCGGGCCTTGGACTGGTCGACCAGGTAGGAGATCCAGGACGGCAGGTAGGAGTACTGGATGGCCACGGTCGCGCAGTTGCCGCCGGACAGGTACTCGAAGGTGTCCACCAGCGCCGGGTCGACCCAGCCGCTGCCGGTAGTCGTCACCACGAGCAGGTCCTTGCGGCCGAAACCGCCCGCGCGCTGGAGATCCCGGACGGCCAGGGCGGCCCGGGCTTCGGTGTCGGGTGCTGACGCCAGCCCGGAGTAGATCCGGATCGGCTCCATGGCCGGCTGCCCGGTGAATTTCCCGATGTCATTGACGGACGGGCCGGTGCCGGCGAACTTGCGGCCCTGCCAGCCCAGCGTGTCCCACGGGATGAGCGAGTCCGGGCCGCCCGAGCGCAGGCTGGTCGCGGGCTGGTGCACCCCTTCGGCGGTCTGTGTGTCGCGCAGTGAGTAGGCGCTGTTCATGACGTTGACGAAGCCCTGCAGCAGCAGGCCGGTGACAACTAGATAGGTCAGGCCGGCGACCAGGGTCCAGCCGACGGCGTGCGCCGCGCTTCGCCCGATCCAGCGGCTGAGCAGTTGCGCGGCCCAGCGGTACAGGCCGCGCAGGCCGCGCCCGGTCAGCAGGATGAGGCAGAAGATCAGCGCGGCGATGAAGGGCGAGGCGACCACCAGGGCAATGCTGTACTCGGTGACCCCCATCAGCCGCTTTCCTTCTGAGCCGCATTGTGCGCAAGAGACCAGCGAGCAACTAGGGCTGTTTGGCGAGCTGAGCAGGGTCGTCCGGCCCGAGTCCGGGGACTCGGGCCGTCGTACCGTCCGCCCCATGGGCGCCCTATGCGCGGGTGCATGCGGCGCGTGACATAAGGGGTGTGCCATGGCGCACGAAGTTGACATCGGGAAGCCTCCCGTCCCTGCTGGCGAGCCGCCTGAGGAGGGCAAGTCGCATCAGTTCGGGCTGACCGCGGCGATAGCGCTGATCGTCGGGAGCATCATCGGGGTCGGGATCTTCAACCTGCCGACCTCGCTGGCGGCCTACGGGCCGATCACGCTGGTGTCGATGGCGCTGACCACGGTGGGCGCGCTGGCGCTGGCGCTGCTGTTCGCCGCGCTGTCGCGGCGGCTGCCGGCCGACGGCGGGCCGTACGCCTACGCCCGGGTCGCGTTCGGCAACCGGCTCGGGTTCGCCAACGCCTGGTCGTACTGGATCACCGCGTGGGCCGGCAACGCCGCGATCGCGGTCGGCTGGGTGCTGTACGTGGAGCACTTCATCAACACCGGCCACACCAAGTGGATCACGGTGCTGCTGGTGCTGGCCGGGCTGTGGATCCCCGCGGCGATCAACCTGTCCGGGGTCAAGAACATGGGCTCGGTCCAGGTCATCACCACTATCATCAAGTTCGCCGCGCTGGCGTTCATGGCCACGGTGGGCCTGTTCTACATCAGCCGCGCCAACTTCACTCCGTGGAACGTCTCCGGCGAGTCCGCGGTCAGCGCGATCGGCGGCGGGATGGCCATCGCCCTGTTCAGCTACCTGGGCGTGGAGGTTGCCGCCGTGGCCGCGGCCAAGGTCCGCAACCCCGACAAGAACATCCCCCGGGCCACCATCTTGGGCACGATCGCCACCGCCGTGGTGTACATGCTGTCGCTGACCGCGGTGTTCGGCATCGTGCCCACTTCTAAGCTGGCCAGCGCGACCGCGCCGTTCACCGACGCGGTGAATGCGATGTTCGGCGGCACCTGGGCGGGCAACCTGATGGCCGTCGCGGTGATCATCTCCGGGTTCGGGGCGCTGAACGGCTGGACCATGATCTGCGCCGAGATGCCGCTGGCCGCCGCCGACGACGGCCTGTTCCCGGCCCAGTTCAAGCAGATGTCCAAGAAGGGCGTCCCGGCGTACGGGATCATCGCCTCCACCGTGCTGGCCTCGATCGCGATGGCCATCAACTACCTGGGCTCGGGCGGCGCGACCGTGTTCACCACCTTGGTGCTGATGACCGGGATCACCGCCGCCATCCCCTACGGGTTCTCCGCGCTGGCCCAGCTGAAGTGGCGCTGGATCGACCACAAGACGCTGGAAACCCCGCGGTTCGCCCGGGACATGACCGTCGCCGCCATCGCGCTGGTGTTCTCGATCCTGTTCATCTGGTACTCGCGCAACACCGGGCACAGCTTCTGGACGTACTGGGCGCCGTTCTTCCTGGCCGGCGGCGCGCTGCTGCTCGGCATCCCGGTCTACCTGGCGCAGCGGCGCCACCTGACCGAGCCGGCTCCCGTGCCGCCCTACCGGTGACCGGCACCCGGTTACCCGGCTCCTGAGCGCCAAGGTGAGAAGGAGGCGCAGCGCCGCTGGATTCCGAGCGGGGCTGGGGCGAGGTCCTGCTCGCCGCAGGCCTGCAAGGCGCGATATACGCACTGGTCAAGACGGCTGTGGACCGCGGCGCCGCCGAGTGGACGCGCAAGAAAACCGGGATCTGGCCAGAGGGTACACCCCAGCATCCCGGCAAGTCGCCCGACCATCACGAAACTGAAGCCGCCGCCCGCACAGCCGCGTAACCGCAGCACGGGCGAGAGCCAGCCACGGTGGCGGTGAGAGACCTTCACCTGGGCTTCCTGGTCTGCCGGTGCCGTCATCGTTCTAAAGGGCCATCACCGGTCACGGCTGATCCGCGCTCACCGCGGCCATCTCGTAGGCCGCCTGGTCAAGCGGGTCGCGGCCCGAGGCCGCTGGCTGGCGGTGAGCCTCGACGCGCCGCTTCAGGCCCCGCAGCATGCCCATCGCCATGACATAGTCGGCCGGGACCAGGCCGGCCCGGTACGCCGTGGTCAGCCACCACGGAGCCGTCCTGGCGCGCACCCTCAGCCGTATCCGGGTTCGCCGCGGCGCCAGCCGGGTCAGCGCGAAGCACCACGTCCAGTCGATCGCTGCGCCGTACCGCTTCCAGCCCTGCGGGACGTGCGTGGCCGAGCGTAGCACCAGCACGTGCGGCGGCTCGGCGGTTGCGACCCGGAAAAACACCGTGCCGGGCGGCCCGTCAGGGATCAGGTCACCGGCCCGCAGGTCGCGTACCAGTGCGGGGTCGAGCCGGTCCAGGCTCGGCCAATTGCCGGGGAACAGAACCCGGTCGACCCACTGCGGGGTGTACCAGCCGCCCAGGTGCCAGCCGAGCTGCGTCAGCCAGGGCCACACCTCTTCCGGTTCGGCGGCGGCGTCGATGGCGTGCTCGGTGACGATCGTCGCGGAGTCAACCAGCTCGTCGCCCGGCAGCTGCTGCCGCCGCTCCGCACCGGTAGTCCCCGCCGTCCGTCCCAGCACCTGCAGTGCCGCGTACGCCGCCAGGGAAACCCCGGCCACCGGCACCGCGGCCAGCCTCGCCGCGCGAGCCATCGCGCACCTCCCGTACTCAAGCACACCGGGCCGTTCCAGCGCCCTTCACATCGCTGACAGCCCTGCCTGCAGACTCCTGGCAGATCCGACAGCGGACCAGGGTCGATGGTCCCTGCCCGGCAGGCTCCGCGGAAACCCGGCACCGCGGTCCAGGACATCCACGACACCCGCCGCAACCTAGACGCGGCAACCGGACATGATGCCCCTTGCGTTCCTGGTGCCGGCGGCAGGCCTGGTTCGCTGGGCGGTCACAGTGCCCTGGAGATGCCCGGGACCCGCGTCGCGGCGTAGCCGGCCAGGAAGCAGACCGGGACCGCCACCACGGCCACGACCAGGAATTTCAGCTCCGGAGCTAGCGCCAGCGACGCGAACATGACCATGATCGCGGTGAGCACCAGCGGGTGCAGGACGTATGTCGCGTAGGACGCCCGCCCGGCCCGGGCACGCAGCGGGCCGCCGCCGGACCAGCGCGCCCGGATCAGGGCCGTAAACCACACCGCGACCGCGACCGAAATCGTGCCGTACAGGACCGTCCCGGCCACGGTCGGCCAGCCCGCGCCGTGCAGGGCTGACTCGCCTTGCCCCAGTGCCTGTTCGTATCCGACCAAGGCCGCCAGCAACGCCGCCGCAGCCAGAGCGGTCCAGCCCAGCCGGCGTGCCCAGGCGGTCAGGTCCTCCAGGCTCCCCGCCTCGCCCGCCCATACCCCAAGGGCGAACAGCCCCGCGCCCTGGGGCCACGATTCCCATTGCAGGTGCCAGAACGTGCTGGCGTCATCCGGCGGCCACCGCTGCCAGGTCAGGACGGCGGTCACCGCGATCAGCAGGGCGGCCGCCACCATCACCTGCGCTCCGGACCACCGGCGCGCAACCGGCGGCGCGTGCAGGCGTCGCAGCAGGGCATACGCCAGCGAGCAGGCCAGCAGCGCTGCCACGAACCACATCGGCCCCGCCCCCTGCCCGGCGCTCAGTTCATGCGCCAGACTCGGGTGGCGGCCCTGCCCGAGGTCACCCACGTAGTTGGCAAGCGGGTTGATCACGACGCAGAAGGTGACCAGCGGGACACCAAGCCGCAGCAGCCTCCTGCGAGCGAACGCACCGGCGCCGTTGTGCGCCAGGGACTGTGCGGAGAACCAGCCGGCGACCAGGAACAAAGGTCCCAGCGCGTAGCCCGAGATGAACCACGCCGGAACGAGCACCGCCGGCCAGACCTTCGACGCGGCGCGGTCCATGTAGTACCAGTCGGCGCCCGCGAGGTACGCCGTGGCCGTGTGCCACACTACGACTACGGCGATGACCAGCACCCGAAGGTTGTCCGCCCAGCACTCCCGCCGACCAGGTCCAGCGGGAGCTTCATGTGGCGAAGCGAGAATTTCCTGTGACGAGGCCATGGCGCTCTCCCCAGTCACTGCCATGCTGGTTTCGGGGATCACGGCCCTGCAGGGTCTAACGTCCCGGGCGGGCGCTCGGAAGTCCCCAATTCGGCTGCGTGCTGCCGACGCCGGGCGGGGCCGTCCGCGGCGTCACGGATCGGCCGAGTTTGACGGCGACAGTATCGAATTCCCGCCACAGTTAACATCACGGTCCAGCAGGACCGGGCTGGTCACCCGACAGTGCTGGATGCTCGCGCGGGCGAGCATGCTTGCGAAAGCGCGATGGGGAGTCAGGGCCCCGGGCGCGGGATGCCCGCACCCAGCGATGCGGTGTGCCTATATCGCGCCTGGCGCTGGCCTCATGCCGCGCGAGGCCCGGACCTCCCGGGAGGGAGCCGACCGGGGAGGGTGAGTTCGCAGGTCTGCGCGGGTGTCGTCGGCGGGAGTCCCGGGCAAAGCCCGGTCGTGGCCGGTCCCGGCGGGCTGCTGACCCTCGAGCCCCGGGCCGCCCGGGCCAGGCCCAGACGGCAGCTGCCGAGCGCCGCGCTGGTCAAGCCGTGAGTGCAGCGCCAGGAGCCCGCCGACCGGCAGGGCCATCAGCGGTCTGAAGACCGCCAGGAATACCAATCTCCCGACCTGGTCCCCGCCGCTGGCGACCGCACCGGACATCAGCGCGATCAGGAACGCCACCGCGGTCACCCAGATGCGCGCCCGGTTCCCGGGCGCCCGGACGGGCTTGCGCGGCGGCGGGGCTGTGGCCGGCTCGGCCGGGATGTCGGCGGTAAGGGCGGCCAGCTCCCCGTAGGTCCGCGCGGCGAAGGCCCGGCCGACTCACACTTCGAGCTCGTCCATGGTCAGGCGGTCCTGCACGAACGCGGCCTTGAGGACCTCGATCGCCTGCTCACGGTCGGAGTGCGAGGCTCGCTGACGGTCATGGCCTCCCGCCGCGGCCGCCATCTGATCCCCCGGGCCGGATGCTAGTCCGCGCTCCCGCGCGGCTGGGGAATCCGGGGTCTCCGCGTTGTTACCAGCGAGGAATGCCGTCCGCTCCGAGCCGGGCGAGCAGGCGGGCCCGGCGGGGGTCCGTGTCCGCGACTCCCGCAGGGAGCACCGACGCGATCGCGGCGGCGGCGTCCGCCTGCGCCTGGTCGCCCGTGGCCGCGGCGACCACCGCGTCCGGGCGGTCCAGGGCGAGCGCGGCCAGAACGCGCGTCGTCACCCGGGTACCGCCCGCGACAGCGCGCAAGCCGGCCGCCGCATTACCGAGCAGTGACGCACTAAGCAGGCTCTGGATCACGTCGCGGTCGCGCAGGGCCGCCGCGCGCGCCCCGTCTTGCCCTGGTGTGCGGCGAACCGTTGCCGCGGTGCTGACGAGGCGCACGCCGGGCGCGGCGTCGTACTCCGCGACAAGGCTGTAGTCGCCTGCCGACGGGAACAGCGGTGCGCTGGTGTCCGTGGCGAGCAATGGCACGGCACCTACCAGGCGCATGCGGGGCGCGAGATCGACCGTGCGTCGCTGGGTGTCGACCGGCCACGGCCAGGCACAGCGGGCGCTGTACCCGGCCGCGGTGACGGTGATCGTGAGATCGCCCTCGATGAGATTCAGCCGGGCGCTGACCCTGAGCGCTTGCGATCCGGCCTGGACGGCGATCGTGCCCACCAGGCACTCGTCCAGGGGTAGCGCGGGGTCGACGCGCAGCTGGAGCCGCGGTTCGGCTTGTGTCGGCATCCAGTCAGCGGGCCCGGAGGCTGGCAAAGTCCTCGGCCAGTCGCTCCGCCGCGGCGACGTCACCCTTGCGCGCCGTCCTGGCTCCCTTACCCGAGGCGGTGCCCGTGGCGCCCTGGCGGATACGGGCGAGGGTGTCGGCGACGACCGGGGCGTCCTTCTCGGTCGGGCTGGCGACGGTCACGGCCAGTTCCATGGCGCGCTGGACGGGGCGACCGCTGACCGCGAGATCGAGGAACCGCTCTGACTCCGGCGGATCCGCCGCGCGCGTGGTGTCGCCGGTGAAGTCGGTGAACGAGCGGGCGAGCGAGTTGGCCATCACGAGAGCGCTCGCAGCGCCGGTGTCGGTGTCGGCATGTGACTCCGCTAGATGTGTGAGGATCGCGCGCGCCGCGTCATCCTTGGCGAAATCGCCGAGTGCGAGCGCGCGACCGACGCCGCTGGACAGCGTCTTACCGGAGATGTCCAGTTCAGTCTCTGACGCCGGCGTCCGGATGTCGACCGTGACCGGCGTCGAGTAGACCGTCGTCACCGGGTCGGTATCTAGTTGCGCCACCACCGTGTGCCGCCCCGGCGTGTCGAACGTGACCCCCTGGGTGGTGAAGAACACCTGCACATGACTGGTCACGGACTCGCCCGGGTTGAGCAGCACCATCGGGCGCGGGCCGCAGGCGACGGCGACGTCGAGGATGTGGTCGAGTTCGCCCCGCGGGGACGTGCGCAAGAACACCAGGTCGCCCTCGGCCAGCGTGAGCAGCCCGGTGACGTGGCGCGGCTGGTCACCGGTGTTGGTGAGCACCACCTCCGCGGTGATGTACTCCCCGACGAAGGCCTGCTGCGGCATCCGCACCGAAAGCGTGAGGCCTTCGTCGCCGCCTGGGACGGCGAGTCCCGCGACGTCGACCGGGACGGGAAGACCGGCCGAAAGGCTGCCGTGCCCCCAACCGAAGTTCTTCCATCCCGGGCGGACCTGCGGATCCGGCGAATGCACGAGCGAGAGCCGATCGTGCTCCGAGAAGACGAACGCGGCGTTGTTCGGGTACGGGTTCGCGGCGGTCGCGAAGCCGATAACGTCGCCGGTCTGGTTCATGATCTCGATCCCGATGGGATCGACGGAACGGTGCACGTCTTGCTTGGGGTGGAAGAGGTTGAACGCGTGGCCAGCCTCGTGGACGAGGGTCCGGAGGAACGCCGCGGGCACGTTGTTCAGCGGCTGGTTACGGGCGGCGGCGGCGATAACGGTGTCGTTGCCGAGCCTGGCATCGGCGAAGCCCGCGGCACCCTCGCGAGGCACTGTGTCATCGTCGAACATGATTCCGAAAAAATCACCTTGCGATGAGCCGACGAGCAGCCAGAGCCGCCAGTTCTCGCCCGTGAACGGCTGTCGGTGCCCGGCGAGCAGCGTTTCGAGTTCGGCATTCGTGAGGCTCGGGTCGTCGGGAATCTTGATCTCGTCCGGCACCACCGTGACGTCCCATCCGGCTGTCGCGTAAATGGACCGGAACGTCGCGATCGCGCCCGAACCGATCGTCGCCGAGACCGGGAAGTGGCGGTTCACCATCGCGTCGACCTCGACGCGGCAGCCACGGAACATGCCGGACGTCTTGATCGCCTTGACGGTCGACGTCGTTCCGCCTATGGTCAGCGTGCCGGCCTCTGCAGGATCACCGGCAGGTCCGTCCCCGTGGCGGGGTTGACGATTTCGCCGTTCTCTCCGAACTCCAGAGCTACCTCTGCCAGTTCGTCCAAGCGCGCCTCAGGCTGGCACATGGTTGCCCCCATCGCTTGGCCGAAGACAGCAGAGTTTATATTCCAGCAGCCGAACGGATGATGTTTCTGTCCAGGCTGGAAGGACAGACAAATACGAGAGCCTGCGCATAACGCCCCCCTCTATAGCGCGGCAGTTGCCCTAGCCGATCTCGTGGATATGGAGGAACGATGTAGAAGCGGTGAAAACGCCATGAAGAACGGGCGCGGAAGCTGAGTCGGCCTCCGGGGGGCGGGCGCGGCCGTCATGGCGCGTTCGGCGGGTGCCCGGCTTTTCTTAGTTTGTCGTTGCGTTGCGGCCAGTCCCGAGGGGCGGGTCGTGGCGTGGTCCGGGTAAGTTCCCGGCATGATTGGCCTGCGCCACCCGCAAGCCGGGGTATCGCGCCAGGCTGGCCTGCCTTTCCCTGGCCTGCTGCGGCTGGTTCAGGGCTTGGGGCAGCAGCGCGACAGGATCGTTTTGATAATCGAGTTGTAATCGAACACGGCATGCGAAACGGTGCGCGGTTGGCCTGCACCGCATCGAATAGCCATTCCTCGACCAACGGCGGCCAAGCGCCCATCTTGCCGTTTACCTCACCGGGGTACTGCCCGTGGTAGACGACACGGCCCGCATACCGCGGGTTGGCGAGGATGGTCCGGACGCTGGACGGGTTCCACGGCCGCCCGGACCTCGTCGGCACTCCTCGCGCGGCCCGCCAGGCGACGATGCCGCGTAGCGAGTCGCCCGCGTGGAACCGGGTGAACATCTGCCGTACCACAGCAGCCTCATGCTCGACCAGCTCGACCCGCTCGCCGCCCACCTCCAGGGTGTACCGGTCGGCGAAGGTCACCTCCGGCGCCGGCCGGGCCGTGTCGCCGTCGCGCAGCAGGAGCCGCCGGATCTCGATGATTCGGGCCGTTGACCGGCCGACCATCTGCTCACGCCGGAAAACGCGGCGTTCCTGCTCATCGACTACCAGCCCTCGCAGCTGGCCGGGGTCCGTTCGATGGACCGGGCGCTCCTGGTCAAGAACGCCGTCTCGACGGTCAGGACGATCAAGGCCTTCGGGATCCCGGTCGTGCACTCGACCATCAACGTGGCCACCGGCCGGGGTCAGCCGACCCTCCCCGAACTCGCCAGCCTGCTCAACGACGACAAGCCGCTCAGCAGGGCCAGCCAGAACTGCTGGGCATCTTGCTGATCGCGCTGCACCTGCAGGACGGCCAGCCGGTGCCACTGGTCCGGACGGCCGGCTCAGGCGCGCAGCAGCGACGTCTTCCCGCTGCCCGCGGGCGCCGAGATGATCGTCACCTTCTTCTCCGCCGCCCGGTCCAAAGTGGCGAGAAGATCGCCGCGGGCGATCAGCCGTTTGATGTCCAAGCCACCTTCACCCGGCTGCGGCCTGGGTCGCTTATCTCCCACCGTCGATGCACAGTCACAGAGCGTTCCCTCATGCGCTATCGAAGTCCCTGCCTCCTGGCGCAATCAGCGGCATCTGAAATGCACTGACCTGATGTTGTCACGGCGATTGGCGCCAGTCGCCACCGGGGCTGTCCCCGGGGGTAGTTCACTGGTCGTGCCCCGGGCCCGGGTGGGACCAGGTGTGCGCTTGCAGCAAGCGGCCCCCGCTCCTCTACGTGGCATGTGCGGACGACGAGTCAGGGTGTCCGTTTGTCCATCTGGTCCCAGAGCCCGTCCGCACTGGGCGCGCATGAGGAAGCGGAGCGCAGTCGCCCCAGACCCGTCGCGTTGCCGGATCGCCGGCAGCCGGCTGCCGGCTGCCGGAAGATCCTCGGCAGAATTTTCGGGAGGCGGTGTCGGATCGGGGCAGCGGCGTTCGTAGCAGGGGTGAGACGCCGACCGGGGCGCCTGGGGAGAAGGGAACCACGATCATGAAACTGACAACCATGACGCAAGTCACCGTCGATGGAGTGGTGCACGGGAACGGCGCCGCGTCGGATGAGGACCGCAGGAACGGATTCGAGCGGGGCGGGTGGGCCAAGATGGCAGCCGGCGCCTGGCCCCACGCTGGCCGTCGCGGCCGCCCTTGCCGACCTGCGGGTGGGCACTTGGGTGTATGCCTCCCCGCTGCGCCCGGCTTGGAGCACCGCATGGGAAGCGCACTCGCTGTCGGTGCTCACTGAAGGTCGCTTCGAGATGGGCGTCGGCACCGGCAGGCCTGGCATCGAAGACGAACTCCGCGACCGGGGGCTGCCCGTCCTGCCACCGGGCGAGCGGCTGGCCCGGGTGCGTCAGACCGTGACGGCGCTGCGAGAGCTCGACGGCCCCGGCTTGCACACGCCGGTGGTGATGGCCGTACGCGGTCCGAAGGCCCAGGCACTGGCGGCCGACCTCGCAGACACGGTCAACTTCGCACTGCTGCCGGATGAGCCCCGGGTCGAAGTCGCGCGGCTGGTACGCGACTTCCGCGCCATCCGGGACGTTGAATTCGCGCTCCACGTGCCGGTAATCGGCGACACTGTCGCGCCGTTTATGGCGCCCCCCGACACCGACCCTGCTGCGCTTCACGCGGCGGACTCGCTGGCGGTACTTCCGGATGACCCCGCGGCGGCCGCCGAGGAGATCCAGCGGCGACGGGAGGAGATCGGCTTCTCCTACTTCGTCTTCGGCGCTGGCTCCGCCGACGCGCTCGCCCCGGTCGTAGCCGAGCTGGCCGGACATTAGGCCAGCGGGCCACCGGTTTGAGTGGGGTCCCCGCCGTCCGTGCCATGGGTCAAGGGTTGGGAGGCTGCTGCCAATCCTGATACGGCGGCCACGGTCCTTGCGGAGGCTGGGGCGGGAACGGGTACCCAGCTCTCCTCGCCGCCTCGGCCTGGATCTCGTACTGCCGCTGCGCCGCGGCCACCTGTGCCTCGTACTGCCTCCGCGCCCTGGCAGCCCTTGCCGCCTCCGTTTCCGGCATCAAGGCGACGATCACGACGCCGAGGATGCCCAGCAACAGGCCTATCGCCAAGCCCGCTCCCGGGTAGCCCTTCGGCTTCCCGATGGCCTGCCCTGCGAAGCCGCAGGCCAGCGTGACGACGAGAGCGATTAGCGCCACGCCCGGTGTCATCTTCTGCTCCCTCCCTTATTGAGACGCAATGACCGCCAAAGCGGATGCCCCCGTGCCGCAACTGTGATCCCGCGGAGTTCCGCTTCAACGGGTAGCGGCGGCCATCACGGCGATCCCCTGGAGGTAAATCCCGACCCTGGCCCGCGCTACTTCACGGGTCGTCCTCTAGCCTGACTACATGGCGGTCGGCCTGGTGCCGCCTCGGCTAGGACGCAGCGTCCGCGCTGTCGCGGCGTGCGTCGGCCAGTCGATCGCTGATTCGTGGTCCGCCCACGTCGAGCGCATCGCGGAGGCTCACCCATGAGCACAGCCAAACAAACCCCGCCCACGCAGCGGTCTGCCGCCATCGGGCACTGGCTTACCTGGGGCAAGTCCAGGGCAAGCCGCCATCGCGACGTCCAGGGCGGGACCACTCGCGCCACCGTGCTCGGCGCCGGCGACGGCCTCCTGACCAACCTGTCGCTGGTGCTTGGCGTGGCCGGAGCATCGACCAACGCGTCGGCGGTCCGCCTGGCGGGAGTAGCGGGCCTGCTGGCTGGAGCTTTCTCGATGGCGGCAGGCGAGCTGGTATCGGTCCGGGCGCAGCAGGAGATGGTCGATAGGGAAGTGCAGGTCGAGAGCCAAGAGCTCGCCGACGATCCGGAAGGGGAGAGAGAGGAGCTAGCCGGCATGTACCGGGCTCAGGGCCTGTCGGCTGAAGACGCGAACACCGTGGCCCGCATCTTGTCGGCTAATCCCGATATCGCCCTCGATACCCATGCTCGCCTGGAACTGGGGGTCGACCCGGCAGCGCCGGGCTCGGCCTGGCGAGCGGCCATCAGCTCGTTTCTGTCGTTCTCGGTGGGCGCTATCCTGCCCCTGTTTCCCTGGTTTTTCACCGAAGGCACAGCCGCGGTGATCGCCTCGGTGATCATCGGCGCGATCGCGGCGCTGGCGCTCGGGGCGGCGATCGGCTTGATGTCCGGACGCAACGTCCTCGGGACCGCTCTCCGCCAGCTCGCGGTGGCCGCGGTTGCCGCTGCGGTCACCTACGGGGTCGGGTCACTGCTCGGGGTATCGACAACCTGACCGTCGTCTTCCCGGGCTGGCCGTCGTCTTCCCGGGCTGGCCGTCACCTGCACCGGCTCGCCGGGGTCCATAAATGGGACGCCCAAATTTGAATTCCCGGATTAGGCATATCGGGGTCATTTGCCCGGCCACCGGACGCACCCGCCCTCCAGACTGGCTTTACGCCGTCTACGCTCAGTCGTCCCTACGAGACCTGCCGCTCATCCCGAGGCGGTCCGCGTTCACCAGGTATTTCCTTCATATGCTCATCTAGCTCTTCCCTGGCCCGAGAAGAGTGCCTGAGAACCGGGCCGATGACCAGCCCTGCCGCGAGCGCAACCACGAACCAGGTGGCCAGGCCGATCGGCACCCACCACCACGGGTCCATGTCTCCCTCCCCTTTGACCACGTATAATTTCAGACGGTAACACCAAATTCTCACGGTGCAATACCGATCTTGGCTCCCCCTTTGCGGCCCGGGCGGACCCCGTTTCCACGAGTCCTCCTGCTTAAACATCTAAGCGCCAAGGGGTTTTAATGCGTAGCGCACGCTGGTTACCGCCGCCCTTTGGCCGCCAGTCTCTGCCAGATTCGCCCCGCCAGTCCCGTAAGCCCCACCCGCACCCCCGCCCGGGCTTCCGGAATTCCGACAATGTGCCTGTGTGCCTAATCTTCCGGATAGTGAGACATCCAGGGCTGGCCGGGCGCGGTCCCGACGCACCGCTGGTCACTGATGCCCCACAGCCCTCTTCGCGGGCGGAGCCTATGTCTGGTTGTGACA
>Ga0335081_10011750_pt1 | contig 14177 bp, 14 predicted proteins | sample Lox_Sample_35_FD_206713 | JGI IMG/M metagenome (GOLD analysis project Ga0335081, IMG submission 206713) | Soil microbial communities from Loxahatchee National Wildlife Refuge, Florida, United States - Lox_Sample_3.5 | ecosystem: Environmental > Terrestrial > Soil > Wetlands | place: USA... | reverse complement strand
AGCATGGCCTCGAGGACATTAATATATTCATTTAATCTCAGAAGACAAGTCTGACGCTTAATATCCTTTCCTGCGGTCTATTAAATTTAACAATGTCTCCCCACGCTCCAACCGTCCTAGATTCTCAAGTAAAATCTCCAAAACCCGCTCATTATACTTTTCCGTATGACCACTGATATGAGGTGTCAACACCAACCGTTCTCGATCGTCCGGGTCGGGAAAGTCTGTTAACAACGGCCCATCCTTAGGATACGGTTCAGGCGTGACGACATCCAACATTGCCCCACCAATTTCCTTATTCTTGAGCGCCGTGACCAAAGCATCCTGATCAATTAATTCCCCCCTCGCAATATTCACGATGACTGCGGTCTTTTTCATGGCTTTCAGGGACACAGAGTCCACGAGATGGTACGTTGCAGGGGTGTAGGGGGCAGCTATGACGACGGCATCTGATTCAGAAAAGAATTTGGATTTCTCGGAGGGGTCTGCCGATGAGTACCATGCAACGGGAATGTCGCCCGGGATATCGCCTGTTCCTGGGACTGTGAATTCCTCCTTTTGTCGTCGTTCCTCGGGCGTATGTTTCTTGCTCGAATTCAATGTAATAATATCCACATTAAACCCAGTCAATAATCTCGCGACATTCCGTCCGATTGCCCCGTACCCCACGATTCCCACGGTCTTGCTGTACAATTCCTTTTGTATCGGCATAAAGACCCGGTCCTTAGGCCACGCTCCTTTCCCCTGAAAACCTTCAACCGCACTGAAATACTTGTGGAAATGGGCTAAAATCGACATGACGACGTACTCCCCGATAATCGGCCCATGAACACCCGATGCCGAGGACCATTTCACATCGTCCAATCGCCATTTATACAGTGGCAGATTCCACAGATGGTTCACCCCCGCCGAGGACAATTGCACGAATTCGAGCGCTGGGACTTGTTCTGGTTCAGGGAACTTGTTGTATCCCGTTATGTACCGTGTTGCTTTGAGGCGATCAGGGGGGATATCGCTGATTGAGCCGTCTTTGCCGAGGAATTCGACTCGGATATGGGGGTGTTTGGATTTTAGGTCCGCGAGTAGTTTTTCCCTCTCGTTTTTTGAGAGGGGGTGTGTTACGATGAGGATGGGTTTCTTCTCTTTTGGTGCCTTTTTGTTGAGGTGGCCCATGGGTGATAATCTCGGAAGTGGGCCGAACTCGTCATTGGAATTCTCGGACGAATCAGTCGGGTCAATTGACTTGACTTGACATGGTTAGTTTAGCTGCCGACCTTACCGGAATGTATAGTTCTCGAGGCCACAGAGCAAAACTGTCATGACTGGCTGAAGAGAGGGGTGGAACGATGCAAGGGTTCGTACTTAAAGTTAAACGGCTCTTTTTTAGTACCATTGCTTAAATAGATAGATCCCAGTTGAACAACGATTCGGAGGATCCGCCGCTCCTCTGATCAAAAATCCATATTAAACTTCGTAGGAGCATTGCATTCACCTCACAAAATGCCCGTATCATGTGGGCTCTCCTCGCTTCACATTTACGGCATTATGTTGGGGGGGCTTTCCTTTCCAAACTTGGTCTCGTGAGCAGCCCAGGCTGCCCCAAGAACGTCGCCAATGGACCGACACGACCGATTGATTGATCGGCTTCCGGGCAATTGCGGCAAACGGCAGTTAAGTTCTGGGCTATTAAAGACACGCATCTCGAGGAACTTGGTGCTTCTTTCGCCCCCGGTTCCCTGCAAGCCCCACGGACATTTCATCTATCCTTATTTTCCAGTGCCCCTTGTCTGGCGGTGGGACGTTGAGATGCACCCGCAATTCGCCGATTTCGAATGTGACTAGCCGCGGGTCAAATTGGGTCAAGTGCTTTGCACCGCCAACAGCCGACGACCGGGGCACGACATACCATCCGAACCACTTTTGGTCCGATCCCTCGACCTCTCCTCCACACCAGAATCAAACCGCCAAAGCGCCGCGGGAACACGGACCCCGTGTTTTGGAAACACCATCCCGACGTCAAGGAAACGATTCTCCTCATTCTCTCTCCTCGTTTTAATATTGATGAAGTGACCCCATTCTCCGTCTGTCCGAACGCCACGGGCTTGCTTCAGACTTGAAACACGCTTTGGTCTTTTAGGGTTTTGCTGCAGAGGGAATATGTTTGCCCCGGTATCCTCCTCTTCTGCCTCTTGCTTCTCCGCCCCGCTTCCAATCCGTCTACTCTGGGTGGAAGACCTCCCGCACGATATAGAACCCGGCGCGCTAACCCTGTCGTGTGCCTCTCCAGCCAGTTCCCTTGGCCCGCTCCCAAATGCAAACTCAAATCCGCGAACAACAACTCATTGCCCTGGGCTTCACCACCGCCATCGATGCCCCCAACCGCATCTCCACCCCCAGGGAGACCTTTGTCGCATCTGAAGGAATCTATACTCTCCGCGAGGAAATCACGCTCACTGTTCCGCCGCCGCACCCGTCGGAACCGCTGATAATGCAACCTAATCCAATTGCGACGGGTGCATCCCCTGTCACGGCGGGAAGTCAGGCGGTGATACTGAGTGCAATGACCACGAGGACCGCGAGCATGGGTGCAACCGATTCGGGTAGTGTTGCATCGGGACTTTCGGGACACTCGTCCACGTCGGATTCAGCGGCTGCTGCCGCGGGGATATTTAATCCGTTAAGTCCGCTTGCCAAACGCAAGAAACCAAAGAATAATATTGCGAAGACAAACAGTAGTTTTGTGTCGCGGATTATTACGCCTGATAATTTGCAGAAACGGTTGATGGAGCGGAAACAGGATGATGTATATGCTTTTGTGAACGTGTCGAGGGGGTATGAGTGGTTGGATCTAACGACTCCAGAAAGGGTTCGCTCGTTTAGGATTTGGAGTTGATCGCAGGACATACCCCTGGCAAAGCTGTTGTTTACAAAAGCACATCCAACATGTCATGATATCAACCAACACACGCGAACACACGATCATATTGACATTATAATCGGTTTTTCAACCGGCGATATCGTCTGGTTCGAATCCTACTCCCAAAAATACATGCGTCTCAATAAACAGGTCTCCTCCCTATTCTCTCACTCAGTTTTGACGTTGTAGGGAGCTATAAATAGCTCCGCAGTCCAACAAATCAGATGGATCGCCCGCTCAGAGAACACCTTTTTGGCCCTTTTCAGTGACGGAAGCATCATCCTCATGGACAAAGACCGCGAAGACACCCAATTCCCACCTCCCAACCCCCTCCCCGCCACTTTTGACCGTGATAACCCCCACGCACACGGCTTTGGCCACGCGTCGAAGGTTCCCCCGCCACGCCTCACGGTCCACAAATCCCTCTTTTCCTCGGCTCTCCTGATCACGGCGGGGAAAAAGGAACGGGAACAGGCGTCGCGATATAATCCGCTTGCATACTGGGAGTTGACGGATACATTGGCATCGGCATTTGACTTCTCGCATGATGGCAAGTTATTAGCGGTGACGACGATGCAGGGCCATTTAGCGCTAATAGTATGGGAAAAGGAGGTTTTGTCGGATGTGTTTACGGGGTATTATGGTGGGTTGGGATGCCTTGCCTTTTCGCCTGATTCACGGTATTTATTATGTGGGGGCCAAGATGATATGGTGTCGATTTTTTCCGTGCCGGAGAGAAGACTTGTTGGTCGAGGCGTGGGGCATCATTCGTGGATTACCGGGTTGGCGTTTGACCCCTATATTTCGACAGACCGGGCATATCGATTTGGATCCGTGGGGGATGATGGACGATTATTGCTATGGGAATTATCATCGGGGACACTGGTGATGCCGAAACAGCCGACGGCCACGAGACCTGGCCACGATCGAACGGGAAGCCTTTCATCACCAACGAATCCGGCTGGGAGTTCTGTTTCGCTCGTAAGGACAGGGAGTACTGTTTATGGGCCTACGACTTATCACCCTGTTATCCCGCGGAGGGAATGTCCGATGCTTTCTCCTATTGTGAACTTTCGGATGGATGATGATCCGCTTTGTCAGATTCATTTTAGAGAACGTGAGATTGTGACAACGTGTAAAGAAGGTTAGTCTCCGCGGAGTGCATTGGCTGATGAGTTAGGGCATATCAAAATCTATGACCGACCGGAGACGTCAAGAGTGTAATGGACCCTTCCAACGATGCAAAAGCTATTGGGTGTTGGATTGACGTACTTATTAATGGCTGTAATTGCGTGGAAAAGAGGGATCCCAGTGAATGAATACGAACCCTATTTCCGTGATCAAGCCTGTTACCATCTGCTCCTGCCCCATTATCGCATGTTCAGCGCCGAGACTTCACCAAAACCAGTTCACTTGAATTATGCGTCTTACCCGTCAGAAAAGAAGCTGACGCCATGTGACGGTCTATCCAAGTCGGAGGACCTAGCTATCTCACCTCCCACCAATGCCGAACACAAAGTTGAAGGCCAATGTCTGGAAAACAATATTCCGTTTGCTCTCACAACGTTAGACGATTATAAACAGTTTTTCGTCATCTATAACTCCCTACGGTATACCCGCCATCCCTATTTCTCACAAAATATAACCACGAAATGACAACCACTGAGAAGAAAATCCCTATTTTGACTCAATGATGAGAAAATATGCTTCGCATCAAAGAAAGGCGTCTCGTCGAATCATCAAAGGTGTGCGGGGAACCATATACACTCCCCACCCCGTTAATCGATACACCCGTATTCATCTGAGGCACGGACGACGCTCTATTAGGCAGCGGTCGTCGCGCAGGACTCTGTGATCGCGAAGATGCATTCGAACAGGCTCGAGATCGCGGCTGGGTGCGTGGGATGTTCAAGGAAGACGAGGAAGGACGACAAGATACGACAGCGGTATACGATGGCAACGCACTGGATATCGGATCGAGATTGAAAATAGAAGAGTTGGCGGTTTTGTAGGAGGGAACGCGACTGAGGGAGGAAACATTGGCGTGTTCGTCGGACGAGGTGCGGGCTATAGAGGGGAGAGAGACGTGTGATGAATTCGATGGGGAGGGTGAAATATGTTGTGCTTCGGGACTTGAGACTGGGGTAAGACGGGGATGCTCTTCGTCGGCATTGAGAGGTGTCATTCCTTGAAAACCCGAAGTACTGGGCCGCGGGTTAAGGGAAGCATGAGTCCGAAGAGCGCCGGAACTCGTTGCGAGAGCAAAAAGATTCTCGCATGAAGATTCGTGATCAGGATCACCCGTATTCTGTTCCCACATTGCACGATGCAGACCAGCTTCCAAATCTTCGGGATTCGGTATCGATAGTCGATTCAAGTCACGAAGGTTTTCCGCCGAGGTCCGTCTTGACATGTCCATTGGCGTATTCAAGGCGCTCGTATCGAGCCCTGGGTACGATACACCATCCCATAATCGGTCGTAAATCCGTGATTCATAAGTTGGAAGTACATCCGCATCTCTCAGTTTATAGATATGATTTACCGTTGAATCCTCGAGATGCGGCATGGCGCCCGTGGAAGAAACGTAGGGTGGTAACACGAGGGCAACAGGTACCGACGCCCTAATTTCAGAAATATGCCTGTCTGCATTGCGTAATCCAATAATAAATTTGATGCTATCATTAGCTCGGGCACAGCGAAGTGAACGTGATACCGATGCTTGACTTTGATGAAATTAGTATCACAGTCTTGTGTACATTGATCAAGTGAGTTCGGAACCTCAATATACCCGTACACATTCCAATCATCCTCATCGTACTGAGGCCGCTGATCACACGCAATTACCCCGATCGACCGTTCCATTTTCTTCTCAGCGATAAGTGCATTTTTCGGATCGAAAACGGCAAATGAGTAATTCTCGCGTAATTCCACGTCCAACCGACAAATCGACAATCCCTTTGCATGCGGAATCATGTGTAAATGGTACGGAATTCGAGAGCCAATGATATGTGCCGTCGTGGGAATTTCAATACTATATTGACATTTCCCCGGCCATAGATTTTCGATGCACTACCCGTATCAGCCACCGCTGCGAACAAGCGGAACGAAAAAAGGGTGCGAGCGTGGGGGGCGCTGCGCGGGAACACGATTTGCGTGGGGAGAGAAAATCAATTTCACACCTGAGATTGGAGAAATTCGAAAGATGTGGGGGACATGGTTCGGGCGATTCTGATGTGCTGGAGGGGAATTAGTTCCGCTGCTTGGGAAGATGATAATATACCTTGCGACAGGAGATGTTTTTATTGACGAGGCCGCTTCGTTCGACCACAGCTTTCATTTTGTAGATGATGGCTCCGCCGGGGAGACCTTCAACTGATTCGGGAATATCATCGGGTAATAGCACTTCAAAGGGATATTCATAGTTTCCTGCGAAGCAATTAGATATCGGATGATATGTGATTTGTACCTTCTTGCAAGGTGAATGTGCTCTGTCCTTGCGGGAGGAAAGACCATTCTTTGTCAAATATCGTTTTCGTTTGTTTCTGCGAACATCGAGTCGGTGGTGTGCGGTTCGATGCAGTCCGATCAATCCATCTAGCCACAGTCAACCTCGAAACCTCGTGCCAGGGACACTCACGCAACACTGGCCACACCATATAATCGCAGAGTAATGCTGCGAACGGAAATTGAGTCGCTGAGAGACAAGACAACCTTGCCCTGGACCAGCGTGGGGTTACTCTCGAGGTCATTTGGGGTTATGACAATGACATCCTTCTCGTTCGTCCCAATTCTATCGCACAGATAGGATTAGCAGAGATTCGCGGTGTCAACCAGCAGGGATCAACGTACCGTATATCGAAGAGAGCTATGGTGCCCCGATTTGCTTTGAGCATGTCGATCGATCTCTCTCCCCCTCTCTTCTCCCAGGAACAAGGGGTGACTGCGATGCAATTCCAAACAGGACGAAAAGCGTAAAGGCGAAAGACGTTTGGGAGACGGACCAAAGCGAACGGGCGAAGGAACTGGTCCCTCCGGCTAAATGGAGGCAAACGGGCTTATGTGCCGGTCCCTTCGCCGTGTTCTATATTTTGGAGGGGGCAGCCGCCCGTGGCGGTGGTGAGTCTTCAGGTGACTCTCTCTGGGTATTCTACCGTCACAGCGCCTTCGCTAGAGCCGGAATTCCGTACGACGCAAACTTAATACAGCCGGCGAATGAAAAGGCCCCCTCGCGTTTCAAGCCTCGAAATGAATTTCGAATTAAATCCGATGCCGCTCGAGGTGAAACGCAGAATGAAAACAGGAAGAATACCATCCGCTATATCATGAGAATGGAATATAGATTTTCTCTCTCTCTCTCTCTCTTTTTTTTTTTATTTTTTCTTTTTCAATTTTGTTCTTTTTTGGGCCTTCATATATGCATATGACATTTTGGTTAATCAAAGGAAGACGGGAACTCTCGGATCCAGCTTCCCAAGAAGCACAAAGGGAAAAGGGGGCCCGATGATATCAGAATGATTCACCGATCACTACTATTGTAATCGTAACGCCAGTCTGAAGTCACGGCTTTTTGCTTGTAAAATGTGTTTGATTACCTTATGAGGGTTGATTGGCCACATCGGGTACGTTATGCCCGATAATTGGGGATCCCGTGAATTTTCGTTGGCGCCGCATGTTTTACGAGGATTCTTCGTCCGATGCAACTTCCGGTGCCAAATCGCCCTTTGCCAGCGTTGTTTTAGTTGGGACAAAGATAAGTGTGCGACAGCAGAATTTAAAATAAAAATGAAAAAAAAAAAAAAAAAAAAAAAAAAAAAAAAAAAAAAAAAAAGTCTTTTCTACGAACAGACCCTGCGTCCGCAATTAGGCTGTATATAGACAAAAGTTGCGATTGGCAACTTCGTGTTCGGGAACACCGCCACACCGTTTCTACGCCGCTCCGTTGCGCCTTAACATTTTCGCTTGTGATAACGCTCAGGGTTCGACATGTGCTGCCTATTAGATATTTGATAGAGCCCGGTCCGGCTCCATGAGAGAGGGGGTCGCAATGTAGTGCAATGAAATTACCCGGTAATCAAGGAGTTATCACGAGCTTGTTCGGATTTCCAACAGTGATAGAACCTGGGCCTATTACCATGCCGACACCACCGTTTCGCAATTGCGGTGGCCACTGCGAAACGTCGACCAGACGAATAAATTAATTAAGGCTCTATAACTCTACTGTATGTCTCCAGGCGACCAATCTCAGAATGTCCTTCACGGCCAAAATTTTTGGCTAAATTTTGGGATTGAGTTTTTCCTTATTCTTTCAATGCCTCGATATCAACGATTTCCTTGACGGCGTCGACGCTTAATACCACTTCCTGCCCCTTCCCTTTTCCCACCACCACAGAATCCTCGATTCGTATCCCCATCGCACGGAAATGGTCGGGCCACCGGTCTTCTCCAATAAAGTGTTTGGGCAACAAGTCGTTGGGGATGTAGACCCCCGGCTCAATGGTGATACAGTTCCCTGCCCGGATCGGCAAACCGCGAGGCAATGTTGAGCAATCGTGGACTTCAAGCCCGACGTGATGGGATACGTGGTGAGGGTAGAGTATCGATTCAACTTCCTAACGCCAAACGAGAGGTCAGACCATCAAAAAGGGGTAAAGTGAAGCGTGGTTGTGCGCCGGCGGGGTGGTACCCGATATTGTAGATGGAAGTTTAAGTTACGGAGTTCGCGGGTTAGAAGTTGTATGCTTTCCTTGTGGATATCGTCCAGTGTGCGAACGCCGTCTTCATAACACATCTTCACGCATTCTTTTTGAACATTTAACACGGCCTACCCGTTAAAAAAAGATGAATATTTGGAAAGACTTGATATAAATCTTTTTGTGGTTCTGTGAATTTACGGGTAGCCGGCCACGTTCGTGTGATATCCGTGACATATGCCGAATACATCTACCCCATCAACAACCTCGAAAAGAGGACGGGATTTTTACTCCACCGGCATCCACCAACACCAAATTTTTAGGATCAATCTCATCTGAATTCCTCGTATAATGTATCGCCAACGCATTCTTCCATCAATTCGCACTCTCCACAACAAAAGCATGGTCTGGGGGTGTGTGCGCGTGTTTTGTGTTTGTTTGGGGGGGTACCTTCCCACCAGCCACAACCGGGACGTAAGCACTTTCATCACACCCGCCCATCCGAAACAACCAATCCAACGTTGCTTCAATTTCCCTCTCGCTCAGCAGTCCCCTCCTTATAACCTCATTAATCGCATTGCCTGAGATCCGTCCGGCCTCACGCATACAAGCAATCTCCATGGCCGACTTGACCGCGCGGAACTCATGCAGCAACGGAACCAGTGGCTTATACCTCTCGTCGGCGGTGAGGAAGGGCAAGTGGCGGGACACATTGGCGAGGAAGCGGGGTCGCGGCCGGATCTCTTCAGAGATGGAGCCAGAAACGGTGGGAAAGGAGACGTAGATGTGTTCGGTTGATTGCACGAGTGGGGGGAGGTCGTCTGCGATTCGGTAGTTAGGGATTCCCTTCCGTTAAAACGATGGGGGATTGGAATGGGCAATACACTATCTGCCCGATACAAGTCGGCAGCGTTAAGTGGACCAACTGGCGGGGCGTTCCATTGCAATTTTTCACGGTCGAAGTCGAGCACGAATAAATGATACAAATAACCCCTGGGCACCTTCGAGTCCTTTACTACACTTGTCAATAAGCTCAAGCAGCGGTCCTGCCTATTACTGCAAAAGCATCCCTCTCATCGAAGCCAGTGAGATAAAAGAAATTCGGATCCTGACGAAAGGGGTAACTTCAATCAACCACGGAGCCTTTTTCCCTTTTTTGGGTGGGGGGGTTACAACACGCTGTTAGAGGCGTACTTGAGCTTCGCGCCAATGAGCAGGCAGATTGACCTTTCTGGCAGACTGCCGACAAGAGCCTTCCTTCTGCGATCGTACTCGCCCTGCCCAATGCGCTTCGTCTGCGGAGCAGGGACCTGTCTGGCATATCCTCGACAAAATTTCGGACGAACAACCGGCTCTTGGTTCCCGTAAATTCGGGCGTAGTTTCTTGTCCACAGTAGGGACACAAGACCTGGTCTCCGTGGTTTAATACGAATGCATTGGCTGTTTTGAACGAACGACTGCAGCCGAGGAAGTCCTCGTCTCATGACACTAAGAAGGAATTCTCGACGGTGATTTGCGCGGAAATTTTGACAGCCCGTTTTCAAACGCGAAAGGGGATGAGCGTAAGGAAGTCGACAAATAGAACTTGTCGAGTTAAAAAGTTGTCTTTACTCTGGGTAAAGCAAAAACTACGGCACCCTGGTATTCCCATGTTCGCGAAACCACAGTACTAGAAGGGCTCCCACCGGCTTAACTGCGGAGATCAAACGGGATCCGGTGCTTTTCGGTAGATATGGCCGTAGCTGTGCATCATTTGGGAAAATGAGATTATGACCAGGCCCGATGTCGGTGTGATGGCGACTTTTAAGGATTCTCTATCCCGCTATTTGAAACTTTGCATGGCAATGCGTAGAAAAATCCTAGAAAACGAACTCTATTCAGATCAATCCCTTTGCTACACAATACTCGCCAATCAAGAGGCTACTCCCCGCAGCACCTAGAACCGTATTGTGCACCAACGCCGTCATCTTAATATCAAACACCCCCGTATCATCTTTCCGTACTCGTCCCACCGATACAGCAAACCCTCCGTCTCTCATCCGATCGAGGCGTGGTTGTGGTCTATCCGGCTGTTGGAGGACGACGATAGCCTGCTTCGGTGCTGAAGGACATGATAATTCTTGTACTTCGCAGACGTAGGATTGCAAAGCTGAGCAAACTTGTTCGGGAGAGGGTGGGGGTTGACGTTCAAACGAAATGGACATGGAGAGGAGGTGGCCATCTAACACGGGCACACGGTTGCAATGAACAGATACCTTGTGGTTAGATGGGCTCGGAAAGTGCGGATGAATACGGGGATCCTTGGCATTGCAAAACCCGATTCGGAATATGCGTCAGTGTCTCCCAGGATCTTTGATGTCTCCCATTCCATTTTCTCCTCTTCGCCACCAATATAAGGAACGACGTTATCCAAAATATCAAGACTCGCAACACCAGGGTACCCTACCCATCAATCCCCAAATCCCGGTTAGATTTGTGGAACCTGCTCCAGATATAGCTTGCATAGTAACGACACTGACTTTTGCGAATGGTCCAAATGTATCTTGTAATGCCTTTAATGGAACAACTAATCCCGTGGTACTACAATTCGCATTCGTGACCATGAATCCGCGATGATTCAATCCATAGAGTGTTCGTTGTGATTCCAGCAGCGGAATGATATGGGACGTATTCACGACAGGCACGACCAAGGGGATATGATCTGCCCGTCGATAATTCTTTGCATTCGAGAATATCGGAATATTCGCCTTTAAAAATGCCATTTCTAAAAAGATAAGTTCTATTCCCGAGAAATACCAATCGGTCCGGCGACATCGGCATCAAGACCGGAGAAGACAACGTCGCATTCGGCAAAGGGACCCGTGGGTTCACACGTCCGGACAACGATATCGAGCACTGCTTCAGGGACTTCCTCGGCCAACTTCCAATTCACGGCGTTAGGGTACGATTTTCCGGCTGACCGAGGACTCGCGCCTAAAGCATGGATAACAAAGTATGGATGTGAATTGCCAATGAGCGAGATAAATCGCTGGCCAACTGCAAGAACGAGTCAATTGTCATCTTGGATTGAGGGGTGGATGCCTGTTCCGGTGGCCCCGAGGATGCCACACTTCTTCTTCGATCCGGCGGCGGGTGACATCGTTTTCTCTAGTTTGCGAAGTTGCTTCAAATCGGACTAAGTTTCGATAATAACTGGCCGATACTGCGATACTACTTGTAATACGTGTTTTAGATAAAAACTAAAATAAAATAAAAACTGGATAAAATAATAACAAAAAAACAAAAAAAAAAAGAAAGAGAGAGAAATGGAAGGGTATTGACATTCAATGAACCAAGGGATAATGCCATATAATTCAAAGTTATAATTCTATATTAATGTCATAGAATTTGCAATATTATATTGGTTAAAACTAAAATATATTGGTTGAAACTAAGATACATTGTCTAAAACTGAGATACTTTGTCTGAGACCGAGATACTTTGTTTGAGATGAAGATACATTATCTAAAACTTACGAAATATTATTACCTTTGCAATTCTATAACAGATATAGTTTCTCCCCTTGCACTTTATTTTCCTTAGCAATCAACTTCTTTCCTCTGTCGTGTCTTTTTAATTCATTTATCATTCACTTCTTCGCTCTTAAGTTACTGCCTCAGTTGCCAAAATCACTATCTTTATCAATTGCACATCTTAGTTCTATACCTCTCTATTACATCCACTTCAATCTTTGCCTTTTACGGATTTTGATTGCTGCTTTTACCTTATATCAACTCAACCGATGTTTAAATTAATCTGATTGATATTGTAACTTTGATAATCTAGGATCTAGATAACATTATCAAAGTTATAGCTCAATTTAATCCGACACTGGAAAAAAGCTAGTCAGTCTCCAGTTCAGCTCAACTGACAGATATTACTGGATATAATTGCTCATTATTCATTTCGAGATCCTATGATCTGACTTAATAATTTTTTTGAAGGTAAATACAATAAATCAAAAACCTATGATTAGTTATAATTATTCAGAAGTTTCAATACATTAAATTTTTTCAAACTTTGAATATTTAAAGATAACTATGAGATGAGCATACTTACCACCCATTTCATGTGGTTCGCCTCATGGCGAATAAGACCAAGTAGAAACCGAAGATATAAGCCACAAGGTGAACAATTGTCCATTGCCTGGCACTCGTATATAAGCAAGGTAAATGTCTAGCATTAGTCAGCAAGGTGAGTAATGATAGAGTCTCGTCTTGCTTCACCTTGTTTGCCTGATATATTATAAAGTTACATGCTACTAAGTGAGCCTATTTGATATAATATATAAATAGGATATCTATGATACGATAAATAGTTTTCATATGTTATATTAATTACTCGGTTGTATTATCAATGGCAACTATGTTATCACTAATAGCACCACATCATCAAACCCATGTCATTACCGATGGCTGCCGTTGGATACCGCATTATCGTGATTGATCAATATTATATAACTATAACCAGTAATGTCCGCTGGTCGAGCCAAACTGGAGAGTTGACTAGAGATCAACTGGCTTTTTCTGGTTTCGAATCGAGTTCGGATTACAATTTTTGTAAAATGAACCGGATCTAAGATCACCAACATTCTATTATCGATCGAGTTAATTTAAATGTCGGTTGAGTCGGGTTTTCTTAATCCAGCATATCAGTTGAATCCGGTTATGTGGGCTTGCTAATCCGGCCAAAATCGAGCGGATTGGTTTTAATATAATATCTGATCGATATTATCCGATCAAATAAAGTCACATGTTGCATGTAATGAGACATTGGTAATAATTTACCTGTTGCACAATTTTCCCGTTATATGTAATAGAAAACTTCACCACTGGGAGATTTCGTGGTCAAATCCCATTATATATAACGGAAAATTTCACTACTAGGCTGTAATGTCCACCGGTTGAGTTGGATCCCGGTTTTAAGCTCTATCCAAGTCAATTGATATATTTCTAGTAATCTAAGAACTCGATCAAACCCTGATAAATTGGTTTAATCGCTTATGTCTGGCTCAACCAGATAAATCTTGAGTTTTCTTCCTTGTTTGACCTGTTTGACTGGTTATGAACTGGGTTTCAAAGCTTTCTGGCCTGATTTGCCCGATATGTAATAGAAAGGTTCAAAATCAGATGTTTTTGGAGCAATTCCCGTTACAGGGGCTAGAAAAAAGCTATAAATAGCGAAAAATATAAATATGTATCAGGAATTGCTCTAAAATCATCCGATTTTATATATTTCCGTTACATGTAATGGGATTTCGCTTCAAATCTCCGCTGTATGAAAGTTTCCCATGACACATGTCAAACCCAACAATTTTATCAGTTGGATCCGTCAGGAAAATCCTTTTTTAGCTAGCTAAAACCAGATAATTCAATGGTATGCCTAGCTGAACTATCTGAACTTTCACTGCCTTTTAAATCCTTGAATAGAGATATTTTCTAGCACAGTTCATCCAATTTTGATTCAATTTATATGGGGTGAAAATATTTTGAAAGTAGACAATTAGACCTTTAATTTTGTACTATTATCAT
>Ga0335081_10011749_pt1 | contig 14177 bp, 14 predicted proteins | sample Lox_Sample_35_FD_206713 | JGI IMG/M metagenome (GOLD analysis project Ga0335081, IMG submission 206713) | Soil microbial communities from Loxahatchee National Wildlife Refuge, Florida, United States - Lox_Sample_3.5 | ecosystem: Environmental > Terrestrial > Soil > Wetlands | place: USA... | reverse complement strand
TTCTATGTGTCGATCGTTTTCAATCCCAATGAAGTCGCCGACAACATGCGGAAATATGGTGGATTCATCCCCGGGATTCGTCCCGGCAAGCGTACGGCCGATAACATCAATGAAATTCTGACGCGAATCACGCTGGTGGGCGCGCTGTATTTGATCATCATCTCGTTTATTCCGGAGTGGATGATTGCCGGCATTCACCTCAATCACCTCTGGGGTCCGGTGGGAGCGTTCTTCGAACGCCTGCCCCCGTGGGTGACGAACGGCTTAGGCGTGACCTTCTATTTTGGAGGTACTTCGCTGCTGATTGTGGTGGGCGTGGCCATGGATACTGTGACCCAGATCGAGGCGCAGCTGATTATGCGGCACTACGACGGATTCACTCCGAAAAGCGGACGCATCCGTGGCCGCCGCACCTGGGCATGAGGTAGCGCCGGGATTCGGCGGCTGGAAGTTTTGTGCCTGGCGATCCGGAAAACACGACCGGGTAGATTGGAGTAAGGGAGAATACGGGGCCGGATGGCGGATCAAACTTCGCGCAGCATCGGACCCATCGTACTGCTCGGACCGCCCGGCGCTGGCAAGGGCACTCAGGCCAAGCTGATCGCCGAGCATTATGATATCCCGCAGATCTCCACGGGAGATATTCTGCGGGCGCAGGTGAAGAACGGCACCAAACTGGGTGCGCTCGCCAAGGACATCATGGCCCGCGGCGACTTGGTGCCGGATGAGTTGCTGTACGACATGGTTGCAGAACGCCTGCGGGAAGCCGATTGCGACCGTGGCTTCATTCTGGATGGGTTCCCGCGCACAGCCGCTCAGGCGGGCTGGTTGGACGCTTATTTCGAGCACGAGGTCTTTGACAAACCGAGTCGTACCCGGTGCCTGCCGATTGTGATCCGCATCGATGTGGATTATAATGACTTATTGCTCCGGCTCACTGGACGCAGGACCTGCCCTGTCTGTGGACATATTTACAACGTCCATCTTCAGCCACCGCGAGTCGATGAACTTTGCGACCTCGACGGTTCCAAGCTGGTCATTCGTAACGACGATCGTGAGGACGTGATCCGGGAACGACTGCAGGCGTATGACTCCCAGACCCGTCCGGTGGCCGAGTATTACGCGCGCAAAGGGCGTCTGGTTTCTGTGTCCGGCGTTTTGCCGGTAGACCAGGTGGCGCAGCAGATTTTCCAGGAGATTGAACGCCACGCTCCCGGCGCATGAATGGCGATTGTTTGCAAATCGACGGCGGAAATTGAAAAGATGCGGCGTAGCGGCCGCATCGTGCGGGAAGTGCTGGATCTGCTCAGCTGTTTGGTCGCTCCCGGGGTCACGACCATGGATTTGGAGCGCGCCGCTGAGAAGAAGATCAAGGAACTGGGGGCAAAGCCCGCCTTCAAGGGTTACTACAATTACCCTTGCGTACTTTGCACCTCAGTGAATGAAGAGATCGTTCACGGCATCCCCTCGGAAAAGCGGGTGCTGAAGGCCGGCGACATTGTTTCCATCGATTGCGGCGTGGTGCTCGATGGTTATTACGGCGATGCTGCGATCACGGTACCGGTGGATGATTCGGTGAAGCCGGAAGTGCGCAAGCTGCTCGAGGTGACGGAAGCCTCACTGTACAAAGGAATCGAGCAGGCGGTGATCGGAAATACCGTCGGCGATGTCGGTGCCGCGGTGCAGGAATGTGTCGAAGCCAGCGGATTCAGCGTGGTCCGCGAATTCGTGGGCCACGGAATTGGCACCAGGTTGCACGAGGAACCGCAGATCCCGAATTTCGGCGACCGCGGACACGGGGCAAGGTTGCGCGAAGGTATGGTGCTCGCCATTGAGCCCATGGTGAATTGCGGCAAGGCGGACACCAGGGTGCTGGAAGATAAATGGACCGCAGTCACTGTGGACGGCAGTTGCAGCGCTCACTTCGAGCACTGCGTGGCCGTGACCAAGGATGGCCCGGTGATTTTGACGCAGTAGAAGCGGTCGGCTATTAGTTCTTGGCTTTTAGCGAAGGGCCAAGAGCCAATGGCTGAGAGCCTACTAGGAGCGAATGAGCAAAGAAGACGCGATTGAAGTGATGGCAACGGTCCTGGAACCGCTGCCCAATGCCATGTTCAAGGTGGAGCTAGAAAACAAGCACCAGGTGCTGGCGCACGTTTCCGGCAAAATGCGCAAGAATTTCATACGAATTTTGCCCGGAGACAAGGTCGCAGTGGAGCTTTCCCCCTACGACTTGAATCGCGGACGGATTGTGTACCGTTACAAGTGAGCCTTCATCTTCGCCGTCGCGGTTTTGCTGACGACCGAAGGCTGGGGGCTGAAAGCTGGGGTCTATGAAAGTACGAGCATCGGTGAAGAAAATTTGTGACAAGTGCAAAGTCATCCACCGCCGGGGTGTGGTGCGGGTGATCTGCGAGAATTCCAAGCACAAGCAGCGACAAGGATAAGAGACAACTATGGCACGTATTGCTGGCGTCGACCTCCCGCGCACCAAGCGCATCAACATTGCGCTGACCTATATCTACGGTATCGGTGTCTCGCGCTCCGCGCGCATTCTCGATGAGGCCAAAGTCGAGCCCATGAAAAAGGTGCAGGACCTGGGCGAAGACGAAGTGAATCGCATCCGCCAGGTCATCGAGTCGGAGGGCCTGGTGGAAGGCGACCTGCGCAAGGAAGTCTCGATGAACATCAAGCGCCTCATCGAGATCGGCTCCTACCGCGGCTACCGGCACCGTCGCAATCTGCCGGTTCGGGGACAACGCACTCACACCAATGCGCGCACCCGCAAGGGCCCGCGCAAGGGAACCGTCGCCCAGAAGAAAAAGGCGGCCGCAAAGACCTAGAAATAGCCGTTTTTGTTGGTCTTCAATGGCCGACGACGAACGACGAGAAAACTTATGGCAAAACAAGCAGCCTCAACAACGCCCGCAACCGGCGCGCCGGTAGCAGCGGAGAAAAAGGGCAAGAAGAAAACCTTCAAGAAGAAGGAACGTAAGCACGTCTCGCATGGTGTGGCCCACATTCAGGCGTCGTTCAACAACACCATCGTGACCATTTCCGACCAGGCGGGCAACGTGCTTTCCTGGAAGAGCTCGGGCTCCCTGGGATTCCGCGGTTCCCGCAAGGGCACGCCATTTGCTGCGCAGCAGGCTGCCATGAACGCGGCCAACATGGCCCGTGACCACGGTGTACGCAGCGTTGAAGTCCGCGTCAGCGGGCCCGGTTCGGGACGCGAGTCAGCGATTCGTGCGCTGGCTGCGGCTGGTATCGAAGTGCGCAACATCAAGGACGCGACTCCGATTCCGCATAACGGTTGCCGTCCACCCAAGCGCCGTAGAGTGTAGTTTCGAGTTTCCAGAAACTCGAAACCGAAAACTAAAAACTGGTCCAACATCGTCCGGGAAGAAGGGTGAAGCCAAACCTGTAAACCGGTCACTTAAAGGAGAAACAACTTGGCACGTTACACTGATCCCGTATGTCGTCTCTGCCGCCGCGAGGGCATCAAGCTCTTCCTCAAAGGCTCGAAATGCTTTAGCGATAAGTGTCCTATCGAGAAGCGCAACTTCGCTCCTGGCCAGCACGGTAAAGACCGCAAGGCGAAAATTGTGGGTTATGGTCTGCAACTGCGCGAGAAGCAGAAGACCAAGCGGATGTACTTCACCCAGGAAAGCCAGTTCCGCAACTATTTTGAGAAAGCCGCGCGCACCAAGGGTGTGACTGGCGAAATGCTTTTGCAACAACTGGAGCGCCGCCTGGACACGGTCGTGCATCGCCTCGGTTTTGGCGTTTCCCGCCGCCAGGCCCGCCAGTTGGTGCGACACGGCCACGTACACGTGGATGGCCGCAAGGTGAACATTCCCTCCTACGAGGTGAATGTGGGAGAAGAGATCACCATTCGCGAGAGCAGCCGCAAGCTGGCGGTGCTCGAGCAGGCCAAGGAATTCGCCAGCCATCAGAATTCGCCGAGCTGGTTGGAGATCGACCGTGAGAACTTCAAGGGCAAGGTGTTGTCCCTGCCCAAGCGCGAAGAGATTCAGTTGCCGGTGAACGAGCAGCTGATTGTAGAGTTGTACAGTAAGTGACGCTGTTTGGTTGGGCGTCCGAGCCCAACCGGCGTCATCCTGAACGAAGTGAAGGATCTCGTTGTGGCGTTACAAGTTGTTTTAGGCCATTTTCGCACCAGATCAGCCTTTCCAGGCGCTTGACTGAAGCCGGCTTGCTTCAGGATGCCTCGATTGAGCCACATGGTCGAAGGAGAGAAACAATATGCTTTGGAAGGGTTTTCAAAAACCGAAACGTCTGGCAGTTGATACTTCAACCCTCACTGACAAATACGGTATTTTCTGGGCCCAGCCATTCGAGCGCGGCTTCGGCACCACTATCGGCAATGCCCTGCGTCGCGTGCTGCTGTCCTCGATCGAAGGTGCGGCAGTCACCGCGGTGAAGATCGAGGGGGTGCTGCACGAGTTCCAGTCCATTCCCGGAGTGGTGGAGGACGCAACCGATATCATCCTCAACCTCAAACAGATTCCGTTCAAGCTCAGTGGCGACGCGCCCAAGGCCATCTATCTGCGCGCCGATCAGCCCGGGGTGGTGACCTCAGGGATGATTGAGGCCGACGCCGACGTCGAAGTGCTCGACAAAGACGTGTACGTCGCCACCGTCAGCGAAGGCGGCAAGCTCGACATGGAAATGCGACTCAAGCGCGGTCGTGGCTACGTTTCCGCCGATAAGAATTTCGAAGACGATCTCGGCATCGGCTTCATTCCTATCGATTCCGTACACTCCCCGGTGCGCAAGTGCAACTACACCGTGGAGGCAGCACGTCTCGGCCAGATCACCGACTACGACAAGCTGACTCTCGAAGTCTGGACCAACGGCTCCATTACCCCGGCCGATTCCATCGGTCTGGCGGCGAAGCTGCTGAAGGACCACATGAATATCTTCATCAACTTCGAGGAAGATATCGAAACCGCGACTTCGAGCGAAGAACGCAAGCCGGAAATTCGCAACGAAAACCTGAACCGTTCCGTCGAAGAGCTCGAACTCTCGGTGCGTAGCTACAACTGCCTGAAAAACGCGAACATTCAGACCATCGGCGAACTGGTGCAAAAGACCGAAGCCGAAATGCTCAAGACCAAGAATTTCGGCCGGAAGTCCCTGAACGAGATCAAGGAAATTCTCTCCACCATGGGCTTGAGCCTGGGAATGAAGATCGACGAGCAAGGCAATGCGGTGCCGGGCCCGACTTCGAACCAGATTTTGCCGGCGTCGGCGTACGGCGATAACGATCTGTAGAAAAACGAGTTTCCGGTTTCCAGCTTCAAGTTTCCAGCGAGACTGTGGGAGCGAAGACTAGAGACCGGAAACTAAAAACTAGCAACCAAGGATTCCCTATGCGTCACAAAGTAGCCGGATGGAAACTGGGACGTAATCCAGCGCACCGCCGTTCTCTGCTGCGCAACCTGGTCACGTCGCTCATTCTCGAAGAGCGCATCGAGACCACAGTCCCTAAAGCCAAGGCCATGCGCCCGCTGGTCGAAAAAATGATCACCCTCGGCAAGCGAGGCGACCTGGCTGCGCGCCGTCAGGCGCTCGCCTACCTGATGACCAGCGCCGCCGTGGATAAGCTTTTCGATACCATTGGTCCACGCTTTGGAGACCGTAACGGTGGCTACCTGCGCATTGTCCGCACCGGCTGGCAGAAGGGTGACGGCGCCGATAAGGCTTTCATCGAACTCCTGGGCAGCGAAAAGGTGCTGGACGAAAAGCGCCAGAAGCGCGCCGAGACCCGTTCCAAACGGGCCGCTGAAGCTAAAAGAGCAATGGAAGAAGCCGAGGCCCAAGGGGGCGTGGAACATCCAACCCGCGGTGCTGAGGGCGAAGACAAGACCGAGTAGCCTAACGGCCCGACCCCATCAGGATGCACCTCTGCCCCCGCCACACATGGCGGGGTCTTTGTTGGTTAGGCGACTGTTCCTTCGCCCGCCATCCCAGGTCACCAACGTAATCTAGCCGTTGCCTTTCCGCACGCTAAACTCTCCTTAGGATGGAGTCCAACCGCACGCAACTGTGGATCGCGGCAGGCGCTGGCGTCCTGCTGTTGCTGATCTTCTTCGGCTATCTCGTCTGGCTGAACAACCAGGGGCCGGTGCTGGCTCGCTCCGAAGACCATGACCCGTTATCTGGCGTCCCCAACACCATCTCGCTCAACCCGTTGCGCGATCGCAGTTCCGAGCGCGTGGCGGCGCAATATCTAGATGCCATGCGCGACGGTCGCTGCCAGGAGCAACTGGCTCAATGGGAAAAGGATTATCGCAAGAAATACGCCCGCTTTATTTGTGACTCCGAGACCAAACATCCGCTGCTTTCCTGGAAACTGGTCGACTGGGAAGACGCGCCTCCACTCCGCATCCTCCATTACCGTGGCAAGCGCCGCACCGAGGAAGGCCAGCCCGGTACCTACAAAGAGCTGTTCTCGGTCACGCTTGAAAACAAAGCCGGCGCTTGGGAAGTCACCAAGTACGACGCCATGTATTGATCGTCGTTTGGCGCACCACTACCCCAAGCAGGATTGCTGCACTGGTTAGGACAACAGCGCCTACACCACTTTGCCTGTGATACAAAACTGGCATGGCAGCGACATCGGTGGAACCTTCTGAACGCGGCTCACGCAACCTCTTCGCCTTCGGCGCAACCTCACTGCTGAACGACACCGCCACCGAAATGGCTTACTGGGTCCTGCCGGCGTTCCTGGCGTCGATCGGCGCCGGACCAGCGCAGTTGGGGGTCATCGAAGGTATCGCTGAGAGTGTAGCCTCATTCGCCAAACTTTGTTCCGGATATCTCGCTGACCATGTGCCGCGCCGGAAACCGGTCGTGGTCTCGGGATATCTCGTCGCCAACGCCGTCAAACCACTGCTGGCATTAGCCGGTTCCTGGGGGCAGGTTCTTGCCATTCGCTTTGCCGATCGCTTGTCAAAAGGAATTCGCGGGACTACACGCGACGTGATGCTCGCCGACTCCGTGCCTGAGTCGCGCCTTGGCTCAGCTTATGGCCTTCTGCAGGCCATGGACTCTGCCGGAGCTATCGCCGGCCCGCTGTTGGCGCTCCTGCTGCTCCCGCATTACGGTTTGCGCGGCGTCTTCTGGTTCGCCGCTATTCCCGGAGCACTTTGCGTGGCAGTGGCGTTGTTCGGGATTCGGGAAGTCAGAAAGAAGCATGCGATTCAGTCCAGCAGTCAACAACCCCAGCCCAAAGGCTCCGCCCACTTTTCTGGAAAGTTCTATCTCGTGCTTTTGGCAGTCACGTTCTTCTCTCTGGGAAATTCCAGTGACATGTTTCTGGTGCTGCGGGCGCAGAACATCGGTATTCCGGTGATCCACGCGCCCTTGTTGGGGCTGGTATTCAATGTTACCTACACGCTGTTTTCCTGGCCCGCGGGGGGACTGAGCGACCGCTTATCCCGCCGCGTGTTGGCGGCCGGAGGCTACCTGGTATTCGCGGCGGTATACCTGATTTTCGCAATTGCGCCCAGCATGGCCGCGATCTGGTTTGCCATGGCTTTCTATGGCCTGTTCTACGCACTCACCGAGCCGGTCCTGAAGGCGTTAGTCGTGGACGTGGTGGCGCCTGAAGCGCGGGGCCGGGCGCTCGGCGTGTACTCCTTCGTTGGCAGCGTGGCTATCCTGTTGGCCAGTCTCATCACAGGAGAAATGTGGAAGCATTATGGACCGCGAGCTCCGTTCTACCTCTCCGCTGGAATTGCCTTCGCCTCCGCGGCATTGTTGCTGATCTCGCGCGCCACGCAAGCTGGCAAGACGCGGGTCTGAGCGGCCAGTCGCTGATCAAGACGCGCAGTCAGCGGCTTCGTGCAGTTTCTCACCCTTCGAGCGGAGAACAAGAAAGATCACGATCTGCGCTGTCAAGGCCGCCGAACTGTCCAAAACTACGTCACTGACGGCCCCGGTCCGCGACGGTATGTAGGTTTGGTGCCACTCATCCATACTGGCAACCAGCGCTGACATAAAAAACGCAATTCCCGACCAGCGCAGCGCCCACACTGCCGGCAATCTCATTGTGGCCTTCCAGGCACGGAACAAGAGAACACTTAGAATGAAGTATCCCACGAAGTGGCCTGTCTTTCGGATGTAGTGGTGCCAGGTCATGAACTGTTTCCAATCGAGACCGAACAGAAAATGCAGAATCGGGTAGAGGAACCGGCCGGTATAATCGGACGAAAGGTAAGTCGTGGACTCAACCGCAATCACCCCCAGCCACAGGCCTGCTGCGATCCAGAGTTTTAGGATGTGCTTGTGGTCGGGGGTCAAACCTGAACTTCCCCTGTGGATGGCAAAAACATGCTTCCTTTCAAGTTGCAGCCCTATTCGGCCGCGTAGTTCGGCGCCTCGCGCGTGATCATTACATCGTGGACGTGGCTCTCCCGCAAGCCTGCCCCGCTGATGCGAACGAAACGTGTCTTCTGGAGTAATTCCGGGATGTTGGCGCAGCCGCAATATCCCATGCCTGACTTCAGTCCGCCCACCATCTGATGCACAATCATGGCGACCGACCCACGGTAGGGAACTCGCCCTTCAATTCCTTCCGGAACCAGTTTGGCCAGCCGGTTGGACTCTTCGCCTATCGCCGACAGAGCCGTGGATGCCTCGCCCTCTGAGTTCTGGAAATAGCGCTCGCTGGAGCCCGAGGCCATTGCTCCCAACGATCCCATGCCGCGATACGACTTGAAAGTGCGGCCTTGATACAGAATCAGCTCGCCCGGGCTTTCGTCGGTTCCCGCGAACAGCGATCCGATCATGACTGCAGACGCACCCGCAGCCAGCGCTTTAGTAATGTCCCCGGAATACTTGATGCCGCCGTCGGCAATCACGGGAATGTTGGCGTCCTTGGTAGCGCGGTAGGCTTCGGCAATTGCTGTGATTTGCGGAACTCCGGCGCCGGTGACCACTCGCGTGGTGCAAATCGATCCGGGTCCGATGCCGACTTTTATCGCGTCGGCCCCAGCTCTTGCCAGCTCGCAAGCGCCATCAAACGTGGCCACGTTACCCACGATCAGATCCACGTCCGGCAGCTTGGATTTAACCGCCTTTACCGCATCGAGCACCCGCGACGAATGTCCGTGGGCGCTGTCAATCGCCAGCAAGTCCACCTTGGCGTTGGCCATCTCCTGCGCCCGTTCCAGAAAGTCGCCGCTCGCCCCGATCGCTGCCGCCACCCGCAGTCTGCCGTGCGTGTCCTTGGCCGCATTGGGGTACTTCAATTTCTTCTGAATATCTTTGACCGTAATCAGGCCCTTCAGGTTGTACTTGTCATCCACCACCAGCAGCTTCTCCACGCGGTGTTCATGCAGGATTTTTTCCGCATCCTCGAGCGTCGTCCCCACCGGCACCGTGATCAGGTTTTCCCTGGTCATGACTTTGCTGATGGGAATATCGAAGCGGGTCTCAAAGCGCAGGTCACGGTTGGTGAGAATGCCCACCAGCTTGCCGTTTTTCGTGATAGGCACGCCGGAAATCTTGTACTGGCGCATGACCTCCAGCGCCTCGGAGACTTTGGCATCCGGCCCCATGGTCACCGGATCGACAATCATGCCGCTTTCCGAGCGCTTCACTTTATCGACTTCGTTGGCCTGCTGATCGATCGACAGATTGCGATGCACAATGCCCACCCCGCCCTGCTGCGCCAGCGCAATCGCCATGTGCGACTCGGTCACCGTGTCCATGGCCGCGCTGATGATGGGAATATTCAGCCGGATATTGCGCGTCAACTGGGTCTGGGTGTTGGCCAGCGCCGGGACCACGTCGGAACGCGCCGGCAGCAGCAACACGTCATCGAAGGTAAGCGCCTCAGGAACCGGAAAATGAATCATAGTGTTCTCAGCCGCGAAGGATGATCTTGATTAAGGATGATCTCTATTCTAGAGACGCGAACGGGATTGGGCAAATGGCCGTTGACGCCGGGTGACCCGAGGATTGGTGAGTTCACCGGAGTTGTGGGCGTTGGAGCAGCTATCGCTGGTATGCACTTGCGGAAAGAAGCCGGGTTCGCGTTAACGACACGGAAATTCTCGTAATGAGAGTACGAGGTGTTGAGTTAGGGAGACCGTTCCCAGGTCTCGCAAAACCGGCGAGACCTGGGGCACCCGGCCTGCGCCACACTGCCCCAAGCCGGTTTGTCTTTTGCCCCCCGGCGGCGTATTATTGTCACTGGAAACTGTTGTGTAAGGAACCGATTTTGGCGAAGCACACCAGTGGGCGCAAGCCCACATTTTAGTTTGTGCTGATTTCACGAAACGCCCAGCAGTCGGTAAGTTACTGGTTTCATGGTGTTTGACATCGAACGGGTACGGGAGATTGCCGTCCAGGTGGGTGCCTCCAGCGGGGTGGAGGTAGTCGAGGTTGACATGCGCGGGTCAGGCGGTGCGCGCATGCTGCGAGTTTTCATCGACAAGCCCGGCGGCGTCACGCACGAGGATTGTGCCAACGTCAGCCGTGAGCTGAGCGCGATTTTCGACGTGGAGGACGCGGTGCCCGGCGGTTCGTATGTGCTGGAGGTTTCATCTCCGGGCCTGGACCGAAAGCTGTCGAAGCCAGCGGATTTTGAGCGCTTCACCGGCAGTCGCGTGAAACTGACCACGCGAACTCCGGTAAACGGCGATCGGCATTTTGAAGGACGGTTGCAAAGTTTTAACGAGGGCCGCCTGACGTTGGAACTGGGCACGCCGGCAAAACAAAAAAGCAAGAAGCCGAAGCCCGGCGCAGTGGTCGAAACTGTAGAGATCGACCTGAGCAACATCGAGAAAGCGAATTTGGTACCGGAAGTTTGAAGCTAGAAGCTGGCAGCCGAGAGCTAAAGGCCAATAGGTAAAAGCGATTCTTATGGCAAGCGAGCTCTACAACACGATTGACGCCCTCAGCCGGGAAAAAGGCATTGATCCGCAGATTGTGGTCACTGCGGTGGAAGATGCCATCGTCGTCGCTACCCGCAAGTATTACAAGACGCAGGAAAACCTCCGGGCTCAGCTCGACAAGGACACCGGCAAGATCCGAGCTTTCGCGGTGCGGACCGTCGTCGAAACGGCTGAGCAGGTGGAAGACCCGCTGCTGCAGGTCACGCTCGACGAAGCCCGCAAGTCTGATCCCACTATTGAGGTCGGCGGCGAACTGCAAACTCCCAAGGTCACGGAAGGAATTCTGGGCAGGATCGCGGCGCAAATTGCCAAGCAGGTGATCTTTCAGAAGGTACGTGAAGCCGAGCGCGACACCGTCTACAACGAGTACATCGGACGGGTGGGCGAGATTGTCAATGCCACGGTGAAGCGCGTCGAGGGCCCGGATGTAATCTTCGATCTGGGCAAGGCAGAATCGCGCATGCCCCGCAAAGAGCAATCGCGCCTGGAGTCATTTGCCATTGGAGAAAGGGTGCGGGTGGTGATTGCGCGCGTGGAGCGGGCCTCGAAAGGCCCGGCGGTCGTGGTTTCCCGGGCCGCTCCGGAACTGGTGCAGAACCTGTTCCAGACCGAGGTCCCGGAAATCTACGACGGAACCGTGGTCATTCGTGCCATTGCCCGCGAGGCGGGCGAACGCACCAAGATTGCGGTCATGTCGAAAGACAAAGACGTAGATGCGGTCGGCGCTTGCGTTGGCATGAAGGGCATGCGGGTGCAATCGATTATTCGCGAGCTGCGCGGGGAGAAGATCGACATCATCGAGTACCACGAAGACCCGGTCACCTTCGCGGAAAAGGCGTTGCAGCCGGCCAAAGTCAGCCGGGTCACCATCGTCGATTCCGCGGATAAGCATCTCGAAGTGGTGGTTGACGACAGCCAGCTCTCGCTCGCCATCGGCAAGAAGGGGCAAAACGTCCGCCTGGCGGCCAAACTGCTCAACTGGAAAATTGACATCAAGAGCGAGGAAGAGAAGCGCCAGGAAGTCGAGCAGCAGATGTCGCAATTGGTCACCGCCGCCCCCACTCCGCTGGAGAGCGTTCCCGGCCTGGGCGAAGGCCTGATCGAAAAGTTGAATGCCGCGGGCGTGACCACCGTCGAAGCCCTGGCGGATATGACCCCCGAGCAACTGGAAGCGATTGAAGGCATTGGCCCCAAGACGGTGGAAAAAATCAGCTTGGCAGTGAATAATTATTTTTCGAGCCTGGAAGCCGCTGCGGCCGGGGAAGCGATTGAGGAACAGACTGCGGAACCGGCAGCGCCGGAACCGTCGGCTGAACCGCAGGTTGTGGTCGAGGGTGACGAGACTGCCGAAGTCGCTGAAGCGGCGCCGGCTGTTGCTGCGGAAGCTGAAGTTTCCGCGGCTGAAGTCCCCACAGAAGAATCCCCGGAGGAGCAACCCTCCCCGGAGCGGCAAGAGTAGAGTTTCGCAGTGCGTTCAAAGTGACACCGTGAGGTTGATATGAAGACTTAGCGGGATAGTCCGGAGGAAGCGGGGCGGATGAGCAAGGTTCGAATTAACGATCTGGCCAGAGAGCTGGAAGTCAAGAGCAAGGCGATTCTCGACGTGCTGCTTGAAGTCGGGGTCACCGAGAAAAAGACCCATTCCAGCTCGATCGAAGAGCACGAAGCCGCCAAAGTGCGCGCGCATTTCCGTGCAACAGCTGGCGAGGCGCCGGGCTCGGCAAAGCCGTCGCGTTCCAGCCGCGCTGAGGGCGACGAAATCAAGACCAAGATCGATCTTTCCCATATTTCCCGCCCCGGCGATGTTCTGAATGCCATCCGGAAACAGCAAGCTCCCGTAGTCAGTCCTCCCGCACGCCCTCCCGCGCCGGCGGCCGCTACCCAGCCCACAGCTCCGGTTGCTCCGAAGGTTGCCGTGCCCACAGCGCCGGCGACGGCACCATCGCCAGCCGCAGCATCAGCCGCCGCAATTAAACCGACTCTCGCGACTCCAGCAGCGCCCGGTGCTCAACCCTTGGCTGCTGCGACGGTAACACCAGTGGCGTCTGCACGTCCGGCCGCTGCCCCGCCTCCACCCGTAGTGGTGCCACCCCTCGGTGTAAAGCCGGGTGCAACCGGTGCTCCGGCACGTCCGCAAGCCGCTCCGCCGCGCACCATTGTGCCGCAGACCGGCCCCCGCCCGGTGTACAAGGCGCCTATCAGACCTCCGGCCCCGACGGCCGAGGCAGGCGCGCCGGTGCGTTCGGTTCCGGGACGTCCCGTGCCCGGTCAGCCTATTTTCCAGCGGCCGCGTCCGGCCGCGCCTGCAGGACCCCGTCCGCCGCTGCGTCCCGGTGAGCGTCGTCCCATGCATCCTACGCGTCAGGCGCCTGCCGGCAGCCGTCCGTTGGGAGTCGGGCCGGGAATGCCGCCACCGGGTTCTACCCGTCCCGGCAGCCGGCCCGGTGGCCCCGCGCGTCGGCCTGGACAGCGTTACATTCCGCGAGGCGTGAAGGAAGGCCCGATGAAGGGCTTCGTGCCGCCGCCGCGGCTCACACTTTCCAATGAACCGCAGCCCATCACGCGCAGCATCACCATCACCGAGGGAATCAGCGTCAAGGATCTCGCCGAGAAATTGGAAATCCGCGCCAAGGACCTCATCGGACGTCTATTGGCTCGCGGCGTATTTGCCACGGTCAACCAAACCCTCGATGCCGAACTTGCCAGCGAGATGGCACGTTTCTTCGGAGCTGACACTAACGTCATCTCCTTCGAGGAGCAGGCTGCAAAAGATGTCTCCGAGACTGCGGTTGATGAAGGTGCCGCCACCGAATCGCTTCCACGGCCTCCCGTGGTCACAATTATGGGGCACGTCGATCACGGTAAGACCACACTACTCGATGCCATCCGTTCCACAGATGTCGCGGGAGGTGAGGCGGGTGGGATCACGCAACATATCGGCGCTTATAAAGTGACCATTCAGGACACGCAGTCTCCCGCCTACGGCCGCCAGATCGTTTTCCTCGATACCCCGGGTCACGAAGCCTTCACTCGCATGCGTTCGCGCGGCGCGAAAGCCACCGACATTGTAGTTCTGGTGGTGGCGGCCGACGATGGTGTCATGCCGCAAACTCTCGAGGCCATCGATCACGCCCACGCCGCTGAAGTGCCCATCATTGTGGCCGTCAACAAGATTGACAAGCCCGACGCCATGCCCGACCGGGTCAAAAAGCAACTAGCTGATCGCGGCCTGATGCCCGAAGACTG
>Ga0335081_10011748_pt1 | contig 14178 bp, 13 predicted proteins | sample Lox_Sample_35_FD_206713 | JGI IMG/M metagenome (GOLD analysis project Ga0335081, IMG submission 206713) | Soil microbial communities from Loxahatchee National Wildlife Refuge, Florida, United States - Lox_Sample_3.5 | ecosystem: Environmental > Terrestrial > Soil > Wetlands | place: USA... | reverse complement strand
CCTTGAAGATCCGATCGTGCGGGGTGAGAGGCGGCGGAACCACCGGCGTGATCGCGCCGTCCTCGCGCAGCGCCGACAGCCATCGCCTGAGCGCGGCCCGGTCGCCGGGTTGGATAGACTGCCTCCCGCCTCGATACCGGAGGTAACGCTCAACAACCTGCTCATCGATATCGGCCAACTTGTAGCGACGGCCCGCGATCCAACTCAGGAGCCCGCCAACCACGTTGAGGCATCGCCAAGTGCCTTGCCGAACAAGCCTCTCTTCGAGGAGACGAGCGGCATAGAGCTCGACGAACTGTCCGTGCGGCCCGCTTCTGAGACGCCGGTACAGCCGGCTTCTGCCCAGGTACTCTTCAACTTCCATCTTCCTGTTCTCCGCTGTTGAAAGCGGAGGCACAGAACGAACTATGCCGAGCTGATCACAGGCCGGTCAGCGAGAAATCTGGGGAAAACAAACCTGCTCGGCATAGTTCGGCGGGCGGCATAAACGTGCAAAATGAATCGCGTCGATCCGCAGGCCTGGTTGGCCGACGTCCTCTCCCGCATCGCCGGCTACCCCGCGCATCGGCTGGATGAGCTGGTGCCGTGGAACTGGACGCCGGACGCCCCGATCAACTCCGCTCAGGCGGCCTGACCATGCACATCAATAAAGTCCATCACGTTAAAACGATAACCCGCGTCGCCAGGGAACTTGGCGAAAACGAAGACTGGTTGTTCGATGTAGCTATTGAAATGGAGCCCGAGGACGGCGTCATCTGGGTCTATGGCGCCGACGACGAGGGCGAGATGGCGTTCACCGACTTCGGCATCGAAAACCTGATCGATCTGATCAAAATCCACAAAGACGATCCGACAATATTGGCGACGAGATCGCGCTAAATCCGGCCGCCTGCGTGCTACGCCGGACGGATACGACTAAAGTGCCCTTTCTGGCATTTCAATCGAGACTGGCGCACGCGCTTTGGGGTCATTCGGTAAAATCCCCCCGCCGACCTTCAATGTTGGGGGGCATGGGTATCGCGGCGGCCATTTTGGCGTCTGGCCTAGCATCGCTAGCCCTCTCCTATCCAAACCAACCGCCGATGCCGCCTCCGCCGAGCGTCATCGAAGGGGTCTTTCGCCTTCGATCGAACAGCGGAGAGATCATAGATAGTGGAGCCATGCGGGGACACCCCTACGCCGTTTTCTTCGGCTTCACGCGATGCCCCGCGGTTTGCTCCACGACCATGCTGGAGATGTCCAGCCTGTTGCGCGACGTTGGACGCGAGGCGGCTGACATAAAGGCCTTTTTCGTCACGCTCGATCCGGAACGGGACGCCGCCGAGACATTAACAAATTTCCTGTCGTCCTTCGGACCGGAGATCGTGGGTCTCACCGGAACCGGCGAGGAGATCGCTGGGGCGGTTAAATCCTTTCGTGTCTATTATCGCAAAGTACTCACCGAACATGGCGATTACACGATCGATCACAGCGCGCTCGTCTATCTCGTGGATCGGAAAGGGCGCGTGGTCGACTTCTTGTCGTTCGACCAACGACATCACATCGCGCTGGAAAAATTAAAAGGCCTCATTCTCGAAGATTCGCGGGCGGCGCTTCGTTCCGCGCGTGACCGCTCTGTCGAAGCGCATGCTTTTTAACTCTTCGTCGGATTCCGTGCATGAGCGAGGCCATGCTTCGACCAACCCCAAATGCGTGAGTGTGTTTGAACAAATCGCTGTAGCAATCACAGAGACTCCTGATTGCGCCAGGACACCTATGCGACAACATGCCGCGCGGCGAAAATCCTACATCGCTTGACCGAGTAGATGACCCTTCGTACTCTTAAAATCTATAGCGCAGAGTACGCCGCTTTGAGAACCGTAATTCGCAGAACATGGTTGGCTGAAAACGCGGCTATATCTTTAGCCGTCACCATTCTGCTTGCCCTGCAAATTTTCTCCGTTGGTTTTGCGACTGGCGCCGTGGCCAAGTCTGGCTCCGTGTTCGGCGTGGTTTGCACGACGGATAAGGCGTCTCCAACAAATTCCAATCCTTCATCGCCTGTTTCGCATCACGTCGATTTTTGTTGTGTTCTGCACGGCTGCGCGGCTGTTGAAGCCGACGCTCAGCGGTCGCCGCCGGGAATTTCTTCGAAGGAAGCGCCGCCGGTTCTTCCGGCGCCGGCGTTCGAAATCGATGCCATATGCGCTGATCCGGAAATGCGACCACTGTCACCACGCGCCCCTCCCGCGCGCTCCGTCTGATCCCCTCTCTACTCGTAATGTGCTGGCGGCATCGTTCGTTCGGACGGCTGAACAGTGGGATTCATTCGGATTCGTCCCGATAGGCAATCGGGCGCGCTTTAGGAGCATGTCATGAACATTATCGCATCTCGCGCCGTCGGCGTCGCGCTGTTCGGCGGGCTGGCGGCATTCCTGGCCTTCGGGCCGGCATCGGCGCATGTACAAATGCTGGCTTTGTTGCTCGGTTGGGCGAGCTACAGTCATTTCAACGGCAGGTTGGACGGTCTGAAGAGGGCTGTCGTTCACGGTCTGGGCGGCGCCGTGCTGGGAATGGGAGCGGCGAGCTTTATCGCTCAACATTCACATTACGGCGCGGCGGTTGATTTTCCGATCTGGGCGGCGCTAGGCGTCGCGATCACGCTCGCGCTGCTCGTCATCGCAACCAAAATTCAGCTGCTTGGCGACGTCACGGGTTTACTGTTGGGCTACGCGGCGGTCATCGGGACGGCGTCGCAGAGCGGCGCCCTCGATGCGATTTTGGCTCCTTCGCTGGAAAATCCCGTGATCGTCGTCGTCGTCTCGATGATTGTCGGGGCCCTGTTCGGTTATGGCGCGGACTTTGTCGGCGATGCATTGGGCAAATTGCTCTCGCGGGGCGCCAAGGCTACGGCGGACGCGCAGGCGTAAGGTTTTTCGTCGATCAGTCAAATCCGTTAGCTGAACTCGCGCCGTCATTTTGAGGGACGGCGCGACTTTCGCCTGCGCGACGCGAGCGACGCGTCCCCATCACGACGGGATGCACACCGAACCTATCCCCATGCATGACGGATTTTCCGCATATTGTTGGAGCCATCTCCGGTGAACGACGTAATGATGAGACAGAACCAACCGATTGGCATAAGTTCGCCGATACATGCCTTCTTTCCGGCCGAGGATGCCGGATTATATGGGTTGGACCGCCCGGGCGTCGCCTGGGATTGGATGCGGCAGACCGGCCAGGCTCCTTCGAGCGTGGATTGGGTTCGTCCGCAAGTCGCCGAAGCCTGGCTGCGTTGCATCGACGACCATGGCCTGATTACGGGCGTCGATTTTGTTCCGCGCAACAATCCGACGACGACTTGTCCGCGAGACTTTGAAATTTGGCGACAAGGCTGGTCGGGCGCGCTCGCGACGAACCTATCGGCGATGATTTATAATATTCGAACATTTCTCGACGAAAGCAGCGCCACGCTGGTCTTGTCCGATCCGCTCGGCAGGTTGATATATCTGCTCGACGCGGGTCTGAATATCTGTCCCGGCGGCGTCCATATGACGCGTATCGGCGCGGATTGGGGCGAGGCCAATCTCGGCAACAACGGAGTTGGAACGGCGAGCGCGCTTGGAGCGCCCGCCGCGTTCAACGGCAAGGAACATTTCTCCCGCGCGTTTCACCCTTACGCCACGGCCGGTTGTCCGATCCAGGGGCCGGACGGGAGCGTCGCCGCCGTTGTCGGCATAATCACGGATCAGCGCGGCGCCACCAAGCTCATGCTTGGCTTCCTGAAAATCGCCTGTCGCCTTCTTGAATCAAATCTGTTCGAGCATTTCTTCTCGCAAGGTCTGATGTTGCGTCTCTACAATGGCGACACAGCCGAGAACATCAACGTTCAAGCCTGTCTGATCGAAGGAAAAGTGTTTCTTTCCGATGATGGGCGCATTCTCGGCGCGAACAAATCGGCGCTCGATCTGATTGGTGTTGCCTCTCACACGGAGATTGTAGGCGAGACAATCTCCAGCTTCATGAAAATCGATCTTGCCGAGCTTCCGCGCTTGGGTGGCGCAGTGATCACGCAGTCGAGTTTCGGAAGACTGTTGCGCGTCGAGTTTCAACGCAAAAGCCAAAGGAAAATCGACCCCTCTCCTTTGGCGCGGGGCTTGGCGGCGAAAGCAAGCGAAAAGTCGACGGCCGTGTCGAAGTCGGCGAAACCGACGATCGATTGGACGGATTCGATCCACGAAGCGGCGTTGCAAAGGGCCTCCGGACTTCAGGAACGGAAGATACCTCTTCTCATCACCGGCGAATCCGGTGTCGGCAAGGATTTTCTTGTGCGTCGCTTGCATGACTTGGGGCCGCGCAAGGACAAGCCGCTCGTGGCGATCAATTGCGCCGCCATCCCGCGTGAACTGATCGAGAGCGAATTATTTGGATATGAGGGCGGCAGCTTCACCGGGGCGCGCGCGAAAGGTAAGCGCGGGAAGTTTGTCGAAGCCGACAAGGGTATTCTTTTTCTCGACGAAATCGGCGACATGGCGCTCGATTTGCAGGCCACGCTCCTGCGCGTGCTCGATTCCTCGGAAGTCGTGCCGATCGGCGGAAGCAGGCCCATTCAGGTGGATGTGCTCGTGGTCGCCGCGACGAATTGCGGTCTGCAAGAGATGGTGCAAAAAGGCGCCTTTCGTCGCGACCTTTATTATCGTTTGAACGGCGTGCAATTGTGGTTGCCGCCTCTTAGGGAGCGTCCCGACCGTCTGCGCCTGATTGCGCATTTGATGCGGCAAGAGCGGGAAGTGCTCGGCGCGGTCGAGGAAACGGAGCTCAGCGAGGAAGTCTGGCGGCTGTTTTTCAAACATCCTTGGCCCGGAAACATTCGGGAAGTCCGCAACGTATTGCGTTCGTTGATCGCGACGACGACGAGCCGAGTGATCAACGTCGAGGATTTGCCGCGCGATTTCCTTGAAGAGCTAAATCTCGATCCGCATGCACGGCGCGACGCCACTGCCGCCGAGGCCTCGGCGCCGAGTTCTCTGGCTAACGATCCCTCGCCAACACCGGAGGCGGCTGTCGGGCTTGCCGATTGGGAGGCGCAAGCGGTGCGCTCCGCTCTCGTCTCGAGCGAGGGGAACGTCACCAAAGCCGCCAGATGCCTCGGCATCAGCAGGGCGACTTTATATCACAAAATGGCGCGATACGGACTTCGCAGCGACAAGCGGATCGTTTCCAGAAGGTGAATCATGGAACCACAGGATCAGGAATTCATCGCGGAAGCGGCGCGTCGACTCGACGCGACATTGCTCCAACTCGAAGAAGAAGAGGCTCGATTGACGGCATTGATCGGCGAAGAAAGAAAGCAGGAGCTTCACAGCTTTTGGTTGAGTCAATTCGACGAAGTCGACATGGAGGAAATGCGCCGCGGTCTCGACTTCGACGATCGCTTGCTGCTCAGAGTCTGGAATCGACTTCATCGTAATCGCGCGCGCAGAGCTGTCGCGGGTCGCAGCGCGATGATCCTGAACGCGGGGCGAGAGGACATCGAAATTATTCCGACGAAGCCCTGAAACAAGTCGTGATGGCGATCGATCCTGCTCGCCTTTGCGATCGGATGATCAAACACAGGTGGAGATAGGTTGATGGCGAGGGATATCAAGTTCGGCAACCCAGTGCGCCAAGGGCTGCTCGACGGCGTAAACGCATTGGCCGACGCTGTTGGCGTGACACTCGGTCCTAGCGGTCGCAATGTGATGATCGAACATCGCACGGGCACGCTTGCGCCGGCTGCTACGAAGGATGGGGTGACGGTCGCGCAAGCGATCGAGCTTTCGGGCGGGATGGAAAATGCCGGTCTGATGCTCGTGCGGCAAATGGCGACTACCGTGGCGAAGGATGGCGGAGACGGCACCACGACTTCCATCGTATTGACGCGGCGTCTGGCGCAAGAAACCCATAAGGCGCTTGCCGCGGGGATGAACCCACGGGACATTTCCCTGGGAATGGACTTGGCCTCGCGCGCGGTCGACGCTGATCTCGTTCGTCGCGTCCGCTTGTGCAAGGATGCTCGCACCCTGGCGCATGTCGCGACCTTGGCCGCCGGTGGCGATGCGGACATCGGCGCCCTCGTCGCCGAAGCGTTGGAGCGCGCCGGCGACGGAGGCGTCGTCTCCGTCGAAATGGGAAGCGGCGTCGTCGACGAGATCGACATTGCCGAGGGAATGCGCTGGGAGCAGGGATATCGCTCGCCCTATTTCATGACCGACAGCACAAGGAAGGTCGCCGAGCTGGAGAGCCCTTATGTGCTGATTTACGACCGCGTGATCAACAATCTCGCGGAACTGATCCCGACGTTGGAGTTGGTGCGCGAACAGGGCGGCAGTTTGCTCGTGGTCGCGGAGAATATCGCCGAGGAAGCGTTGCCTGGCCTGTTGCTCAACCACATCAGAAAGAACCTGTGCTCCATCGCCGTCAAGGGACCGGGCTACGGCGACAGCCGCTACGATTTTCTGCTCGATCTCGCGGCGCTGACTGGCGGCCGCCCGATCATGGAGGCGTTCGGCGAAGATCTGAACAGCGTCACTCTCGAACATCTCGGAAGAGCGCGCCGCGTCGTGGCTCGCGAGGAGGAAACCGTCGTCATCGGCGGCGCCGGTGATCCCGTCGCCATCGCCGATCGTCTCGCCAGCGTTCAGCAGCAAGCCGATTGGATCGTTAACGGCGATCAGAGCAAGGGTTCTCCGAGCGGCAAGCGCCACGAACTCGGCAAATTGAACGATCGTATCGCCGCTTTGTCGGGAAAGGTCGTGACCATCAAGGTCGGCGGCGTCACCGACATCGCGCTTAAAGAGCGGCGCCAGCGCGTGGAGAACGCGCTGAACTCGGCGCGAATGGCGCGCGATGAGGGCGTGATAGCGGGTGGTGGCGTCGGGCTGTATCGGTCGCATGCCGCTCTTGCCGGTCTAAAAGGCGAGAATCTGGATCAGACGCATGGGATCGCGATCGTGAGACGCGCGCTCGACGAACCGTTGCGCAAGATCGCTGAAAACGCGGGGTTCGACGCTCATGAAGTGATGTTTAATCTGCGCCAGCTCGGCGAGGATTTCTGGGGGCTCGACATGAAGTCTGGCGTTTACGGAGATTTGTTCGACGCCGGGATTATCGATCCGGTGCGCGTCACGCGTCTCGCGCTTCGCAACGCGGTGGGAACCGCGTCGTCGTTGATGACGGTCGAATGCGCCGTAATGCATATTCCGCACGATGATCCGACATTTGGCTTCAATCCCCATGAGGCCGCGGCGACGCGCGAAGATCCTAGGACGTAGCAGCTACAATCTTCGACACGATTTATACTCGCGGCGCATTGCGGTCACATCGATCCGCAATGCGCCGCAAGGCGTTTTACGACGCTACTCGCGCTCCCACGGAGAAAAGATTCTTCTTTTAGTTTTCACGCGCGATCGCAATCCGCCCTCGCGCGCCACCGCAATTATACGTATCGCTTCTTTACACTCGTATAAAACGCGGACGTACATAATTGACGACCCGCGTGAGACCATTGATCGCAATCGCTCTATACGTCCCGGAATTGTTGCTGTTTTTGAAACTCGGCGGCTTTGGCACAAGGCTTGCGGAATACTCAATGCGTACCGCCGCTTTCGATCGTGATCGAAAGCAATCGGAGCGGACGGGCGCCCGGATGTTTCGCGTACGAAAGACCGAAGTGTCTGGTTTGGTTTGTGAGGCGAACGCGCATCGCAAAAATCGCAGACTTCAGACTGTGAGTATACGCAGCAAGGAGGAAATGAAGATGGCCATCAGTCTCGCAACAAATGCGGCGACAGATGCTTTGAAGGTCAATCGAGCTCCGGTGGGCGTCGAGCCCCAGGAAGTTCACAAGTGGCTTCAGAGCTTCAATTGGGACTTCAAGCAAAATCGCACGAAATACGCGACCAAATATCACATGGCGAATGAGACCAAGGAGCAATTCAAGGTCATCGCCAAGGAATACGCCCGCATGGAGTCCGCGAAGGATGAGCGCCAGTTCGGCACGCTCCTCGATGGTCTTTCACGTCTTGGCGCCGGCAACCGCGTTCACCCGCGCTGGGGCGAGACCATGAAGGTGATCTCGAACTTTCTCGAGGTCGGCGAATATAACGCGATCGCCGCCTCGGCGATGCTGTGGGATTCGGCGACGGCCGCCGAGCAGAAGAACGGCTATCTGGCCCAGGTGCTCGACGAAATTCGTCACACCCATCAGTGCGCCTTCATCAACCACTATTTCTCGAAGCATTATCACGATCCGGCCGGTCATAACGACGCTCGTCGCACCCGTGCGATCGGTCCGTTGTGGAAGGGCATGAAGCGCGTGTTCGCGGATGGCTTCATCTCGGGCGACGCGGTTGAGTGTTCGGTTAACTTGCAGCTCGTCGGCGAAGCCTGCTTCACCAACCCGCTGATCGTCGCGGTCACCGAATGGGCTTCAGCCAATGGCGACGAAATCACGCCGACGGTGTTCCTCTCGGTCGAGACCGATGAGCTCCGTCACATGGCCAATGGCTATCAGACGGTGGTCTCGATCGCCAACGACCCGGCCGCCGCGAAATATCTGAACACCGATTTGAACAACGCCTTCTGGACGCAGCAGAAATATTTTACGCCCGCGCTGGGATATTTGTTCGAATATGGCTCCAAGTTCAAGGTCGAGCCGTGGGTGAAGACCTGGAACCGCTGGGTCTATGAGGATTGGGGTGGCATCTGGATCGGCCGTCTCGGCAAATATGGCGTGGAAAGCCCGCGCTCCCTGCGCGACGCCAAGACCGACGCTTACTGGGCGCACCACGATCTCGCCCTTGCGGCCTATGCGCTGTGGCCGCTCGGCTTCTCGCGTCTGTCGCTGCCGGACGAGGAAGACCAGGCTTGGTTCGAGGCGAACTATCCGGGTTGGGCCGATCACTACGGCAAGATCTACAACGAATGGAAGAAGCTTGGCTACGAAGACCCCAAGAGCGGGTTCATTCCCTACGCCTGGCTGCTGCAGAACGGACACGACGTATACATCGATCGCGTGTCTCAGGTTCCGTTCATTCCGTCGCTCGCCAAGGCCTCGGGATCGCTGCGCGTCCACGAGTACAACGGCAAGAAGCATTCGCTCACCGACCAATGGGGCGAGCGCATGTGGCTGTCCGAACCGGAACGCTATGAGTGCCACAACATCTTCGAGCAGTATGAAGGACGCGAACTGTCCGACGTCATCGCCGAAGGCCATGGCGTTCGTTCCGACGGCAAGACGCTAATCGCTCAACCGCATGTGCGTGGCCACAACCTCTGGACGCTGGAAGATATCAAGCGGGCGGGCTGCGTGTTCTCCGATCCGCTGGCCAAGTTCTGAGACGAGCAGAAGCGCGAGAGCGCTTTTGAACCGAGAAACCACCGGGCGCGGCGCGGCCGGTGGATCAATCACGAAGCACCAAAATCCCTCTTGGAGGAAACTTAAATGTCTCAGCCTCAACAGAGCTCGGCGGTCACGAAGCGGGGTCTCATCGATCCCGAAAGAGCCGCCATCATCGCCAAGGCGATTCCGGATCATGCGCTCGACACCCAGCGCAAATACCACTATTTTATTCAGCCGCGCTGGAAGCGTCTTTCCGAGTATGAGCAGCTTTCGGTTTACGCCCAGCCCAATCCCGATTGGATCGCCGGCGGCCTCGATTGGGGCGATTGGACTCAGAAGTTTCACGGCGGCCGCCCGTCCTGGGGCAATGAAAGCACGGAACTGCGCACCACCGACTGGTATCGTCATCGCGACCCGGCTCGCCGTTGGCATGCGCCATACGTGAAGGATAAGGCTGAGGAAGCGCGTTACACGCAACGCTTCCTGCAAGCCTATTCGTCGGAAGGCTCCATTCGGACCGTCGACCGCTACTGGCGCGACGAAATCCTCAACAAATACTATGGCGCGCTGATCTATAACGAATATGGCTTGTTCAACGCGCATTCCTCGGTCGGGCGCGATTGCCTTTCCGATGTGATCCGCCAAAGCGCAATTTTCGCCGGCTTCGACAAGGTGGACAATGCCCAGATGATCCAGATGGAGCGTCTGTTCATCGCCAAGCTGGTTCCCGGCTTCGACGCCTCGACGGACGTTCCGAAAAAGATCTGGACGACCGACCCGATCTACGCCGGCGCCCGCTCCACTGTCGAAGAGATCTGGCAGGGAATCCAGGACTGGAACGAAATCCTCTGGGCCGGCCATGCCGTTTACGACGCGACGTTCGGCCAATTCGTCCGGCGCGAATTCTTCCAGCGGTTGGCGACGGTTTATGGCGATACGCTTACGCCATTCTTCACGGCGCAGTCGCAGACCTACTTCCAGATCACGCGCGGTGCCATCGACGATCTGTTCGTCCATTGCCTCGCCAATGATCCGGAGTTCGGGGCTCACAACCGGGCTTTCCTGAACGCCTGGACCGAACACTATCTCGCCAAATCGGTGACCGCATTGAAGGACTTCGTTGGTCTTTACGCGAAGGTCGAAAATGTCGCGGGCGCGACGGATCGGGCCGGCATCAGCGAGGCGCTGCATCGCGTGTTCAACGATTGGAAGGCCGATTACGCCGACAAGATTGGCTACAAAGTCGATGTCGATCAGAAGATCGACGCCGTTCTCGCCGGCCTCAAGAGATAAGGAAGAAAGTTAATGTCAACCGCACACAACGCTTACAACGCCGGCATCATGCAAAAAACCGGCAAGGCTTTCGCGGACGAATTTTTCGCCGAGGAAAACCAGGTTGTTCACGAGTCCAACGCTGTCGTGCTCGTTCTGATGAAGAGCGACGAGATCGACGCCATTGTCGAGGACATCGTTCTCAAGGAAGGCAAGGCGAAGAATCCGTCGATCGTCGTCGAAGACAAGGCCGGCTTCTGGTGGATCAAGGCCGACGGCGCGATCGAGATCGACGCGGCGGAAGCTTCCGATCTGCTCGGCAAGCCTTTCTCGGTTTACGACTTGTTGATCAACGTGTCGTCGACCGTGGGCCGCGCCTATACGCTCGGCACCAAATTCACCATCACCTCCGAACTCATGGGCCTTGATCGCGCCCTGACCGACATCTGACCTGTCGGGTCCATCGATAAGGAATGCCTCAAATGGCGAAAAGAGAAAGAATTCATGATAATTTCACCCGCACGGAGTGGGAAAGTAAGATCGCGAAGCTGACGAGCGTGGAAGCGGCAACGAAGTTCATTCAGGACTTTCGCAAGGCTAACACCTCGCCGTTTCGCACGAGCTACGCTCTTGACGTCGATTATCAATTCATCGAACGCAAGATCGAGGAGAAGCTGTCGCTGCTGAAGGTCTCGCAGCTGAAGGTGGCGGATCTGATCACCAAGGCGACGACGGGCGAAGACGCCGCCGCCGTTGAAGCGGCCTGGGTCGCCAAGATCAAGGCGGCCAAGACCAAATACGAGGCGGAGCGCATCCATATCGAGTTCCGTCAGCTTTACAAACCGCCGGTTCTTCCGGTGAATGTGTTCCTGCGTACCGACGCGGCGCTTGGCACGGTTCTGATGGAATTGCGCAACACCGATTATTACGCGACCCCGCTCGAGGGCCTGCGTAAGGAGCGCGGGGTGAAGGTGCTGCATCTCGGCGCCTAATCAACCGAAGATGTAAAGCGGTTAGAGTGTCCGGGCGATTGGCGCCCGGACATCGTTTCCACATGCGGAGGCGACGATGGAGTCGGATGACAAGGCGTGCCGAGCGAGCGACGGCAAGGTCGCGGCAAGCGGTCTGCAAGAGCATGTCCTTGAAGGGGATCGCGACCCGGAGGGCGTTCTGATCCACGCGGATTCGCGTTATGTCGCGTACGTCAGGGATCTCGAATACATGTGGCGTTGGGAAATCCTTTGCGACGGCGAATTCATTCAGGAAGGGTGCTCCTTGTCGGAGGAGTCTTCGAGAGAGGCGGTCTCTCATGTTCTCAGCTTCTTCCGCCGACAGGACATCGCGAGAGCGGCCCCTGGCGATAATACGGAAGAAATCCACAATTTGTTGCGCGGGATCGGCACGCCGCAACCGCTAAAGCCCGAAGCGTGACACGGCGTCAATCTTTGTAGACACGGGACGATAGACGAATGTACCAGATTACGATCGAGACCGAGGACGGCGAAACAACCTCATTCGAATGCGGCCCCAATGAAGATGTGATTTCAGCGGGCCTTCGCCAAAGCGTGATTCTGCTGTCGTCATGTCGCGCTGGCGGTTGCGCGACCTGCAAGGGCGATTGCACGGATGGAGATTATGAACTCGTCGACGTGAAGGTTCAGGCGCTTCCGCCAGACGAAGAGGAAGACGGCAAGGTGCTGCTTTGTCGCACCTATCCCCGCGGCGATCTCCATATTCAAGTGCCCTATACCCATGACCGCATCAGCTTCCAGGCGATTCAGACCAATTGGCTTGGTCAAATCCTTTCCTGCGACAAGGTTTCGTCCAATGTCGCGCGGTTGGTGGTGCAGGTTCTTACCGCCGGGGGCGAGGCTCCCATCTCCCTGAACTTCACGCCGGGCCAATTCGTCGATATCGAAATTCCTAACACACACACCCGCCGATCCTATTCAATGGCTTCCGTGTCCGCCGATGGCGTGCTGGAGTTCTTCATTCGGCTTCTGCCGGACGGAGTCTTCTCGAAGTTCCTTGCCACTGCCGCTACGGTCGGCATGCGCCTCAATCTGCGCGGACCGGCGGGATCCTTCGGGCTGCACGACAACGGCGCTCGCGCCCGCTACTTCGTCGGCGGTGGAACTGGGCTGTCGCCGGTTCTTTCGATGATCCGGCAAATGAAAATCGAGGGCGACGCGAGACCGGCGAAGCTGTTGTTCGGCGTGACCCATCGCGACGAGCTATTTTATCTCGAAGAATTGAAGGCGCTGCAGAGCGAGATGCAAAATCTCGATGTGCGGGTCGCGGTCGTCGAAGGAGCTTCGGAAAGCGGAATCGCCAAAGGCACGGTGATCGACGTGCTTCGCGCGGAACTCAACGGCGGGGGCGGTCAGGCCGACATCTATTTGTGCGGCCCTCCCGGCATGATCGACGCGGCTTTCGCCGCCGCCGCTGAAGCGGGCGTGCCTAAGGAGCAAGTGTATATGGAAAAATTCTTGCCCAGCGGCTAAGCGACGCCCATCTGCGGCAATCCCATCTTCTCGCGAAGGCTTTACTCTCCTTATCCTTGGCGAGGGGCTCCCAGAACTTCCCGCTCAAGGCCACTTGAGCGGGCCTTTTTTTGGGGCTCTGTCGCAAATTTTCGCTGTGGCCGAGAAAGGCCTGGGACGATGAGCTGGGTTACCCCGCCAGCGCGTAGAACTGCTGCGCTGGACGCAATTTGCCTGTCGCGCGCAGCTGGCCCTTGCGGATCATGTGCATGAGTTCGATGCCGGCAATGGTCGCAGCGGCCGACCGAAACGATTTGAACCCGAGCATTGGCCGCACCACTCGCTTGACGGCGCGGTGGTCCTGTTCGACGATGTTGTTCAGATATTTGATCTTACGGATTTCGATGTCCGCCGCATTTTCCGCGTTGAAGCTTTCGAGCGCCGCCGTGTTGGCGCCGCTCTTGTCGATCGTGATCTTCTCGGGGACACCGTGTTGACCGGTCGCCTTGCACAGGAACCGCAATGCGGCTTTACGATCCCGCTTGGCCGTCAGAAGGAAGTCCACCGTGCCGCCCGTCTTATCAACGGCCCGATACAAATACTTCCAGCAGCCTTTGACCTTCACATATGTCTCGTCCATTCGCCAGCTGGAGCCAACCTGACGCTTGCGAGTGCGAAATTGGTGATCCAGTAGCGGCACGTATTTGACCACCCATCGATTGAGCGTCGAATGGTCAACTTCGACGCCGCGCTCTTCCATCATTTCTTCGAGCTGCCGATAGCTGATCGGATACGCCACATACCAACGGACGCCCCACAGGATCACGTCACGTTCAAAATGGCTGCCCTTGAACTCGATCATCTTGCTGTTCCGCTGGAATCGTTCCCAGCGATCATACCCCAGCCAACCGCCAAGCAAAGTTTGCGACAGAACCACAAATCGGGCTTATTCCCGCGCCGCCGCGCACCCAGGGCAAACAGCGCCGCTACGACACGCCGGAAGCCGCCCGACTGAACTTCATCCGTCACGCCCGCGAACTTGGCTTCGAGCTGAATGCGATT
>Ga0335081_10011746_pt1 | contig 14180 bp, 10 predicted proteins | sample Lox_Sample_35_FD_206713 | JGI IMG/M metagenome (GOLD analysis project Ga0335081, IMG submission 206713) | Soil microbial communities from Loxahatchee National Wildlife Refuge, Florida, United States - Lox_Sample_3.5 | ecosystem: Environmental > Terrestrial > Soil > Wetlands | place: USA... | reverse complement strand
GCCGGAGCTGGTGCCGAAGCCCCCGCTTACACCGGGAACTTTGCAACAACATGCGTCTCAAAGAAAGCCTCGAGCTTCTCAATACATGATGGGCTGCACCAAATCGTGAGCGGATCACGGACGCCCAAGCTTGCCAAACAGGCCAAATGAATCCACTCTTCGCGTCCAGCTCCTGATCATTTGCGGACGGTCGTTTCACACGGCGAGTGCGACCCGGCGTTGAGGCTTCAATTGGCGTAATCGCAGCCAATTGTTCCACGATCACGAGCGGAAGCGATCTCAAAGGAACTGCCAAAGACGGAAACCGACGGCTGACTTGGAGATAGGTGTCATGAACACCCTGGACCGGCGTCTTGCAAACACCCCTCCTTCCGGGGTCAAGATTGTCCCATCCGATATCGTCCGGCGGCGCTTCGCAGCTTGGCAAGGGATTCAGGCAGATTCGGTTGAAATTACGCGTCGGGAACGGTTTGAATATGGCGCTACGTCGCCCTTCCATCTTCTGATCGCCGCGGAACGCGCGGAGCGCGACGACGGCGAAACCCTCGTGGAAGGTTGCCAGAAATCCGTGCTCCGCGAATTCAATCGCAAATTGACCTTTATCCCCGCCGGACGCCGCTTTTATGGCTGGCAGGATCCCCGCGTTCTTATGCGCACGACCTATTTCTACCTCGATCCTGCTGGGCCTTTGCTGGATCCGGAAATGCGTTTTCATGAAGTTCAGTTCGAGCCCCGATTGTTCTTTTTCGACCGTGACCTCTGGGAAACTGCATCAAAGCTCAAGACGCAGGTCGAAAATCCGGCATCATCCGGTTATGCCGAGGCTTTGAGCCTCGTGCTCGCACATGAGCTTCTTCGATTGCACGAGCGGCCTTTGGCGCCCCCATTGTTGCGTGGCGGACTCGCAGGCTGGCAACAAAAGAAAGTTGCCGATTACATCGAAGATCGGCTCGATAAGGAAATCTCATTGCGGGATCTCGCCGCTCTTGTGCAGCTCAGTCCCTTCCATTTCGCGCGGGCCTTCAAGCAGTCGTTTGGCGAGCCCCCTCATCGTTATCAAATGGGCCGCCGGATGGAGCGCGCCAAGGCGCTGCTGAAGGTTCCCGCACAGACGGTGACGGAGGTCGCGTTAATGCTTGGTTATGCGGAAACAAGCTCGTTCACGAGTGCCTTTCGCCGCCTGGTTGGGGTAACTCCATCAGATTATAGGCGCGATGCCGCTTAGCTATCGGCCGCCCGAGTCTTGGTTCTGCGCAATTTCAATCCACCCGCAGCAAGCCGTGTCGCCCGCCATCCTTACATAGACGGATGAACACCTGCGTTAAGGCGTCGACGACGAGCAGGACGCGCGATCGCGATCGCGCCTAAAATCATATTGCAAGAAGAAGTTTCCGTTGCGGCGCGAAAAGGCAGGCAGAGACCGTAAAGGAGACAATGACATGCTCGATACAATGATGATCGTCCTTTTCATCCTCCTTGTTAGCGCATTCATCTAGTGTTTGCTGATGGTAAGGCCCGTGCAGGAGCGCGGCAAAGCATTGCGAGGGCGTCTGCGCGGAAAGCAACAGAGGTCGGGTTGATGGCTGGTTATCCGGAAGCAAGCTCGTTCACGCGTGCCCGCCGGCGCCGGTTGGAACCCGACCCGCAACCACGGTGCCGCCCAAGACAACGAAGCATGGGTTCTGCGCAATTTCAATCGAAGCGCAGCAAGCCGCAACAAGCGCCACCGCCCTCCCTTATGCACAGTGCGGCGTGTCGCATGGGTCAGCAGACAGAGGCTTGGATTGGATTTTTAAGTTCATTTTACCGTGGCAACCCGTGGCCGTCTTCTCTTCGGTGGCCGGAGCGCAAGTTAAAGGCCTGAACTCCGAGAGGCGAGGGACTCCCGAAACTTGAAAGGAACTCGTTATGGTTGAGCAAACCAAATCCGGCAAGCCGCAAATGGAATTCGTCAAGATCACCGGCACGCCTCTTGAGGTCTCGCGCATTGGCCTCGGCACCTGGGCGATTGGCGGGTGGATGTGGGGTGGCACGGACGAGGCACAATCGATCCGGACCATCCATGAAGCGTATGATCATGGTGTCACTCTATTCGATACGGCGCCGGTCTATGGCTTCGGGCGTGCAGAGGAAATCCTCGGCAAGGCATTGTCGCAGAACGGCCTGCGGAACCGCGTCGTGATCGCCACCAAGGTTGGTCTTGATTGGCGCGATGGCACACCTTTTCGCAATGCTAGCAAAGCAAGGATCGTGAAAGAGGTCGAGGATTCGCTGCAGCGCTTGCAAACCGACGTGATAGACCTCTACCAGGTGCACTGGCCCGATCCGAATACACCGATTGCCGAGACCGCTGCCGCGATGGCGGATCTCTACCGCGCGGGGAAGATACGCGCCATCGGGGTCAGCAATTTCAGCCCAAGCCAGATGGACGAGTTCCGCGCGGTCGCACCGCTGCATACGACGCAGCCGCCCTATAATCTGTTCGAGCGGGCAATCGAAACGGACGTTTTGCCCTATGCCACCAGCCAGGGGATCGTCACAATCGCCTATGGATCCCTCTGCCGCGGTCTTCTCTCGGGCCGGATGACAAGCACGACTCGATTCTCGGGGGATGATTTGCGCAAGACGGATCCGAAGTTCTCTGCTCCACGCTTTCAGCACTATCTAAACGCGGTCGAGAAGCTCGAGAAATTTGCTCACGATAGTTACGGCAAGCACGTCATTCATCTCGCATTGCGTTGGGTGATTGATCGTGCCGACACGACCGTCGCTTTGTGGGGCGCGCGGCGGCCGGATCAGCTGGCGCCGATCGGCGAGGTCATGGGATGGAAAATCGACCGGCCCGGGATGCTCGCGATCGATGAGATTCTCGCAGAGACCGTCAAAAACCCTGTGGGGCCGGAGTTCATGGCCCCTCGGGCGGAGCTCGCGGCATGAGCACAGTAAAGGTTATGCAGGATGCCACCGAGGCTCGCGCTGCCTGCCGGGACAGGCACCAGACCTCAATCAGGCCGATCCGACTTATTGGTAAGCTGTATCAACAGTCTCGCCGATTTCTTATCGCCGGGGCCGGAGCAAGGAGAATTGTGAATGTCTTCAATGGGGGCGCGATGATTACCTTGACACAATGCGCTGCTTTCGCTGGTCTTGCTGAAAACGAACTGCTCTCGGGCGTGACGCCATCCGCGAGACATGAATCGCTCCTTTCGAGCTATCTCACCAATCTTCGGCGGGGCCGAGTGGCGGTGCGCGACATGATCATTGCCGATCTTCGCACCTCCCTCGATCTTGGAGCATCGCAACGCGCGGCAGACCTGCTGATCGTGCTGCGATTCTTCCTATCCTACTATCCGGATGCGCGGAGGGCTCATCGCGGTTTGGTTTCCACCGCCTATTGAAAAGACGGTTGGAAAAAACCCCGAGCGCCCCGAAGGGATAAAATCGTTAGCGCGGCGAGCTCATCATCGCTTGGACGTGAGAGAACAGCTGCCCTCGTTGAGCGGCCGGAACGCCTCATCCGCAGGAATGGTTCGCAGCAACTTAAGGTCATCCCAGGGATATTTCGACTCTGAGGGCTTCTTGACTTCATAAAGATACATGTCGCGCAGGACTCGCCCGTCAACGCGCAACCTGCCGTCATGTGTCATGAAGTCGTTGATGGGCATCTCGCGCATCTTCGCCATGACGATGTCAGGGTCGGTGCTGCTCGCGGCACCCACGGCTTTGAGGTAGTGTGTGATGGCTCCATAGACACCGGCTTGCACCATTGTCGGCATGCGCTTCATTTTGCTGAAGAAGCGTTTGGCCCAGGCGCGGGTGGCAGCGTCCTGGTCCCAATAATAGGCGGAGGTCATCAGCAATCCTTGCGCCGTCTTCAGACCGAGGCTCTCCACATCCGAGATAAAGACGAGCAAGCCGGCAAGACGCTGGCCATCCTGAACGATGCTGAAAACGCTCGCCTGCTGAATTGCGTTGATCATCTCTTGCCCCGAGATGGCAAGGCCGACCACTTTGGCTTGTGACGTTTTTGCTTGCAGCAGATACCGGGAGAAATCGGCAACCCCAAGAGGTACCCGCACGCCACCGAGCAGCAGGCCGCCTTGTGACCTGATCACATCGCCGGCGTCACGTTCCATCGCATATCCAAACGCATAATCCGCTGTGATAAAGAACCAGCTATCGCCCCCAGATTTCACGATCGCATTGGCGGTGCCGTGGGCTAGGGCATAGGTGTCATAAGTCCAATCGACCGTGTAGGGCGAGCACTTTGGGCCAGTGAGATCGGCGGAAGCGGGGCCCGAAAAAAGGACGATCTTCTTATCCGCCCGGGAGATTTCCTGCACGGCCAGCGCTACGGCTGAATTCGGAACGTCGGCGATCGCATCGACGCCTTCTTGATACCATCGGCGGGCGATGCTCACGGCGAGCTCCGGGCTATTACGATGGTCCGCGAAAAGAAGCTCGATGGGCTTGCCAAGCGCGACGCCACCGAAATCCTTGACTGCCATTTGGGCGGCCTCGACGGAGCCTGGCCCTCCGTGCGGAGCGTAAACCGAAGACATATCGGTGAGCACGCCAATTTTGACGGGCCGTTGCTCCTGTCCCGTCGCATTCCCAGCTGTCAGAGCCATCATCACAGCGGCGCCGACGATCGCCTGGAATTTTTTGAAAAGTCCGTCCTGCCCCTTCACGGTGTGGCTCCAGCTGGGACTTCACGAATTTGAACTTTGCTGCCCTCCTCGAGATCGACCGGCGGGTTGAGAATGACTTCATCGCCAGCCGCGACGCCGTTCAACACTTCAACCTCCTTGCCAAGATCGCGCGCAATTGTGATCTGTTGCATATGGACCGTGCCATTTTTCGCCACGGCCACATGCAATCCGTTTTGATTGAAGATCACGGCGTTGGCCGGCACGATGAGCGAGGGCGTCTTGCGCGGGACGCGCAGTTCGACCGTGCAATAGATCCCTGGGGTCAAGGCGCCGTCCGGGTTGGGCACATCAATCTCAGTGAGAAGCGTCCGCGTTCCAGGTTGGAGCGCATCCGCAATGCGTGTGACCTTGCCGGGAAAGCTGCGGTTCGGCATTTCCGGCACGCGGATGATTGCATCGTCTCCCGGGTTCAAGCCGAATGCTTGGTTCTGTGGAACATAAGTTTGCGTGCGGATCACGTCGCTGTGCATCATTGTGAACAGAAATGTTCCGCTCGTCGCATCGGCCTGGACGAGGCTGCCGACGTCCACGTTCCGCTGTGTCACCACGCCATCGAAGGGTGCAATGACCTGCAGATAGGCCTTTTGCTGGCGCAAAACCATGAGCTGCGCCTGCTGCGCCTGGATATTGGCGGTGGCGACCTGCGCAGCGTGTTGTTGAGCGGCATAATTCAGCCGGTCCGTATCGCCTTGCTGCTTTGTTGCCCAGCCCTCTGCCGTGAGGACGGACGTCCGGCGATTGGTGACACGAGCGAGCTCCCGGTTGGCTTCCGTCTGCCGCAGGGAAGCCTCGGCCTGCGCGATGTTGGCTTCCGCCTGAGCAATTTGGTCGTTGAGTTCCGGCGCGGTGATCTCGACAAGAAGCTGCCCTTCTTTGACCCGAGAGCCGATGTCGACGTTGCGCTTGAGGATGTAGCCGCTTGCCCTCGCATAGATGTTTGCTGCTTCGAAGGCTAGGGTCGTACAGGGCAACGACACATGGAGCATATTGTCGCTCCTGATGACGGCTTCGACTCGCACTTTCGGGATGAAATCCCGATGCTCTTGCGCCGCGGTAGCGGCTTGGCGATATTGCTCGTAATGCGACCACACGCCGAGAGCCAGTGCGCCGGCAAGCAAAAGAAGTACGGCCAGTCCAAGCCGCCGTGTTGCGGGCGGAACGTGAAGCCCGCCATGAACATACTCGTGCTCTCTGGCCTCTGAGGAATCGGGGGAGGGCGGTTTTGCGTCAGGGGATTCTTGTGCCGGCGCTGGATCAAGATCCTTCGTCACGGTTCCTCCTCGAACACACCGTGAACCGGCTTCCCATCATTGCTTTTCCGCAGCAACGCGAAAAGATAGGGGACAAGGAGCAGCGTTGTTGGGGTGGCAAATAGAAGGCCGCCGATAACCGCACGCGCGAGAGCGGCGTTCTGCTCTTCGCCAGAACCACCAATCGCCATCGGGATCATTCCGGCGATCATCGCGGCCGCCGTCATGAGCACCGGCCGGATCCTTGTCCGTCCGGCCGCAATCGCTGCCTCGAACGCGGGAGTTCCGGCAATCTGCTGCTCACGCGCGAAGGTGACCAGGAGGATGGAATTTGCGGAGGCGACGCCGACCGCCATGATCGCTCCCATGAGAGAGGGCACGCTGAGAGTTGTGCCCGTGATAAAGAGCATGGTCACGATGCCACAGAATGTCGCCGGCAATGCCAAAATGACGACGAAGGGGTCGCCGAAATTCTGATAGTTCACAACCATAAGCATATAGACGAAGACGGCGGCGAAAAGCAGGCCGACGCTCATATTGCTGAAAGCCTCGTTCATGCTCTGGATTTGACCTGTGACCTCGATCGTATTGCCGGGCGAAAGCTGTTTTTCCAGGTCCGCGACGGTTTTCGAGATATCCTTGGAGACATTGCCGAGATCGCGTGCCTGAACGTTGGCGTAAATTTCGTAGACCGGCTGAATATTGGCTTGGTTCGCATTGGTCGGAACCGAATCCCGCCTTATGGTCGCGACATTGCTGAGCATCCCTGGCACGGGCTCGTATGTGGATGGAGTTGCAGTTGCTGGTGCCGTTGCCGTTGACACGGGCGTATTGACCAGCGCGTTCATCGAATCGACGCGGTACTCCGGCGTCTGGATCGCGAGGTAGTAGGGAATACCCGAACTCGGATCGGTCCAAAAATTGGGCGAGACCTGTTCGGAGGAGGCGAGGCTAACGTTAAGGTTATTGGCGATCTGGGTTGCGGTCAGCCCGAATTCGACGGCGCGGCTGCGGTCGATGTCGACAAAAAAATCCGGTGCATCGACTTCCTGCTGAAGATGGGCATCGGCGATGCCCGGAATGTCGGCGATCCGGCGCCGCAGCTCGTGGGCAATTCGCAGGTTCTTGACTCGGTCATACCCGACTGTCCGCACGTCGATCTGTGCCGGAATACCGAAATTCAGAATTTGGGTGACGATGTCGGCCGCTTCGAAATAGAAAACATTTTCGGGGAATGCGGCCGGGAGAACTTGGCGCAGCTTGCGGACGTAATCAGCCGTCGGGGCATGTCCTTCCTTGAGAGAAATCTGAACAATGCCGTCGTTCACGCCAATGGTCGTGCCACTCGCGAAGGCTAGATTATAGAGTCGCGCCGGCAGTCCGATGTTGTCCACGATCAAATCGAGATCCGTCTTCGGAATGACCTCCCGAATCTTGTTTTCGACCGCCTGGAAAATCTGTTCCGTCACCTCGATGCGCGTCGCGGGCGGAGCACGCACATGAAGCACGATCTGTCCGCCATTGATGGCAGGGAAGAAATCGCGGCCAACGAACACGAACATGACGGCGCCGAGCATAAGCACTAAGGCCGCTAAAAGCGGCATTATGAGTCGGCGGGTTAGCAGTACATGCAGCAAGTCGACATAGCCCCTGCGCAGCCGCTCGAAGCCGTGCTCGAAACGCCTATGGAAGCTCCCAAACCAGCCGGTCCCGCTGCCTTCGGTGCCGTGGTGTTCGGTCTTGAGCAGTAGGCCGATCGTGATCGGTGTGAGAGTCCGGGAGAGACCATAAGAGGCAAGCATGGCGAAGACCACGGCAAAGCCGAGCGGCGTGAAAAGATATTTCGCGGGTCCCTGCAGAAAGATCACCGACGTGAACACGCAGCTAATGGCAAGCGTGGAGACGAGCGTTGGCACGGCAATTCCAGCGGCTCCATGCAAGGTTGCCTCAGGCAGGGGTCTGCCCTCTTCCGTCAAGAGACGATGGGTGTTTTCGATCGTCACGGTCGAGTCATCGACCAGAATTCCGACAGCCAGCGCAAGTCCGCCGAGTGTCATTGTGTTGAGCGTATCACCGCGGAAGTAGAGGATGATGAGGGAGGTGAGTATCGCGAGGGGGATCGAAATCATGACGACCAAGGTCGATCGCCAGGAGCCAAGAAACAAAAGGATCATCAGGGCGGTGAGCGCCGCCGCTATCGTGCCTTCGCGAATGACGCCATTCACGGAGTCTGTGACGAACACCGATTGATCGAAAAGCTCCTTGATCTCGAGGCCTGCGGGCGCCGATTGGCGCGCGATTTTCAGGGCGTTCTTCACATTGCGGACGACATCGACCGTCGAAGCATTTCCGTTCTTGATGATACTGAGGAGGACCGAATGCCCGCCATTTTCCCGGACAACATTCTGCTGGACCAAATAGCCATCGCGAACTTGCCCGACATCCCTGACATAGACGGTCGCCCCATCCGAGAACTTAACTGGAATGTTGTTGAGATCATCGATCGTCAGCGGCAGCGCGTTGGTCCGGACATTGTACATTTTATCGCCCATCTTTGCCGTGCCGGACGGGACGGTGAGGGCTTGAGCATTGACAGCGTTGACAATGTCGAGCGGCGTCAGCCCTTTAGCGAGAAGCTTGGCTGGATCGATATCGACCATGATCTGCCGGTATTTCCCGCCAGCCGGCGTTGGGAGCGTCACTCCGTGAATGGGCGCCAAGAGCTGCCGCAGACGGTATATGCCGTAATCATAAAGCTGCGCCTCGCTGAGCGTGGTGGAACTCAGGCTGATTTGCAGAACGGGCACGCTAGAGGCATTGTATTGGACGATGATTGGAGGTTCGATGCCCGGCGGCATGAGCGCGCGGATCGAGTTGGTTCCCGCCACAATCTGGGAAATCGCAAGGTCCAAACTCACGTCCGGCTGAAAGAAAATCTTTTGGACCGATATCCCGCTCAGCGTCTGCGCCTCCATGTCCTTGATGCCGTTGACGTTGGAGCTGATGGAATATTCACTGTAGGTCGTGACGCGCTGCTCCATCTCCGGCGTGCTGAGACCGGTGTACTGCCAGATCACGGTGACGACCGGGATGTTGATCTCAGGGAAGATGTCGGTCGGCATATTGATGATCGTCGCAACGCCGAGAAAGAGGATGAGGCCTGCCAGCACGAAAAACGTGTGCGGGTATCTCAGCGCAAAGCCAACAATGCCCATGATGGATCCCTAAAGAGCGACAAAGGCCGCGCCCGCCTTGCCTATAGCAACGCGGGACCCTCTGCGCCGGTTCAAAAGAGCTGTGAGGCAAGAAGCTTCAGCGCGGCAGTTACCGAGACTGACGGGATCTCGGACCGTGATCCAAGAATTCCCCCGCGAGATTGATGCCAGGGGAAAGTCGCTGGTGCGGACGGCGGGACTCGAACCCGCACTCTCATAGAGAAGCAGATTTTCTTACCACTTCGGCTTTTGCCGCCGCATTGAGCGTTCGTGGTCTGGACTATCCCTTCGCCATAGCCTTTTGGCCGTAGGCGCCCCCCGTCTAGTCTCTACACCTTCCGGTCCGGCAGCTTTTCCGGCTCGGCTTGGCTCGGGATTGGCATGGGCGATGCCTTTAGCTTTCCCCGACTTTGGGCGGTTCTACGCCGCGGATTTCCCCGCGGGCACTCCATCATAAAGTCTGCTGCGTCTACCGGTTTCGCCACGTCCGCATGATTGCCTCTCGCGCTCCTCATGCCACAGGGCGGCCTTATTTGCCACCCGCATGTATAAAGAGGGCTCACCCGGAGCCGGGGCCCTTCCGCCATTCTTCGGGCTTGTGTTTCCGGCAGCTTGCCTCGGACAAGGGTCGATGGCGATCAAGACTGCGAAGGCCTATAAGCCGGGGGATGGGGCACCGGTGTGCCCACCCTTTGTGCCCTTCTAGGTCACCAGCGCAAAGCCGATGAAATTCTGGATGGAATGGGCATGATTTGGACGCCGCAGCAGGAGACGGCGCTGAAATCCGTCGCCGCGTGGCTGAAAGGCGGCGAGCCACAATTGTTCCGGCTCTTCGGCTATGCTGGCACGGGCAAGACCACGCTTGCCAAGAAAATCGCCGAAGATGTAGGGGGCGGCGTCGCCTTCGCAGCTTTCACCGGCAAGGCCGCGCTCGTCATGCGGTCAAAGGGCTGCGAGGATGCGCGGACGATCCATAGCCTGATCTACCGCCCGCGCGAGAGCGACACCGAGGAGCCCTCCTTCGTTCTCAACGAGGATAGCGATGTGACAAGATCGAACCTTGTTATCATCGATGAATGTTCCATGGTGGACGCGGACCTCGGCCGCGATCTTTTGTCGTTCGGCAAGCCGGTGCTGGTTCTTGGTGATCCGGCGCAATTGCCCCCTGTTAAGGGCGGCGGCTATTTCACCGAGGGCGCGCCCGACGTGATGCTGACCGAGGTGCACCGCCAGGCGGTGGATAATCCCATCATTAAAATGTCGATGCTGGTGCGCGAAGGCGGCCGGCTGGCCCTTGGTGCCTACGGCGAGAGCCGCGTCATGGAGCGGCGCGAAATCGACGCCGGAGCAGTGACCGCGGCCGACCAGTTGCTCGTCGGCCTCAACCGCACGCGCCGCTCCTACAATAAGAGAATGCGCGAGCTTTTCGGCCATGATGATGATTTTCCGCAGTCGGGTGACAGGCTCGTCTGCCTCAAGAACAACAAGACGAAGGGCCTCCTGAACGGCGGGATCTGGCTTGTCAAAACCACCGCGCGAAGCCGCAAGAAAAAGCTCGCGTTGAATGTCGTGCCGGAGGATGACCCAGCCCGTAAGCCACTGCGCATTGGCGTTTTGCCGGAGTTTTTTCAAGGGCTTGAAGAGAGTCTCAGCCCGAAACTCCGCCGGGAGTCGGATGAATTCGATTACGGCTATGCGCTGACCGTCCACAAGGCGCAGGGCTCGCAGTGGAACAATGTGATCCTGTTCGACGAAAGTTTCGCCTTCCGCGAACACCGCAACCGCTGGCTCTATACGGGAATTACCCGCGCCGCGGAACGGCTGACGATCGTGGTGTGATATGCTTGGAGCACTTACACGGCGAGGCTTTTTGGGGACATTAGCCGCGTCTCCTTTTGGACGAATCGGCGCAACGACGCCGCCCATCGTGATCGGATCAAAACTTGATCTCGAGGGCGCCCTCCTCGGCGAAATGATGCTGCTCGCCCTTGAAGAGGCTCGAATCCCTGTGGAAAACCGGCTCCAGATCGGGCCAACCTCCTTAGTGCGGACAGCGCTTTTGTCCGGTGCGATCGACCTTTGCCCGGAATATACCGGCAATGCCGCTTTTTTCTTTCATGAAGAGGGCGATCCCGTTTGGAGGGATGCGGCGGCCGGCTACGCACGGGCGGCGCGAAGCGATTATGATCTCAACCGTCTTGTCTGGCTTACTCCGGCTCCTGCCGACAATAGCTGGGTGATCGCGGTCCCAGAGTTGCTGGCGCGGAAGGGAAATCTTTATACTATGGAAGATTTCGGGCGTTTTGTGCGGGATGGAAATAAGGTGAAACTTGCCGCATCGGCGGAGTTCGTTGAGAGCGCCGCGGGCCTGCCCGCCTTCGAGGCGAGCTATGACTTCCATCTCGAGGCTCGCCAGCTCCTGGTTCTCGCTGGCGGCGAAACGTCGGCGACGATGAAAGCAGCGGCGGACGGAATCTCCGGTGTCAACGCCGCGATGGCTTACGCCACCGATGGCGCGCTCAAAGCCCTCAACCTGCGCGCGCTCGAAGACACGCGCCGCGCCGAGCCGATCTATGCCCCAGCCCCCGTGATCCGGGAAGCAACCCTCGCGAACTATCCCGAGGTTGGCGGTATCCTTGACCTTATATTCACCAAACTCGACCTTGCGACGCTCCGCGATCTAAATGAGAGAGTTGCTGTCGAAGGTGAAGATCCTCGCGCCGTCGCCCGAGAATTTCTTCGCGCGCACGGATTGCTGCACTAGAATTTCGCGGCAGAGTTCGGCTCGAACGCGGAAAGACCCCTGATGCCAAAAGTGCATGACCGCGTTCTTTTGATCCTTTTTTGTTTTGGCTTTGCCGGAGTTCTTCTTGGCGGCTTTTTGAATTTCGCGCCAAACCGCCTCGCAAAGGGCGTTGCGTATTCATTTTTTCAAATGCCGGGTTTTGAGATGTCGGCGGTGCTGGCGGGGCTTTTGGCCGCCGGCTTTTTGAGTTTTGCTTCTCGTGAGAAGCTTCGAGCCTGCGCGACGATCTTGGCGGCGTCGTTGATCCTTTGGGGAGGCCTCAAGGGCGCTGGTGATTTCGCGGCGCTCCTCATTCAAGACGGCCCACCTGCCGCCCGCGCCTCGCTTGGCGCCACATTCTGGATTTTGGCAGGTGTCGCGATCCTCGCAATCATCGATGCCGTGCAAAAAGGGAACTTCGGTGTTCCTGCCCGCCTGTGCATCGGGGCCTTCTTTTGCGCGGGCTTTTTTCTTATGGGTGCCTTAGGGAATCTCGACCACCTCTCGCTTGCCAGGGAATTTTCGAGCAAGAGAGACGTTTTCATGACCGAGCTTTTGCGTCATCTCGGCCTAGTCTGTGCGGCAACTTTCCTTGCTCTCATCATTGGAGTGCCGCTCACCCTCATTGTTTTGCGCAAGACGGCCGTGGTGGGGTTCGTCTTCGCAGGCCTTGGCATATTGCAGACGATTCCTTCCATCGCACTCTTCGGCGTGCTGATCGCGCCGATGTCAAGACTAAGCGAATCACTGCCCATGCTTCGGGAGCTTGGGATTAATGGAACTGGCCCTGCCCCTGCGATCCTGGCCTTGACGCTTTACTCCTTGTTGCCGCTCGTGCGCAGCTTTTATACCGGATTGAGCGAAGTCGCGAGCGAGGTCAAGGAGGCGGCCACCGCGATCGGGTTTGGTGCGCGCCGGATGTTCATCGAAATCGAATTGCCGCTGGCCCTGCCAGCGCTCATTTCAGGGCTCCGGGTCCTGACAATCCAGGCGATCGGACTTGCGAGCGTCGCCGCATTGATCGGCGCGGGAGGGCTTGGCACATTCATCTTTCAGGGGATTGGACAATATGCGCTCGATCTCGTCCTTTTGGGCGCTATCCCTGTCATCCTCCTCGCTTTGGCGACAAACCTTATCTTTGCGGTGCTGCTTGGCCTCGCGCGGAGACATTCATGATCGAGCTGCGCGATGTGTCAAAGAATTTTGGCGGCGTGCCGGCGGTCTCCCATTTCTCGCTTAAGATCGAAAGCGGCGCGTTCTTCGTCCTTGCCGGTCCTTCCGGCTGCGGCAAATCCACGGTGCTGCGCATGATCAATGCGATGATTGCCCCTGACGCAGGGATCGTCGAGATCGATGGCCAAGACATTCGCGCGACGGAACCTGAAATTCTCCGGCGTGGCATCGGTTACGTCATCCAGACTCCTGGTCTTTTTCCGCATTGGACGGCGGCCGATAACATTCTGGCAGTGCCGCGGCTCCTTCATTGGAGCGCGTCCAAATGCGCCGCGCGGCTCGATGAACTCGTTGCGTTGCTGCATATCGATTCGACCCTTCTTGGCCGTTACCCGAGGCAATTGTCCGGTGGACAGCAGCAACGAATCGGTGTTGCCCGCGCCCTCGCCGCGGACCCCGGGGTGATCTTGATGGACGAGCCGTTTGCGTCGCTCGATCCGGTGAGCCGATTGGCCTTACAAGATGAACTCCGCGGTATTCATGCCCGCAGCGGCAAAACGATCGTCTTCGTGACCCATGACATGGACGAAGCATTGCGGCTTGCGACCGGCATGGCGATCATGGAGCACGGCCGGCTCATCCAGTCGGGGACACCGGCCGCAATTCTCCGTGACCCCGCAGATGAATTCGTGCGCGATTTCCTAGGGGGCGAAGCCTTGCAACTCCGTCTTCTCGATCTCGTGCCGGTCCGTAAGCTCACGAAACATGGCAGGACACGCGAGACCCTGACAATCCGGGCGGACGCCAGTCTAAAAAAAGCTCTGAACTTGATGCTGGCACACCAGCGCTCGGCGCTTTGCGTTGCCGATGAGAGGGGGACGAGGCTTGGCGAGATCCGCCTGAGTGACATTGTCGCGAGGCGTGATGCGATTTGATCGCGGAGGGCTTGCAAACTTGATCCGTTTGGGGCGCAGGCCGGGGCCCTGGCTGATGCTTTCGTTGTCTGCCGCGATCTTCCTGATGCCCAAGGCAGAGCCCCTCATGC
>Ga0335081_10011745_pt1 | contig 14180 bp, 8 predicted proteins | sample Lox_Sample_35_FD_206713 | JGI IMG/M metagenome (GOLD analysis project Ga0335081, IMG submission 206713) | Soil microbial communities from Loxahatchee National Wildlife Refuge, Florida, United States - Lox_Sample_3.5 | ecosystem: Environmental > Terrestrial > Soil > Wetlands | place: USA: Florida... | reverse complement strand
CAGAGCGGAGTCTGGGGCGCGGGCTTCAGCACCATGGAGCATCCGGCCGCAATGGCGGGCGCAACTTTGTGGGAGACCAGATTCAGCGGGAAGTTGAAGGGTGTGATGCCGACGACGGGTCCCAGCGGAAAGCGGCGCACAATTCCCCAACGTCCGGCGGTGAATTCCTGCCAGTCGAGAGGAAGATATTCGCCATAGATGCGGGTGCTCTCTTCGGCGGCAACAGTGAAAGTGAAGACGGCGCGCTCCACTTCGCTGCGTGCTGCTTTGATCGGCTTTCCGGCTTCCTGCGCGAGAGTGCGCGCGAACTCTTCCTTACGCTCGGCGATTCCCTGCGAGACCCGTCGCAAGACTCGTTGCCGCTCAAAGGCGGGAAGGCGGCGAGTGGTGCCGAAGGCCTTCACGGCGGCGGAGATGGCGGCTTCGGCATGTTGCCGCGTGCCTTGAAACACGCTGCCCACCACGCTTCCGTCATACGGGGCACGGATCTCGACGACCTCGCCCTGCTCGATCCACTTTCCGTCCAGAAGAAATCCGTGGGTTGCTACGGGAGAGACTGTCATCTGCGCCATGGTACGTTCCTCACCTCACCAGCCTGTATGAATTATAGGCGGAGGCAGAAAAGCCTGCGGACACTTTCAACGATATTATGTTCACGCAAAGGACAAAGCTTGCACACTATCCTGGAAGCGAGTGAACAGATTCGACGGCGCGCGATTTCTCCAGTGGAGCTCACGCGCGATTGCCTGGCCCGAATAGAGAAGCTGAACCCGGCACTCAATGCGTTCATCACGGTCACGGCAGAGCAGGCGCTCAGCGCCGCCAGGATTGCCGAAGAGGAGATTCAGCATAGCGATTGGCGCGGCCGGTTACATGGGATTCCAATCGGCCTGAAGGACCTGATCGACACGGCCGGAGTTCGCACTACCGCCGGCAGCGCCGTTTTCGAAGATCGGGTTCCTTCCGAGGATGCGGAGGTGGTTCGACGGCTGAAGGCGGCGGGGGCCATTCTGATCGGGAAGCAGAACCTGCACGAATTCGCTTACGGCGGAAGTTCGGTAGTCAGTCACTTTGGCGAGATCCACAATCCCTGGGACACGGCTTGCGTTGCCGGCGGATCCTCAGGCGGATCGGCGGCGGCGGTTGCCTGCGGTTTGGGCTTCGCGGCGATCGGCACCGACACTGCGGGGTCGATACGTCTACCTGCCTCGTGTTGCGGCGTCGTGGGACTGAAGCCGACCTATGGGCGCGTCAGCGCGCGGGGCGTGTTCCCACTCTCCTGGTCGCTCGACCATGTCGGTCCGATCACGACGTCAGTAGCTGATGCCGCGATCGTGCTGCAAGCGATTGCCGGCTACGATCCACAAGACACATGCGCCGCTGATCGGCCCGTACAGGATTGGTTAGCCACGACTCTTGGCCCGAATACGAGATCTCTGCGCCTGGGTGTCGCGCGCAATTATTTTTTTGCCGACCTTGATCCGGAGATTGCGGCCGCTGCAGAGCAGGCGCTGGGGGTTTTAGCGAACTTGACGTCGGACTTGCGGCAAGTTGCGATACCGGTCGATGTCGATCGCACTCTGCAAAGTGCGGAATCCTTCGCCTATCATGCGGACTCCGTCGCCAGGAATCCGGGACTTTACGAACCGGAAACGCTGCGACGGATTCGCAGCGGAGGCGAAGTCAAGGCCGCGGATTACATCCATGCTCGGCGCAAGCTCGACGAAACGCGCCGTACGATTCAGAAGGTGTTCGCGGACGTCGATCTGCTGGTGATGCCGACCACTCCCATTCCGCCGCCTGAGCTCGCTGAGATCAAAGAAAACCCTGAGTTGCTGCGCCCGCGCGAAATCCTGATGCTGCGGAATACGCGCCCGGTGAATGTGTGGGGATTGCCGGCAATTTCAGTGCCTTGCGGATTCACCTCCGCGGGGTTGCCGATTGGCCTGCAGATCGTGGGACCGCCGTGGCGGGAAGATCTGGTCCTGCAGCTTGCCCACGCCTATGAGCAGGCCACCGAGTGGCACGAGAGCACACCCAAGAACTAACACTCAGGGGGCTAAAGCCGACGGTTTTGTTGGCTCGAGGCGGCACGGCCTGAGCCCTGCACTTCCATCTTGAGCCGTGCCCTCCCATAAATGTCGTGGCTTCGGAACTCACTGCGTGCCCGCCAGCGACTTGTCCATGAACTCCACCAGGTCTTTTTTCATCTTGGCGTGCATGCCCGAATCGATATAGACCATATGCCCCGATTCGTAGGTGGCATACGAGACGTTCTTCCGGTAGGCCGGACTAATGTTGAGATGATCCATGGTGTAGTTCGCCGCGGCGTACGGCGTTGCCAGATCGTAGTAGCCTTCCATCACCAGAATCTTCAGGTAGGGATTCTGCACGATCGCAGCGCGCAATCCCGTGCCGGTGTTCGGAAGCCCTTCGATCCCTGATCCCCAATCCCAGTTGCGGAAGCCCGGCTCATCGTAGGCAAACACGCGGTAAGGCATGTCAGTCTTGTATCCGAGTTCGGCCCGCACGTAGTTGTTGAATACTGAGGTGTAAGGGGGCAGGATTGCCGATCCGGTTGGATCAAAGTACTCGTCATGTTCGCCGCCCGGCTCAGGTCCGGTGAAGCGCCCATCCAGCCGTCCGACTCGTACCTTCTGGTCAATCAGCAGATAGTGAGTGAAGGTGGGGACGTCGATGCGCAAATTGTTCTGGTCAATAAGTGGGCTGGGCAGCCCAGTGTAGCGGGCGAGCTGCTCCATGATTTTCTGCCGCTCCTCGGGACTCAGGGCGTCACCCTTGGCAAGGGCCAGGGCATAGTCATTGGATGCCCAGTGCTCGACCTCTTGCCGGGTTTTGGCAAGATCCTGCATGAGATCGGCGGGCAATTTCTTGTGATAAGCGGCAATCATGGTGAAGGTCGGCAGGAGCAGCACGTAGGGAGCGTCGTTGTTCTTCTTCCACTCCAGGGTGGCGAAGTCGACCGCCATCGAGAGCAGCGTGATGCCGTTAAACGAAATGCCGTGCCCAGCCAGGTATCCTGAAATGCCCGCGGCCCGCGTCGTGCCGTAGCTCTCGCCCAGCAGGAACAGCGGGGACGACCAGCGCTCGTAGCGCGTCAGATAAAGGCGGATGAATTCGCCGAAGGCCTGGATGTCGCCTTTCACGCCCAGATATTTCTTGGTCATCTCCGCATCGGCGGCGCGGCTGAAGCCTGTGTTCATGGCGTCAATCATCACAATGTCGCTCTTGTCGAGCAGCGTGTTTGAATTATCAGTAAGACGATATGGCGCGGCCGGCATGAAGCCATTCGGCTGCAGAACCACACGCTTGGGGCCGATCGCGCCCATGTGCAGCCAGACCGAGGCTGAGCCCGGCCCGCCATTGAAGGCGAAGGTCAGCGGCCGTTTGCCGGCTTCCTGCCCGTCAAGTGTGTAAGCGACGAAAAACATTTCCGCGTCGATTTTTCCGTCGTCACGTTTGATGGGCAGACGGCCGGCTGTCGCCGTGTACTTCAGGAGCTTGCCGTCCACCGTGATCTGGTGATGGGTGACGATCGGTGCGACTTCGGTTACGTCGTAGCGTTCTTCGTTGGTTTTGTCGTGATCGCCGGGACCTTCCTTCGACATCTCCGGACGCGCGGCCGGTGCGGGCGGCGGCGTCTCCTGGGGCTTCTGCTCTGGCGCCTGTTGCGCAGGCTTTTCCGCCTTGCCTTTCTTATCCTTAGTCTTCGCTGCATCCGGAGTGGGTGCCGAGTCCGGTTGCTGGCCGAAGGCTCCGCCGAGAAGTAGAAGACTGAGTGCGAATGTCACCGCGAGCGAGCGCATGGATTCTCCCGAACACTGAGATAAAGTAGTCGTGTCACGACACTTTGACTGGCGGGGAATTATATATAGGAATGCGGGTCGGGTGGGAACGGCAGTCTGTCCGATCCCACGATTTCACTGATTGGCTGGAACTTCCAGTTCGGCCAGAATGGTACCGTCCTCGAGATCGGCGTGCATGGAAAAGCCCAAGTTTTCGCAGATCGTCCGCATCTCGCGATTCTCCGACAGGATGGTACACATAACAAGACGTACGTGTTCTTCCCGGGCAACGTCGATCAATCGCCGGTACAGTTCGGTCCCGAGTCCATGATGCTGGAAGCGATCGTCCACCAGGACAGCCAGTTCCGCTTCATCGCGGTCGTGCATTGTACTCAGGCGACCGATGGCAATGATCTCGTTGGTGTCGTCGGGAGCCCGATGTTCGGCGACAAGCGCCATCTCACGGTCGTAGTCGATGAAGCAGATGCGAGTGAGCCTTTCATGCGCCGTGCGCTGGCTCAGCTTCAGCGGCTGAAAATAGCGCATATAGACCGAGCGATCGGATAGCGCAGCGTGCAGCTTGATGAGCAGTGGTTCGTCCTCGGGGCGGATGGGGCGAATGGTCACCGGCTCATTCTTTCTCGTCGTCCAGGAACGGACGTACTGCGTGGGATAGGGGCGAATGGCCAGTCGCGGGAGCTGGTCCGGGCTGACTTCGTTCCCGTAGACGATGACTCGCGCGTCCAGCGCCTGCAGGCTGTCGGGCGAAGCCAGCAGTGGATTGATGTCGATTTCCTTGATCCATCTCTGCTCCACGACCAACTGACTGAACTTCACCAGCAACTCAGCCAGCGCATTGATGTCGACGGTCTTGCGGCCCCGCACACCCTGAAGCGCCTCGAAGACCCGCGTCTGTTCCATCATTCGGCGGGCCAGTGTGGTGTTCAGGGGAGGAAGCGACAGGGCTCGATCGCGAAACACCTCGACCAGCTGTCCGCCTGTGCCGAACAACAAGACGGGGCCGAACTGAGAGTCGATACTGCTGCCCAGGATCAGTTCGTAGCCGTCGCGCTTGATCATGGGCTGAACCGTCACGCCCAGAAAGTTTTCCGGTCCGGCCTTCTCCGCCACTGAGGCCTTGATCGCGCGGTACGCCCTTCGGACAGCGTCGGCATCGAGCAGGTTGAGTTGCACGCCGCCAACATCCGTTTTGTGGGTGATGGTCTCTGAAAAAACTTTTAGTACGACCGGATATCCGACCTGCCCGGCGTGCTGGACGGCTTCGTCTTCGTTAACGGCGTCCAGCGTGGGTACGGTCGGAATGCCGTAAGCCGCGAGCAAGTTCTTGGACTCCACTTCCGTCAAAATCGTTCGGCCCGAGGAGCGTACCTTCTTCAAAATGTGCTCGGCGATGGCGCGATCGGGACCGCCTTCTGCTTCGCTCGGCAAAACCGGCGTCTCGTAGAGCCCGCGCAGGTTGTAGGTGTAACGCCACATGTAATAAAAGACGCGCGCGGCGGTGTCGGGGAAGGGGAAGGTTGGAATGCCGGCGTGGTTCAGAATGTCGATACCCGCAGCCACGTCGGGCCCGCCCATCCAGCTTGCCAGGATCGGCTTGCCCGTTCCCGTTGCCAACGGTTTCAGCTGCTCGGCGGTTTGTGTGGGCTCTGACATACCTTGCGGACAAAGAACGGCCAGCAAACCATCGACGTTCTCGTCGTTGATGGCGATCTCGGCCACTTTGGCATATCGATCGGGAAGGGCATCGCCCAGCACATCAACAGGATTGTTGTGGCTCCAGTGAGCCGGCAATATCTGGTTCAGAGTCTCCATCGACTTCGGCGATAGTTCGGCGAGCTGGCCGCCACTGGTGATGATCGAATCAGCCGCCAGAACAGCCGGTCCGCCGGCGTTCGTTACGATTGCCAGGCGAGGTCCTCTCGGACGCGGTTGCTTCGATAAAACCTCGGCGAGATAGAAGAGATCGGCAATCGTGTGTACGCGCAGTGCGCCGCAGCGGCGGAACGCTGCTTCCATGACTTCGTCGCTGCCCGTAAGCGATCCGGTGTGCGAGGCGGCGGCGTGGGCCGCGGCTTCCGTGCGTCCGGCTTTGATGACGATGACAGGCTTGCTGAGCGACACTTCGCGCGCAGCCGAAAGAAACGACCGCGCGTCTCCCACGGTCTCCATGTACATCAGGATGCTGTGCGTGCGCGGGTCATTTCCTAGATAGTCGATCAGGTCACCCCAACCGACATCGAGCATCGAACCGACGGAAACGAACGAACTGAAACCGACCTGCTCCTTCTGGCACCAGTCGAGGATGGCGGTACACAGGGCTCCGCTCTGGCTGATAAAAGCCACATTTCCGGGCCGCGCAATATTGCTGGCAAAAGTCGCGTTAAGCCCGCTCAGCGGATTCATCACGCCGAGGCAGTTGGGGCCAATCAGCCGCATGGCGCTGCCCTGCATGCGCTCGCGGATTTCCTGCTCCCGTTCTCGGCCCTGATCGCCGTGCTCCTTAAATCCGGCAGAGATTATGATCGCGCCGCGCACGCCGGCTTCCACGCACTCTCCGATCACCTGCGGAGCTACCGCGGCTGGGGTCACGACCACCGCGAGGTCGATGATTTCGGGAATCTCCGCGACTCGCCGATAGGCCTTAATGCCCAAAACGCTGCTCTTTGTTTCGCTGACGGGGAAGACAGTGCCGCCGAAAGGGCTGCTGACCAGGCTCCATAGCACGGCACGCCCCACGCTGCCCGCGCGGTCGGTGGCGCCAATCACGGCCACAGAGCGCGGCTTGAAGATCGCATCCAAAGGATGCTCGTCGGGGCGCAGGCTGCGGGCGCGGTCGCGCAGCGATTTTGGCTTCGCGGACTTGTCGGATGATTTCAGTGTGCCCATAAATTGCAAAGAGTTTACGCTCGCGTGGGAAAATTCGTCTGTGATCGACAGCCCAATTCTTCGCGAAATTCTCCGGGGCACCAACCGCGAGGACGACTATTAACTACAGGGTTACGCAGCAGCCGCAGAGTCATCCGGATTTCTACTCCGGAAGATCGGCCTTTCTGCTTCACAATGCGCTGGGTTAAGGGCAACTTCGGACAAATTGTCCCGTAATGCTTCCTTAACTACAGTAAATATCTTGCTATCGCGCACCCAAAACCGTAGTAAAATCCGCCCCCAGATCAACCTGCTTTGGCAGGTGTGGGGTAATCCAACGTGACGCACACGCGCCACGATTTTCCTGGCCGAGGAGGCATGCATGGAGGATCGGGCCCTTGGGAGTTCTGACGTCGTCTCTCCGCAGTCTTCGAGCACAACCATACGCAGGGCAGGCCGCAACGCCTGGGTGCTGACCGCATACGGGATCACAGGCTTGGCCTTGTTCGGCGTGCTGGCTTACTACTTCAGCCAATACATCGCGAACTAGAAGCGCCGACTCCCGGCCTTCTCGATGCAGCGGCGGGGGGCGGTGTGTGGGAGTGAGTTGTCTGCGCGCGGAGGTGTATGCGCGCGTGATCTGATCCGACCGTCCTGCCCCAAATTCCACACCGCTACCGTGCTACAATGAGCCGCGCTTAAAGTTATTCCTTCGGATAAGAAGCGCTCATTCCCCCACACTCAGGCGATAAGACGGACGATCCCGTGGCTGAAAATCCTGTGTCCAAGGCCGGCCCTATCACTTATGCCGACGCCGGCGTGAACATCGATCGTGCCAACCGCACCAAGCAGCGCATCAAGTACCTCGCCCATAAGACCTTCACCAAGGGAGTGCTCAGCGAAATCGGGGGATTCGGTGGACTGTTCTCCGTCAACAAGAAATATCTCGACCCGGTGCTGGTTTCGAGCGTGGATGGCGTTGGGACCAAGCTGAAAGTCGCGTTTGAAATGAAAGTGCACCATACCGTGGGCGCAGACCTGGTTAACCATTGTGTTAATGACATCGCGGTTCAGGGCGCAGCGCCCATGTTCTTCATGGACTACCTGGCCACCGGACAACTGGAGCCGGAAGTGGCGGAAAAAGTGGTGGAGGGCATTGCCGAGGCCTGCAAGCACAACGGCTGCGCGTTGATCGGCGGCGAGACCGCGGAGATGCCCGGTTTCTATCCCGAAGGCGAATATGATCTGGCGGGATTCATCGTGGGAGTGGTGGAGCGCGAAAAGATCATTACCGGCAAGAACGTTCAGATCGGCGACATCATCCTCGGGCTTCCCTCGAATGGGCTTCACACCAACGGATATTCGCTGGCCCGCAAGCTGCTGTTCGAAGTGGGGCGCTACTCGCCGGAAACCTACGTCAACGAGATGAAGAACAAGGTGGGCAACGAGCTGATGCGCACCCACAGAAGCTATTGGCCGGTCCTGAAAAAAATGATCGACACCGACTGCATCGTGGCCATGGCCCACATCACCGGAGGCGGCATCACCGAGAACCTGCCGCGGGTGCTGCCGCGGGGCACGGCTGCGGCCATCGACATGGGCTCCTGGCCGGTTCTGCCCGTGTTCGAACACCTGCAGGTGTTGGGAAACGTTCCGCAGGACGAGATGCTGCGCACCTTCAACATGGGTTTGGGCATGCTGGTGGTCATTTCCAGCGCCAAGTTCAAAAAGGCACAGACGCTGCTTGATCGGTTAGGGGAGAAGTTCTACACCGTGGGTCGAATCGTCAAGGGCGAGCGCAAGGTGACGTACACCTGATGCCTGTCCGCATAGATTATCCATGAAGAACATCGGCATATTGCTTTCCGGTCGCGGTTCGAACTTCGAGGCCGTCGCTCGAAATGTGGCTGCGGGCGGCATTCGGCAGGCGCGCATCGCAGTAGTAATTTCCAACAAACCCGATGCCGGGGGCATTGAAACAGCCCGGCGCCTGGGACTTAACGCGTTGGTGATTCCGTCGAAAGGCAAGCCGCGCGAGGATCACGACCGGGAAGTCGCCGCCGCCCTGAAGGAGCACAAGGTTGACCTGGTTTGCCTAGCAGGATACATGCGCCTGCTCTCGCCTTGGTTCGTGCAGCAATTCCCGCACCGCATTCTCAATATCCATCCTTCGTTGTTGCCCGCCTTCCCCGGACTGGAGGCGCAGGAGCAGGCCTTCGCTTACGGAGTCAAGGTGACGGGCTGCACGGTTCATTTCGTCGACGAGGAACTGGACCACGGCGCCATCATCGTGCAGAAAGCCGTCAACGTTCTCGAAAGCGACGACGAGCACAAGCTCGCGGCCCGCATCCTGGAACAGGAACACATCGCCTACACGGAAGCAATCAACATCGTGCTGGAAGGTAAGTTCAAGGTTGTTGGAAGACGGTTGGTGGCGACGATCGCCGCCTAGCTTCTGCACAACCCGTGTTGACTTCGCGACTGCCTTCTCACGTCACTGCCAGCACTCTTTATAATGCCCGGGATGCCCACTTTCGCTCCTGTCGACGAACAACTGGCCTACATCAAGAAGGGCGCAGCGGAGATCATTCGCGAGCCGGAGCTGCGCGCCAAGCTCGAAAAGTCGCGTGCCCGTGGCAAGCCGCTGCGCGTGAAGGCCGGATTCGATCCGACGGCGCCCGACCTGCATCTCGGCCATACGGTTCTCTTGCGCAAGCTGAAGCACTTTCAGGATCTCGGCCACACTGTCATTTTTCTGATCGGCGACTTCACTGGCATGATTGGCGATCCTACGGGACGCTCCGTCACACGCCCGCCGCTCTCGGCGGAGCAGATCGCGCAGAACGCAGAAACCTACAAGACGCAGGTCTTCAAGATCCTCGATCCCCAAAAGACGGTGGTGGACTTCAACCGGCGCTGGTTCTCAAGATTTACCGCCGATGATTTCATCCGCCTGGCCGCCAAATATACGGTTTCGCAGATGCTCGAGCGTGAGGACTTTCACAAGCGTTTTCAGGAAGAGAAGCCCATTGCGATTCACGAGCTGCTGTATCCGCTGGCGCAGGGCTATGACTCGGTGGCGCTCGAAGCCGATGTGGAACTCGGTGGCACCGACCAGAAATTCAATCTTCTGGTAGGACGGGAATTGCAACGCGCGTACGGGCAAGAATCACAGGTGGTGCTCACCACGCCGCTGATCGAAGGACTCGACGGCGTGCAGAAGATGTCGAAGTCGCTGGGGAACGCCGTGGGCATTCACGAGCCGCCTCTTGAAATGTATGGCAAGATCATGTCGATCTCTGACGAGATGATGTGGCGGTACTACGAGCTGCTGACGGATGTGTCTTCAGCGGACATCACGAAGATGAGAAGTGATGCGGCTAGCGGCCAGGCGCATCCGATGAATTTGAAGAAGGAACTGGCGCGAAGGATCGTGGCGGACTTCCACTCGGCGAGCGGGGCCACAAAAGCCGGCGAGGACTGGGCGAAGCAATTTCAGAAGAACGAGGTGCCGGAAGAAACGGAGAAGGTTGCGATTCGATACGCCGATCTGGTCGGGGTGCAGAATGGCGGAGTCGATTTCCTGCGAACGGCGGATGGGCGCTTCCCGGTCCGCGTCGACAAGCTTCTTGTGCGTTGCGGCCTGGCCGACTCCGTCAGCGACGGCGCGCGAAAACTCAAACAGAACGCAGTCAGAATCAATGGAGAGCTGGTGAGTGAACCAACGCTTCAAATCAAGATTCCCGCCGAGCTGACCATCCGCGTGGGGAAGCGAATCAAAATTATTTCGCTGCACCTTTGATCCAGAATCGAGACGGGAAGTTGTTTAAAAATCCAACGAAGCCTCTTCCTCTTTTGAGAAATCGGCTACCGCAAAATTATTTTTTCTAATCTGCTCCGGTGAACCCCGCGATGAAGTTTCCTGCTGATATAATCACCCGTTTAAGTATTCGCGGTCACAGTCGCCTGTGACTCGCGGCTGCGCAAGACCGCACGAATCAGGGAGGCTCAACCGGCTGTCCCGCTGCACTGGACGTCAATGCAGATCTTTCATCGCAGTACGAACACAATTTCCCGGGCTACGATTTTTGGGGCCGTCTTCATAGTGGCGTTCGTGTTCTGGGCCATGGCACAGATTCAGCGCTCGCCGTACATCACTTACGAAGGCGTCGTCAAGCCGCAGCCTGCGCCCTTCAGTCACCAGCATCACGTGACCGGATTGGGAATTGATTGCCGCTACTGCCACACCTCGGTGGAGAATTCGAGCTTTGCCGGCATCCCACCCACCAAGACGTGCATGAATTGCCATTCCCAGATCTGGACTAACGCGGCGTTGCTCGAGCCCGTGCGAGAGAGTTTTCGCACCGACAAGTCTTTGCAGTGGACGCGGGTCAACCAACTTCCCGACTACGTTTATTTTAACCACAGCATTCATATCAATAAGGGTGTCGGATGTAATACGTGCCACGGTCCGGTGGACCGCATGCCCCTGATGTATCAGTACGCTTCGTTGCAGATGGAGTGGTGTCTGGACTGCCACCGCGCGCCGGAAAAGTATCTGCGTCCGCGCGATCAGGTCTTTAACATGCGTTACCAGCAGCCGTCTACGGGAGCGCCGGTGTTGGTTGATGGATCGGAATATACGGAGCAACTCGCGCTCGGTGACACGTTGAAGTCGAAATACAAAGTGCGCACCGTGGCCGATATCACCAGTTGCAGCACCTGTCACCGGTAAAACGCGCCATCGTAGTCGGGGCTGAGGAAGAATTAGCGAGGCAATCTCGCTGGCGATAAAAATGGACGAACCGAAAGCTAAGCCGCGCACCGAAGACGTCTGCCCCAGCAAGCGGGGCAAGCTCGACCTGCAGGCTGTGCGCTCACAGATCGAACAGACTCAGGGGCCGGAATACTGGCGCTCCCTCGAAGAACTCGCAGGCAGCCCTGAGTTTCAGGAGATGATGCACCGCGAGTTTCCGAAGGGTGCGTCGGAGTGGGTAGACTCGGTCTCGCGACGCGGTTTTCTCAAGCTGATGAGCGCCTCCATGGCGCTGGCCGGAATGACCGGATGCACCAAGCTGCCGCTCGAGCCCATCGTTCCCTACGTGAAGCAGCCGGAGCAGATGGTTCCGGGGCGGCCGCTTTTTTACGCCAGCGCGTTTACGTTGGGAGGATACGCGAGCCCCATACTGGTCGAGAGCCACCTGGGGCGGCCTACCAAGATCGAAGGCAATCCCGAGCATCCGGCGAGTCTGGGCGGAACCGATGTTTTCACGCAGGCATCAATTCTAGGACTCTACGATCCTGACCGCTCCCAGACCGTCACCTATCTGGGCGATGTGCGCGCCTGGAGCGACTTCTCGCAAGCGCTTCGCGGCCTGCTCAACGTGCAGAAAGGCCTACAGGGCGCAGGCATCCGCATTCTGACCCAGACGATTTCTTCTCCCACGCTGGCCGACCAGATGCGTGCCCTACTGAAGATTTATCCGCAGGCGAAGTGGCACGTGTATGAGCCGATCCATCGCGACAATGTGCTGGCTGGTGCGCAGATGGCTTTCGGCCAGCCAGTGGAAACGCAGTACAAGCTGGAAAATGCGGATGTGATCGTGTCGCTCGACGCGGACTTTCTCTATGCGGGCTTCCCTGGATTCACCCGCTACGCGCGCGACTACGCGTCTCGCCGCAATCCCGATGGCAAAATGAACCGGCTGTACGTGATCGAGAGCACGCCGTCCTCGACGGGCGTGAAGGCGGATCACCGGTTGCCGTTGCGGGCGGCGCAGATCGAGAGGATTGCGGACTTCTGTTACACGATGACCGAGATGTTTACTCGTGGTAGGCGGCTCTCTGACGAAGAGGCCCGAAACCTGCCGCGCCAGGACAGGGCCGCAGGCAGTCCCTTTACCGAGGAAGAAAAGTTGTTCGTGAGTAAAGCGGTCGGCGATCTTATAGCTCATCCCGGTTCCAGCGTCGTCATCGCCGGCGAGCACCAATCCCCGGTAGTTCACGCCCTGGCGCACGCGATGAACCAGGCACTGGGCAACGTGGGCAAGACCGTCATTTATACCGAGCCGGTCGATGCCAATCCGGTTAATCAGAACGAATCACTGAAAGACCTGGTGCAGGACATGCGAGCCGGGAAGGTTGATCTGCTGGTGATTGTCGGCGGCAACCCTGCTTACGACGCTCCTGCCGACCTGGGTCTTGCCGACGCCCTGAAGAACACTAAGATTCCGCAGCGCGTGCATCTCGGACTTCATCAGAATGAGACTGCCGAGCTTTGCCAGTGGCATATCAACGAAGCGCATTATCTGGAAGCGTGGAGTGACGCGCGCGCCTATGACGGCACCGCCAGTATTGTGCAGCCGCTGATCGAGCCGTTGTACGCAGGCAAGAGTGCGCACGAGGTTGTCGGGTTCCTCTCGGGGCAACCGGAGATATCCGGATACGATCTGGTGCGGTCCTACTGGCAGAAGCAGCACTCCGGCTCCGACTTCGAAGCGTTCTGGCGAAAGTCGGTACACGACGGCTGGATCGAAGGCACGACCTACGCGCCGAAGCAGGTAACGGCGAAGGCGACTGTATCCGCGCCAGCCGCCGCGACGGCTGACGCGAATTCCCTCGAGATCAACTTCCGCCGCGATCCTTCCATCCATGACGGCCGCTACTCCAACAACGGCTGGCTGCAGGAACTGCCCAAGCCCCTGACCAAGATGACGTGGGACAACCCAGTGATGGTCGGTCCCACAATGGCGGAGCGGCTAGGACTGCACTCGGAAGACATGATCGAACTGGAATTCCAAGGCAAGAAAGCGGAAGGCCCGGTCTGGATTCAGGCCGGCCATCCGGACAATTCCGTCACTGTCTTTCTCGGTTACGGACGCCGCCGCGCGGGACGCGCGGGTACCGGCGCGGGCTTTGACTTCTATCCGCTGCGCACGAGTGCTGCACCCTGGTCCGCCAATGGTTTGCAAATTCGCAAGACTGGCGAGACCTACAAACTTGCCACCACGCAGGGTGAGCAGACCATGGAAACTCCGGTTGGTTCGCGGCCGCTGGTGCGCGAGGCGTCACTCGAGGAGTACAAGCAACACCCCAATTTTGCGACGGAAGAAGAGCCGCCGAGCCCGCTGACACTCTATCCCGGGTACGACTACAAGAAGGAGGCGTACGCCTGGGGCATGACGATCGACATGAACTCTTGTGTCGGGTGCAACAACTGCATCGTCGCCTGCCAGTCGGAGAACAACATTCCGGTCGTCGGCAAAGAGCAGGTGGTGCATGGCCGCCACATGCACTGGCTGCGTGTGGATGCTTACTACCAGGGCGATCGCGCCAACCCGCGCGCGTATTTCCAGCCCGTTCCCTGCATGCAGTGCGAAAACGCACCCTGCGAACTGGTGTGTCCGGTAGGAGCGACGGTGCACAGCACCGAGGGCCTGAACGACATGGTGTACAACCGCTGCGTGGGCACGCGCTACTGCTCGAACA
>Ga0335081_10011744_pt1 | contig 14181 bp, 15 predicted proteins | sample Lox_Sample_35_FD_206713 | JGI IMG/M metagenome (GOLD analysis project Ga0335081, IMG submission 206713) | Soil microbial communities from Loxahatchee National Wildlife Refuge, Florida, United States - Lox_Sample_3.5 | ecosystem: Environmental > Terrestrial > Soil > Wetlands | place: USA... | reverse complement strand
TTCTTCACCAAAGTTAAGGCAATCATCAGCGCCGATTCGAAGGGTGCCCCAGTAGGCGACGTCGTCATCGCCATCCCAGGATGGTTCACGGAAGCGCAAAGACGGAGCATCCTCGATGCCGCCGAGATTGCAGACTTAAACTGCCTGCGACTGATGAATGATACCACAGCCACGGCACTGAGCTACGGGATCACCAAGACGGATTTACCAGAGGATAAACCCCGTAACATTGCCATTGTCGACGTAGGCCATTCCAACATGTCCATTGCCATCGTTGCGTTTAAAAAGGGCCAATTAACCGTCTTGTCAACAGCCTACGATCAACATTTAGGCGGCCGAGATTTCGATAAAGCGCTCGTGGAACACTTTGTCCAGGTGATTAAAGAAAAGTACAAGGTTGACATTAAATCCAATTCAAAGGCCACGCACCGCGTCTACACCGCCGTCGAAAAATTGAAAAAGATTCTCTCGGCAAACGTTACGGCTCCGCTTAATGTCGAAAGTGTGATGAATGACATCGATGTGAGCACCATGCTTAAACGCGAAGAACTCGAACATCTCGTTGCTCCCGTCCTCGCTCGTATTACCGCTCCTATCGAAAGAGCCCTAAAAGACGCAAAATTGACGAAGGCGGATATTCACTCTGTCGAAATGGTCGGAGGGTCAACTCGGATTCCCGCACTCAAGGAACGTGTGTCGTCGTTCTTCGAGAAACAGCTTTCGTTCACCTTGAATGCGGACGAAGCCGTCGCCAGGGGATCTGCCCTTGCGTGCGCCATTTACTCCCCCGTCTTCAAAGTTCGGGAATTCTCTGTGCACGACATTACCTCGTATCCGATCCAATTCAATTGGGAACCTACCCCCGAGATCCCTAACGAGGAATCTTCCCTCGTCGTTTTCAATCGCCATAACCCGATTCCCAGCACCAAGATTCTCACCTTCTACCGAAAGCATCCCTTCGATATCGAATTGGCGTATGCTGATCCGGAGGGGTTGCCTGGCAAGATGAATCCTTGGATTGGGAGGTACACTGTCAAGAACGTCACCCCTGCTGGAGATGGGGATTTCAGCGTTGTCAAAGTGAAAGCACGCATGAATCTTCACGGTGTCCTGAATGTTGAAAGCGCCTACATCGTCGCCGAGGAAGAAGTCGAAGAAGTTATCAAAGAGGAAAAGAAAGAAGAAACCAAAAAGGACAGTAAAAAGGAAGAACCCAAGAAAGATGACAAAGAAAAGGATCCAAATGTATTATTCCCATCCAAAAGAAGAGACTAATCGATCAGGCTATGGACGCAGAAACCCCTCCTCCACCTCCCAAGACGAGAAAAGTCAGGAAGCAAGTTCGCAAGGCCGATCTCCCCATTGTTGGTGGCGGTCTTTTCTTGGATGTGGCTTTGAAGGAAGCATACAAAGAAAGGGAAGCGGAAATGACAATCGCGGATAAACTCGTGGCCGACACCGAAGATCGCAAGAACGCCCTCGAAGAATACATTTACGATATGCGGGGTAAACTAGGCGATCTCTACGCAGACTACGCGTCTGACGAAGAAAAATCCAAGCTCCACGCCATGTTGAATGCCGCTGAGGTTCGCCCCTTTCCCCAAAGTCGCCCATGAAGGATAGTGACGGATACTAACTGTTGTCAAGGAATGGTTATACGATGAAGGTGAAGATGCGACCAAGAACCAATACATTGCGAAATTGGAAGAACTTCTCTCGATTGGCGGACCAATCCGTCAACGTCTCCTCGACGCCCAAGAAAAAGTCCGTCAAGAGCAAATCCGAATCCAAGAAGAGCGCGAAGCAGAAGAAAAGCGGATCCGCGAAGAAGCCGAGGCCGCGAAACGGGCCCAAGAAGAAGCTGAGGCAGCCGCTAAAAAAGCTCAGGAGAAACCTGCGGATGGCGAAAAGATGCAAGTTGATGAGCCGGCCGTTGGCAAGGATGAGGAAATGACGGATGCGACGGCGGTTGATTCATAAACCCCTCCTAATTTTCCTTACATTTCGCTTCGTCTTTAACGCACGTTTTGCGGGGCAATGTTGTTGAGTCGATGATGATGCAGCTTTTATTTCTTGGCACAATTTTCATGTTATGTAAGGGAGGCCTTGATCACGGTGGGGTCTATAGAAATGCTGTTGCTTATTATCTTTTTCTATTACTTTCGTGATGGTTTGATTATTCCGAATAAAGCTCCGTTTAGATATGTAGCGAACCCAAAAAGATGTAATCGAATCTTCAAAAGGACGTCAGTCGCACTCCTAAGCAGACGGAGGGTTTTTGATAGCCCATTGCACTTAGACCAAGGGAGTATTTGTGATATCCCACGCTCTTTTGTAACTTCCTCCATCGGATCGTTGGAGATGGATTGTATCTGCATCTGAAATCCCCCGCTTCATTTTTGCCTCTTAAACACTTTATATCCCACCAGTGATGCCGAGGTGTTAGGACAATTGCTCGTGCAAAACGCTTTGGTATAGACGTTGTAAGGGTCGATCGGAGAATAAGGGTGGATCGTCGGGGATTGCCCCTCGGGCCTCGATTTTCAGACGCATCAGAAAGAGAGGGGTACCTCTCTGCCTCGGCATGGGTTTCGTGTAGGCACGTGTAAGGGGCGGGGAAGTTCGGCATATGAAGAGGGGCCTCTCATGAAAAATGAAGCGTTGGGCCCCACTCCGTCTGCATCTGATTTTTCAAAGCCCACATGGAGCCAGCCGATCGGTTCTTCCGCGAAAAGCGGGTCGAGCGCTCGTCTCGATGTGGCTTGCACCTTATGAAACCGAATAGATTTTTGCTTGCTTGAAGTTCCTGGGAGCCGCCCCCTTAAAATGAAGCAAAAACGGGGTTGAGAGGATGCCTTTGAAAGGATTAAAGTAGTCTGTGGTTCTCCGCATGAAGTGGGGCAATCACACCGGGGACTCGCCCAGTACTTGAAATTGATCGCCAACTATTTCCACTCAAGGGGAGCGACCGAAGCTTGCCTCGCTTATGGGGAGGAACAGTATCGTGGGGGCAAATGGCCTTAATGTCAAAACAAAACTGGTCAAAAACTTTCTTTCTTATCAAGTTAAATTCCATCAGACCATTTCATGTCTAATTTCGCTTTGATTAAGGGGGGACAATGGATAACCGCATCGATTACTGCTTGCTAAAAATAATGCATTCCCTTTCCTTCGCCGTACATCCCGTTCTTCGGAGGTGCCGTTATGATGAACGGGCCCATTTCCTTGGATAGGGGGGTCCTCGGAATTGGGAAGCGTTTTCGTCGGAGGGCCAAGCCTCCGGAGACTTAATAAAGTTCAAACCTTCGGGGGATAGGCCAGTGTGCCGAGGAATCCTTTGGCTGGCGCACGGAGCCGGTACGGTGGACTGGATTGGGGGATGGACATGTGGGGTGACACTCTCCTAACCGACGGAGGTGGGGGACTGTCATAACTTCAGCTGTTAAGCCCCTGATATTTGTCAAAACACCCGGGGAGTGGGGGGGGCCAATGTTATTTTTAACACTCTAAACCACTGTAAAAATGATCATAATACAATTGGTCTCTGAGCTGCCCCGTCTCAATGACTATAGTTATCGTCAACAAATGAGACAAGCTTATCACTTTATTTACGGTCCGCTCGCTCCACAATGAGAGAATCCTAAACGAGGGGTGTTCGTAATCGTTTGGCAGTATTGTTTAATATCCCGATAGCTCGGATGCCGACCCGTGATGGGAAGCTTGCTGCTTCGAGCTGAACATTCGAGGTGTGTTGTGGCGTCAGCGATCTTCTGCATATGAGGCTTCAGCATTGGCCAGCGTGGGATTGAGAGAAGCTCGCTAGCGGCGGCGATCGAAGCCATGCTCCCGGGATTCACGCCCCAATTTCGTTTAAGAAAATTTGCGTCTGGCAGGTGCCGCCTGCAGCTTCGTAAGGGCTAATTAGCACGGAGGCGCACCGCACAAAGCGAAGGCAGCCTTAAGAGTAAGTGTGAACGTGCAAATGGAGATTTCGTTGTTGCAAACATTAAGAGTTGAATTTAGATAGAACATGACGATGAATGTGACGAGATTTTCCCCAAACCCGAAATTTTGCATGAGACAGATTTCTCCACGATGCCGATCGAAAATCTGGGGAACAAATATGTCGACATGATCCGCTTGTCCTCCCCCAGTCGGGCAATATTCTGAAAGAGAGGGTGTGTGGGGGAAATCACGACATTTTGGCACCTTCAATCAAAGGATAAGCGGTTGAAGCACGGCCAAGGTCCTTCTGACCGGTATTAAGGAACAAAGGTTCGATCCCCATTCGGACCGGCCGCCCCGTCGGGGCGAGACACGACGGTGGTGATCCGGGGAGCTGCCATATTAAACAGGCGTTAGTGTCAGGGAGTCTTAGAGTGGAGCCGATGCGTTTCGATTCTAAGCAAAGGGTCTTCACAGGATGATATCGGCAGATATACTTCTTGTAGTAAGGTCGTCCAGAAGACGGTCCAGAAAGCTCATGATGGAGTTGTGGGTGAACCCCGAGGCTATAGTTCTTTCTTCAAAGAGAAATACGACAATTGACGCTAATAACCCCGTTTTCACCACCTGATCCACAGTGATCGACATACTCTTCGAAGCATCGCTTCAGGACATCTTTTCCTTAGCTCTGTCTTCCTCAGCCTCGCTCACGTAGCGTCCGTCAAGGCGACGGTGGGATAATTGGCAGTAAATATGTAGGTGGGGTAGAATTTTACGGAAAAGGTCAGTGCGTCCTCGTGACGGCCTTCTGCAACTGTAATCACGTATTTTACAGGAAAAATAATACATGAGGCGTAAAATGAAAATTCCCACACAGCCGCCCCGTGTTATCCCACTTTTGGACTAATTGAGCGGTCAATGCGTGAAGGCTGATTTTATTTATTATTTGGGTTTAACTTTTCGCAGGAGACTAGGGCTTGTCGGCTCCAAGCGCAGACTTAGATTTCGCTCCCCCCTCGCCCCCGTCCCCCCCTTTCCCCCCTTTCGGGCCCCGTCGGTCCCATGCCCGGGTCACAACACGCGAAGGGATTCGCTTCGACCGTGGAAATATAAGCTGCGCCTGCACGCCGCTTCCCATCCGTTTGGCTTTTCCCTCCTCACCTTCTCAACGTCCATCCCGACCGTCCTTCTCTCTCCCCTTCCTCCTCTTCGCTCGCTCTGCCGGCGCCAAGCGCGTCTTCGTCAATAGAGTCGCATACCTGCCTGCATCAAGCGCCCTCGAGTTCACAGCAGCTCCACCGACCCACCCTTGTTGACGCATAATAAACGCAACATGGCAGGAAGAATCATAGATCTTGTTCGAGGCGCGAGCCGCGCCGTGTCACAGCGCTCCTCTTCCGTCTCATCTCAGCAGGCCGCCTTGCAGCCCCTCAAGATGCCGCAGTCACAGCCCATGCAGCGAAGCATTGAACTGCTGCCCTATCCTGACACCGAATCCACGCCGTCTCCTTTATCCGACGAATTCTTGTCATCCTCCTCCACTGTCTGCGTCAACAGCATCCCATCGCCCTCCTGCCGAGCACCTGCCTCACCATATGTAGAAATGGAAGCACGGCACTCGCCACTCGAGGCCGATGATGAGCGGCTTCTCGGTATGCCACCCTTCCCCACCCTTGCCACGTGTTTCTCACAAGATAGCTGTTGCGGAAATGCTCGCGAAGTCGGTCACGTTCCAAGACAGGAACGACGAGTGCTTTACCCCATCCTATGGCATCGACGACGAAAGTGCCTATGCCTATGACTATGAGTACGACTCGGAGGAAGAGTACACCGTCCTCTCCACATGGTGCATCATCAAACGAGCCTCATTGCCCGTCGACACCTTTTGCCTTGCCTCCCTCATCTTAAAGGAACTTGGGCCCCGCTTCTATCGCGAGTGGTCATTCGAAATGGACGTTCTATACCGCGGTCGTCATCGCGATCGGACAAGAGAACTGATCATCGTCGCTGCATGCGTATGCTCCGGGTCCGACCAGCTATACTGACGTTCAGATAATTGCCCAAAAGTTCCTTCACGACGCCATCTACACGCTGACGACGTGGACCACCATCTGCTGCAAGCCCCGACCCGACATAAATAACAAGAACCTATACCTCACCGAACGATTAATCTTGAAGGAAATCACGTGGTCAGTAAACGAGATTGCCAACGAGCAGACGGTCGCCAATCTATACGACCAGACAATGGACCGGAACCCGTTCGAGCTCCAACGCAAGTACCCCCAACTTTACTACACCGATGATGGCGATGACTGCGATGCCAAGGATGGCGAAGGCTGCGATAGTCCATATTACTACTCCCGCTGAGAATCTATTCCTTTTTGGAGTTTCCGATTCATCTTTTTTTTCAATGGAAGAGAGGGTCTTACCACTTGGGGTTTACATTTATTTTGCGGTTTGCCAGGAGGGATCTGTGAGGGTTTGCTTGATCGTTGAATGGGTGGGGCGTTCGTCATAATGGGTGATATTTTGTGGGATTGGAGAAGCTTGACTTGATGGGGATTTGACAAGTCCAGCCTTTCCACATCGGGGGCTTCATGTATATCAAATTGGTTTTCTTTTTGTATCGTTTATCTTTTCCCTTTTCTTTCTTTTTTCTCATTCCCCATCTTTTACACCTACATTGGATTGGCACATGGTGGACGTTGTACGTTGTCTGGTTCTAACTCTGGCCGGCTGGAGTTTCTAGAAACACAAAATTTGCGATGGAGGGCTTCGTTTCACGTTAACGGAATGAGGTTCTCGAGAACGGACATTTTCTAAGTAATCGTCTTTGTTTTTTTTCCTACGGGATTTCTTCCTTTTACTTTTTCTTCTTCAGCTAGCTTTCTACCTTTTGTTGCTCGGAGCTGTAGTATATTGGTAGTGATGAGTTGCAGGATTAGAGAGGATCATGGGTTGCTTAGGTAGAAAGGTCCCGTCCCCTGGGGAAGGAAAATTACAATTGGAACAAAGTTTATTCAATTCGTCCGATGATGACCAACGTGACCCAATATGCGCAACCTAATTGGCACCCTTCGCCCGCATTTGCCCCCCTTGATCCACCGCCCCAAAAATCCGGATCCAAATTCATTCAACAAAAGCCAATAGCAATTTTACATGACGGTCTATTATCGCTCGCTGAGCCACCCTCTGCTTTTGTCCCAAGAGTTTTAAGGGGGACGAGACACTCGTAGCAGATGTCGGGAATAATTCTGGCTAATCATTCACCCGGAAGGAAAATTTTTACACTAAAAATCCCGAAAATATTAGTCTCCGCACGGCCACAAAAATATTCCCTTGGCAAGCCCTAACGCAGCAAGGGGCCATAGCGCATTTGTTAAATTAAATTATTTTCTGCACCCGATAACGACCAGTACCACTGGTTGCAAAAACGATACCACACATTCGGAGCAATTCCTCTTCCCGACACGTTCCCAGCTGCAGCCCGCCTCATTCTCGGACTCATTCAACCTAATTCGCATGTGCCTACTCGTTTTGGCGTCATATAGAAGTTTATTGCTGGCGGTCCACGGCTGTGGATCCATCCCACTTCTCTTCCCCTTGCATTTTACGTTTCCCCAGGTTTTATGGACGGGTGGTTGGCGAGTCTGCCTCTCTTGGACGAGTATAATCCTTTGTCCTCTCAAGGCAAGGTTCTTTGCCAGGAGTTTTAGGATAGTCCTTGGTTTGAAGACATCAATCTATTTGTCTATAGGAAATTATTCAAGGAATTCTCTTACAAGGAGATGTGGGAATCCAAGCCCCTCGCTACCGCGCTCGATCATCCTCAGCCCTGGATTTCTGCACGTGGTCATAATCTGCATGGCCAATGCTTGAGGCACGTTTCACATCGGAAGGCATCCACCAAGTCTGGGTCTTTACGGATTTGCCAACTCTATTTGTAACCAGAAACAAAAGCTTTTAGGGGGGATTTCTCCCCCGCGCATAGCGCACGTACCTCTTTGAGAGGCTTGCCCAGAAGTTCCGAAGCGTGTGGGGGGCACAGTGAAATGTGGGGGTAAATATCTAGAATCGAACCCTCAAAATAAATTTTGGCACCCCCACCACCCCACGCCTTTCGAAGCGATGGGAGCGGATCTTCAGGGGCCCAAGAATTGGGGTGGCTGGCTGTTCGCGATATGTCACCCCGAGCCTAAGGGCTTATTATCCGAAGGAGTGGGGGTTTGCACTAATTCCATGCATCGATAACTGTTTTGCGGGTGTCTGAAATCAGTTTCTCCGTGTGGGATTACGTCCCACCCTTTATCAAGTTTGAACGATCAAGATACGTACTTATATGCACTTTGATAACTGAGAACGAACGCATACATGACTAACTCAAAGAATGTTACCAATTCAAATCGTTATCACCAAATCTAGCTTGCTCAGTCGTATCATTTTGCAAGTTTAATCTTTATTTTCGCCGTGAATTTATCCAATGGACCCAACTTATCAGGGCATACTCGCTCATTCACCCCCATCTCTTCGTTCCGAGTATGCTATCAAGTTCCTCCTCGGGTGGCAGTTTCAGCCATATCTCATCATCTCTCACCTCTACGGGGAAGGTAGCAACACCCACGCTCGTCAGAGGCCCTTGCCCCCTCCCCTTGCCTTATCTGCCGAGATATTGAAATTTCGGCATAGGACAAGAGACGAAAAGCCCCCCGTCTCAGCGTCGGCGCCGATAATACCATCGGAAAGGGCCAAGGCGCATTTGTTGGGGTGCATTTGCCCGGTAGCAAAAAATCCTTTCCCCTTGACGTAGAAGATTGCCAATTGAGTATCCTCAACTTTGATCCCATCCGCGGCTGAATGACGGAGATCCGACACGTTGCAAACCCTTTCCCATTCCATTGACGTTCATTTGTATCCGTTGAAGCCTTCGAAAGCACTCAATTTTGGTCAATTTGCCGGTCTCGTCTGATTGTATTCTCGGACCCAGTCGATTTGTTCTCGATATTGGTCCGCCTTTTTGAATTGGGCGGCTCTGTCGGTGTCCCTGAGAGCGACTTTCCATTCATCGTACCATGTTCCTACATCTGTTTCTCCAGATCCCTAACTTATCCCCCAAAATTGCTTGTCTGAGATACTTCATTCCCCTTCGAGATTTCTCCAACCAACGCGGCGTTCGTTGCCGACGATCTCCGGTTCGGAGGGAGAACATGATAAATCTATAATTAAGGGATACAACGCCTCGTGCCGATCAAGAATTAGCGTCACTTCATTAGAAGGGCAGTTGGCGACGAACAACTGGGAATGTTTGGGCTACATGCCTCCATTTCCTCCAATATAGATATTAAATCCATTATCGGTTGCAACGAGGCCAAAATCCTTATTCTTTGCTTCCGCACATTCCCGAGAGCAGCTGGAAACCCCAATCTTGATCTTGTGAGTAATGCCTGTTATTAGCACGGCAGGCCAATTTTCATCTCTCGTCAAGTCTCAGAGCAAGCCCAACGCTATCCAATCTAGTACCATCGTGATGTAGATGTAACGCAAATCTTGACCATTCGTAAACTCTTTCCATAAGCATGGCCAGACTCCACCCCATCAGCAATCAACTCTTCCCAGGTCTCCCGTGAGTCTGGTTTCTTCACGTCAACCATATCAATACCTTGTCACCCGTAACCTCAGTATACGACTCGTATTTCTGAGCAACTTCCCCAATAACCACCAATTTGTCCTGGAAAGTCTCACGACCCGAGATCCGAGGATTAACCAAGAAAGTGCCGCTGCGTTGGATATTTCCGTGGAATCGGTCATTCGTATTTTGTAGTTCGTGCACCTGAGGCTCCATCACATGCAGACTCCCAAGGGAGGAACAGATGGAGGCAATGACGGGTTTACAACTTCGCACCCGAAGGAATTAGGATTCTTGCGGGCTTGGCGCATGACCCCCCGCAACGATTTGAATTGCTTGGTTTTGGTGGTGTTGTATAAATCGGCACGGCTCGCGTATATGCGAAATGTGGACAACACACCCATCCGCCGGGTCCCGTGCGCCTCCGCTTCATTTCAGCTTTGAAAATTGATTGCACGAGGGGCATGCAGCCACCCGCCCTTTTCTTTTTCTTGACTTCTCCAAGGCACTTGTGCATCATCCGGGAGATCATCGCTGCTCTTTGCCTTGACTTTGGAGGGGGAATTTGGAGTCTTTTTGTATGCGAAGAGAAAGCGTCTGTATATTGTAGCCTTTGGTTGGGGACCAACTTCAGCGGTGATCATTACGCGGCGTGGAGGTTCTGCTGGTGGTGTCACATGTTTGCATGGAAGCACCTTTGGACCGTTGCGATCTGCGAACTGCTCACCGAAAGAACGACGACCTCGACGCCCATTAATAAATCCTGTGCTGAGATCTGGAGCGGCCAATCCTCGACTTCTGTTGCCCTCGCCCTGCATGAGATTCCATGAGAGGACGTCCGCCATTTTGATTCCCAGAGCGATGAGCCCTACGTCGCATCTCCCTAATTGGCGCATTCACCAATGGCATCGATGCATGGAACCGAGGTTTCGCAATCGTTGTTGATGACGATTGCCCCGCGTTGAGGACATTTGATACCCGGCGATCGTGCCAAACCGTCTCATGTGCGGATACCGGCGGCGAAGGAGAGGAATTGATAGCGCATGACCTGTCCGCCTTCGGAAACGACTTGGGTCTTTTTCTCGTGTCGGGGTCAACATTGATTTTGCTGGCGCACTTTGCGTAAAATCACGTTGACATCTACAATGCGTACCTTTGATTTTTTTTTTTTCCTCCCCAGCAACCACACCACCAGCGTCACCATCCAATTGGTGTCAGAAGAACTCATCGGTTCCGTTAGATGAGAGTGACTTCAGGGAATTGTTGCAGACCTTGAATGGCCTGTGCCGTTTCCGGTCCAGGAAATCCTTGTCCTACCACAGCCGCACGTTTCTTTACTGCATCACGCATGGTGATATTGGATGCATATTCGATCATTTTCTCGAAAATCTTCGATGGTTCAATGGACAACACCGCCCTTGGCATCGTGCCCTGGGGTGCGGCCAGGTAGAAACGCATTTGAACCAGCGGCAAGAACGATGATGTCAAACGTCACATAATCCCCCTTTTCGGTGAAAGCTTCACTCTCACCAGTGCGCAGTCTGCCAACCGTACTTACTTCCTTCTCTCCATTTGTTTTTGGGTATTCATAGTCTCTATACCCTGCCCCGACGACTGTTCCCCAGTCTCTTTTCGCAACACACGATTCCGCTTGGTTGAGCTGTGATTCCTCCTCTTCTCGCGGTCCACCGAAACCTTGTACCGTTGGATTTCGCGCCGAAGCTGACTTACTGTGTGGTTGACCAGAGGCCAAGGGGAGCAATCGATCGTCGCGGATTGCATTGTTTCGACGTATTCGAGCCAAGGGTATGTCTGACGGGGGAGACCGCGGGGATCAGGGCTCTTGTGAGGTTAAAGATCGACCCTGTTAGGGTATTTCTAACGCACCAGCATGCTGAAAGCAGGTCATAGGATATCTACGAGCGCCGACATGCTTTCGGGATCTGGGCGAGGATTATATTCTTTCAATATGAGGTCCCTCGCGGCAGGCGTATGACTCTTCATTCTCACGATGGAAATTTCCATGATAGGGGAAGCAGCTGGGAGGTTTGCGATGTCAAGTTCGGTGTCAGTATGTAGCGGCAACTTCGCCTCAGCCGTTTTCTCTTCTGCGACGCCTTTCCCTTAGAAAATACGATAGTCCGTAATACATTTTTCAGACAATGCCTTTGCCAATTCAAATTGTGTTTGCGACAAGGTTTCGCGAACCTGCTTATCATCAATAGGCCAGATATTGGCCATGTCGGCGCTTTCTCCACGTCTGGGATACAAGTTAAAAAGCCCTTGGATCCGTGAAACTGTATTGGAGATTCGGAATCATCCTTGTCCGATTTAATCTGAGCGGGGCTTGAAGGACATGCGAGGAAATTAAGCAAGCGGGTTGGAGATAGGCGAGTCAACACCAACCGAGGAGGGCACGATGGGAAAAACATGAGATTGTCATGGAGAGGTGAACGAAGTTGAGGGTTTTCTTTCTTCCTTTGCCATGCGACGGTTCAGATTATTGTGACATGGGGCGGCGATCAATTTTGAAGTCAGATGCATTTAATTTTTCAACGCCAGTGCCACATTTGGCAACGAGTAATCTACTCCGAAAATAGCCAAATTTAAATCTCGGACATTCGGCCAAAGGAAGGACGTGCCATAGAGGCCGTGGGAAGGGCGTCCACACCTTCCATCCAGAGGTATCGTGCCTTGCGATGAGGGCGAGTGACGGAGCGGAATTCGCGGAGGAGAGGGTGCGTGAAGAGGTACGTTGGGCCGCCGGCAGGACCCCAGTTGAAACTACTGCCCTTGCGGAGAATATCTTGTTTTTTTCTGCGGTTGCCGGCGCAGACGAGGGTTTAGGGGGAGTATCGTTTGGGGGAATTGAATCATGATCTCCAGATAAGTTTTTCCAAGCCACACAAAAAAGGAGGGGACGAACCACTCCACTGACAGTGCCCACCTGAGAATTTCATCGTCGTTGACGCTTGGTACAGCATTACTGTCTGATTGCGAACAAAATAATGCCGTCAGTGTCAAGAATTCCAACCTGTCAATCCCACTTCTCCCTGTGAAAGAGTATATCAGCCTCGAACAGGTCCGTTAGAGAGGCGTCTCACAATTCAATGGGTGATTCCGATGAGATGGGGGGTCGCGGGGTGCGTGTTTATCCGGGGATGCCAACTCGACGGGGAGAATTGGGCAGGGAGAGATTCGACGATGGGACTGGGGTAATCTTCCCAACTTCTCGTCAAGGGAAACAATTGATGCAGAGTTGGATTCGTCTTTGTATGTGTTGGATGGACCAAATATATGTGTTTTAACGGACCCGTAATCCGACATCCCCAAAGACATGGGCTCTCCGTACTGAATATAGGATGTTTCCTTAGTTTAGTGCTGGAGGACAACGTGGGCGATGAGGTGGCGGCATTAGAGCGGTCATATGCGAGGAGGTTCTATTCCCGATGGACCGCTATACCGGGAAACCCGACGCAGTGCTGCTATCACACAGGGATCGGCGGCGAGATAAGGAACGTGCCGAAGGCGTAATCCGGGAATACACATGCGGGATTGTCAGTGATACCGGGAATCTAACAAAGCCGTGCATCTGTTGGAGGGATATACATAATATTGCAACCCCTAGTGAAGATTTTGGCGTGCAGTCACTTGCCGTTCGCGTGTTTGCTAGTTAATGTTTGCAATTGCAAAGGACTCAGCGGTGGGATTGATTCAGGAACATTTTCTGTTGAACTAAGATGAAAATGTTCTATTCTCTGGAACATTTTTATTCTAAACGGGAGGAGGTGCAAGAAGACTCAAAAGTCAAGTCATTGAGGTTGGATACATGCATCCGGAGCAGTCCCGAACCAGCGGTCTCAGTGCCGGGCTCCCTTGCTAACGGACGGTGTCTTTCTGTGGCCCTTGGGATCGGCCTCGCCCATATCGCGGTTCTCAAGCCGAACGATCTTTTTGATCGTTAGGTCTCGGGTGCAGCAGATTGGAAGAAGCATTGTGACCTGTTGTGAGAGGCCTTATATCGAATTCCCATGATTCTGTCCAAATACGTCTTTGAAACGATATCGACACGATTGATCCACTGGAGTAGCGATTTGGAAGCAGTTTAAATGGGAATCGAAGGTAGCGAAGGCCGGTTCAATAATCTTGAACTGAAGGCGGAAAGGCAATCCTTTAGCGAAGCATAGCGCTTGCCGATACGGGGCTTGGCGTGATTGGAGCAGCAACATTAGATGATATCAAGATTTTAGGAAAGAGCTGGGCCAATTGATTGCGTGAAAGCAAATTGTAACATTAACCATCCGCCGATCATTATTACAGGCTTAATTCGCCAGATCTGTCGGTCATACAGTGCGGCGTGCGCCCTCAGACCCTCTCTCTTCAAACGCGCAACGAGCGAACTCATCAGCGTCACCACATCAACTGCCCCTCTCACAGCATCTGCCCTCCCCGCCCCCTCCTTTGCTTGTCTGCTTCCTGCGCCTTGCCCTGCTTGTGCCTCTGTGCCACTGCCGGCTGCTGCTTCCATCTAAGAAGGAACGCAGCGCACAAACGGGAATTGTCCATCAGCTGTTCCTCTCCTCCCCCTGGCCTCTCTGCTCCATCTCGGCGCT
>Ga0335081_10011743_pt1 | contig 14182 bp, 15 predicted proteins | sample Lox_Sample_35_FD_206713 | JGI IMG/M metagenome (GOLD analysis project Ga0335081, IMG submission 206713) | Soil microbial communities from Loxahatchee National Wildlife Refuge, Florida, United States - Lox_Sample_3.5 | ecosystem: Environmental > Terrestrial > Soil > Wetlands | place: USA... | reverse complement strand
TGCGGCGTGGTCTTCCAGGGAAGCGAATTGCCCCAGCCGGTGGGGAGGCCGTTGACGATGGCTGGGGTGCTGCCGGCGAAGCCGACGGGCGGGAAAAGGATGACGTCGTACCTGGCGTTCAGATCGGCTTCGTGGGAGACGGTCTGCGTGCTGATGTAAGCGTAGGGAATGTGCATGAGGTCGAGGGCCTGTCGCCACCAGCCCTCGGTTTGGGTGCTGAGCCAGGTGTGGAGCAGAGCGATGCGGGCGGCGCGGACGGGATGTGTCTTGACGGAGGGCGCATCGGCGAGTGCGGTGACGCGAAGGCCGAGTTCCGAGGCGGCGCGTTCCAGGTCCGCGCGACTCACGCTGCGCAGAATGAAAGATCCGCGATTGAATTTCGCGCCGGCGGATTCGAAGGGCTCCTCGGCGGCTTCGATGGTGGCGTCGCGGAGGCGGTAGCGCAGGGAGGCGAGGGCGGGCTCGGCCGTGTTGTTGATGACGAAGACGGAGCCTTCGCCCGAGATGCCGCCGGGGGCGTGAATGTCCTTGACGGGATCCATGGGCGCTTCAAGCACCTTGGTGTCCGTGACGCGGACCACCTGGACGTCGAAGAGGTCGCCGAAGGTCCATCCGGTGTCGTCGTAAGGAGTCTTTTGCGGATCGTCGGGGGACCAGTACTGGTGGTCGAGGAGCGAATCGGCGATGCGGGAATAGGGCTGGTCCATGCGGATGATGTAGCTGCCGGCGGGAAATTCCCTCGTCTCCGTGGCGGTAGCGGCGGATTTATCGGCTGTTGTTTTCTCGTGGGTACCCTTTGCAGGTTTCCTGGCCGGAAGGGTGACGGAGAAGGCGGAGGTGGCGCGGGAGATTTCCACTTTCTGCTTGGCGAGCACGCGGAGGAGCTCGGCCTGGAGGCCGGGCCGGGGATCGTCGGCGGGGAGGACGTAGGCCGCCGGGCCTTCTTCGGTGGGTTTCTGCACGGAGCGCTTGGCCTTGAGATAGAAATTCTTGAGGAAGAGGCGCTTGTTCTGCTCGAAGTAGTGGAGCGAGGTGAGCAGGCCGGTTTCCTCGTAGTTGTTATTGTCGCGCTGGGACCAGAGAGTTCTGGGCAGCGGCGGATTCTGGCGGAACCAGGTGCGGGCATATTCCTGCGGGCTGAGAGTGCGCTCGACGGTATCGGCGCCGGCGTTGCCGAAGGTTTCGTAGAGGCGGCTGATGCCGTTGTGCATGGCGGCGATGAACATGAGATAGCCGGGGGACCAGGTGTCGAAATAACCGTGGGTGAAGACGCCGGGCATGCCGAACTTGGTCATGTCGGAAACGTTGCGCCAGGCGATCATCTCCCACTCGTCGGCAAGGATGGGATCGACCCAGGCGTTGAAGGGGCCGTCGCCGGCGGTGTTGTCGTAGAGATAGGGCACGGATTCGTGGAGGTCGTGGAGGACCTGGGCGCGCCAGGAGACGAAGGTGTTCAGGACGTTTTCGGTGAGTTTGAGGGTGACGCCCATGGCGTCGCGATTGTTGTCGTGCGCCACGTAATGGCCCCAGTAGATGAGCGGCGGCCAGTTCTGGCCGGGGTGGGAGAGATGCCAGCGGTAGATGTCCACCATGCGGTCGCGTCCGTCCACTTCCGTGACGGGAGTGATGAGGGTGATCATGCCGTCGCGGATGTCGCGGATGTAGGGGCTTTCGTCCACGGCCAGGCGATAGGCCAGCTCCATGAGCGCGGTGGGAGCGCCGGTTTCGGGGGAATGGATGGTGCCGGTGATGTAATAGATGGGGACGGCCTGGGAGACGAGGCGGTCGGCTTCTGCGTCGTCGAGGTGAATGGAGCGGGGGTCGGCGAGTTTGGCGAGGCGGGCGCGATTTTCGTCCAGATTTTTCAGATTGGCTTCCGACGAGACCGCGACGGCGATCATTTCGCGGCCTTCTTCGGTGGTGCCGATGGAATAGACGCGGACGCGGGGGCTGGCCTTCTCCAGCATGCGCATGTATTTGTACACGTCTTCGGCGTAGGGCAGGATTCCGGGCGCGCCGGCGACGTCGCCGAGGACGGCTTCCGGAGTGGGGACGGTCTTCGAGGCGGGGAGATAGTCCACGAGCGGCGAGGTGAAGTAGGGCTCGGTGGTGTACTTCTTGATTTTGGCGGTGTAGGCCTCGTCGACGGGCTGATTCGCGCCGCGGGCAGGCGGAGTTTCCTGGGCGAAAGCCGCCGAGGCGCAGGCCGCGGCAAGGAGCCCAAGGACAGCCAGGCGAGAAATCAAGCGGAGGAACGGATTTTGTGGACGATTCACGGGACCCCCTGAGGTGCGAACCGGTGCGGGCGGAATTGTAGCGCAACTCGGAGCGGCGGGCAGGCGCAATGCGCCGAACAGGGGGCCGCGGCTCGCTAGCGGTTGAGGTCGCGGAGGCCTTCGGGGAGAACGACTTCGATGCGGCGGCGGGCGGGATCGATGAGCACGCAGATGTCTTCGGCCAGCGGGATCAGGATTTCGCCGGAGGAAGATTCCACGGCGAGGAGCGGCGTAGCACCAGGAAATTCGACGTCGCGGACGGCGCCGAGCAGCTCCGCGGCTCCGCCGGCGCGGCGCTCCCAGACTTCGCAGCCGACGAGATCGGTGACGTAGTGCTGCCGGGAGGGAAGCGGTGCGCGCTCGGCGAGGGGAATCTGGATTTCAAGGCCGACGAGCTTTTCGGCGTCGGAGATCGAATCGCAATCTTCGAAGTGGAAAATGGCCTGGCCGCCGTGGCTGGGAGAGAGCCAGCAGGCGCGGATGCGGGCGGGACGTTCCTGCGCGCCCGGGCCAACGAGCCAGACCTGGCGGAGTTTTTTCAAGCGCTGGGGAAAATCGGTGAGGATTTGGGCGGCGACTTCGCCCTTGCGGCCGCGCGGGCGGACGATGCGGGCAAGGGTGACGCGCCCGGCTGCGGGGCGTGCCACTACTCGAGAATCTCCAGGGTGAAGCGCTTCTGCATCTTCATTCCGGCGGCGCCGAGCAGGGTGCGGATGGCCTTGGCGGTGCGGCCCTGCCGGCCGATGACTTTGCCGATATCTTCCGGATGCACGCGCAACTCGAGCACAGTGACCTGCTCGCCGTCCACCGCTCGTACCTGAACATCGTCGGGGTGGTCCACCAGGGCCCTTGCAATGGCTGCCACCAACTCCTTCATCCCGTCTCCTCGAACAGACGAATCGCCTACGGTCTCGGGAAGCGCGTTCAGGGACATGAGATGAGGCCCTCTCGAATCGCGAGGCCGCGGCGAAGCCCGCCGGCGGTATCGCGGAAAGGAGAGGCCTCAGGCGATTTTCTGTTTGCGGATGAACGTGCGGACCGTGTCGCTCGGCTGTGCGCCGTGGCCGAGCCAATGTTTTACGCGCTCAGTGTCCAGTTTCACCTCCGGAGGGTTCTTCAATGGATTATAGGTGCCCACAATCTCCACGAATCGCCCGTCCCGGGGGCGGCGCTTGTCAATGACCACCACGCGGTAAAAGGGCTGCTTTTTCTTGCCGATTCTCGATAAACGAATGGACAGCACTCACATCCTCCTTCTTAATACGCCAGGATATAGTACCGGAAAAGTGGGCTCACGGGTAGCAACATAGCCGCTTCATGACGTGCGGCCGAACTTGCCGAGGCCGCGGCCCTTAAGGCGCCCGAGGGCGCCATACTGCTTGATCATGCGGCGCATTTCCATGTACTGGCGGAGAACGTCGTTCACGTCCTGAACGGTGGTGCCGCTGCCGCGGGCGATGCGCTTGCGGCGCTTGCCGTCAATGACGTTGTGATCGGCGCGCTCTGCGGCGGTCATGGAATTGATGATGGCCTCGACGCGCTTGAGACGTTTTTCATCCACATCCAAATCCTTGGGCAGGTTCTGGAGCGGGCCGATTTTGGGGAGCATGCCCACCAACTGTTCGAGGGAGCCCATCTTTTTCACCTGCTGCAACTGGTCGCGAAAATCCTCGAGCGAAAATTCCTCGCGACGGAGCTTTTTGGCCAGGGCTTCGGCCTTCCTGTGGTCCAGGGTCTGTTCGGCGCGCTCGATGAGGGAGAGCATGTCGCCCATGCCGAGGATGCGGGAGACGATGCGGTCGGGATAGAAGGGCTCCAGGGCGTCGTATTTTTCGCCGAGGCCGACAAATTTTACAGGCGCGCCGGTGACTTTGCGGATGGAAAGAGCAGCGCCACCGCGTGCGTCGCCGTCGAGCTTGGTGAGCACGATGCCGGAGAGGCCGAGGCGGCGATGGAATTCGCCGGCGGAACGGACAGCGTCCTGGCCGATCATGGCGTCGGCGATGAAGAGAATCTCGGCGGGCTGCAGTTCTTTTTTCAGGTCGCCGAGCTCGGCCATGAGCGCGTCGTCAATGTGCAGGCGGCCGGCGGTGTCGACCAGGACCACGTCGCTGGCGGAGAGCTTGGCTTCGCGGAGGGCGGCGCGCGAGATATCGAGAGGCTTGGAGAGATTGGCGGCGGGAAAACAGGCGACGCCGGCGCCGCGGGCGACCTGGGCGAGCTGTTCGCGTGCGGCGGGACGATAAACGTCGGTGGAGACGACGAGCGGGCGATGGCCGTTCTGCTGGAGCCAGCGGCCGATCTTGCCGGTGGTGGTGGTCTTGCCGGAGCCCTGGAGGCCGACGATGAGCCAGACGGAGGGAGGCTTGGAGGCGTAGCGCGGCTTGGACTGATCGCCGAGCAGGGAGCCGAGCTCGTCGCGAACGATCTTGACGACCTGCTGGTCGGGAGAGAGCTGGAGCATGACTTCGGAGCCGAGGGCTTTGGCGCGGATGGCGGCGAGCAGCTCGTCAGCAACCTGGAGGTTGACGTCGCCTTCGAGCAGGGCGTCGCGAATTTCGCCGAGCGCGGCGTCCAGGTGCTCCTCGGAGAGCTTTCCCTGGCCGCGGAGGTTCTTAAAGGCGCGCTGGAATTTCTCTGTAAGCGTCTCAAACATGGCCGGCCGGCACAGCGGGCGCCGGGGCGCGCTGCGCAATCGTCTATTTTAACAGCCCTCGCGGACATGGCGAAATCCGCGACGTCCACCTGCGGAGCCGGGCCGCGGGTATAAGATTCGCAGAGAGGAAAAGGGGGCGGATGGCCATTCCGGCGAAAGCGACGCTCTCCACGATAGTGACGACAGCCCTGTACCTGGGGCTGGCCGTTCTGGGCTGGGGCGGATTTGGGGCGTTTTTTTCGCATGCGGCGCTCGTCGCGGTGACGATCTCAACCGTAGCCATGGCTATCGTGGCGCTGTTCAGCGGCGGAAATCTGAGCGCCGGCGAGCGCGAGGACCGATCGAATCGCTGGGTGATTCCCGTCTTCGCGGTGATCTGGCTCCTGGCGGATTATTTTTCCGCTTATACGGATCGAGCGGGGTTCTGGACGCTGGATGGAGACACGATGCGCTGGATTGGGGTGGCGGTTTATGTGGCCGGTGGAACGCTGCGGATCTGGCCGGTGTTTGTACTGGGGCGGCGGTTCAGCGGGCTGGTGGCGATTCAACCGGGGCATACGCTGGTGACCACGGGAGTCTATGGGAGGATCCGGCATCCGAGTTACTTGGGAATCCTGGTGCTTCTGTTGGGATGGGCGCTGGCGTTCCGCGCAGGAGTGGGAGTGCTGCTGGCCGTTCTGATGATCCCGCCACTGGCTGCGCGAATCCATTCCGAAGAACGGCTGCTCGGGGAGCAATTCGGGGCGGAATATGAGGCCTACCGACGGCGGACCTGGCGGCTGATTCCGGGCGTGTACTAGGAAGGCGGGGTGAGGCGGAGCGGGCCCAGCGGGATTCCGCCAGGCACAGCTTTCGGTTTGACGCTGCCGAACGCGGCGTTTACACTAGCTGTTTCGCTTACGTCATGCGGCGCAGCCTGTAGACTCATGGCGCCAAATTCCTACGAGGAGATGGACCTTTGCCGAAGCGTACGTTTCAGCCCAAAGTGCGCCGCCGCCACAAGACCCACGGGTTCCGCGCGCGCATGAAGACAAAAGGCGGGAGAAGGGTCCTTGCGGCGCGCCGCAGGAAGGGGCGCCACGAACTCACGCGCGTCTAGCGGGCCGGGGGCCTCGGCCGATGCCCGGCACGGAGGCCTGCTGAGGAACCGCGCGGAGTTCGACGCCGTGTACCGCCACGGGCGCCGGCGCTCCAGCCGCCAGTTCATTGTGTTTGTGGCCGCCAACGGCCTGGGGGAGAGCCGGTTGGGGATGAGCGTGGGCCGGGCGCTGGGCGGCGCCGTGGTGCGCAACCGGATTCGCAGGCGGGTGCGGGAAATCCTGCGCCTGGGTCGCGGAGAGATTCCAACCGGATGGGACATCGTGGTGCATCCGCGTGCTTCGGTGCGAACGGCGAGGTTCAGCGAGCTGAGGGAAGAGCTGACCACGCTGCTGCGGAACTCGCTGGGCCCGGGGTCCGTTCCATCGAGTGGGGAGAAGAGCAAGGAGGGTCCGCCGGGAGCGGCGCGATGAAGACGATTTGCCTGATTCTGGTGCGCGCGTATCAGGTGGTGCTGGGGCCGCTGCTGGGCGGGGCCTGCCGGTACTACCCCTCGTGTTCGCGATACGCCGCGGAAGCCATTGAGCGGCACGGGGCGCGGCGTGGGTCGTGGCTGGCGCTGCGGCGGCTGCTGCGGTGCCATCCGTTCGCTCCGGGGGGCGTGGACCTGGTGCCCGAAGAGGATGGGCTGCCGGAGGGCGAAGCATCCGGGGCAACGCCCGCGGCCGGAAAATCTCCGAGCGTGGTCACCCACCGCGAGCATGGCCTCGAGGAATTTGCCCGGTGAAGGAACTCTCCCAGGAAGCCCGCACAGTCTTGGCCGTCGTGCTGTCGATGGCGGTGATTGTGGTGTGGGGATTTTTCTTCCGGCCGAAACCTCTGGAGCACCCACCCGAGCCGGCCGGGGCGCAAAAAACGAAGGCGCCGGGGGGCGCGAGCACGTCCAGCGCGACGCCCGCGGGAAGCGCGACAACCGGCAGACAAACCAGCGGAAGTGCCGCAGCAGCGAGCGCAGAGCCGGCTTCCGCGCCAGCAGCACCCGCGCCGCCACCGATGGCGGGGACGAAGGCGGAGACGCTGGTGGTGGAAAGCAAACTCTACCGCGTGGAACTGTCCAATCAGGGAGCGAGCGCGCGGAACTGGCAGCTCGTCCAATACAAAGACGATCTGGGAAAAGCGCTGAACCTGGTGCATCCGGCGGTATCCGAACAGTCGGGCAAATGGCCGCTGATGCTGGCGATTGCGGACGCCCAGCAGCAGGAGAAGGCGAACGGCGCGCTCTACCGGATGGAGCCGGCATCGGGAACGCTTCAGGCCCCCACGGAAGTGAACTTCGAATGGAGCGACGGGCACCTGGCGGTCAGCAAACGGCTGAAGTTCGCCCAGGATTACATCGTGACGCTGGAAAGCAGCGTGACGCTGGACGGAAAACCGGTGCCGCACGGGGTGGCCTGGCAGGGGGGATTCGGCGACATCACGGCGTTCAACGCCGCGGGGCAGGTGAAGGTGGTGTACAGCCGGGGCGGGTCGCTGACGGATATCGCCACGAAGAAGGCCGGACAGTCCGAGGACGGAACGAAACCGGCGACGGTAACCGGGCTCTCCGATTTCGCGGGCATCATGGACCAGTATTTCGCCGCGGCGTTTCTGCCGGAAGGCGGCTCCGGAGTGTCGCTGGAGGACTGGAAGTACGACAGGCAAATCACCAACGAGGGAAAGACGGAGACGGAGGAAGTGCCGGAAGTCGCGGTGGGAGTGCCGGACGCGAACCCGATGAAGCTGCGGCTGTTCGTGGGCCCGAAGGCCATCGCGGTGCTGGAGAAGGTACACCCGCCGCTGACGGACCTGGTGACGTTCGGCACGTTCGGGATCATCGCGCGGCCGCTGTTCGATTTTCTGCTGTGGATCCACCGGTACGTGGCGAATTACGGCTGGGCCATCGTGCTGATGACGCTGGCGATTAACACGGTTCTCTTCCCGCTGAAATACCGCAGCTTTCATCAGCAGATCAAAATGCAGAAGGTGATGCCGGAGATCAAACAGATCCAGGACCGCTACAAGAAATATTCCATGCGGGACCCGCGGAAGCAGGAGATGAACAAGGAAGTGATGGCGGTGTACAGCCGGGAGGGCGTAAACCCCATCGGGAGCTGCCTGCCGATGGTGATCCAAATGCCCATCTGGTTCGCGCTGTACCGTATGCTGGACGTGGCCATCGAGCTGCGGCAGGCGCCGTGGCTGGGGTGGATTCACGACCTTTCGGCGAAGGATCCCTACTATCTGCTTCCCATCCTGATGACCATCACGATGTATTACATGCAGAAACTGACGCCGATGACCACGGCGGACCCGGCGCAGCAGCGCATGATGAACTTCATGCCCCTGTTCATGGGGTTCCTCTTCTTCCGGCTGGCGAGCGGATTGGTGCTGTACATCCTGACGAGCAACATCGTGGCCACGACGCAGCAGTGGTTCCTGTATCGGGTGATGCCCGAAGCAAGACCTGACACCGGAAAGAAAAAGGGCGCATCGGACAAAAAGGGGAAGTAAGACCGCGGACCCAGCCACAGTCTGCAGCCATGACCTATCGTTATTTCAACGGCGAAACGTTTGACCGGGACGCGTTTGCGGCCGACCTGGAGCCGCTGCTGCGGGCGATCGTGGAACGCGCGGGGCTGGACCTGCGTTTTGAGATCGTGAAGGGCGGAGCGCCGGGGACGGAGGGCGGGGGCGAGGCGCCGGGCGTGGGGGTGAATTTCGAGGGGCGGGACACGGAGCTGCTGCTGGAGCATAACGGCGAACTGCTGCTGGCGCTGGAACACCTGATGATGCGTTCGCTGCGGGTGGATCCGAGGGCGCATGAGCTGGTGCGGTTCGACGCCGGGGATTTCCGCGGGACACGGCTGGCGGAGCTGAAGCTTTCGGCGCAGGTGGCGGCGCAGCGGGTGCGCGAACTCCGTCAGCCCTTCCGCATGGGCGCCATGTCGGCACGGGAACGGCGCGTGGTGCACCTGACTCTGGCCAACGAAAAGGGAGTGCGCACGGCGAGCGAGGGCGAGGGAGAGAGGCGGCGCGTGGTGATCTATCCGACGGAGAAGCCGGAGCGGCGGTGAGCCGGGGCAGGTAGCGTTTCGGCGGTCAGGCGCCGAGGTAGGCCTGGCGGACGTGGTCGTCGGCGCGGAGCTTCTCACTGGGACCTTCCAGGGCGATACGGCCCGATTCCATGACATAACCGTAGCGGGAAACGGCGAGAGCGTAATTGGCGTTCTGCGCGGCGAGGAGAATCGTGACTCCCTGCGCGGAGATGGCGCGGATCCGATCGAAGACTTCCTCGACGAGGCGGGGAGCGAGGCCGAGCGAGGGCTCGTCGAGCATGAGGAGCACGGGATCGGCCATGAGACCGCGGCCGACGGCGCACATCTGCTGCTCGCCGCCCGAGAGGGTGCCGGCGGCCTGGTGGCGGCGCTCGCGGAGACGGGGAAACATGGAGTAGACGCGGTCGAGCGAATCGCGGGATTTGAGGCGGAGATTGCCGGGGAAGGCGCCGAGGAGAAGATTTTCCTCCACGGTCATGCGCGGCCAGAGCTGGCGGCCCTCGGGGATGAGGGCGAGCTGGTGGCGGACACGGCGATGAGCGCGCTCGCGGGTGACGTCGCGGCCATGGAGGAAAATGCCACCGCGCTTCACCGGAAGCACGCCGATGAGCGCATTGAGGGTGGTGGTTTTTCCAGCGCCGTTGGGCCCGATGAGGCAGGCCACGGTGCCGGCCTCGACGGCCATCGAGATGCCCCAGACCACCTGGATTTGTCCGTAGGCCACCTCGAGATTTTCGATTTTGAGGAGATCGGGCATGGGCGGAATGGCGCGCGAGAAGGAGAGCGATGCGCGCTGGGGCGTCAGGCCTCCGTTTTCTTGCCGATGTAGGCTTCGATCACCGCAGGATCGTGCTGCATTTTTTCCGGCGGTCCTTCGGCCAGTTTCTTGCCGAAATTGAGCACAATCACGTGGTGGCAGGTGGACAGGATGGCGCGCATGTTGTGCTCCACGTAGATGATGGTGGTGCCCAGCGATTGAATGCGCCGCAGCAGGCCGAGAATGGATTGCATTTCGCTCTCGGTGAGACCGGCGCAGACTTCGTCGCAGAGCAGCAGGCGCGGGCGCGCGGCCAGGGTGCGGGCGAGCTCCAGGCGCTTGAGGTCGCCGACGGAAAGTGCCACGGCGGGCATGGAGGCGAGCGAAGGGATGCCGACGAGATCGAGAATGCCCATCGCTTCCTTGGCGGTATTGGAGGAGGCGCGGCCGCGGCCGAAGCGGAGGCCGACTTCGACGTTTTCCCGGACGGATAGGGAATGGAATGGCCTGGCAATCTGGTGCGTGCGCGCGATGCCGGCATGGACGGCGCGGAAGGGCTTGACGCGGGTGAAATTGCGGCCTTCAAAGGTGATTTTGCCGGAGGTGGGAGGCTGGGAGCCTGCGATGATGCTGAACAGAGTGGTTTTTCCGGCGCCGTTGGGGCCGATGAGGCCCACGATCTCGCCCTCGCGAATTTCGAAGCTGACGCCGTCGAGAGCGGCGAGGCCGGCAAAGTACTTGGTCAACAGCTCGACGGTCAGGAGGACTGCCATGAGGCCAGCCTCCTGCGCAGCAGGAAACGCCGCGCGCGATCAAACAACCCCATCACGCCTCCCGGCTCGAACAGAATGATGAGCATCACCAGACCGCCGTAGAGAAGCAGGTGGAACTGGGGAAACTTGGCCACCAGCTCCTCCTCGATGACGCCGTAGACGCCGCCGCCGATCACCGGCCCCCAGATGGTATTCACTCCGCCGATGACGGGCATAAGGAGGATACCGACGCTGCGGTGGAAACCGAAAACCCCTTCGGGATCGATGAAGGCCGCGTAGCGTGCGAAGACGCCGCCGGCGGCGCCGGTGAGCGCGGCGGCGATGGCGTGTGCGGCGAGCTTGGAGGTGAAGGGATTGACGCCGCTGTCGGCGGCGGCGTCCTGATCGTCGTGAATGGCGCGGAGTCCGAGGCCGAAGCGGGAATGGCGGACGAGGATGGAAATGGCCACGGCGATCGCCGCGAGCGCCAGGGCCGTGAAGTAGTGCTCCTGCTGGCGGAAGGGGCCGTGCTCGGTGATTCGGTAGCCGCTGGAGCCTCCGGTGAAATCGATGTTGGTCATCACGACGCGAACCGCCTCGCTGACGCCGATGGTGGCGATGGCGAAATAGGGTCCGCGCAGGCGGAAGGTAGGCAGACCAATGAGCAGAGAGGAGAATGCGGCGATGGCCGCGGCCAGCGGGTAAGTGAGGTATGGGTTCAGACCCTGATTGATGGCCACGGCCGTGGTGTACGCGCCCAGTCCGAAGAAGACCGCGAAGCCGAAGGAAACCTGTCCGGCGAAACCGCCCAGGATGTTCCAGCCCACGCTGGCGGCGATCCATACACAAGTGAGGAACAGCAGCTTCACGGTGTTGGGGCCGAGAGGAAAGAGCGGGAGCACGGCGAGCACGGCGAGGAGAAGCAACGGAGGGACGGCGCGCAACGCCCGGAAGCCCCGTGCGGAGGATTCGGCGTCCTGCCTCATGCCGTCCTGCGGGAACGCATCCGCGTCATGAGGCCCGCCACGCCGCCGGGGAGCACGATGAGCGCGAGTACGAGCAGGCTGAAGGAAATGGCCGGCTGGTAGCTGGAAGGGACAATGAGGATGCTGAAGGTTTCCACCAGGGCCAGGATGAGGGCGCCGATGAACACGCCCGAAAACGATTCCAAGCCACCCAGCACGATGATGACGAAGCAACGCAGCAGGAAGGGCCGGCCGAAATCGGGACTGAAGGGATAGAGCAGGGCCAGCAGGCCGCCTGCCGCGCCGGAAAAGGCGACGCCCAGGCCGAAGGTGAGCCGCGCGGTTCGCTCGACGTGAATTCCGACGATGCGGCAGGAATAGCGGTTCTGGATGAGGGCGCGAATGGAGCGGCCGAACCAGGTCTTGTGCAGCACGAATTCCAGAGCGGCGAGGGAGACGAGGGCGCTCGAAAACACCACCAGTCCGATCTTCGGAATGGTGATGTCGCCGAAGCGGATGGTGGCAAAGGTCATGGAAGTGAGGATGAAGCGATCCTCGGTGCCCCAGATGAGGTAGCCGACGTTTTGCAGGACCAGCCAAAGGCCAAACATCAGCAGAAGGGACGCCAGCGTGGGCGTGTCCGAAACGGGAACGCCGCGGCCGAGCACCCAGTGAACGAGCACCCCGGCGGCGAAAAAAGCGGGGAAGGCGAACAGGACTCCCAGCAAGGGATGGATGCCGAGGCGCTCGTGAAGCACGTAGACAAAATAAGCGCCCAGCATGAGGAATCCGGCGTGGGCCAGATTGACGATCTTCATGACGCCGTAAATGACGGTCATGCCCACGGCCATGGCGGCATAGGTACCCGCCAGGAGGAGAGCGGCGATGAGCAGGTTCAGAAAGTCGGTGGCAGTCATCCGGCCGGCAGCATGGGCTTGCGCTTCTGCTCCTCCGCGAAGGTGTTTCCGAAACGGTTACGCCGAATGTGCGCCACCCGGACCGAGCCGCGGTGCTAGGGACGAGGCATGGGAGCGACGGCCGGTCCGGTGGCCGCGTCAGGGGGATAGACGATGTCCACTTTGCCGTCCGGTTTGTTCTGCACAATCACGAATGGGTAGGCGGCCTGGCCGTTGGGCTCGAATTTCAAGACCTGCCCCGGAACCAGGGAATCCTTGAGTTCGCCGGAGCGCAATTGATTGCGGATGGCCGTCCTATCGAGGCTGCCTGCGCGCTCGATGGATTGGGCGAGGATGCGCATGGCGTCGTAGGCGATGGCCGCGTACCAGGAGTCGGGCGGGTGGCCGGCAAAGGCGGTGTAGTCCGCCACGAATTTCTTGGCCTGAGGGTATTTGAGGTCGGAAGACCACCAGACGCCGGCGAAGATGTAATCCACGCCGGCGCCCATGGCCTTTCGCGCGTCGGCTTCCGGCCCGCGCGCGCCGTAGCTGACCATCTGGTGGTAGATGCCGGCCTGGAGATACTGGCGCTGCATGGTGACGTAATCGGGAAGATGGGCGTCGGAGAGGAAAATATCGGCGTGGGCGGCCTTGATTTTCTGAAGCAGGCCGGAGAAATCGGTGGAATGCTCTTCAAACTTCTCGTTGAAGACCACGGTGAAGTAACCGGGGTGCTCGCTGACCCATTTGTTGACGCCGTTGACGTAGTCCTTCCCATGGTCCGTGTTCTCGACGGCCATGGCGATCTTCAGGCCCTTGTGGAGCTTTCCGCCATCCACCAGCCAGCCGAGGAACTTCCCGGTGGTATAGCCGAGCGATTCCACGGTGCTGAGAGCGCCGAAGGTGTACTGGTAGCCGTGGCTGAAAATGCTGGAAGCCGCGGCGCCCGGGGTGATCCAGGGCGTCTTGTAGCGATCGGGCATGACGGACTCGGCTTCGCCGAGCGGCGTGGAGTAGCCGCCGATGAGGGCGACCACATTGTCGGAAGACATGGCGCGCTCGGCAAGGGAAGCGGACCGGGCATTTTCCGAGCCGTCGTCGTAGAACACTTCCCGGATGGGGAGCTTCTTCTTGAGGCTCTTGATGTAGATGCCGCCGCTATCGTTGATTTGTTTGATGGCCAGCTCGATACCCTGCCGCTGATACTGGCCTGGCCGGGCCTCCTTCCCCGTTGTGGGCATGATGACGCCGACCGGGATGTCGTTCTGCGCGCGGGCGGGAGCGGGCAGAAGGAAGGCCGCGGCGGCAAGAGCTGCGATGACAGCGGATCGTGAGAGGCCGTTGAGAAACTTCGGGCGAAGGAATGACATGGAAGGCTGCCTCCTTGAATGGGTCAGTCGGTCAGGGAGCCCTGGTGTCCCTGAATTTCGGGCGCATTATAGGCCCCGGAATTTGAAATGTCTTGTTTTTGTATTTTGCCGTGGCGGCCAAGCGGGCCGGGCGCCGGAGGCCGGCTAGTCCGTGACCCAGCCTTCGGAGAGAACGCGGCCTGAGGGCGAGAAGGTGACGCGCCAGGTGAACGAGATGGGGTGGCCGCGGGCACCGCGAGGCTCGCGGGCGAGCGGTGGGCGCTCGAATCGCAGATCGGAGAAAGCCGCGGTATAGCCGTCCCGCGCGGAGGCGCAGACCACCACAGGAACGCGCGCGAAGTGGAGCCAGGCGCGGACCTGCGGGATGGTCCAGAGAA
>Ga0335081_10011741_pt1 | contig 14184 bp, 12 predicted proteins | sample Lox_Sample_35_FD_206713 | JGI IMG/M metagenome (GOLD analysis project Ga0335081, IMG submission 206713) | Soil microbial communities from Loxahatchee National Wildlife Refuge, Florida, United States - Lox_Sample_3.5 | ecosystem: Environmental > Terrestrial > Soil > Wetlands | place: USA... | reverse complement strand
GCAATGACGAGTTCGGCGACTCCAACGGCGGAAAGACCCTGACTTGTAGGCCTAGAAATGTCAAGGGCAGTGAGATTGTGAAAGTTTGCGAGGAAGGGCATAAATTCGTCCACTATGTGCATAGCATAGAGACAGAGACGTTGGAGGAAGGGATGCTTGGCGGAGAGGGTGTCGAGAAATCGTCCGATGGGGAGGGTGTGAACGTCGACTATTTGCTGTTGTGCATGTTGCTGGACGTTGGCGACGGCCGGAACGGGATTATCGTTCGCATGCTCGGCTTCATCTCCGTCTCCGATTTCATCGTCCATATCGCCGTCGCCGTCAATATCATCATCATCGTCAAAAAATTCATCATCCACGGCAATCGGCTCCGTTCGATGCCACAGAATATGAGGCGCGTAAATTCCGACCCTCTTCAAACGGCTCTTCTCCTTTGTATTCAACGCGCCCAAAAACGCAATAAGCGAGTCCGCGGAAAGTTGATAGATATCCCGACCATCAAAGTAAAATCTCTCGAGATTTCGACAGTGCTTGGCGGTGTTGACGAGAGTAGCTTCGTCCAGTCCATCCCAGAGACGGAGGGCTTTGAGATTGGGGACCTTATAGTAGAAGCGTTCCAGAGCAGCCTTACCGGTCCATTGCACGGAGAAGTGATCGAGACGGGGACAATTTTTGAGGATATGGTCGATTTCAGCGCAAACTCGCCGTTCGGCCTGAAACAGATCTCGTGCTTGTCCTTGATGGGCTTGAAAAGCTGCGGCGGCTGCTGCCTGGGTTGCGGCTGCTTGTGCCTGTAATGCTTGAGCTGCTGCAGTATCGTGGAGGTTCTCATCGTCGTCGTCGTCATCGTCGCCGTCGTCGTCGTCGTTGTCAGAACCATCATCTTCCTCGCCTGAATCATCGCTCCCGCCACTGTCGGTGTCATCGTCATTTATGCCATCGCCGTCTCCGTTGCCGGGAATCACAGCGTTTCCATTCTCATCGTCATTGACATTCCCATCCGTTCCTCCATCATTTATAATCGGCGCAATTCCATCGTTGTCTTGAGCGACTTGAGGGCCGTCCGCTGCAATCTCGCCGTGGGCACCATCGACGTCTTGACCTCCCGACTCATCTAAATGATCGACATCCGGCATCTCGACATCTTCGTCGGCAGGCACATCCTCCGGCTGTCGTGCAATCATAGGCGGCAAATCCGCCTCCGTAGCAGTCAAATTCAACCTTAACGGCAAGTTCAAGTCAAGTTTCTCCAAATTAGGACAAAAGTCCCCAATTGCCCTTAAATTCTCGTAGCAGTTCCTATTATCCCTGGTTTGATAGGCTTCGAGGTAAATCTCACGTGTGAGATGACCATGCTTGGGGAGGACGTGGGCCACTTCGTTCCAGATTGCCGGATTGCACGATATGCTGATGGAACGGTAAGTGTAGACATTGACGATCTGATGGAAGAGCTTGCAGGTGAGCCCAAAGTTAAAGATGTCTTGGCGGTCCCAATCTTGGTTGAAACATTCCACAATGGAGAGAAGGATTTCGTGGGGGAGGTCTTGGATATAGCATGGCTTCAGTTTGAAAGGGTGCATGACCCGTTCTCCGGCTGCAACAGTTAGTTACTTGTTCAGAAACGAAAGATGCGGTGGAGGAAACGTACGTAGACACCTGAAGGCAAAGCAGATATCGTTAAGTTGAGACAGAATGGCTGGCGGCGGTAAATTGATATTCAACCTCTCCGCGCAATGGCTCATCTTGTCGTACGTTCGCCAAAGAGAAGCGGTCGTTGGGTCGCTGGATCGGCGGAGTTTTCGATTGTGCTCGTTGCACCCACAATTCAACAAATTGAATCCAACCGAGATAGGTTTTGACGGCAACTTTAGAAAGTCTCGTATTGCGGTGTAGTCGCTTTCTTCGAATGCAGTGTATGCAAAATTGAGGAATCGAGGCAGTTGAAATGCGTACGTCATAAGTTGCTCAAATGCCCCATCCGAAGCCGAGGTTTTGGCTCCCGGTGCAACATTGGCATCTCCGAAACTCATGGCCGTATTTCTCCCAAGTCTATCGGAGCCGCCGTTCCCACTGGGCTGTTTCAACGCTGCGGCAAATCTTTTGATGAATCTTGAGATGACCACGGTCATAAGTTCCGGAGACAAAGAATCTACGACGAGCACCTCATCGACTTTGCCCCCATCGCCAATAATGGAGGCATCGTAATATACTTTATCAAAGCAGATGTATCGCGAACCTGCCCGGTGTTATTACATGAAACATTCAAGAACGACATACTTTCGAAAGGAGATGAGCTTGCCTCACCCGTTGAACCGTTATGCAAAGCGTATAAACAATCGTCATCAATGTGTCCCACAGGGCCCTGTAATTCGGTAATTCTGAGAGCCACCATTCTTCCATCGGTATCGCCATCCAAGACAACGAAGCGGTCCGATGGCGGAATAGCGCTATTCCTGGGGGCGGAGAGTACGTTTCCGGGGATCCATCTGTGGACTTTGTGCTTTGCGACGGGGATGGGGGGTTCGGAGAGGATGTAGAGAAGGTGATACTCCGCCTTTGACATGGCCGGTGTTGATGGGATTGTCTTGCGCTTGGGTGGCTCGCTAGGGCGGCCAGAGTGATATTACGTGGCGGCGATCCTTCACAGTGGCGGAGATCGCCGTTTCGACTCACAGGTCACGTTTTTGGGAGATAATGCCAGCGCCAGGAACATAAGAGTGGATGACTTGATCACCAGTACCCCCGTAATTGCGTTATTGCGGAAATGTCTCCAGAATCCTACCCGTCACCTTTTTCTGCATCTCAAATTCCAAATTCTCCGGATCGACCAGCTCTAAGCACCGTTTCAAAGCAATCCCAATCTCCCGATTCATCTTCAAGCCCTCGCCCTCATCCATCATCTCCGGAAATTGATTCGTCAAAGCCAGCCGAATATCATATTCATGCTGCCCCCTCGCCAAACACCCCCAAAACACAGTCCATAAATCTGCATCCCTCGTCACCCCGAATTTCACAAGCCACAGCCACCTCTTGACAAAGGACCGCCAGCGTCGACGATGTGCAAACGACATGAGTTCCAACATGAAGAATTCGGGCGACTTAGGGATGTATTTATCGGCGAAAAAGCGGACAGCCATTTCGGAAAATTCAAACGCATGGAGGGGGAGTGGGAGGGTGATGTCACGGATGAGGTCGGGGATGGTGGGAAAAGGGTCGCAGCTTGCGCGGTAGAGGGCGAGGTAGATTTCTTCGTCCCGGAGGTACTCCAATCCGAAATCGACTTTCATTCGTTTGATGATGGTGGTCATGTTGTGCAGACGCTCTTTTAATTGGACGCGGAGGTCGGCGTTTGAAGCACTGTCGGATCCGTCTGGAGGAAAGGGACGTTTGGTCGCAATGTGATTTAGGATGAGATGGAATGTCGATCGAGGGACGTGCATCCCCTGAGACGTGACGAGAAGCATGATGTCGAGGATACGGATAGGTGGGTAGTTCTGTGGGGCAATGCGACTGAGATTCAGATAGTACATGAGGGCAAGATGATAATGGTGTGCAGTAGGTCGAATTGGCAAATCCCGAATGAAAAAGTCGAGAGCCCACTTAAACCCCATCTCAGGGAATGGTTCCATCCTGAAATTGCGAAGAAGTTCATGACGTTCCTTCTCATCTGCCTCTCGAAACAGTTTCGTAAAACAAGCCAGCATTCCAAAATGAGTGAGGAGACGTAGACTATCCGGATCCTTGGATGCGTAAACATTGGCTAACTTGTCCGCCTGATATCGACTTCCCTGGATCGCAATTGTTCGGGCAAGAAGGTCTGTGGCATCATCTCGTTCTGCGAACGGAGGTTGAGCCCTCAGCGCATCGAGAAATTGTTCGTAGACCTCGTCGGGAAGTCGGAGGTCTGATATTTCGGGCAATAATTTGGGCTTCTTCCACCACGATGTTTTGGTACAACTTATATCCCCTGGCCTAGCGACTTTCAACCGGGAATAATCTGACGTTTTAAAATCAGTCAACATTTCCCCGGCCACATAACGACCAGCGAATACCGGGCCTTTAAATTAGCTTTATCAGTCTTCAGAGCTTACGAGAGGTATGAAACTGTCTTCGTTGATCTGTAATCCTTCGATCCCATCCGCTGGATTGAGTGTTTGACCGAGGCCACTTGTTACCCGGGGCAGAGAATGCTTGCTCTCGAAGTCTTATCTGCCTCGCCTCTTCCTTCTCGGCCTTCGTCCATCGCCGTTTAGCTGCGCGTTTCTCCAGTCGTGTCTCCAACTTTTTCCTAGCTTTCTCCTCTTTCTTCTCCGCTTCTGATTTTTTCTGACTCACAGGTCTCCATGTCTCCACAATCTCAGTCTCCTCGAATCCTCCAGGCGTAATCGTTCTGGGTTTCATATCCAGCTCCTCAGCATCCACGACCCTCGCATCCCCCCATAACCCCTCAAGATCATACTCTATCCTCCCTTCCTCCGTAAAAAGTTGTAACACGATCCCTTGGTATCCCGTATTCACGCTAACCCACGTCGTCGGTCTCGGTGGCGGCGCCATATACCCCGGCTTCAACATGGCCTTCCTCCTTAATCTCCTCCTCTTCAGAACGAGGGTTTCCTTCTTCGGAAGTCCATCGATCCGCGGAATCGCTCCAACCGTCTGCTTAAGCCACTTGCCCGTGGCTTCGGCGACGCTTCCGAGTTGTCGTTCTGAGCGCGCTGTCGCGAGGACCATGATTGTCTCGCTTCCCCAGGCGGGTGGGGGCCAACGATTTCGAAGGTCGAGGATGAGGATGTTTTGGAGGTGATGGTCGTAGAAGAGACGGGAGACGAGGGGTTGGAGGATGGGTGGGCTGTTGCGAGGGAGGTCGGGGTATTGTTCTTGGGTGACTTTTTGAATGTCGATTTTGGGGATGAGGGCGTCGGTTTCTTGGGGGCGGAGGTACCAGGGAATCATATTGATCATCGAGTCCGCGTATGCCTTGGAGGTTTCTTCAATTGGGCATAGAACGCTCTGTTCTTTTTTCTCAGGGTCGCTGTGTGCTTCATTTGACTCACAACTCGCGGTGGATCCAGCGAGATCCTGCGTTCGAAGGTACGATGAGTCGATACCCTCTATGCTGCTGTCCCTTATTTGGTTTTCCTGCCTCTTTTCGAGGGCATCTATAAGTGCATCTTCCAGCACTGCAATCCGCTTTCTGGAATGCTCGAGGCCTGCTTCTAAAATATTGAAGTCATCGAGCATACATGGATTCGGATTGCTCGTCTCCTCGTAATTGAGCTCTGAGTCGACATCGATCGGTTCATCGAGCAGCTCATTATCGACTATTCCAGGGACGTGAAGCTGATACTCGATGTGCTTCTTCGCACAGTCCTCATGTTCCTCCTCAACCGCCGCTGCTAACGATGTTCGACTCGTCCAAATCGACCTCAGTCCAAGCGCAGCTGGTCGAATCACATTTCGCGCACGACTTCTTTGGCTCGTCAGGCACGCAAAACACAGATACTGTCCCCTTCTAACCGGAAGAATCTGGGCAAGGGCATGCAATGCTCGCCGCGACGGGACCGTTGTCATCGATGGCCGTCGACGTTTCGATCGACAAAAATGTTGGGTGAAAACTACGAAGTCACGTGCTTAGGATGCTATCTCAGTAAAACAATATCTTGGTTTTGCGTCTCTAAAGGCGGTTCCCAAGGTTAACATATACAGCCTTGACTTGTGTATAATTTTGAAGGCCATACTCTCCCAATTCACGACCAATACCGCTATTCTTGTATCCTCCGAAGGGCATCTGGAAGATATTGTCCCCAGAGGAATTAATCCACACCGTCCCAGCCTGCAATTTCCTCGCAATCCGGTGTGCACGCTCGATATCCTTTGTGAAAACGGACGCCGCAAGACCGTAATCTGTATCGTTTGCCGCAGACACGACTTCTTTCTCATCCGTGAAGGTCATGATTACGCAAACGGGACCAAAGATTTCCTCGCGGGAGATCTAGAGTCAGCGTTCTCCGAGAAAACAGAAGCGGGCGGGGAATACCCTCATTTCAGGTGTGACATCAGAGAATATATGAGGCTGGATAAAGTATCCGTTATCAGCGGACGTCGGATCCTGCCCAATGATGAGCTTGGCACCGTCTTTTTTGCCAAGCTTAATATATTCCATCACTTTGTCGAATTGGAGTTTGGAAATTTGCGGACCTTGATACGTGTCTTCGTCAAAGGGGTCACCAACTTTGTTGCTAAGCGTATAATCTGTGAACGCCTTGGTGAATTTATCTTTAATCGATTCATGCACGTAAATTCGAGTCGTGGCAGAACAGACTTGTCCTTGATTATAGAACCTAGACCAGTTAATCTTGACTTAAAAGCTAGCGATACATTCCATGGTGAGACCATTTGACAGCCTGTTCGATATCGGCATCTTCAAAGATGATATTTGGAGATTTGCCGCCAAGTTCAAGGGTGACCTTTTTCAATCCCGCTGAACGAACAATCTCTTTGCCCACAGCAGTCGACCCGGTAAAAGCGATCTTCGCAATGTCGGGATGTCGAACGATAGCTGCGCCCGTGGTTTTGCCAAAGCCAGAGAGAACGTTGATTACTCCAGGCGGAAACCCGGCTTCTTTGATAAGGGTGCAAAGGACAAGGGCGCTCAACGGTGTTTGCTCGGCGGTCTTGAGGACGACGGTGTTTCCGCAGGCCAGAGCAGGGGCTACCTTCCACGCTAAACAGGGGTTTAGACTTATTCAGGGAAGAGGATTGAATACAGAACATGGCGAGGGGGAAGTTCCATGGAATGATTTGGCCGCAAACACCGAGTGGTTCGTGCACAGTGTACTGATGATTAGTACGGAAGGGAGGAAAGGAAAATACGGCCAGACGAGTAGATCCAGCATCAATAACCTGCCCCTTAATCTTATCCGCCCACCCCCCATAATAACGAATAACATTCGCCGTGTCCCCCACATCATCGTTCTTCGCCGTCAAAAAGGCCTATTCCCCCGATCAGACTTTAACCGCCTGACATTGTGAAGTACCTTCCCGCCATTCATCGCCTCAACAGCCCCCAACAACTCGGCGTTCTCCTCAATCAAGTCTGCGAACTTACCCAGCATCCTCCCCCGTTCGGTGGGCGTCACTTCCGCCCACGCCCCCTCAAACGCCCTTCGCGCCGCTGCAACGGCGAAATCCACATCGTCATCCCCCGCCTCTTGAACGGAACAAATGACTTTGGAGGTTGCGGGATCAATGGCTTCGAATTGTTTTCCGGATTTGGCTTTTATGAATTCATTGTTAATGAATAAACCCGTCGGCTGGGTATATTCTTTGCCGGTGGGCAGAGTGATCCTGACGGATGTCATTAATGTGCGATAGGACAGCGGTCGGAGATGTGATGATCGAGGGAATGGGTAGAGACGACGGAGAATTGTGGCCAGGATTATTATATTGGGGGAGTGGAAGAGCGGAGGGAATATGGTACACTTCCTCCTTCCTCCTTCGACCGCAAGGGTTGGTTCGATTGTAATGCAGTTGGTGGGCCCGGAGCAAATTCGATCAGCGTTGGACCGTGCGCATATGCTATTTGATCGATCTTCATTTCACACGTTCGAGAACGTCCTCTATCTTCATGTTCCAATACTTATCGTCCGCATCGACCTGGTTTCCAACCAACTGGTTCCGTTCTGCAATGCCACGAACGATTTAAAGGAACAACAATCCAGCCGCTCGCCATCTAGGCCATTCCGAATTCGTCCATTTCAGAATCGTCCGCCGCACACGTGACACATCGATCATCTGTCACTAAAGAAAAGTAATATAGAAGTAACACTCTCAGTCGTCAGTGACATCCACCTGGGAAATCCAACCGTCCCATACAATTTTCGCACAAGAATTTAATTGGCTCAGAGGCAGCCGGAAAGTTTGTTTCTGTAATGGGGCCGTCAGGCCGGTCGTTTCGGAGAACTGCCGACCTCAAGGAACGTAGATGCGCGGGTTCCGTTTCAGGGTAGAATGAAATCACATGTCAGGGCGATTTTTGCAGATAGCGGTCCAAGCGGCACGGGATGGTAGTTCGAGATAGGAAGAGACATTCATTCCAAATCTGTGAATACACTATCGCCTGCCAGTTCGGATATCCAAGTCTCTTATAATCGCCTGATTCCTTTCATTGCCGTCCAAAAGTGCTCTTATACAGAGAGTTACTCTTTCTTGGATATCTAGTTGTTAATCTTAAACAAAAACGATGTTGGAATGACAGGGATTATCTTCATCGATATTGCTTTGGGCGAGGATAAGGGGGATGCCCCCATTTTCCCTAACGGCGTCTTGAATGGTTTGATCGGCGTGTAGTAAGAGGATTAGAATATCGATAATGTCCCGTTTCATTCCTTTGAAGAGATCGGAGATCGATGGGGGGATTGGTGTTGCTGTTGTGGGAATTACTTTTGCTAAACTTTGAATGGGGATGTGTGTATGTAGTAATCCAAGATATTCTTTATCAGCATTAGACTTAATAAAGATTTCGTACGAATAAGGACATCAGCGAGGGAGGCATTATCATTTGACGATGGAGGTTCGACCGGTTCTCTTTGATCCGAAAGACCGGTCCGAAATGCTTCCAATAACAACCGAATTGAAGATGCCAGGCACTGAATTTGCGCATCACTGAAAGCCTCCGGTTCATAAAATAACCGAGGCACCTTGACTTTCACCAACCCGATCATAATGGCGATGAAGTGGCTGACATCCAAATAGGCCACGTCCCCAGCATGCACCATTCCATCTGCAAACTTGAGAAGCGCCAATTGTGCTTCCGAAGCGAGAAAATGGTCGTCATTACCGCCATTCACGTCTCCCAAGCTTGTCCATAAAGCGCTCACATTGATATCCCTCAATGCTCTCCGGACGAACTTATGTCTTTCATTAGGACGACGTCGAGACGGAGATACGTCAATTCGAAAATGGGACTTTCTTCATTTTCAGAGTATTCCGTTGAGGCAACAAGCACTGCACTTAGAATCTCAACCGTCGCCTTATTTCTTTCTCGATCACTGAAGCGACAAAGTCAGCGTTAGCGTCAAATCTAGGTGAAAGTACCCGACGTTATCCGTACAAAGTGTCCAACTAAGGACTGTTTGGCAACACGTGAAGATATGTAGAATAGGATGCAAATACTCATTACGCCAAGCTCTTGGTATCCTAGGCTTAGACTGGGGCAGTTAGAGTGGCATTACGTCACCCACGGTCCATTTTGTTCAACGATAAACGACCATAGAGCAGAAAGCTCCCTCGGGCCTGAAACAGTTGCGATATTTGCGATGCCGCAGAGACACGTTAATCTCAATGGATCGAAATCTATATCCGTTCAGCATTGGATCAATTTGCTCGACAGACCGGTTTCCAAAGTCTGAAAGAGTCGATTGAATGTGTCGCAGTAGAAAGCCAAGATATTATCCCTGAGAATTAAGAAAGATTAATTGAAAGAAATACATCCTGATGCCACGGTCTTCATAGTCGTCCCGACGTAAGCCGGCAGCCAAGAATTGGCTTAATCGAAGGAGAGCATGCATCATCTGTATTCTGCTCCCCTGAATGGAGCGGATGTCCACGTCCGTTGCATCCCCCAGAGCATCCCAAATCTCAGGGACACACGCAAATCGACGTCTAAACAAGATTAAACTCATCTCCACGGCGCGAATATACCTTACTTCCGGATCCTGTTGAATTCGTTGACCCAGAGAATTGAGGCTTGAAATGTCGAACGTTTCCGGCGTACCCCATTTTAATGTCTGCTCGACGTCGCTAAGGATGTTTTTAAAGTCAGTAACCGCTGAAGAATCCTCGAAATTGTTCATTCACTGGAATCGCCCCGAAATTATCGAGTGTGCAGGCTTGTCGTTGAGGACACCGCCTGAACGGCGATCGCCGCAACCCTGTTGGTGAGCCCCAGCCAGAATCAATATGTCTCGACACCGGAAGCCGAACAGGCAATGACGGACACGATCCCCGACGAGACCCCGTCCTCCATTCCTCCCAACCTCTCCTCCTCCGTCATCCTCTCTGCCCTCCCACGAGACGCAACCACTGCCCTCACACAAGCCGCTTCCCCCTCAAACCAGAAAGGTGTCCCACTCCCTGATCGTGGGAAGCCAAGCTGACGTATTCGACAGTAACGGTCCGGTTCAAGGCCGTTGGAGGAGCACCGATATTACGAGAGAATGAACAACGTGGACGGATAGGTTCAGATCAAAAATTTTTAACATTATTGAGTCATTTACGAAAGCTGCTTAAATTGAGGTCGAGTGACTCTCTGGTACGTAAACGAAACTTTAAATGAGCGGGCGATACTAATTTTTGGGTGCAGTTTCTCTATGTGAACTCAAATTTTGCACCAGGATTAGACGAGACGGTGGGAAATTTGTTCCAGGTACGGCACTCAAGGTTTTGGTAATAGCTAAAGAGGGAAGTGTTTCAGTACGCAGGGCGAGTTGATTGTGAATTATTGTATAACACCTGCATTTGGATAACGGAACCGGACGAGAGAGCATAGCATTATGAAATCTGATGGAAAGATAAACAACATAAACGGCCGAATTAGAACATGTTTAGTAATATGTATGGAGAATATGTTACAAAATTCTGAATGTTACAGGACTCGTGCGCCCATCCCGAAATGTACACATAAGTATATCTCAAGGCAAATCCCCTTGCATCCCTGAAGTCTCCTTCCCCCATCTTGATATAATTTATATTCCACCCCATTGCAGGCTGGGAAGGTATTGTTGGATATAAGATTGGAGAACAGCTGGATTTGTAGAAATCTGTGGATCATTGACGATTTCAGGATGTGCTAAGAACAAACTTTGCAATGCCGCTAAATCCGCAGCTGATAACCCCAGCGTATCCAATCCAGACTGAGTCGGCGCCGGCTGTTCCAGCGGCAATAACGGGATCGAAGGAGGTGTATATGACGTAGGCGGAGAAGCATTGACTGGGTTGGGAACCGCGGTCGCAGAAGCAAAGGTCGCGGCCGCAGGGACAACAGTTGGAGGAAGAGGCGACCGTTTCGCTTCCACCGTCGCGATATTCTTTTGTATAACAAGGATGGTAATGAGATATGGATCCGTCCGTGTCCGGGGGATATCATGAGTTTCCATCGACTCTATGACATCCGGGATTTCCTGCTCGGCCGCCAGTGGGACCAGATATGCATCTTTGACCAGCGGCGAATGCATCGTGAGGACACCAAACCGCTGCCTCTCAAAAAAATACCGAAATAGTTTTTCATGTTGTGCACGTTGCGTCTCGTCATCGGCATCAAGTTGTATAGCGATGAGATCTTTCGAGGCTGAAGAACGTTGGGCTTCAAGGTACTTGGTTGTTGTGTCGATTGGGATACGGCCGTCAATTAGAAGGGTGTCCGGCAGAATTGAGGACCAGGGCAGGTCGGTGATGGATAATGGGCCTCCTATGAAGCGTGCTTGGGATTGAAAAGTGGCTACGAGAGGCATGGAGACTTCACCGGTCCAGATGGGTGGTAATTTCGTGACGACGTTCGGGAGTTCATAGGTATAGGCGGAAGGGGAATATGGAGGAGAATTGACGTTGTCATTTTCCTCTTTGCCAAGGATACGGTCGATATCTGGGTCGGAAATGGTGGGTTGAGAGAGGTCCACTGCGGGGAGGATGTCTAGGTCCATGGGTTCTTTGGGATCATCTTCTGTCATTAATGGAGAGCGTAAACGGTTCCAGACATTCTCCAGATTAAAAGTCGGAGAAGACTGCTTTCGTTCTGTTGGCGCATCTGAGGTTTCGGGGGTCTTGATCCGCGGCGAAGCCTCCCGAGATCGTTGTGAAGGCGACTTTGGCGATGCGGGAACAACGCCTTCCTCTTCTACTTTACTCGGGGAATTAATGTCCCTCGCCGTCGATGCAAAAGGTGCCAGCGACGTCCCCTCCGTGGGCGTAATAGCAGGCGTATCCTCCCCAATAATCTCCTCGCCTTTATGCGTCCTTCGTATCCGCGGACCCGTCTGCACCTTCAACACTGACTGCGCAACACCCTCCTCCCGAATTTTTTCTGCCTGTGCTCGTAATTCTTGATTCGCCAATTCCTCATTCGGTAGCTTTACCAATTCTTCGGGCGATAGGGTTCCATTCAATACGCGCTCTCGTAGACTCGTATTCTTCCGATCCTTTAAATTAAACGAAATACTTCGAAAGCGATTCTTGTATTCTGCGCCGTAGCCCGGTTCAGAGGTGGCAAACGTTGCGTAGAGGGCATGTTCGATGGCCAACCCAGTTGCCTCAGACTTATCAGGCTTGATGGGTTCAAAGATTTTGGCCAAGATTTTGGCGGCGGGGACGCGTCTTTGATCATGGAGGTCTGCAAAGGTTGTTGCGAGGGGAGTTTGAGCGATGGGCTGGGCTGGCGTTGAGGGAGTTGCGGAAGAAGCGGATGTGCGACGGATGGGTTGACTTGATTGAGATGGGCGTCGGAGTGTTGTCGTGATAATTGATGGAGGCTTCTTCTTTTCTAGTGCGGGGGACGATTTTACTGATGCGGGAGACGAGCCCTTCTTCAGTAATGAAGGGGGTGGACTCGCGATTGTTACTTTTGATTGTTTGTGGAGAGAAGTAAGAGGTTTGTCGGCTTCATTGGAGTATTCGCTGTCATCACCTTCCGACATGTTCTCATCCTCCTCATCATCATCATCTGAAGGTGGTTCGGATACAGGACTCTTGCTCCTCTTTCCCTTCTTCAAAATTAGTCGCTTCATGATAGTAAATTGAACCTTTTTCTTCTGCGGCTTCAGCTTCTTCCTCTTTAGTGGGTTCTCCCTCTTCACAGAAACATCCTTATACAAATCCGGACGACATTGTTCGCAAGCATAGGAATCGGGGACATCATCGGGAGTCTCATACCCCATACACCCGCCATGCTGCCACTTTTGACACCTTTCACACTGAATCATGAACCCGCCGTCATCTTCATTCTCACCGCATAGACACCGCACTTCGCCCTCGTCGTCCTCGACGACATCGACTTTTCGTTTCTTGTCTGTGGGAGTGGCGCTGGTTGTTTTGCTGTATTTGGAGTGCTGGCCTTTGTTTGCTCTGCTTGACCGGCGGACTACCCGACTGTTAGCACGATCGCGAGGGGTCCAGAGTTTACCCATGATGATGATGACGACGATGCAATGGGCCGTGCAGGTTGCCCTCTAAGAATATGTGTACTCTGAGACACCCCTGTCACCGTCGAGGACAATAAATGATGTAATCGTGTGTGGATGTCACTTGTGTATAAAGGAGTCAGGCGTTTCTCAGCTTCTCTACAACGGCGCGACAAAGCACACGAGAAAAAGACAGCCAACGCAGCGGAAATAATGCTACGGCAGGGGCACTAAAGAACCCTCGCAAAATTTGCTCCTCCAATAGATAGATAGGGCTTAAAGCAGCTAACAATAGGGGACAGAAAGGACACACACGCGATGTAAGGATGGCGATCGTGAATGGTCAAGCCTTGGCTGGTCAGTCGTGATGAGTGAGCGGAGTCAAGTGGCCAAGAGTGTAAATCACTAATCATTGGCCTTTTTACATAAATTTCGCACATTCTCCACAACTCACCAAAATTGAAAATTTAAGGCCTTTTTTAGTTAAATAAGTTAAGGAATTTTAAAACTTTGATATTTTTAAAGTTTTAATATCAATCAAGGTCTGAAATTTTGGTATTAAGAAGTATTATCTATTTCAGAATATAACTTAATTATTGAAATAGAAGGTCTTTTATCTTGAATTACTATTAATATAACCCTTTTAGTACTTTAACTGATAATATTGAAGCAGCTTCATAATATATATAGTCATAAATTCTCTTTCGTAGTTATAATCAATGGTTCATTATGGGTCTAGGTTTGTTATGTGTTGACTGTCCTTATAGAGCTTTCAATGTGATTTATTGTTCTACGAAAGATATGATAAAAGTGTTAAGATGCAGAAAATATAAGGAATTGATGGGCTTAAAGAATCTGAATTTTATTTGATAAACCACTACATCATTATAACTTGAGGGTATTTTCTAATTTGGAAAAACCAAATCCTCATGTGAGAAGACTGAAAATTCAACGGAGTTTACTGCTTTGAAGGCTTGAGATAACAAGCGAGACTATGGAAATATGCCATTGC
>Ga0335081_10011740_pt1 | contig 14185 bp, 9 predicted proteins | sample Lox_Sample_35_FD_206713 | JGI IMG/M metagenome (GOLD analysis project Ga0335081, IMG submission 206713) | Soil microbial communities from Loxahatchee National Wildlife Refuge, Florida, United States - Lox_Sample_3.5 | ecosystem: Environmental > Terrestrial > Soil > Wetlands | place: USA: Florida... | reverse complement strand
GCTGTGTACAATTCCTGGGACAGCGAGCGCGCCAGTCAGTTCCGTGCCGCGACCGAAACGTCAGAAGCCTGGGGTACATCAGTTATGCTTATGGAGATGGTCTCGGGAAACCAGAAAGGAGGCGGTGCATCAGTCTTTTTCACACGGGACCCTAATACTGGAGAACTAAACGTGTATGGTGAAACGCGAGAAAATGCAAGCGGTGATGACCTTGCTTCGGGCAGGACTTTTGGAAGACCTCTGTCGCGTAGGCAAGGAGAATCAATGCGGAAAAGCCTTGAAGCGACTGATCCGAAGCTTTACCTCCTTCATCAGAAACTCGCAAGAACAATCGAAGAAGCTTTCGGTAATCTTCCTCAGGAAGTGGAAGCGACCTACACCAGGGACAGGAATGGGACGCCTCTTCTGTTTGTGCTCCAGACGCGTCGCATGGAAGAGCATGGAGGACTAGCCAGGATATTCGACGATATCTGCAGCATGGAGACTAGGGTGATCGGGCGAGGCATCGGCGCCAACGGAGGAGCGCTGAGCGGCGTTGCGTCCTTCGGTGATGCGGTTGAACGAATTGAAAGGCTGGGCAGGAAGAGCGGCATGCCCGTGATCCTCATACGGAAGACTGCGAACACTGATGATGTTTCGCTCATGCCAGCTATCAAGGGAATCATTACGGCATCAGGAGGGGTCACCTCGCATGCCGCGGTCCTTGCCCACACTTTCGACCTGTCGGCTGTGGTAGCCTGCGCTGATCTGAAGATAGATACTGACGAACAGGGACGTGTCTCAGCCCTTATCGGGACTACTTTTGTCCAGGAAGGAACGCTCCTCAGCATAGACGGCAGGACTGGCCTCGTGTTTTTCGGGGTCTGCGCTCCGGATCAATGAAAGACGTAATTGTCGCTGTCATAGCCGATGGTTCAAGGGGCAGGCATGGTGAGGAAACAACTTAGTACTGCTTGACAGCCTGGATGGACAGTTTTTCAAGGATATCGCAAAACATAATTCAATGTTGATATAATCTGAATAGAAAGGTCATCTCTGGTTTTCCCTTGTTGTTTCGACAAAGGATGTACCATGAGGTGCTTCTCCGGAGAAAGGGGGCACTTCATGAAGGCTATAGCCATCAATGGACTGGGTCGAATCGGACGGCTGCTTCTGCGCCTGTATATGGAAAATCCTCCTGAACAAGCGGTTCTGGTCGCGGCAAACAGCCCGGCGCCAATTGAAGATCTAGCCTACCTCATCAAGTACGACTCCGTTCACGGACGGGCGCCTTTCGAGGTCAAGACAGGCTCCGGTTATCTGGAACTGGGCGCTCGCCGCACGCGAATTTCGGTCTCCCACGAAAAAGACCCTGAAAAAATCCCCTGGCGTAACGAGGGTGTCGACATTGTGCTCGAGTGCAGCGGCCAGTTCCGAAAACGGGAGGATGCAGCAAGACATTTTATCGCAGGCGCATCAAAAGTCATCATCAGCGCTGATGCGAAGAACGATGACCTGACCGTAGTGATGGGCGTGAATGAGAAGTCCTATGATTCAGCCCTACATCATGTAATTTCAAACGCATCGTGCACCACGAACTGCCTAGCACCCACAGCCAAGGTGCTAAATGACGCCTTCGGGATCGATTATCTCATGGCCACGACTGTCCACGCCTATACGTCCAGCCAGGCGCTCATAGACCGTTCATCTCCTGGGCACCGGAGGAGAGGGCGGGCCGCGGCCGTATCGCTTGTTCCGTCCAGTACCGGGGCGGCCAGGGCAACAGAGCGCGTACTACCCGAATTGAAGGGGAAAATGAACGCCATGGCGATCCGCGTTCCCGTTGCAAACGGGTCGCTCACGGACCTCACTATCCACCTGAATAAAGATGTGTCCATTGGGAGCGTGAACGCTGCATTTAAAGCAGCTGCCGAAGGGACGATGCAGGGGATTGTGGGTTACAGCGACGACGAACTGGTTTCGGCGGATATTGTAGGGGATGAACATTCAGCAATTATTGACGGCACCTCGACCCTGGTTGTCATGAACAGGGTGGTAAAGGTATTGGCCTGGTATGATAATGAATACGGCTATGCGCGCCGCCTGCTTGATCTGGCCGGGTATATTGCACGGTGAGAAGGTTAATATCATTTCGACTGGTTAATCGCAGCTTCAGCTTCCCGTCGATGTTGATTTCTTTGACATTGAACCCGTATCAGTGGTATTGTATCGTCGATTTTAAAAACGGTGGCTGCAGCTAGGCATCGTTTACTGAGGCAAAGTACAGAGAAAGAAGGGACTAGTGAATTTCAGCTCGTTTAAGCTCCATCCCCAGATTGCGGCCGGTATCAAAGCGCTCGGCTATCATACCCCGACCCCTATCCAGCTCCAGGCCATTCCGCCGGTTCTCGAAGGCCATGACGTTATGGGTCTTGCGCAAACCGGGACTGGCAAGACAGCGGCTTTCGTGCTGCCCATACTCGAAAGACTGCTCCCGGGACCACGCGGCAAAGTCCGGGCGCTCATCGTCGCGCCTACACGCGAACTGGCCGAGCAGATTCATGTGGCAATTACAGGGCTTGGCCATGGCACGCACCTCAAGAGCTGCACTATCTATGGCGGCGTGGGCCTGAACCCGCAGATTCAGAAACTTCGCGTCGGTGTTGATATCGTCGTGGCCTGCCCGGGCCGTCTGCTTGATCATATCAATCAGAAGACCATCGATCTTTCCTCCCTGGAAGTTCTGGTTCTGGATGAAGCGGACCGTATGTTCGATATGGGTTTCCTTCCCGATGTGCGCCGAATCATCAAGCACCTTCCTGCAAAACGTCAGAATCTCATGTTCTCAGCAACCATGGCGGACGACATCAGAAAACTAGCCCATGAAGTCCTGCATAAACCGGTTACCGTGCAGGTAGGGCATACTGCGCCCGCGAATACCGTGTCCCATGCGCTCTATCCGGTAGAACAGCATTTGAAGACTGGGCTACTTATGGAAATCTTGAAACATACGGATACGGAATCGATCCTCATTTTCACGCGAACGAAACACCGGGCAAAACGCATCGGGCAGCAGCTTGAAAAGGCCGGGTACAAGGCCGCTTCGCTCCAGGGCAATTTATCGCAGAACAAACGGCAGGCGGCCCTTGACGGTTTTCGCGAAGGCAGATATCAGATCCTCGTGGCTACTGACATCGCGGCCCGGGGCATCGACGTCTCCTCTATATCACACGTTATCAACTATGACATTCCCGACACGACCGATGCCTACACTCACCGCATCGGGCGGACCGGTAGGGCGGCAAAGACAGGAGACGCCTTCACGTTCGTCAGCCGGGAAGACGAGCCGCTGGTCAAGAGCATTGAGCGTATTCTCGGTGAGAAAATCGAGCGAAGAACTCTTGAGGAGTTCGATTACCGGAAACCGGCCCCTGCCCGAGACACGGAGTTCGCCCGCCTGCCGCGCGAACCGCAACAACGCCGAACCCAACCCAAAAGGGAGCACACAGGAACTGTTGCTACGACAAGCGCACGATCCACATCGTCTGCGGCCCCGAAACAGCATCATGCGGCTCCTCGGGGTCCCTCAGCGCCTCATCATTCCACAGGGACAGGGACACGGACGTTCATACCGCGGCGATCCAAACCGAGAGCTGGCTCATAGACACTTTATCATCCGTGCCGTAAAACCTCGACCTTCAGGCTCAAGAGATAAGGCACTGGTTGTGATGGACGCAATCAACATTCTGAAGATGTATCTCTCGGGGCAAATAAGTATCTCCCGGAGTGGTGGCTGCTAGGCACAGCCAGCGGTCAACCGGTTTGCCTGGAGAAAAACCAGGCCATCAATGTCAGCCTATGAACCGCGGCAAACATCTCTGCCGTATCTGCGAACAGAATCAGCAGTGGCTCTCAGCGGAAACAGAGCCTGATTCGGGAATCCTTGGCCTTCATGCTAGGGGATGTCAGTGCTTATGTTAGTAAATGGCATCAGGCAGGGGGGCATGCTTTATGAAAGAAACTCCAGCTGACCAGGAACTTCATCATGAAATTTTCGGCTCCATCCTCGATCGGACCGAAATGACGCCCTTTCTTCTGCTGCATGCGCGGGACTACGCCACTTCTCTCAAACAGGCGACCAGAATGATGGCCAACCGCGGATTTGACGCGCTCGGTAACGATGAGTTGCGGGAAAGCGAGCGCGAAAGGGCGGCGCATTACATAAAACGCGCCTATGAGTATTTCTTCCGCGAGCTTTTTCCTTTTATAACAAAACAGCTCGAAGGGCTCATTTCGCTGAAGTCTCCGAACGCGGATTGTTACCACAAATGCCTGCGCGCTGCCAAAGAAGCGGCCTCATTGCTGCAGGACCCTTCCTTCCGGAACATTGTGGACGAAGATCCCCGCCATCTCTTGCTCCTCGCATCGTTGCGCAAATATCCCCGTGTTTTTTCAGGATACCAGGGCAGAGATCTTGAATTGCCGAAATTGTGGCAGCAAGCGGCTTGTTGTCTTCTCAAAATGGTGCATCTGATCAAATCGATAGAAGAGGATAGCCAAGACATCAATGATTACGTCCAGCTCGGTTTTTTTCTGGAGAAACAGGGCCGGCGACTTGATGATCTCTACTATTTCGATTGGGAATGTCCAAAACAAATTCCCGACAATGAGCCGGCACAAAGGGCTTTTGTTAAAATTTCCGCGTTTTTTAATCGTTTAAAGGAATCCCTCACTTTTGACCAGTCACGGGGTTGCCTGGTCTTCAACAGTGGGGACGGCGTGGAGGTTGACATTGTTGAAATCAAGGCGCGATTAAAGAGTCCGGAAAGCATGGTCACTAAGCTGGGGAAGGATGTGGAAGGGGAAGCTTACGACATCAGAGACATTCTTGCCATCACCTTTATATTGACGAACATGGATGATACGTTGAAACTTTTTCATGCTCTTCAGAAGCGGGGGGTGATTCTGCAGGAAAACACCGCCTCACATTCCATAACGCAGACACTTTTTGACAGCCCGGAAAACATGCGGGAAGCGGTGCGAAGGCTAGTGTCGAGTCTTGTCAAAAGTGGGGGAGGAGGCGAGATGCACAGTGAGGAACGTCTGCTCACCCATGCTCGGGAGTTCTATAAAGCACTGGGCATGAACGCAGAAAAAAATGTCCACACTTCGCGGGGCCACCGGAAGTTCCAGTGTAAAATCGCCTTTTCCCTGCCGATCCACCGCTCCGCAGAAACAAATGAGATTATGATTCCGGGCACGCCACTCTATGCGGCAAGAGACCACATGCTGAAAAGAACTGAGCAGCACACGCTTGGCGTGGAGCTTCGTATATCAGATGAAGAGAGCTGGAAAAATTCCGAGAAAAAGGGCGACTCACATCACGATGCCTATAAATTTCGCCAGCTTGTCTCGGTGATGAACAGGGTGTTTAAGAATTTGTTCTACCTGCCGGAAAATAGATTTCTGCAGCTTCGCCAAGATCAGGCAACCTTGTTCGCATGAAAAGCTAGTTGCACGAGAAGAGGATGCGCGGTGTTAATGTAAATTGCCAGCTTACTGATTGAATTAATGACCCGGTCTGGATTAAATAAAATTTGCAGGCCAAAAATAATAATTACCATCAGCGCTACGATATCGAGGAGCAATAAGCCAGAAATTATATCGATTTTCCAGTCCTTCACAATACCTTCCATTTTATCCTTGTGACGTAACAACCCACGACTTTAGGGTGTCTTGACCTTAGATTAGCTGTATACGTGTTAGATGGAATTCGAAGTCAAAATTCCTGGTGCAACGTGCTGAATTGAATGCCGAATATCGTAATAAACAAATTGATACTCCGTTCTATACCGGAAGCTCGACCACTGGAAATTGTTCTATTTCTGTTAAAGTACGACATACTCGAATAATTAATGCTCTTACTTACAAGTATTATTTTGGGCTCTAATTGATTTTATGCGGGTCTTTGCGATAAAATATGTTAATGATGGTACATGATAATCGATTGACCGGTAAGGCAAAGAAGATGTAGTTGAAGGAGCATATCATGAAAATCAAACTCATTCAGCAGTTTCAAACCATAAGACAGCTTTCCGGCGGGTTTCGTGCTTCGCGGGTGATTTTAACCGCGAACAATTATGCAATTTTTGACCATTTGAAAGCGCCGAGAACGGCAGCCGTTTTATCAAGAATAATCAAGACCGATCCGCGCTCAACAGAAATATTGCTTGATGCAGTAACAGGACTTGGCTTGCTGAGAAAAAAAGGTTCAACGTACCGCAATACGCCGCTCGCAATGGCATTTCTTACAAAAGCTTCCCCTTGGTATCAAGGTGACATGCTGCGACATTCGGATCACCTCTGGAAAAATTGGTCGGGTCTTGATGATGTCGTTAAGACTGGCATGCCGAACCGAACTGAGGGCCGTGATTACGGAGTATTCATAAGGGCAATGCATAACAATGCCATCTTGCGGGCACCAGCGGTCATAGACGCAATTGACCCGACAGGAGTGCAAACAGCTCTCGATCTGGGCGGCGGTCCGGGAACGTATTGTGCAGAACTAGCGCGCAGGGGCGTCAGGGTAACTCTTTTCGATCTTCCGGATGCTATAAATGTTGCGCGAAAACTCGTCAAGACAAAAGCTGTCCATTTTTTGGAGGGCGATTTTCACTCCGACAATATCGGAAGGGGATATGATCTTGTGCTTATTAGCCAGATTCTACATTCGCTGTCCATTCAGGAGAGTTTGTCGCTCCTGAGGAAAGCCAACTTTGCTTTAAACCCTAAAGGCAGGATTGCAATCCACGAATTCCTGCTTGACAGTAATCGGGCCCATCCGGTGTCGTCTGCACTATTCTCGATCAATATGTTGATTAATACAGCGGAAGGAAGATGCTACACGCCTAAGGAGATGAAGGACTGGCTGAAAAAGACAGGTTTTAGAGGCATCGAAAGGAAGGCTCTTGGTGATACAGTTGTGATGATGGGAAGAAAAGGTTGATTTATTAAAAACGGTTTTTCATAAGAGTACCCTGTTTAATATATATTACATAGAATACAAGTGATATGGCGGTTGTGTAAAACGCTGCTCGTTCAGATGCCTTACAATGGGAATATAGTGTCCTCAAACAATCGCATAATTGGTTGTATTGTGAGACATATGAGATAGTTTCGGTCAATAGTTTCTCACGTATATGTTAAAAGTCGAGCTAATTTTAGTTATCGCAAGCGTATTTTAAGGATTCATTCTCTAGATGGACGTATTTTCACTTGAAATATGTTGGACTTTATTTTATTCAACCCAATACGTACAAATTCCGAATAAAAGCCCAACAATAAACCGAAAGCGCGATAGCTTTTAATTCTAGTACCAAAGTTCTCTTGCGCTTGTGAATCATGCTCATTTTTATTATTGTAAGGTATAATTAAACAAAAAAGAATGATCTTGAATGGAGGTAATATATGGTTAAAGTAGCATTATACGTGCGTCTGGAAGCCAAGCCGGGAAAAGAGGCTGAGGTAGAAAGCCTCATCAAGGGCAGTCTTTCGATCGTTCAAGAGGAGCCTGCAACAACAGCTTGGTTTGGTATCCGCCTGGGGCCGTCGACGTTCGGTATTTTCGATGCATTCCCAGACGAGGAAGGACGGGAAGCACATCTTGCAGGACGAGTTGCTGCTGCTTTGATAGCAAAGGCTCCCGATCTGCTAGCAAAATCTCCGGTCATTGAAAAGGTAGATGTTCTTGCAGCCAAGCTCCCGGAGGCGAAAATATCGAAAGAGCGAAAGGTCGCATGAGTCTGGTGGCATTCGCCTGCTTTCAGTGCAACCCTTTCTGGTCCATGAAAGACGTATGGGGGGAAAAGCAGAAAAGAGTACCGAAACAGCAAATCATTAAGTGATAGCAGAAATATAAAGCGCAGGAAAAAGTTGTTTCCTGCGCTTTGTGTCTCATGTGTACTGGAAAGGCAGTTTGAATGGTCAAGATAGAGTGCACTGTGAGAGGCTAGGATTTTTGCAGTAACATGCACTTTTCAAACGAGCTATTAATCATATTTCAATTCGCAATCGTTATCTTCCGCAGGTAGAAATAAAAAAACTCCAGACAAGTAACGGATGACCGCTAATGTTAAGGTTCGGCATCGAAACTATGGAAAGAAGATATGCGATGAACAGGATAATGCTGGCGTCCATATTCGAAAAAGCGTAGGAAGCCTTTTCGAGGAATAACAGCTCAGGGGACATTGGCCAATTCTTTACATGTTCCAGCCGCAGTCTATCGTTCTTAGACATCAGTATCCATCCAAAATGGCTGCAAACATCCTGCATTTTGGAAGAACGAATGTCCTTCTATATGATTATTTGAGTAGGATAAAGAGGCTATTGGTCATGAATGAATGCGTAGGTTTAATTTAACAAGGAGTCCTCGTACGATCATAGTAAATCGGTATGATTTCATCGCATTTCATCAAGTATCTAACATTGCTCTTTATTTGATTACAAAAAGACACTCATTTAAACCTGAATCCTGCGCGGAAATGCTGTGAATTATTTCATTAATGGTCTTTTGCAAGTATAAATACTACGTTTGGGGTAAAACGTTAACCTAACTAAAAGGTACGTTAAGATTATGAAACCTTGTGCATATCGCGATTGCAAATTATCCGCATGGATACTGGTGATCGTAAGTGTTTGCAGTCTCGCAATTTACATCATCACGCAGGATTCAGGTTAAAATAAATCTTTCCTCCGTTTACTCCTAAAGACCTGCTATGCGTGCTATAATTGTACCAAATCGGAAATTGGTTAATCCAAGCCGATCCCAGCCAGGATGAACGACTCGGGCCTGAAAATCCGGAGTTTGTCTATCGAGAAAAAGATTGCTCTCCTAAATTATTATCCCGTCAAAAATGCCGCGAGACGTGCGGTTCGAGCGCTTCCTGCGGTGGCGGGGATATGCCGTCTCGTAAAGAAATGAGGGGGTACTTTGCCAAATATCCTGCCTAAGGGACAAAATACATTGCCGCAGGAAATGGCGCAACCGTCGTGCGTGGGTTTGAACATTGGCGCGATCTCGGTGAAGGCAGTGGCCTTGCGAGGGGACAATGCCTTCTACAGGGTGGAAAACCATCAAGGTCGTCCCTTAGAGGTACTCGGGAAAATACTCTCCGGGAAGGAGTTCAACAGCGCCGAATATTTCGGGGTGTCCGGTCACCGGGGCCACATCTCCGATGTTACTGCCATGCAGAGAGCGTTGGACGAACTGGGGGGGGATTTTGACGCCGTCGCTTCGCTGGGCGGCGAGTCCTTCCTGGTATATCTCCTGTCGGCCGGAAGGATCTCGAATGTGTTTTCGCATAATAAATGCGCCGCCGGAAGCGGCGAATTCTTTGTGCAGCAGATTGGCCGGATGCAGCTCACGAGCGAAGAAGCGATCGAACGATCGTTCAATGGAAAGGTTGTGCCGCTAGCAAGCCGATGCTCAGTTCACTGTAAATCGGATATCACTCACAAGCTCAACCGTAAGGAAGCGAGCCCCGAAGACATCCTCCACACGCTGCATGACAGCATGGCTGACAAAGTAATCTCGTTGCTCGAAAAGGCGCAGCGTCGGCTCGACCGGGTGCTTGTTATCGGAGGCGTATCTCAGAATACCGCCCTCCTGTCCGCCTTACGTGAGAAGCTTCCCTCCACAGAATTTATTGTCCTTCCCGAGAGTCTTTGCTTCGAGGCCTTGGGGTGCGCTTTGCTCACCCGGGATGACCCTCGTTACAACGCTCCTATGATATCGCCCCAGTCGTTCCCGGACAGCTTGCCTCCACTTAATCGCCAAGAAGATCGGGTGCAGGTCATCGCGCCGCTGCCACAGCAGACCCCTCCGGATACTTTTCTAGTACTCGGTCTTGATGCGGGATCAACGACAACCAAGGCGGTACTACTTGATCCTGTCACGGGGGGGATGGTCGCATCACACTATACGCGCACGAGAAGCGATCCTGTAGCGGCGACGCGCGAGTGCCTCAGGGCTGTCGCGCGTGAAACCGGCAACCTCAAGGTCGGGCTAATCGGGACCACCGGTTCGGCCCGGGAACTCATCGGTGCCTATTTGGGCACCGCCCATGTGTACAACGAGATTTCGGCACATGCGACAGGCGCGACCCATTTTGAACCTGACGTGGACACCATTTTCGAGATAGGCGGCCAGGACTCCAAGTACATCCGCCTTGTAAACGGCGTTCCCGTCGATTATGCGATGAACAACGCCTGCTCGGCCGGTACGGGCTCTTTTCTGGAAGAGAGTGCTCAGGGGGACCTCGGAGTCACAGTGTTGGACATCGCCGAAAGCGCACTGGCCGCAGCGTCTCCGGTTCAGTTGAAGGCAACATGCGCCGCATTTATCAATTCAGATATCCGCATCGCTTTCCAGCAGGGCCAGTCGCGCGATGATATCGTTGCCGGGCTGGTCTACGCGATCGTCGCAAACTATCTAACCAAGGTCAAGGGACCGCGTGCCGTAGGTAAGAAGGTCTTCTTGCAAGGCGGCGTTGCCCTGAACCGTGCCGTAGGACACGCTTTTGCTCACAGTGTAGACCGTACGGTCGTGATTCCCCCCAACCCCGAACTTATGGGAGCTCTGGGCGTTGCACTCCTAGCTCTTAAGCGCTCTCACGGCAAGCTTGATTCCGCGACGAACCTGCTTTCCCTGGCTGCCGCAGAGATGGCTTCCCCCGGGCGTTTCATCTGCAAGGCATGCCGCATGCATTGCAATATAGACCGTTTCGAGGTGGCTGGCCGACGTTTTCCATTCGGAGGGCGCTGCAGCCTGTACGAAAATGTATGGAAGAAAAACGCCCGTGTTGTTGCGGCGCCAGACTTGGTCGGACAACGTGCCGCGTTGATCTTTGGAATAAACGACATCTATGCAGATGAGCCTGCGATTGACCGCGGGCGACCTTGCATCGGAATCCCGAGAGCGCTCTTAACTCATTCGCTCTATCCGCTCTACTCGACTTTCTTTTCAAGTCTGGGACTTGATGTGATCCTATCCGGTCTGGACCCCCATGGCGAACTGAAGTCCTATTCAGGCTTTTGCTTCCCTGCGCAAACAGCGCATGGAGCGATCATGGACCTCGTCAAGCGGGGCGTTAAGTTGGTCTTCCAGCCACATGTGAAATGTATGCCCCAACCGGGCCTCTGTAATGGTTCCTACCTCTGTCCGATCACCCAAGCTAGCCCCTTTTTCCTTGCCGCTACATTTTCGGATGTCCGCTTTCTTTCCCCGGTCTTGGATTTCACTCGTGGCTACGAATGCGAGCCGGTACTGGAAACAATGGTTGAGAGGGAGTTTGGAGTCGGTCGCGAACGGGTCCGGCAAGCCTGGGAAGTCGCTCGGAGCGCCCAGATAGGGACTGAACGCGCCATGAAAGAGTTGGGACAGCAGGCCCTCGAACGCGCTCTATCGGAAGGAAAACCAACTATCGTACTTGCCGGTCGAAGCTACAACGCCTACGCGCCTGAGGCTTCACAATCAGTCGGCAAAAAACTTTCCAGCATGGGAGTAGCGACCATACCGGCTGACTGCTTGGCACCGATCGAGGAGGGCCCTTTCGCCTGGCACTTCTCCAACCAGATATTGAACGCCATGGCACTAGCCAAAAAACATCCTAGTCTGTTCCTAGTCTGCATCAGCAATTTCAGCTGCACAGTGGACGCCTTTACTCACGCCAAGATCGCGTCCGAGATGGGTTCCAAACCTTACCTCATCCTCGAGATTGACGCGCACACTGCCGACGCCGGGGTTCAAACCCGTCTTGAGGCGTTCTTGGACATAGTTTATAACTATCAGGGCGCACTGGAGCCGGCCATTCAAAGCCGACAGTTCTCTCAATGCCGGATCGGCGCCGGCAATACAGTCATCAGTTCAGATGGGGAGACCGTATCGATGAACGATCCCCGGGTAAGGATTTATTTCCCCAATTTTTCCGAATTTCATACTCACGCGATGTCCATGGCGTTCCGTTGGATGGGTCTGCACACCGGTGAACTCACTCCACTTGACCGGAACCAGCTAGAACGAGGTATCCAACACACATCAGGGCGCGAGTGCCTTCCCCTGCCGCTCTGCATCGGACAACTGCTTAAGATCAACGAACAGCGCACGCCCGGTGAGATCTCAGGATTTTACATGCTGAAAGGCGGCGCGCCATGCGTATTGGACGCCTACTTGGATTATCTCAGGCGTTTCATCATTGATCAGCAATTGCCCGACCTTTTTCTTTTCGTCCCGACCGAAGATTACGGACAAGGCTCAATCGACAGATTAGCCCTCGCAAAACACTCAGCACTCACGCTTCTGGTTGCGGACCTATTCGTGGAAATAGAGCATGTTCTCCGAGTTATCGGCGATAGCGGCAGTGTGGATCGACTCAGGCAGGAATGGCACCAGTTTGTCGCTGCAGCAGACTCGGAGCTCCGGTTCCAAAATGGGTTGATCGGGCTAATCGATCGTATCGCGGCCCTTCCACGTACACAGGATCCGCGGTCCTGTCCGCGGGTCGTTGTCATTGGTGACTTCTTCACCCGCTTCAACCCCTTCTTCATGGATGGTGTACGAGACTTATATTCCGAGAAAGGCATCATCTTGAAACCTGTTGATATGACCGACCTGCTACTGTATCACACCTATTTCCCGGTGGCCGAAACTGCCAGCAAATGGGGCTTGAAGCCGGGTGGTCTGGCTTTGGCAAAAGCCTGTTCAAGAATTTTCCAAAGGGACGGAAAGCAGTATCTGCAACACTGGCTTGCCTATCAGGTGGAGAGACAGATCGAGGAAAATTACCGAAACCTCTTTGCGAAGACCGGTCTGGTCGTGGCCAGACCCAATGACGCAGCTTCGCTGTTCGAGAAGGCGTCCGATCATATGTCACCGGGAATTTATGGCGAGATCATCCCGACTATAGGCCGGGGTCTGGAGGCTGAGGCAGAGGGCTATGATGGGATCATCTGCATAGGACCGTTTAACTGCCTTCCGTTCCGCATCTCCGAGGCGATCCTGAAGCCGTTAAGCATCCGACAAGGGATGCCAGTCCTGACGTATGAGAGCGACGGTTACGCGGTATCACCGTCGGTTCTCCGGCAGGTAGACGTCCACATACAACAGGTTCTTGAACGCGCAACCCAGACTCCGCAAAATATGCTATCACACTGAATTACCTGAGTATTCAGATTAATTTATTCCGTTTTCTAGCTTTAAACTCACCAATGTGACCTAGTATTTATTAACAAATTCAATCGTTGCGCGCAGTGCCTTGGTCATCGCAAAGATCGTGCTTATAGATTGGTCTGGCCATCACCATGAGCGAGGGAGTCATCAAAAAGGGTGAGGCTGAATGGGAATGGATGATTAGATGTTATTTATGAGGAGTCTCGCGAGGCAGGAGATAACGTTATGAAAAAACGCTCAGTATCCATTCAGAAATAATCCTTGATCGTTTCTTTACAATAGGCTACCAATGGGATGTGAACTTGATAAATAAAATTTTCGTTGAAGATACCAGAGAAGAATCTTATACTGGTGGGCGATTTGCTTTTAAAGTATAAGGTTTTCAGAAAACTTGGGCAGGAGTGAATCAGAGCTGCCGGAAAGAGGATATAGAACAGGGGATAGTATGCCGCCGAAATCTTGAAAACGATTCATCGTCTAATGCAAGCGAATCGTTATGTTATATAGAAATCCGCCTTATAAAGACGACTGAATTGCAAGGGGGCTGTATGTCCGAAATAGTCATTCCTTAATAATGTATTAGGCAGCACTTTTTCCTTGCATTCTTCTCTTTTCCGTGTTAAAAATAGACCAACACTCTGGGAAATTCCTTTTAGAGTGGGCATTTGTATCTGCCCACTCTTTTTATTTGGGGTTTAAATTGGCTGATTTGATGGAGCAGATACGGCAGCTGCTGGATCCGATTATAGAGTCCCTAGGGCTCTCCCTCTGGGATATGGAGTTTCAAAAGCATGGGCCTCAATGGCTGTTAAGAATCTATATCGACCGGGAGAATACCGGTGTAACACTAGACGACTGCGAGGCAGTGAGTAGGGACCTAGGCACGGCCTTAGATGTGGAAGATATCATTCCTCACGCCTACAATCTAGAGGTCTCGTCTCCAGGGCTTGACCGGACGTTGAGCAAACCGGAGCATTTTTC
>Ga0335081_10011739_pt1 | contig 14185 bp, 11 predicted proteins | sample Lox_Sample_35_FD_206713 | JGI IMG/M metagenome (GOLD analysis project Ga0335081, IMG submission 206713) | Soil microbial communities from Loxahatchee National Wildlife Refuge, Florida, United States - Lox_Sample_3.5 | ecosystem: Environmental > Terrestrial > Soil > Wetlands | place: USA... | reverse complement strand
CGGCACCGTGACGCTCACCGACTTCGATCGCGAGAACCTCGATCGCGCCCGCGCCTGGCTCTCCAAGGCGGGCCTGCTCGAGCGCGTGCGGTTCGAGCCGGCCGGCGACGGGCTGCTCGCGCTGCAGCGGGCGGAGGCGGGGCTCGATCTCGTCTTTCTCGACTGCGAGAAGGCCGAATACCCGCGGGCGCTGGCGGTGGCGCTGCCCAAGCTGCGGCCGGGCGGGCTGGTGCTGGCGAACAGCGTGCTGTGGGGCGGCGCGGTGGCCCGCGGCGAGAGCGACGCGGCCACCGCCGGCCTGCGCGAGTACACGCGGCTCATCTTCGGGAGCGAGGGGCTCACCTCGACGCTGGTGCCGCTTCGCGATGGGCTCGCGATTACCATGAAGCGATGACTTCGGCTGCACAGGTGAAGGCGCGGGCCCGCGAGCTCGGCTTCGACCTGTGCGGCATCGCGCGGGCGCGGAAGCTCGACGGCGCGCGGCTCGATTCCTGGCTCGCGCGCGGCTGGGACGCGGGGCTCGCCTACATGCGCGAGCGGCGCGAAGAGCGGCTGGATCCGTCGCGGCTGCTGACGGGCGCGGCCTCGGTCATCGTGGTGGCGGCCTCGTATGCGCCGGGGCCGGACGATCCGCAGCCGCTGCCGGGCGAGCTGGTGGTGGCCCGCTACGCGCGCGGCCGCGACTATCACAACGTCGTCTTGAAGCCGGTGCGCAAGCTCGCCGCGTGGCTGCGCGCGCGCGGCGCGCAGGTGTACGCGGAGGTCGACGCGGGCGCGGTGATGGAGAAGGCGTGGGCGCAGGAGGCGGGGCTCGGCTGGATCGGAAAGAACGGCTGCCTCATTCACGAGCGGCTCGGATCGTGGCTCCTGCTCGGCGCGCTCGTCACCGACGCGGCGCTGGAAGCGGACGCGCCGCACGCCGATCGCTGCGGCGACTGCGTCCTGTGCATTCCCGCCTGCCCGACCGGCGCGATCGCCGAGCCGCGCTACGTCGATTCGGGCCGGTGCATCGCGTACCACACCATCGAGCATCGCGACGCGATTCCGGAGGCGATCGCGGCGCGCCTCGAGGGCCGGCTGTTCGGCTGCGACGCGTGCCAGGACGTATGCCCGTGGAACCGGCGCGCGCCGCCGGGAACGCTGGTGCCGCTGCGCGCGCGCACCCCGTCGCTGCGCGCGGACGACGTGCTGTCGCTGACGGACGCGTCGGCGCGGCAGCGCTTCGAGGGCACGCCCTTGATGCGCGCGGGGCGCGACGGGCTGGTGCGGACGGCGGTGGCGGCGGGGCAGGCGTCGCAGCAGGAATTGCGGCGGCTGCGGGACGACGCCGCGCCGGGTGTGCGCGCGCAGGCCGGGCTTCAGCGCGCGAAGTGACAAAGGAGCTTTCTGGTTCCCGCGCCGCGCTTTCGCGCGTCGCTTCCCCACCCCCACTCCCCCGAAAGCGCCGGCGAGCTGCCCGAAGGCCCCTCGCCCCCGGGTGGGGCGAGGAGCCACCGGTCTTCATGCGCGCGGCGGAAAGGTGAGCACCGCGCCGTTCGGCGCCGCCTCCGAGAGCAGGAAAACGATCGCCTCGGCCACCTCCTCGACCGGCACCAGCGCGGGCGAAGGCGGGTTGCCCGGCGTGGTCATGGCCGCAGGCGCGACGCAGTTGCAGCGCGCGGGCCCCTTCTCGGCGAACGCCTTCGTCAGCGCGATGACGCCCGCCTTCGCCGCATTGTACGCGATGGAGCCGGCGAGGCCGCTCGACGAAGCCGCGGTCCACGCCGCGACGTTGACGATGCGGCCGCCCGCGTCCATTCGCTTCGCGGCTGCGTTGCAGCAGAGCAGGGCCGAGCGCAGGTTGAGGGCGATCATCTTGTCGAACGCCAGGGCGTCGCTGCCCGCGGCCCACCCGCCGGCGCAATGGACCGAGCCGCGCAACGCGCCGGCCCGGTCGAACGCGCGCTCCACCTGCGCCTCGTCGGTGAGATCGGCCACCTTGCGGTCGATGCGAAAGACGCTCGCGCCGGCCTTCTCGAGCCGCGCGCAGACCACCGATCCCAGCGCGCCCGATGCCCCGGTGACGACGATGGTTGACATGCGCCCGGGATGCTCGCAGAGAACTGCGCGCAATGCACGCTCGCCGGCCACCCGCGCCGCTCCTCTACGGCGCGCTCCTGTTGCACACGCTGCTCTCCGCCGGCACGTACCTGTGGGCCAAGCGCGCGCTGCACGAGATTCCCGCGCTGCCGCTCGGCATGCTGCGCTTCGCGGGCGCGTCGGGGCTGCTCGCGCTGCTGCTCCTGCGGTTGCGGCCGCCCGGCCAGCGCCTGCCGCCGCGCGCGGCGTGGCGCAAGCTGCTGCTGCTGAGCTTCGTCGCCGTGCCGCTCAACCAGGGTTTCTTCCTCTACGGGCTGCAGCTCTCCACCGCCGCGCACGCCTCGCTGCTCTACACGCTGACGCCGCTCTTCGTGCTCCTGATGGCGCTCGCGCTCATCGGAGAGGCACCCGGCCTGCGCACCACGGCGGGCACCGCGCTGGCGCTGGGCGGCACCGTGTACGTGCTGATCCAGCGAGGGCTCGATCTCGGCCGCGGACCGCTCGTCGGCGACCTGCTGCTGCTCATCGCCGTGCTGGCGTGGGCCATCTACACCGCCGAGGGACGGACGCTGGTGGCCCAGTTCGGCGCGCTGCCGACCATCGCCTGGACGCTGATCGGCGGCACCGCGCTCTTCCTGCCGTTCGGCATGGGCTCGCTCTTCTGGCGCAGCAGCCGCGAGGCGGTGGCGCACGCCTCGCCGCAGGCGTGGTGGGGACTCGTCTACCTGATCACGGTCACCTCGGTGATCGCGTACCTGCTCTGGTACTTCGGGCTCAAGCACCTGACCGCGGCGCGCGTGGCGATCTTCACCAACCTGCAGCCGCTCGCGACGGCGCTGCTGGCGCACGTCTTTCTCGGCGAGCGCATCACGATCGGTTTCCTCGCCGGCGCGGCGGTGGTCATCTTCGGCGTGCTGCTGGCGCAATGGCGGCCGCCGGACGCGCCCGAGGAGGCGCTGATCGAGTCGCCGGCGAGAAATTAGGAAGATACCTGCATTGCCCTCGCCCCCGGTGGGGGCCCATCAGCGACGCATCATGCCGGCGATGTAGAAGCCGTCGGTGCCGTCGACGTGCGGCAGCAGCTGCCGATCGGCGAGCGGCTCGAACTGCGGGTTCGCCGCGAGGAACTTCTCGCGCACGTCCTGGTTCTCGGCGCGGTTGATCGAGCAGGTGGCGTAGACCAGCCGCCCGCCCGGCCTCACGCACGCCGAGTAGCGCTGCAGGATCTCGAGCTGCCGCGGCGGGAAGCTCGCCACCTCTTCCGGCGTCAGCCGCCAGCGCGCGTCGGGATTGCGGCGGAGCGCGCCCAGCCCGCTGCAGGGCGCGTCCACCAGCACCACGTCGGCCTTCTCGCGCAGGTCGGCGATGCGCGCCTCGCCGGCCGGGCCCTCCGGCACCGCGCGCGCTTCCCAGTTGTGCACGCCGGCGCGGCGCGCGCGCGGCCGCAGCTCGTCGAGCCGGCGCGCATCGCGATCGCAGGCGACGAGCCGGCCGTGGTTCTTCATCTCCGCCGCCAGCGCCAGCGACTTGCCGCCCGCGCCGGCGCAGGCGTCGACGACGATCTGCCCCGGCCGCGCCTCGCAGGCGAGGGCGATCAGCTGCGAGCCCTCGTCCTGCACCTCGAACAGGCCGGCCTTGAACTCGCGCAGCGCGAACACGTTGGTGCGGCCGGTGAAGGTGACGCCGAGCGGCGAGAGCCTGGTCGGCTCCACCCGGTGGCCTTCGGCGCGCAGCCGCGCCACCAGCTCGTCGCGCGTGCCCTTCAGCGAGTTGGCGCGCACCGTCAGCGGCGCGCGCTGGTTGAGCGCGGCCGCGAGCGCGCGCGTCCCGTCTTCGCCGAGCTGCTCCGACCACAGCCGCGCAAGCCATTCGGGCAGCGAAGTCTCCTCGGCCAGCGTGCCGCGCGCGGGCTGCGCCACGAGCTCGAGCACCCACGCGTACGGCGTCACCTCGGGTCCTGCGAGGCCCGCCGCGCTCGACGCGCTCTGCCGCTCGCCGGCGATCAGATACGCCGCATAGCGCAGCAGGTGCTGCGTGGGCGTGGCGAGCCGGTCGAGGGCGCTGCCGCGCGTCTTCAGCGCCTTCGACAACAGCGCGTCGACGCGCCCCTGCAGCCGCAGCAGGCCGTAGACGGCGTCGGACACCGCCCGCCGCTCCACGCTGCGCAGCTGCTTCTCGCGCCGCAGCACCCGCTGCAGCGCCTGGTCCGCGCGCGCGCCTTCGCGGCGCACCTGCTCGTAGATCTCGAGCACCGCGGTGCGGACCATCTGGGCTCTCACGCGGCGGAGTCTAGACCAGCGTCGGGCAACAGGCTGACCCCACGGCCCCGCGGTGCGCCTACTATGGGCGGGCGATGAAGTTCTCCAGGAGAGAGCGCGCCGCGCTGGCGGCGCTGGCGCGGGCGGCGTTTCCCGCCGGGCAGCGCGCGCCCGCCGTGAGCGACGACCTGCTCGATCGCGTCGACCGGTTCCTCACCCACGCGCCGGCCGACGCCATGTGGTTCTTGCGCGCGGTGCTCTTCCTCGTCGAGTGGGGCGCCCTGCTCTTTCACGGCCGCAGGCTGAGCAGGCTCCCGGAGGAGACGGCGCAGCATTACATCGAGAAGTGGGCGCACCACCGCATCTCGCCCCTGCGGCTCTACTTTCGCGCGCTGATCTCGCCGCTCAAGATCGTCCACTACGGCCAGCCCGAGGTGGCCCGCGCGCTCGGCTACGATCCGCCCGCAGAGACCGCCTGCGCGCACCCGCCGCCGGTGCCGCTGCTCAAGCCGCGCAAGCCGGAAGGGACGCTGCGCTGCGAGGTGGCGGTCATCGGCTCGGGCGCGGGCGGCGGCACCATCGCGAAGGAGCTGGCCGAGCTGGGCCACGACGTCGTCATCGTCGAGGAAGGGGAGTACGTCGATTCGCGCCGCTTCAACCGCCGGCCGCTCGACATGTCGGCGCTGCTCTATCGCGACCTGGGCATGACCATGGCGGTGGGCCGCACCACCGGCATTCCCGTGCCGCTCGGCAAGGCGGTCGGCGGGACCACCACCATCAATTCGGGCACCTGCTTTCGCGTGCCCGATCACGTGCTGCGGCACTGGAGCGACCAGGGCGACCTGCACGTCACCCCCGCCGAGCTGGCGCCGCACTTCGAGCAGGTCGAGCAGTTCATCGAGGTGACGCCGGTGCCGGAAGAGATCCTCGGCAACTGCGCGCGCCTGGTGCGCCGCGGCGCGGAGAAGCTGGGGCTGCACGGCGCGCCGCTGCGCCGCAACGCGCGCACGTGCAAAGGCAGCGGGGTGTGCTGCTGGGGCTGCCCCACCGAGGCCAAGCGCAGCGCCAACGTGAGCTGGATTCCGGCGGCGGTGAAGGCGGGCGCGCAGCTGGTCACTGGCGCGCGCGTCGATCGCGTCGATCTGAGCAGCGGCCGCCGCAAGCGCGTGCAGAGCGGCGGCCTCACCATCGATGCCGACGCGGTCGTGGTCAGCGCCGGCACGCTGCACACGCCGTCGCTGCTCTGGCGCAGCGGCCTGCGCCATCCCGCGCTCGGCCGGAACGTCTCCATCCACCCGGCCTGCAAGGCGAGCGCGCTGTTCGACGAGGAGGTGCGCGGGTGGGAGGGCGTGCCGCAGGGCTTCGGCATCCACGACCTGCACGGCGAAGGCATCCTGTTCGAAGGCATCTTCACGCCGCCCGAGTTCGGCGCCTTCGCGCTGCCGTTCGTCGGACCGCGGCTCACCGAGGTGATGGAGCGCTACGCGCACGTGGCAGCGTTCGGCTTCCTCATCGAGGACCGCAGCGTCGGCTCGCTCCTGCTCGACGCGCGGCGGCCGCAGCTGTTCTACGAGCTGGGCCAGCCCGAGATCGAGAAGCTCCGCCGCGGCGTGGAGATGCTCGCGCGCATCTTCTTCGCCGCCGGCGCCCGCGAGGTGTACGCGCCCGTCGCCGGGTTCGAGACGATGCGCTCCATCGACGAGGTGCCGCGGCTCCTGTCGGCGAAGCTCAAGCCGCAGATGTTCGAGCTGTCGGCGTTCCACCCGCTCGGGAGCTGCCGGGCGTCGCGCGATCCGTCGCGAGGCGTGCTCGACGAACAGCTCGAAGCGCACGACGCGCAGAAGCTGTTCGTGGCCGACGGGAGCGTCTTTCCCTCGTCGCTGGGGGTGAACCCGCAGCTGACCATCATGGCGTTCGCCCGGCGGGCGGCGCAGCACGTGCACGGCCGGCTGCGGGGGGCGCCTCGCGCCGCTCCGACTTCCGCCTGAATTCGCGCGTCTCGTTGCCGGGTTACACAGGTCGGCTGTGCGCTTGCTCGCCGCATTGGCAGTCGCAGCGCTGCCGCCGGTCCTCACCTTGCGGGATGCCTTGCGCATCTTCCGCGAGCGCGGCTTCGATCTGCTCCTCGCCCAGCAGCAGGTCACGTCCGCCGAGGGCGATCTGCAGGCCGCGGCCGCAGTGCCGAATCCGTCGGTGAGCGGCAGCGCGGGCAAGTCCTTCGACTACGATGCCTCGGCGTGCGCGGGCTGCTCGGCGCTGCAGTGGTCGGTGGGCGTCTCCGACCAGGGCGCGATCTTCGACCTGCTCGTCAACAAGCGCGGCCTGCGCAGGAACGTGGCGCGCGCGGCGCTCGAGGCGGCGCGGCTCTCGCGCGCCGATGCCGAGCGCACGCTGACCCTGCAGCTCAAGCAGCAGTACCTCGCCGGCGCGCTCGCCTCGGAGCAGGCGCGGTTCGCGCGCGAGCAGCTCGACGCCACCGCGCGCACCCGCGAGCTGATGGAGCGCCGCTTCGGCGCCGGCGCCATCTCCGAGGCCGACCTCTCGCGCGCGCAGGTGGCGGAGCTCGAGGCCATGCAGCAGCTCGAGCTGGCGCAGCAGCAGTCGGCGCAGGCGAAGGCGGCGGTGGCGTTCCTGCTCGGCGCGGAGGAGCCGGCGCTGCAGCTCGAGCTCGACGCAGCCGCGCTGGAAGTGCGCGGCGCGCTGCCCGTCGGCACGTTTGATGCTTTATATCAGCAAGCGCTGCAGAACCGGCCCGACCTCAAGTCGCTCGACAGCCAGGTGCAGCGCGCCGAATCGGCGGTGTCGCTGGCGCGGCGGCAGATCTTTCCCGACATCCAGCTCTCGGCGAACTACACGCAGGAAGGCACCGGCAACGCCGCGCTGCAGCCGCCGACGCTCACGTTCGGCGCGTCGCTTCCGCTGCCGCTCTTCTACCAGCAGCAGGGCGAGACGACGAAGGCCGAGGCCGACCTGCGCAGCCAGCAGATCCAGCGCAGCAAGGTGCGCGCGCAGGTGGCAGCCGACGTGGCGCAGGCGTTCGCCGCGTTCAGCTCGGGGCAGAAGCTGGTCGAGCGCATGCAGGGCCAGATGCTGCACCGGGCGAAGACCGCGCGCGACCTGGTGCAGGTGCAGTACGAGAAAGGCGCGGCGTCGCTCCTGGAGCTGCTCGACGCGCAGCGCACGTACAACGCGGTGCACGCCGAGTACGTGCAGGACCTGTCGATCTACTGGACGGCGGTGGCCCAGCTCGAGGCGGCCGTCGGAAAGGAGCTCGTGCAATGAAGCACGCGCTCTTGTTGTCTCTCGCGCTCGCCTGCGGGCAGCAGGCGAAGAGCGGCGGCGAAAAGCCGGCGCAAGGCTGGGCCACGCTCTCGGCGCAGCAGCTCGAGAGCATGCACGTGGCCGTAGCGCCGGTGGAGGAGCGCGAGGTGGGCGGCGAGCTCCAGACCAGCGGGCGCATCGCCTTCGACGACCTGCGCGTGGCGCACGTGTTCTCGCCGGTGACCGGGCGCATCTCCAGCATCCGCGCGCAGCCCGGCGACAAGGTGCAGAAAGGCGCGCCGCTGGCGGGCCTGCTCTCTCCCGATCTCGGCAGCGCGCTCGCCGACGTGCGCAAGGCCGAGGCCGACGTGATCGCGGCCGATCACGAGCTGCAGCGGCAGACCGAGCTGGTGGCCGTGCACGCGGGCGCGCAGCGCGATCTCGAGCAGGCCGAGGACACCCAGCGCAAGGCGCGCGCCGAGCTCGATCGCGCGCGGCAGCGCACGCACATGCTTTCGCGCGATCCGGGCACGCAGGAGTTCATCCTGCGCTCGCCGATCAAGGGCGAGGTCATCGCGCGCAACGTCAACCCCGGCGCGGAAGTGCAGGGCCAGTACTCGGGCGGCACGTCGCCGGAGCTGTTCACCGTCGGCTCGCTCGACCAGGTGTGGGCGTTCGCCGACGTCTTCGAGATCGACCTGCCCCAAGTCAAGGAAGGCGCGCGCGTGAGCGTGTCGGTGGTGGCGTATCCCGACCGCAAGTTCGAAGGCCGCATCGACTGGATCGCGGGCGCGCTCGACCCCGCCACGCGCACGGCGAAGGTGCGCGCCACGCTCGACAACCGCGACCACGCGCTGCGCCCGGAGATGTACGCGACCGTGGCCATCGCGGTGCCGCGCGCACGGGCGCTGGCGATTCCGCGCGAGGCGGTGCTGCGGCTCGGCGATCAGCTGGTGGTCATCGCGCAGGTGGGCCGCGACGAGAGCGGCATGACCCGCTTCGCGCGCCGGGTGGTGAAGGTGGACGAGTCGGTGACCGGCGATTTCGTGCCGGTCATTTCCGGGCTGCAGGCCGGCGACACGGTGGTGGTGCGCGGCGGCCTCCTGCTGTCCGGAATGATCTGATGCAGAGGATCGTCGCACTCGCGTTGAAAGCGCCGGTCATCGTCGCGGTGCTCTCGCTCGCGCTGGTCGCGCTCGGCCTCTGGTCGTACAGCCGGCTCGACATCGAGGCGTACCCCAATCCGGTGGCGCCGATGATCGAGGTCATCACCCAGCCCAACGGCATGAGCGCCGAGGAGGTGGAGCGGTACGTCACCATCCCGCTCGAGGCCGGGCTGGCCGGGATGATCGACCTCGACCACATCCGCTCGCAATCGCTGTTCGGCCTCTCGGACGTGAAGTGCTACTTCACCTGGACGCCGTCGTACGCGGTGGCGCAGCAGCGGGTGATCAACCGGCTGCAGTTCATCAGCCTGCCGCAGGGAATCGCGCCGCAGCTCTCGCCGGCGAATCCGGTGGGCGAGATCTTCCGCTACGTGGTGCGCGGGCCGGGCTACTCGCTGCGCGACATCAAGACGGCGCAGGACTGGATCCTCGAGAAGCAGTTCAAGCAGGTGCCGGGCGTGGTCGACGTGGTCAGCTACGGCGGCGAGACGCTGCAGTTCCACGTCGACGTCGATCCGTACCGGCTGAAGGGCCACGACGTCTCGCTCGCGCAGCTGACGAGCGCCATCGCCAATGCCAACCAGAACGTGGGCGGGCAGCGGCTGACGCTGGGCGACCAGTCGTACGACGTGCGCGGCATCGGCCTCATCCGCAACCTCGCCGACGTCGACGACATCGTGGTCAACGCGAAGAACGGCACGCCGGTGCGCGTGCGCGACGTGGCGGTGGTGCGCGAAGGCGCCGCGCCGCGGCTGGGCCTCGTCGGCAAGGACCAGGAGCCCGACGTGGTGCAGGGCATCGTGCTGATGCGCTACGGCGGCAACGCCATCGAGACGCTCAAGGGCGTGCACGAGCGCGTCGAGCACATCCGCAAGTACAACGTGCTGCCGCCCGGCATGACCATCGAGCCGTACTACGACCGGCTCCACCTCACGCAGCTGACCACCCGCACGGTGCTGGAGAACCTGGTCATCGGCATGCTGCTGGTGGCCGTCGTGCTCTGGCTCTTCCTCGGCTCGACCCGCGCGGCGCTGGTGACGGCGGTGAACATCCCGCTCGCGCTGCTCTGCGCCTTCTCCGGCATGGTGGCGACCGGCACGCCGGCGAACCTCATCTCGCTCGGCGCGGTGGACTTCGGCATCATCGTCGAGTCCACCGTGATCATGGTGGAGAACATCTACCGCCACCTCGGCCACCTCGGGCGCGGGACGGTGGCCGAGCGCGTGGTCGCCGCCGCCTCCGAGATCGCCTCGCCGATGGGCTTCTCCACGCTGATCATCGTAGTGGCCTTCATCCCGCTCTTCACCATGACCGGCGTGTCGGGGGTCATCTTCTCGCCGCTCGCGCACACCTACGCCTTCGCCATCGGCGGCGCGACGCTGCTCGCGGTCACGCTGACGCCGGTGATCGCGGCGAGGCTCTTGCACGAGGACGCCGCCGAGGGCGGCGGCGCGTCGGAGGACGAGCACGACAACTTCTTCCTGCGCACGCTGCGGCGCATCTACGCGCCGGTCTTCGACTTCGCCATCCGCCGGCCGCGCGCGGCGGTGGCCGTCGGGCTCGCGCCGGTCGTCCTCGCCGCGGCGCTCCTCCCGTTCATCGGCGGCGAGTTCATGCCCAAGCTCGAGGAGGGCAACTTCTGGATCCGCGCCACGCTGCCGATGAGCATCTCGCTGGAGCAGTCGGCGAGCTACGTCAACCGCATGCGCGACATCGTGCGCTCGCGCCCGGAGATCACCACCGTCGTCTCGCAGCTCGGCCGGCCCGACGACGGCACCGACGTCTCCGGCTTCTACAACATCGAGTTCTTCGCGCCTTTGAAGGATCGCTCGCAGTGGGGGCGCGGCGTGACGAAAGAGAAGCTCACCGAGCAGCTCTCGCAGCAGCTGCGCGACGCGTTCCCCGGCGTGGTGTTCGGCTTCTCGCAGGCCATCTCCGACAACGTCGAGGAGGCGATGAGCGGCGTGAAGGGCGAGAACACGGTGAAGGTGGTGGGGCCCGACCTGCGCGTCAACGAGGAGAAGGCGCGGCAGATCGTCGAGGTGCTCTCGCAGGTGCGCGGCATCGACGACCTCGGCATGTTCGAGTCGCTCGGCCAGCCCGACGTGCGCATCGTGCCCGACCGCGCCCGCTGCGCGCGCTACGGCCTGAACGTCGGCGACGTCGAGGCGGTGGTGCAGGCGGCCATCGGCGGGCAGGCGGTCACGCAGGTGTACCAGGGCGAGAAGCACTTCGATCTCGTCGTGCGCTGGGCGGAGCCGTACCGCAAGGACATCCAGTCGATCCGGCGCATCCTGGTTTCCACGCCCGCGGGCGGCGTGGTGCCGCTGTCGCAGATCGCCGACATCGACGCGGTGGTGGGGCCGGCCATCGTCTACCGCGAGGACGCGTCGCGCTACGCGCCGGTGAAGTTCTCGGTGAAGGGGCGCGACCTGGCCTCGACCATCGGCGAGGCGCAGGCGCGCATCGACGACCAGGTGAAGCTGCCGTACGACACGCACCTCGAGTGGGGCGGCGAGATCAACCAGCTGCACGAGGCCACCGGGCGGCTGCTGTTCATCGTACCGATCACGCTGCTGGTGATCGCCTTCTTCGTCTACTCGTCGGTGAAGAGCTGGCGCGACATGATCATCGTGCTGCTCGGCATTCCCGCGGCGTGCAGCGGCGGCATCCTCGCGCTCTTGATCACGCGCACCAATCTCTCCATCTCCGCCGCGATGGGCTTCGTCTCCATCTTCGGCGTGGCGGTGCAGGACGCGCTCCTGGTGGTCACCTACACACAGCGGCTGTGGAAGAGCGGCGAGTACCGCATCGAGAGCGGCGCGCGCACGGCGGCCGAGCGCGGCTTGCGGCCGGTCTTGATGACCGCGTCGGTGGCGATGATCGGCCTGTTCCCGGCCGCGATCTCGACCGGCATCGGCTCGGAGACGCAGAAGCCGCTCGCCATCGTGGTCATCGGCGGCGCGATGCTGCTCGCCATCGTGCCGCGCCTCTTGCAGCCCGCGCTGCTCGTGCTGGCGCACCGGCGCGATCCGCGCTACGAGGAGGCATGGCACAAGCTTCCCGCACCGTCACTGTGAACGTCCCTCCGGAGAAGATGTTCGACGTCATCGTCGACTACGAGAAGTACCCGGAGTTCCTTCCGGAAGTGAAGAAGGTCAAGGTCGACGCGGGACAGGGCTCGATCAAGGAAGTGACGTATACAGTCGATATAAAGGCAAAGATCATTACCTATACTCTGAAGCACACCGCGGAGAAGCCGTCGAAGGTCGCCTGGACGATGCTCAAGGGCGAGATGATGAAGGGCAACGACGGCACCTGGATGCTGAAGGCCGGCACGCAGCCGGGGACGACCGACGCGACGTACACCATTGATCTCAAGCTGTCGTCGCTGGTGCCGGGGTTCATCGAGAGGGTGCTGGCGGAGCAGTCGCTGCCCGGGCTGCTGGCGAACTTCAAGAAGCGCGCGGAAGCGCTCGGCGCCCCACGCGCGTGAACCTCGATCTCGGCGGCCGCGTCGTGCTGGTCACCGGCGGCGCCGGCGGCATCGGCCGCGCGCTCTGCGCGGCGTTCCGCGAGGCGGGCGCGCGCGTAGCGAGCGCGTCGCGCAAGCCGTCGAGCGAGGGGGTCGATCTCGCCGTCGAGTGCGACGTGCGCGAGCTCGCCCAGTGCGAGAACGCGGTGAAGCAGGTCGTCGACAGGCTCGGCCGGCTCGACGTGCTGGTGAACAACCACGGCGCGAACTTCCTCGCGCCGGCCGCGGCCATCTCGCAGAACGGCTGGCGCGCGATCGTCAGCGTGGTGCTCGACGGCACGTTCCACATGTGCCGCGCGGCGTTCGAGCCGCTGCGCGAGAGCGGCCGCGGTCGCGTCATCTCCATCGCGGCCACCAACGCGACGGGCGGCTCGCCGCTGATGGCGCCGAGCGGCGCGGGCAAGGCGGGCATCGTCTCGCTGATGCAATCGCTCGCCGCCGAATGGGCGCAGTTCAACATCACCTGCAACAGCGTCTCGCCAGGGCCGGTGGACACCAGCGGCGCGAACCAGCGGTTGTGGGCCACGCCGGAGGACTACGCGCGGGTGGCGCGGCGCGTCCCGCTCGGCCGCCGCATGGCCACGCCCGCCGACGTCGCCGGCCCGGTGCTGTTCCTCGCCAGCGACGCAGCGGCGTTCGTCACCGGGGCGGAGATCGTGGTCGACGGCGGCGAGCGGCTGCGGAGGGTGGAGGAGCTCGATTGACGCTTCGGGGCCCTCGCCCCACTCGAGGGCGAGGGGAAATTTCGAACCCGGCGCAGCGGCCGGGGGAGTGAGGGTGGGCTTGTGTCGCGTGGGCCTGGAGGGCGCCACGCGACTGAGTGCCCGCGCGCCGCGCGGGCCGGGAATCAAAGGAATGACTTCAGCTCGGGCCATCAATTGATCTACGATCACGGCGATGCGCCTCGACGATCTCAGCAAGCTGCCGGTGCCCGAGTTGCACCGGCTCTACGTCGAGGAAGGCCGCGCGCTCCCCGACGGCGGGCTCTCCGCGCTGAAAGCCGACAGGCGGGCGGGCGCGCGAGCGGTGGCGGAGAAGATCGAGAAGCGCAACCACCAGGCGCAGGCCGAGGGCCGCAGGCTGACGCGGCTGTCGGCGTTCGAGGCGCCGCTGTGGGCGCAAGGCATCACGCTGGTCGCGGGCGTCGACGAGGTGGGCATGGCGCCGCTGGCGGGGCCGGTCATCGCGGCGGCGGTCATCCTCAGGCCCGGCACACGCATCAGGAACGTCAACGACTCGAAGCAGCTGACGCCAGAGGAGCGCGAGGCGCTCGAGCCGGAGATCCGCGCCTGCTGCGTCTCGGTCGGCCTCGGCCGCGCGGAAGTGGAAGAGATAGATAGTATCAATATCTACCACGCCGGCCTGCTGGCGCTGAAGCGGGCGGTGCTGGCCCTCGATCCGCAGCCGCAATATCTGTTGGTCGACGCGCGCAAGCTCGACGGCCTGCCCTTTCCGCAGCAGCCCATCATCAAGGGCGACGCCAAGAGCATCACCATCGGCGCGGCCAGCATCGTGGCGAAGGTGCACCGCGACCGGCTCATGGCCGAGCTCGACAGGCAGTACCCCGGCTACAACCTCGCCGCGAACAAGGGGTATCCCACGCCGGATCACCTCGACGCGCTGAAGAAGCTCGGCGCGTGCCCGCTGCACCGCCGCAGCTTCACGCCGGTGGCCAAGGCGCTCGGGCTCATCCCCGAGCAGCAGGAGCTCTTCGCCCGATGACCGGCAAGCAGCGGCGCTACCTGCGCGCGCTCGGGCACGCCCTGAAGCCGGTGATCCAGGTCGGCCAGGACGGCGTCAGCGACGCGCTGGTCAAGGCGGCGGACGAGCAGCTCGAGGCGCACGAGCTGATCAAGGTGAAGATCCTCGAACCGAACGATCGCAGC
>Ga0335081_10011738_pt1 | contig 14186 bp, 16 predicted proteins | sample Lox_Sample_35_FD_206713 | JGI IMG/M metagenome (GOLD analysis project Ga0335081, IMG submission 206713) | Soil microbial communities from Loxahatchee National Wildlife Refuge, Florida, United States - Lox_Sample_3.5 | ecosystem: Environmental > Terrestrial > Soil > Wetlands | place: USA... | reverse complement strand
AGTTGAACGCGATGTTGGCGCCACGCCGCGCGGCCTCCATTGCGATAGCGCGACCGATGCCACGGGTGGCGCCGGTCACGATAATTCCTCTGCCCTCCAGATCCTTCATGATGTCTCCATTTTGTAACTGCTTGTCGGATCAGGATTCCAGCCCGGCGAGCGCGCGTTCCAGCATCGGCCGGTACTGACCGATGTAGGATAGGTATCCGTAAGAGAACGCGCGCTCAAGCGCTGCATCGTAAGCGGGCCGCTCACCGTCGAGCGCCGCAACCAGCCACGAGTAGAGCATCCATTCCTCGGAGCGCGGCGCCTTGCGCAACTGGTCGCGCCGGAGCATCACCTGCGTGGCGTCGAGGCCGGTGACATGCGCCATCAGGGGGATCAGCTCGGAATCGTCGCGGCGCATCTCCTCGCGCGCGAATTGCGCGGCGCAGTAGATCAGCATCATGGCGAGGCAGGCCTCGATTTGCGCGGGCGTCGCCGAGGCCGCAAATCGAGTCAGCGCGCCGTCGGGCGAAGTCATGGCATCAGCGAGATATTCAGCATTTGCATCTAGCAGAGGCGAACAAAAAGCGACCGCGGCGCGGGACCCGGTGATCGCCAATCTCGCATTAAGCGGCGATAGCGCCGGTCGCCCGAGCATCCGCATGAAGCGGCGGCGGCGGGGCGAGAGATAGTGGATGAGGCCGGACAACATGGGGGAAGGATCGCAGAATACGAAAGGGCCGCCTATCCGGCGGCCCTCGGTAACATTTTTGATAAGAACTTACGCGCTGAATGACGACCCGCATCCGCAGGTCCGCGTCGCGCGCGGATTGTCGAACTTGAATCCCGCGCCGTGCAGACCCTCGACGTAGTCGAGAGTGACGCCCGCGATGTAGGGGAACGAGATCTCATCGACGAAGACGCGCACGTCATCGAAGTTCGCGACGCGGTCACCGTCCTTTTCGGAATCGAAGTTGAGCTGATACTGGAAGCCGGAGCATCCGCCGCCGGTGACCGCGATACGCAAGCCCTGCGCGGCATCGAGGCCCTCTTTCGCGCGCATCTTGCGCACCATTTCGACGGCTTTCGGAGTCAGGATGACATCAGGGAGCGCGGCGTTTTCTTCGGCGCGATGCTGCGCCACGGACATTTCCATAGTCTCGATTTCTTCGGTCATAGACAAAACGTAATGGCCACGGAATCGACAGTCAAGTTGGGAGCTGGGAAGCCGTTTAATGATAGTCTGAGAAATTGTTGCGAAATCCCAATAAAGTTGTAACCGCGGCGGCGCATGCGCAGGGTTTTGCGATGGTGGGGTTTGCGACTTTGCGCCGGCTCGATGAGCGCCAGGAGTTCTACCGCCGATGGCTCGAGGATGGCCGCCATGGCGCGATGGGCTACCTCGCGCGCGAGCCCGAGCGCCGCTTCGATCCGCGCACCCTCGACGCGCGATTTCGCAGCGTGATCAGCCTCGCGTATCCGTATCATTCGCCGGCGCCGCCGAAGCTCGATTGGCGCAAGGAGCTGCGCGGGCGTATCGCCGCCTACGCGCTCGGTCCCGATTACCACGACGTCGTGCTGAAGAAGGCGCGCGCGGTCGCCGATGCGATGGCTCAGATTCGGGCGGGCGCGGTCACTCGCGCATACGTTGATACCGGACCCGTGTTCGAGCGCGAATGGGCCGCGGAAGCGCGCCTGGGATGGTTCGGCAAGAACACCACCACGCTCAGTCGCGAGCATGGGTCGTATTTTTTCCTCGCGGAAATTTTCACCGACCTCGAGCTCGAGCCGACACGCGGTCCGTATCGCGAGCATTGCGGGACTTGCACGCGATGCCTCGATCTTTGCCCTACATCCGCGCTTGCTGAGGGCCATCTAATGGAGCCTCGTGCCTGCATTTCGTATCTAACCATCGAAAATCGCGGACCGATTCCACGCGAGCTTAGGCCGAAGCTCGGCAACTGGATCTTCGGATGCGACATCTGTCAGGAAGTCTGTCCCTGGAACGAGCCGTTCAGTGAGAGCATCGCGCCGGAGCTGATGCCCTCGATGCCGGAGCTGATGGCGCTTGACGACGCAGCATTTGGCCGCCGCTTCACCAAGAGCGCCATCAAGCGCGCGAAGCGGCGCGGGCTCTTGCGCAACGTCGCGGTGGCGCTCGGCAATAGCGGCAATCGCGAGGCGGTGCCGATCCTAGCGCACGCGCTGGAGAATGAAGTCGAGCCGCTGATCCGGTCGCATGCGGCATGGGCACTCGGCGCGCTGGGCGGCGCAACCGCGCGCAACTTTCTGGACCGCGTGCGCAAATCTGAGCTGGATGCCGAAGTGCTTCGGGAAATCGTATCTGCGCAGGAAATCATGTAGCTCGCATGGATTACGACAAAGGAAATATTCCCGCCTCATACGACGCGGGACGTGGTTATTCAGCGGCGACGCTTGCGATGTGGCTGGAGCGCATCTCGAAATGCGCGCCACGCGAGCGTCTAAGAACGATCGTCGATCTCGGATGCGGCACGGGGAGATATTCGACTCCGCTCGCGAATCATTTTGATGCCGAGGTGGTCGCGATCGATCGCTCGGCCAAAATGCTGGCCGAGGCGCGCAAGAAGGATGCGCCTCGCGTCCGATATGTTCGCGCATCCGGCGCAGCGCTGCCCCTGCGCGACGGCTCCGTCGATATGATTTTCATGTCGATGGTGTTTCATCACTTCGAAAATCCATTACATGCGATGCGCGAATGTCATCGCGTGCTGCGCGCCGGCGGGACCGTCTGTCTGCGCGCCGCGACCACCGATCGCATCGGCACCTATCCTTATGTGCCATTCTTCGCGCGCAGCCGCTCGATTCACAAAGCGACGATCCAGAGTCAGAGCCGCATCGAAGCGATTTTTCGCGCAGCCGGATTCGAACTCTCGCGCCACGAGCTGGTACGCCACGAGGTCGCCTCGAACTGGCGCATTTATGCCGACAAAATTGCCGCGGGCGCCGACTCGATCCTCGCGCAACTTGCGGAAGACGAGTTCTCCGAAGGAATGGCTCTTCTTAGGCGACATGCGCAAGCGCGGCCGTTGTCAGAACCGGTCGTGGAAGTGGTCGATCTGTTCAGCTTTCGACGCAGCTAGGGTCGCGTTATATCGCGCCGATCTGACGGAGAGCTTCGTACACCACGATCGACACCGCATTGGAAAGATTGAGGCTGCGCACGCCGGATTCGAAAATCGGAATGGTATAGGTGCTCTCCAGATGCTTCGCGATGAAGTCACGGCCGAGGCCCTTGGTCTCGCTGCCGAAGACGAGGAAGTCACCGGGCTGAAAGTTCGCGGTGAGATACGACTGGTCGGTGCGCGCGGAAAAAAATTTCATCGAAACTTCCGGATGCGCCGCGGCGAAGGCGTCCCAGTCCGCATAGGTGCGCAAATCGACCAGCGGCCAGTAGTCGAGCCCTGCGCGCTTTAGATATCGATCCTCGAGCGAATAGCCAAGCGGCCCCACCAGATGCAGCCGCACACGCGTCGCGGCGGTCAGGCGCGCGATCGAACCGGTATTCTGCGGAATTTCGGGGCGGACGAGGACGACATTCATGTGGGGCGACCCGACTCCTAGCCCCTTCCCCTGAAGGACGGGGGACAGAAAAGGATTGGCGGCTTTGTTTTTAGGAATGATCGGCGCTCGCGGTTTTCAGCGGATATTTCTTGCCGCCGATCTGGATGAAAAATCGTCCTGAAGAATCTGTCTCGAAGTTGCCACTCAAATGGTAGTACGCCGGGCGCAGGAAGCGCGCACGATAGCGGCCCTCTTTCACCCGCGCATAGAGGACGTTGTCGGCGCCAACCTCGAGGCTCGCGGGATCCAGCGGCTCGCGCGTGTCGTCGTTTAGCAGCATCGCAAAACCGCCCACGCCTTCATCGGCGAGCGAGCGCACCACATAGGGCGTGTCCTCAACCTGAATCGGCGCGCGCTCCTCGGCGACCTGGAGGAAGTACGAACCGTCCGGGTTTTGCTTGATGCTTTGCGCGAACAGCAACGCGATGCGCGGGTTTTCGATGCGCTCCTCGTCGTTGTACCAGTTGCCGTCCTTGCGGAAGGAGATTTTCCCGGACTCGACGGCATAGAATCCCGCGCGCGGCATGACCTAACCCCTAACCCCTTCCCGCACGGGAATGGGGACCAGAAGACGAAGGTCGGCTATCCAGAATGATGGTCACCGGGCCATCGTTGACCAGCGACACCGCCATCATCGCGCCGAACTCGCCTGTCTCAACCCTAACACCCGATTTGCGCACGAGCGAGAGGAAGTGCTCGTAGAGCCTCCTTGCGTCTTCGGGCGGCGCCGCGCGTATGAAAGATGGACGCCGGCCTGATTCCGGATCGGCGAGCAGAGTGAATTGCGATATCACCAACAACTCGCCGGCAACATCGGCCAGCGCGAGGTTCATTTTGCCCGCGGCATCGGCAAAGACGCGCATCGCGAGGGTCTTGGCCGCGATGTACTCGCAGTCCTTTTCAGTGTCGTCTTTGGCTACCCCGAGTAGAACAACAAAGCCGCGCCCAATCCGTCCGATGCTGCGGCCGGCCACCATGACCTCGGCCTGGGTTACCCGTTGAAGAACCGCCCGCATGCATAGCTCCCATAACGATCTTTTGGGAACGAATAGAACCCTTATGGCCTCGCCCACCCGGCGCGCTAATATAATGTAGTCCGATGATTCCGGTTCTCTTCAAGCTCGGCCCGCTCACCGTCTACAGCTACGGCATGATGATGGCACTCGGCTTTCTGGCCGCCGATTTCGTCATCAGCTCCGAATGCAAGCGGCGCGGTCTCAACCCCGACTTCGCCTCCGCGCTGGTGGTGTGGGCGGCCATTTCCGGCATCGCATGCTCACGGCTCTATTCGGTAATCGACAATTTCCAGGCCTACGCGCATGATCCGTGGTCGATAATTTTTTCGGGCTCGGGTTTCGTATGGTACGGCGGCCTGATCGGTGGCCTCCTGTCGTCGTTTTTGGTTGCCAGATACTACGGGGTTAGCATCGGTGCGACGGCCGATATGGCGGGTCCGGCGCTGGTCATCGGTCAGGCGCTTGGCCGCATCGGGTGTCATCTTTCCGGCGACGGCGACTGGGGGATACCGACCAAGCTGCCGTGGGGCGTGCAGTACCCCAATGCGATCGTGGGATGGGGTCCGAGTACGGTGCTGAAGCTCGGCGCGCAGCATCATCTGGTCTCGGGATACTATCCGGGCGTGCATGTTCATCCAACGCCGATTTACGAGGCCATCGCATATACGCTGATTTTTCTGTTTCTGTGGTCGCGGCGCACTAAAACTAAAGCGACCGGCCAGATTTTCTACCTCTACATGATGCTCGCCGGTACGGCCCGATTTTTGGTCGAGTTCCTGCGCATCAATCCGCGCGTGCTGATGGGTCTCAGCGAAGCCCAGCTCATCGCACTCACGATGATGGTGCTCGGTGCCGTGCTCTATATCTACACCTCGATACGATCGCGCCATGATGAATCGGCTGCAAGAACGGAGGAAAAATCCGCGCAGCGGGCGGTAACGGCCTGATGGAAATCAGCGGAAAAACGCTTGCCGCGGTTGGCGCATGCCTCGTATTAGCCGCGCTGCTGCTGTTCGCGGCGTCATACGAGCTGAGCCATCCGCACGTGATCGCGTCGTTGCCTTCGGCCGGCACCGGCGAGAGCGGCACCTCGATGAGCAGCGCGCCGGTACCCGCCGGCGACGTCGCCAGCGACTTCAAGCTCGAGGATGCGGCAACCGGCGAGACCGTCTCGCTTTCCTCGCTAAAGGGAAAGGTCGTATTCCTTAATGTCTGGGCGACCTGGTGCGGGCCATGCCGCGAGGAGATGCCTTCGATGGAAACCCTATATGACGATTTCCGTAACAATAAGGACTTCGTGATGCTCGCGGTCAGCCAGGACACCAAAGGCAAATCCGCGGTCATCCCGTATGTGCAGAAAAACGGATATCACTTTCGCGTCTTGCTCGATCCGGAGAACAAGGTGAGCGACGAATATGGCGTCAGCGGAGTGCCGGAGACCTTCATCATCGACCGTAAGGGACGCATCGTGGCGCATCACATGGGGGCATTCGACTGGTCGCGGCCCGACGTTCGGGAGGCGTTGCAGCAATTGTTGTCCGCAAAAGAGGGCTGATCAACGTTCGGTCTATGCAAACAGCGTGTGGTTTTGTTTAAATTGAAAGAGCGAATTTGTCCGCGGATAGGTTTTCGATGTCATTAATGAAGAAGAACCGCTGGCCCATCACCCTCGCCGCCTGCCTCATCGCATGTTTTGTCATGCTCGAGGAAGTTGCCGTCCGGCGCGCACAGGCGCTCCCGAGCGACTCCTACCATGAGCTGGAGACCTTCGCGAATGTGCTCGCGATCGTGCAAAAGAATTATGTCGAACCGGTGACCACCAAGCGGCTGATCGACGGCGCCATCACCGGCATGTTGGCCTCGCTCGACCCCCATAGCGCCTACCTGACGCCCGAACTGTACCGCGACCTTGAGGTCGAGACGCGCGGCAGTTTCGGCGGTCTCGGTATCGAAATCACCATCAAAAACGGTGTCCTGACGGTGGTTTCGCCTATCGAAGATACCCCCGCCTACAAGGCCGGGCTCAAGGCGGGCGACCAGATCATCAAAATCAATGACGATTTCACCAAGGACATGACGCTGACCGAGGCGGTCAAGCGAATGCGCGGGCCGCGCGGCAGCAAGATCAAGCTGACGATTCATCGCACCGGCGTCGCCGAGCTGTTCAACGTCAACCTCGCGCGCGACGTTATCAAGATCAAATCGGTGAAGTCGAAGACCATCCAGGACGGATACTCTTACGTGCGCATCAGCACCTTCCAGGAAAGCACCGACGATGCGGTGGAAAAGGCCGTCGATGACTTCGAGAAACAGGACCATGGCAAGGTAAAAGGGCTGGTGCTTGACCTGCGCGACAATCCGGGGGGATTGCTCAACCAGGCGGTCAAGGTTTCGGATGAATTCCTCGACGGCGGACTGATCGTTTATACCCAGGGCCGCAACGAGAATCAGCAGCAGAAGTACTTCTCGCATAAGAAGACCACCTTCAGCGACTTTCCGATGGTCGTGCTGGTCAATGGCGGCAGCGCGAGCGCGAGCGAAATCGTCGCCGGCGCGCTGCAGGACCAGAAGCGCGCGGTGATCGTCGGCACCCAGACCTTCGGCAAGGGGTCGGTGCAGACCATCCTGCCGCTCGATGATCATTCGGCGCTGCGGCTCACGACGGCGCGCTATTTCACCCCCAATGGCCGCTCTATCCAGGCGGTCGGCATCACGCCCGATGTCGATATCGACAATCCCAAGCCGACGTTGGCGTCGCTGGAAGTGGAAGGCGCCGAGGTCGATGAGAATCCGGAAATCCACGAGCGCGACCTCCCCGGACATTTCCAGAACAAGCAGCATTCGGGAACTGACGCCGAGCACCCCAGCGGCGAACAGAGCAAGGACTCGGTGACGGTGCCGCCTGCTGCCGATCGCAATCCGCAGCCGGGCAAAGCGGCCGCGATGAAGCCGCCCAAGGAGGAGAAGGACCTGCAGCTACAAAAGGCAGTGGACATCCTCAATCACTGGGAGAGCTTCAAGGTCCAGCTCGCGAAGAACAGCAGCGAGGCATCCGCGCAGTAGCGGTGATTCGTAACGAAGTGCAAAAATGGCCGGCACATCGCCAGCCGTTTTCTTTTGCGGATAAATCGCGAAGAGGGGCTACGAGTGTTTGGTCAGCGCGGAGGCCGGTAGGACGATGCGTGGTCCCGCGCTCTCGATGGTGCTGAGCAGGATAGCGACCCGCTCGGCGCCGGAGAGATAACGTTCGAAGATTGCCTCGAAACCGCGGAAGGGGCCTTCGACGACGCGCACCGGCTGTCCGCTATCGAACGGATCCTCAGGGATTTCGACCACATCATCGGTCCCTCGCGCGCGAATCTCCGCGATGATGGCCTCGGGAACCACGATGGGATCCTTGCCGGCGGAGACCAAGCCACTGACCCCTGCGAGATACCTAACCTCGAAATAGCTGGCCTTCAGGTCGAGGCGAGCGAACACATAGCACGGAAACAACGGAGCGACAGAGACCGCCATTCGGCCCCAGCGCGGCATGCGTGCCTTCAGCATCGGTAGAAAGACCTCTGAGACACGCCCGGCGAGCTGGTCGCGAACCCATCGCTCCTTGCCGGGCTTGGTGCGGACCAGATACCACTCATCGGCAGCCTTCAATGACATTCGGAAAATCCTCTACACATCAGGTGAGCAAAGCAAGCTAGTCGAGATCGGCCGCTGTGGCAAAAACCTCATGACAAAATGAAGGCGGCTGTGGAAGACCACAGCCGCCTTTGGTTAAGCAGACGATTGGAAGTTAGATTTCGTACTGGAACGTAGCTTCGAGCTCGTTGGCGCGCTGCGCGCGGCTGAAGGTTCCGCCCGCGATGTCGGTATAGCGTCCGCTCTGGCCGAGATACCATTGCGCGTTGACGCCGAGCAGGATGTTGCGCGAGTAACGGTACACATTGGCGCTCGAGAGGAAGCCGTCTCTGTTGTCGACATCCCACAGGAACGCGTTGGTCGAAGTCAGCTGACCATTGACCAGCCAGTTGGTGGAAGCGAGCAGAATCGTATCATCCCAGCGGCGCTGTTTGCCGAACGCATTCGCGATGTTCTGCAGCGCGTGGCCATTGAGGTCCGGATACCAGGTGCCGGTCCACTGCGCTACCAGGAAGGTATGCTGCTTGGAAATCCACGGAATATAGGTCGGACGGTCGCCCGCCAGGATGAAACGGCTTTCCTCCGTCCAGCGACCCGAACCATCGAAGGTACCCAGCTTGATCGCGTGTCCGGTCGGAGCAGCAACGTTGATTCCGACCTTGGGCGCATACAGCGCGTCGTATCGATAGACGATGTCGGTCAGATCCTTATCGTAGTAGGTCCCAGTAAGGCCGAAGAAGTGATTACGACGATTATACAGATACGTATAAACCCGCTCGGTTCCGACCGGCACCGGATCTCCCGCCGGCGGCGCACCGAAATCGAGATGGGGACCGAAATAAAGACCTTGCGGGAACCCGGGCCCGAATGGCGCAAATCCCTTCGGCGGCGTGCATCGGGTGCAAATAGAGGTCTGCGAAAGGCGTGCTTCATACAAGTAGATGAAGCTAGCTTGCAGTCCGTTTCCGATCGGCAGCAGCGAGGAATAGCGCACGCCGAATTCGCTGTGCTTCAAGTTCGATGACTCGAAGGTATTATTTCCTGTGACGGAGCCTTGGAACCCCGCGGTCTGGTTGGCGTTGTCCTGGACCAAAAGGCCCCCAGGAAGGGTCGTGTTGGGAAATGCAGCCTGATCCGCGAAGCTTTGCCACCTGAAAGGCTGGCCCGCACGATTGTATCCCACGCTCGAACTGACCGGCGCATAGATAATCCACGGACTACGCGCGTCGTCAAGTTCGACGACCGAAGTGTCGCCCTGGTAGTCGCCGGGGATAACGAAGGCTTCCAGTTCGTTGTTCGCGGTCTTCAAGAAGTCCGGCAGGATGTAGTTGAACTTGATCATCTTCAAGTTCTTGCGGATGTTCTCCGCGCTCTCGAAGTTGATGAAGTGGTAGCGCAGGTCCTGTGGGTTAGTGATTTCGGTACCCGAGAACGCGTCGGCCTCCGACCAGATGACCTGCTGCTTGCCGATACGCATCGAGAAATTGTCGGTAAAGTTCAGCTGTGCGTAGTACTCGCGCAGGTCGTTGCGGAAGTAATGCTGCTGCAACTGTTCCTGGGTATAGGTTGCCTCGCTCGCGTCGCGATTGGGTTCCGCGCGACCGATACTCTTGAGGGTGCCGAACGCGTCGTACCACGGACGATAGAACGCGAAGAAGTCGGCATCCTTGAGGATCAAGGTGTCGAAGCGCCCCAGCATCTTGTAGTTCTTGACGATGTGGTAGTCGGGACGAACGTCGGCCAATTGCCGCATTTCATCGAGATCCCAATGATTGAAGTCGAAGCTGCCACCGCTCTGGCTCGCAGCGCGGCCCGGAGAGGTTTGTACCCCAACTCCCGGCGCTAGATAGGTAGCAGGCGCGCTAGTGCCGTCCTTGGCGCCGCCCTCGCCCCATCGGCCTTCTTCCCTGGATTCGAAGAATCCGAATACAGAGAAATCGCCTTGCGTGATGGTCGCTCTTGCGGTGGAGGTCCACAGCGTCGCGACTCCAGCGCACGCGGCGATCAACAGATTTCGCCAGCGCACACTGCGACCAACTCCCAATTTGCTTTTCACCATATGCTCCCCAAAGCCGAATTCGGTCTGTTTCGGAGTTCAGCTATGCCCCGGCCCAAACAAATTTCGTTTGTCGCACGTACTACATTACGGGCACATTAACGCGGCCTAGGTAGCATCTTGCTAAAGAGGTTGTCAAGCGGGGGGTCTGTCGGGAGACTTCGCAGCAGCCCTTGAAAATCGGGCATTTACCTTATTATCAGGATAGCATCCTGCCGAGATCCGAGCTTGACAGCGTAAACTGCCGCCGACGCTATCTAACAATACCGATTCGACCAGCTAGACGACACCATCATCAAGATCTGCGGCGAGCGATTTGGCCAACTCGCCGCTAATGCTCACCTCGGCGCCGAGGTTGGGGTGCGTCACGACCATCGCGACCTGATTCGATGCTGCGAGCTTCAGGAACCTATCCGAATCCAGCGCGACATTGAAGCGCACGAACTGCACCGAGCTGACACGCTCAGATGACATTTGTCGGGTGTCGAACTGCAGCGAAACTCGCTTTTCGCCGAGCTTCAGCCACACATGCTGCTCGATACCGACCAGCCGCCGCAGCGCGGCGTCGCGCTCTTTGGCTTCTGCGAATTCGAGCAACAGGGTAGCGGATAGCTCGCCCGAGGACGGGATCAATTCGTTGTAGGTATCGATCTCATGCTGAATCGCGGCCACATCGGAGAGCCGCTCGGAACGAATCATTTCCTCGATTTGGTACCAAACCGTTGCAGTGTTCTCGAAGAGAAAAGTTAGATGAGATCCGACCGCAAGCCGCCGACCTTCTTTCTCATTAATGAAGACCGGGCGCAGCACGCCGCGCACTTTTTCCCATTGCTCGAAGCTGAGGATGTCGCTCGCGACTATTTTCTTCATGGTGATGTCCTCAACCCTGCGCGTCCGCCGGCGGCACCTTGTCCGGAAAACCATTGTCCTCGTACGCGCGCGCGAGCACTTCGAGCGGATGAATCGGATGCACTCCGGTGGCCTGTTCGATCTGAATTGCGGAGAGCGGGCAGTCGGTGGTCATGATATTCGCCGCGGCGTCGCGCATCCCGTTGAAGGCTTTCGCGCCCCATCGCATCGAGAGCTCGAAGTACTCCTTCTTCATCGCCCAGGTGCCGTCATGCGCGGTGCACGCATCGACGCTGACCACTTCGGTGCCCGGAATGGTGCGCATCATGTCGCGCGAACGAAATCCGATCTGCTGCGCCTTCAGATGACACGGGATGTGATACGCGATTTTGCCGGGCGTGGTGCGAAACTCTGGATTGAATTTGCCGTCGCGCCGCAGCATAAACAGCAGCTCATTCGGATCGACCACCGCCGCGGCGAACTCCTTCACATCGTCGCCGGCAAGCAGCAGCGGATACTCGCGCCGCATGGTCATCGAGCAGGTCGGATTGATCGCCGCGATTTTGTAGCCGCGCCGCACGTAGGGCAACATCGATTCGATATTGGCGCGCGCCTGTTTTTGCGCGAAGGTAACGTCGCCGCCATCGACTGCCGGCATCCCACAGCAATTCTGCTTCGGACATGCGATTTCGCATTCGTTTTTCGCGAGCACCTTGACCGCGGCCTTGCCCGGCTCGGTGTCGTAATAGTTGATGAAGCAGGTCGGGAACAGCACCACCTTCGCGCGTGGATTCGGCGGCGGATTGGGAACATTCTCCAGCAGCCATTTGTCGAGGCGCTGCTCGGCGAACTCGGGCAGCTTCTTATCGCGATGAATGCCGAGCAGGCGCTCCATCAACGCCCGATTGAGTGTGTTGCGACATCCGAAGTTCGCCAGTCCCGGCAGCAGCGTACCGAGTCTTCCCAGACGATCGGGATTGGCGAGTATCTTGTCGCGACGCTGGATCCCCTTGTCTCTTGCACGCACCGCCTTTTCGCGCTGCATCAAGCGGGGAAAGTCGAGCTGGAACTCGTGCCCGTCCTCAGGGGTATAGGGACACTTGATCTCGCACATCTTGCACAGGTAACAGAGATCGGAAACTTCGCGCTTTTCTTTTTCGCTAAGCCGCCTAACATCGCCGTCTTTTTGATCGAGCGCATCGAACAATGACGGGAACGAGGGACACAAATTGAAGCATAGGCGGCATCCGTGACAGATGTCGAAGACGCGAGTGATTTCCTTATCCAGCGCCTCGCGCTTCCAATACTTGGGCTCCGCGGCGTTGTAGGTGAGTCCGTCGGTAGGCTGCGACGAAATCCGGGCCATGTCGATGATCCTCTGACGAGCTGCGAAAAGCCGTCGCCGGGCGAGGAAGCCTCCTCCTCCCGGCGACGATGTTCGCTTCTGCCGCGAGACTTATCGCGCGGCGATGCTTGAAGGAATTACTTCAGGCTGTCGGCCGCCTTGCCAAAGCGTCCGGCATGCGACTTCTCGGCCTTGGCGAGAGTCTCGAACCAGTCCGCGATTTCCGCGAAGCCTTCCTCGCGCGCGGTCTTTGCCATCGCGGGATACATATCGGTGTACTCGTAGGTCTCACCGTGCACTGCGGCCTTCAGATTGAGCAGCGAATCGCCGATCGGAAGATCGGTCGCAGGGTCGCCGACCTGCTTCAGATAATCAAGATGGCCATGTGCGTGGCCGGTCTCGCCCTCCGCGGTATCGCGAAACAGTCCCGCGATTTCCGGCTGACCTTCGACGTCCGCGACCTTCGCGAAATAGAGGTAGCGGCGATTGGCCTGGCTTTCGCCGGCAAATGCTTCCTTCAGATTCTTATGGGTTTTGGTTCCTTTTAAGCTGGGCATCTTTCCTCCTGACCGTTAGAACTCTCCAAATGATAGTTATTGTCCGGATTTACGGCTCGCGGTGGCTCTCGCTTTCCGCGAGCGTTGCTTCTCACATTCCGAGCACAGCGCCTGAATCTCGAGCGAGCTGCCGAGCAGCTTGAAATCGCCGATCGCGGCGCGCCCGCGCAGCACCTGCTCGAGCTCGGGAATTTCGATGTCACGCACGCGCCGGCACTTGACGCATACCACATGATGATGCGGCGTGAGGTTGCCGTCGTAGCGCGCGCTGTCATGCAGAGTGGTCACCTTGCGGGCCTCGCCGATCTCGCACAGCGTCTCCAGCGTGCGATGGACGGTGGCGAGCGAGATATGCGGATGCTCGCGCCGCACGATCTCATAGACCGCATCGGCACGCGGATGCTCCGCCGACCCGAGCAGTGCCTTGATGATCGCAATGCGCTGCGGAGTGACCGCGAGGCCGCCCTGGCGGCAACGTTCGGCAAACTCCGCGAGACGCCCGGCCGCATATCCGGCCCTGCGCCCCTCATTGACCATCTTTAGTTCCATCGATTACTTGATAATAATTATCATCTGAGAATGGCCATCGTCAAGGCAGCTTGGGGATATAGGTGGTATTGCCTTGTTACTGAATAGATGCGGAGAACTCCGCAATCTGGCAGAATCCGCCCATGCCCAAACGGATGCGAAATCTGGTGACCGATGAGAATCAGTTGGTTCTTCGGATCGTCAAGGATTCAGCATCCAGCGCCGAGTCCCGCCGCCCGAAAGTCTCCAAAGGAGCGCAGCGGACCTCGAAATACCAGCCTCTTAGTAGCGTTTGGGAGAGCAGCGATGGCGAGCTGCTTGAAGCGATGTTCCGCTTCTATGCCACCATCGAGCCCGAGCCGATTCTCGATGCGACGTTCAATGCCGGGCGATTCTGGAAGGATTCGGCGCGCAACGTCGTATCCATGGATATCGACCCGCAATACAGGCCGATGATCGTCGGCGACAATCGCGAAATGATCGGGGTTCCTTCGGCCTCATTCGGAGTTGTCGTTTACGATCCGCCGCACGTAGGTCCACAAGGGCGCGACAAAAGCAAAAAGCGTTTCGATGTCGATTTCGGGGCAACGATGGAGTGCGGCAAGGAGCAG